>ERZ1066136.72-NODE-72-length-112831-cov-19.077490_pt1 | contig 112831 bp, 121 predicted proteins | sample MGYA00382783_ERZ1066136 | MGnify/ENA primary metagenome ERZ1066136 (study PRJEB33369, sample SAMEA5778366) | biofilm metagenome | biome: Industrial cooling water; feature: Water cooling tower basin; material: Biofilm | place: United Arab Emirates | collected... | reverse complement strand
TAAAATAATAAAACGGATTATTCTGCTCATACCATACTGCTTATTAAAATTTTTGTGATGGCTTTAGAAATCCTTAACTCGCCTGTTTCGTCTTTTAGAGCATCAACTGTTTTATGAAAAATAACCTGCCCCTCATTCATAAACACAATTTGTGAAATCAAATCATCAAGTTCACTTAACTGGTGTGAAGTGATTAGAATAAGTTTTCCATTTTGCTTTTCAGCTATAATTTTTTCTTTTAATGTTTCTGCTGCCAAAGGATCTAACCCTGCTGTTGGTTCATCAAGTATCAGCACATCAGGATTAAATAAAAATGCAAGAACAGCACTAACCTTTTGTCGAGTTCCACCACTTAAAGTGCTCATTCTTTTATTCAGCATTTCTGGCAAAATAAATTGATGGTATAGCATTTCATCATAACTACCTTTATGCTGCCTAATATTCTTAATCATTTCTATAACCTGTCCAATGGTCATATTATCGGGGTAGCACCCAATCTGTGGCATGTAGCCAATTTCGCTTCTGTAAACAAAATCTTGGTTAATACTTTTTCCTTTAAACAAGATCTCACCATCATCAGGCAATACCATACCTAGAATACTTTTTATGAGCGTAGTTTTTCCGCATCCATTGGGTCCAATCAAAGCAATACACTCACCCCTAAAACATTCCAAATTTACTTTATTGAGAACCTGTAGCTTACCAAATCGCTTCGATATACTTTTTATTTCTATCACAGTTTCAAAGATTTCATCAAAGGGTTATTGTCAATAAAGTTGTCAGGCGTTAAACTTGGTAATATTTTTTCTGACTTATCTAACAACGTCACCATGAAACTTCTGTATAAAAGCATAGTTGGTGGACTATTTTCCACAATAACAGAAAACAAACTGAGTGGGCGATAAGGAACATCTCCAATACCATCTTTGTTTAAATCATAGCCTTCGTATTTATCCCAATAGTTTGCCTTAAAAGTATTTTGAACTAAGCTACCATTTGTACTTACATCAAATGTATTGCCTAAAAAATTATTATTTATCATGCTTAGATCCATACAGCTTGCTTGAATTTTTAGCCCCCAACCATTACCTTTAAAAATATTTTTTTCTATAACTATACGGTTAGCTCCATCGGAGAAAATAGCCGATGTATTATTAAGAAAGCGATTATTAAATATGTAGGAATCTGAAATATCTTTTAATAATATGCCATAGGCTGCGTCACCCCAGTTTTCTTTAAAGGTATTGTTCATCATAACTACATTTTTGGTGTACATTACTGCCACACCGGCACCATTATTTTCAAATATGTTAGAAAAATAAGCATCATTATTTGAAAACATAAAATGTAATCCGTAACGAATGTTTTTAACGGAAGTGTTTCGCCAAATCACTGAATGGGTTACAAACTCAAAATAAATTCCATCTCTATTGCCCCTTACATCGTTACCAATAATTTGTAGGCTGTCGCTTTTCCAACAATGAATGCCATTTCCTATCTCTTGCTCTTGCTTACCAAAGGCTATTATCTTGTTGTTTTTAATTAAGCAATTTTTACTGTACTGAATATAAATGCCAAAAAAATTATCATACACAAGATTGTTGATAATATTTACTCTTTCACTATCATATACTTTTATGCCACCTGGGTCATCTAAGGTAGCATAGCCTGAATGTTGTATTTTGAATCCTTCTACCGTTACATTATTTACCTTGATAGATAGTACTTCAAACTTTCTATCACCGTCAATAATGGGTAAATTCCTTCCTAAAAAGCAAATGGATTTGTCAATAACGATATTTCCTTCTTTATAAAAACCTTTTTCTACTAAAACGGTATCTCCATTTTGGGCAACAGCAATACCTTCTTTTATTTTTTTGATAACATGTTTTTCTCCTACATGCCAAGTTTTAGCAAAAGTCAACAATGAAATTAAACATTGTAGGAAAATAAGTACTACTGCTTTCATTCAATCACAGAATTTAGCTGATCCCATTTTAAGATTGGAGCATTCCAAATTTTAGCATATTTTTCGGCATCTTCTTGCGTAGCAAAAGCAGCCACATCTCCACGCATGGGGCTACGAACATTAGTAGAATAGATGAAAAATGCACTTATTGCGTCAATCAAAATATTGTTTTTTGTATAATCATTGACATATTTCTGAGCGTAGACTTGGTTTTTATTTTCATTTGAAAACCGAATCATACAACTTAAATCATCAAACTTATATACCCTTCCTTTATCTGTAATCAACTCGGCCGCAAAACGACCATCCGCAATGGTCATTTTACAGAAATCGCAATTGTCTTTGTGTAATTTAATAGGAACAGGACCCAGTTGGTTGCAACTAATTAATAATAATGAAAATGCTAAAAGGGGTAATCTATTTACTCTAAACTTTTTTATTTTTTCTAAACCTATAGTTTCTGAAAATACTGCTATCATCAACATAACAGCAGTAGTAATAAAAAGCCAGCCTCCTATGTCCGGAATGGAATATGCTCCAAAATTTAGCAACTGCTTGTAACCTATAAGTGGGGGTTGATATGCCATACCCGGAACAATAATTGCAGCATGTGGGCCTAAATTATGTCCATAGTTATAATTCCAACGATAAAAGTCAACCATTGCTAAAATACCAAACAAGGCAAATGATATGAATGTGGTGTAGAGCAATATTTTTCTACCTACAATTGCACTTAACAACATCAGAATGGCAAAGCCACTAATGATGTAGGGTAATAAGGTAAATTCAATAAAATTTTCAGCATGTAGGGTTTGCATACCTATATAATGGTTTAAGCCATTAATTATTTCAACATCGCCTCCGAGTTTATTTGAATAGATAAGCAACGCCAAACCTTCGGGGTATTGGGGAGCTTCTAATTCTATCCGCCATATCGGCACGAATATGGAGATACCTAACATGATTGCACTAACAATCAAGATAGTTCTTGTAGCTATTGATACTTTATTGACATTCATAATTCAACCTAATTGCATAAAAAAAAGAACAGAATACGACCGTTTTCTGCTCCTTTTAAAACAAGTCATTGTAAATTAATTAGTAGCAGCAGGCTTTTTCCCAACATGGAAGCTAAGCGGTACAGAACTCCCCGCAGGTGAAACACGAACGTAGCCTTGCATTTCTTGATGCAATGCACTACAAAAATCGGTACAATACATGGGGAAAATACCTACTCTGTCTGGTATCCACTTTAACGTGGTTGTTTCACCTGGCATAATCAGCAATTCTGCATTATTTGCACCCTTTATACTAAAGCCGTGTGGCACATCCCAGTCTTGCTCTAAGTTGGTAATATGGAAATAAACCTCATCGCCCATTTTAACCCCTTCAATGTTATCAGGAGCAAAGTGAGAACGAACTGAAGTCATATAAACATGTACTTTATTTCCGTCTCTTGTTACCTTCGCTTCACCTTCGCCTTTTGCAACAAAAGGGTGTTTGTTTTCGTCAATTTTATATATCTTTAATTGACCGTTATTTTTGATTAACTCAGCCGGGGCTGCGTTTGCATAATGCGGCTCGCCAATGGTAGGAAAATCCAATATCATTTGCATTTTATCTCCACTAATGTCAAAAATTTGAGCACTTTGAGTAAGTTCAGGCCCTGTAGGTAAATAACGGTCTTTTGTAATTTTGTTGTAGGCTATTAAGTATTTTCCAAAAGGTTTAGCAGTATTACCGCCTGGAATACACAAGTGACCAACCGAGTAGAATGTTGGGGCTCTGTCTACCACAGCCAAATCTTTGATATTCCATTTTACAATTTCAGAAGAAACGAACATAGAAGTGTACGCAAAGCCTTTACCATCAAACTCAGTATGCAATGGGCCTAAGCCAGGTTTTTTAACTTCACCATACAAAGCAGCCTCATATTTTACAACAGGTATACCTGAATAATCGCCATCAAATGTTTTGTTGGCTATTGCCTTTTGAAGTTTATCAAAACTAAACACAGGAATCAAAGCCGCCAGTTTTCCACTGCCCACGATATATTCACCTGTTGGGTCAACATCACAACCGTGTGGTGATTTAGGACATGGAATGAAATAACATATATCTTTGAATTCAGCAACATCTAATACTGTTACTTCTGTTTTAATGGTAGAGGTAGCTGTATGCGTTTGCTCATTATATACGTTGTGTGCGTAGCGAACCTTTTGTTTTTTTCCCTTACCTGCTTTAATGTACTCTTCTGCTTTTTTCCAATTAACAGCCATAATAAAGTCTTTATCTTTCTGCGAAGCATTTACTTCCAGCAAAGTATTGGCTTGCTCGGTGTTGTAACAGCTAAAGAAAAACCACCCATGTGATTTTCCTTTGCCGCTGCGTGCCAAATCAAAGTTAACACCGGGCGTTTTCAATTGAAAAGCAATATCCATAGCACCAGTTTCTTTATCTACACTTACAAAACTGATATGACCTTTGAAATTCTCCTTGTAAGAATCAATAGGTACATCTCCATTAGAGTCATCAGCCGGTACGCTAAAACGTGTGCCTGCCACTATGTACTCAGAATTTTCTGTTCCAAATGGCGAACTATGGTTGCCTCCACTATTGGGCAACTCTATGATTTCAGCAGTTCGAAAAGTTTTTAAATCAACTCTTGCTAACCGAGGTGTATTGTTACCATTCGCAAAAGCCCATTTTCCATTTACTTCGCCCGCTGTTTGCGACATTTCAATGTGATGTAAATCATCCCACGGCACAAATCCATGAGAAGTATTAAGCATGGGTTTTGTTTCTTCGCTGTACCCCCAACCCTTTTCAGGATCAACAGAAAATACAGGTATCACTCTAAACAATCTTCCGCTAGGTAAACCATAGACACTCATCTGTCCGCTGAAACCACCAGAAACGAAATTATAAAACTCATCATACTTTCCGGGAGCTACATATGCCTTTGCAGCAGCATCACCACCAACTGCATTACTTGTATTTTTGGGTTTACAAGACCCTAGAAAAATTAATATTGTCGCAATTGACAACATTATTTCAAAGACTGACTTTTTCATATAAATTTTCTTATGAAATTATTTAACTCCGTCATTTTTACGCATAAATTCTACAATCGCTCTAGCTTCTTCGTCAGCAAGGTTTTGGTTGGGCATTCTAACTAAACAAATCTCTAATTGTGCCTGTACCTCTGGGTCTTTATCTATCATTGGATCTGGATTGGTAATAAAGTTCATAATCCAGTGCGGTGCTCTTCTTTCGGTTACCCCTTTCCAACCTGGTCCTACAAGTCTTTCGTCAGAAAGTTTGTGACACGAAGTACATTTGGTACCTGCAATTGATTCACCCTTGCCTGCCATTGCAGCATCTAACGCTCCAAGTGTTACATTTTCAGCAGAAAATTTACCCTCACCTCGTTTTGGGTCATAAGACTCAGGCTCTTTTACCATACTTTGAGGTTTAGTAGAGCTGCTTTCTTGTTGATTTTGGGTTGACCCACCTCCGCAACTATACAAAAGAATGGCAGAGACGAATAATGAGAGGACTCTAAACTTGTTCATAATTTAATCTATTTTGGAACAAAATTAGTGCTGTTTTAATAATCGCTTTATGACCCCAGTCATAATCAAATATCTTTTATTAGTCGTTCCTATTAGTTATATTTGAACTACATGATACAAAAAAGAAGGGCGAAGGCATAACACGGGTTTTGCGTCAGGCGGGGTGACGTGCAAACTTGGGGCATTGTGCTACTATTCAAGTTCAGTGCTGGTTGACAGTTTTGTGCTCCGAAACCCGCCCGAACGCAAAGCCCGAAAACGTTGTGGGCCATAAGTTCAATGGACAAGATTACCGAGCGATATAACCAGACAAAGTCAATATTCGACAGACATCATGACCAAATACTCAGGGACATGGACAAGTCGAAGTACAAAAAATCGATTAAAGCAGTCTATAGACAACAGGACAAGATTTCAAAACTGACGGAAGGACTAATTGCAATTAGCAAAACGACCGACAACTTCTACTCAATTCAAGCTATCTCACGGATAATTATTGAGCACTTCATTGTAGGACACTACATCTGGACAAAAGCCCGACTTACCAAGAATGACGAAATCGGAGAGCATTATTACGTGCATTACGACATTTCGGAATTTTTTAAAAGGGAGAATTATGAATTGAGAATAGAAGGAATTCGACTGAATAAGAAAAACTATAACACGTTTGACAACATAATTAAAAAAAATCCTGAATTTAAAGATTTAGAAGAGGGACAGCTTGCCGACATTCACAAAGTCGCCAACCAATTTGATGTTAGAATCATATTTCAATATTTCATTAATGATAATCCAGAGGATGTCTTTAAAGAATTCCACAACTTAATGTTGAGTGCATTATCTGAGTATAATCATTTATCTTCATATGTTCACGGTGGTCCGACAGCTGAGTTGGAGGCTTATGACGGCCGACAGAACACAAACAAAGAGGAGAGAATAACGGACTGTGTTAAATCAGCCAAAGTATATTGCCGGACAATGAAGGAACACGTATTATTTTTATTATTGGACGAAATGGAGGAGTACATCGAAGTCCTACGACCATTGTTTCCTGAATTAAAGAACTGAGTAGAACTTACGGCCCACAACAATGTGCATATTCAATTTGGCGGGTTCGGTGTCCTCATAAAGTTTCGGTTTCAATATTTACATTTGTCACGTGGGACAGATTTCAACTTGGTCGCCTTGTCGGCCTATCGGCCTTAACAAGGCTCCTAATCCGCCAAACTGAATATGCACTCACGTTGTGTGCTATTAAAACTAACACCGAATGATTCCAATACTATTAGAATTTAAAGACTCTAAAACTGACATTCTACAAAGTCGGACAATAGAACTTGTTGAACTATTAAATTTTATGTTTTCAGATGAATATAATTTGAATGTAAAAAATGACAACATTTTCTTTGACTTAAAAAACAACCATGAAACTTGGTACTCATTAAATGACTACAAATTATTTAAGAGTGAATTTCATAAAAAAATAGACAAAGGGAATAAAAATGGTTCATACGAAGTGGTAATTAAAAAATCAAATCTAGCAATTGAATGGGCATATTTCGATGCAAAAAATCTCAATTTAGAAAGTGAATTGAGACTGTTTCGTTTTATTTCTAATGGGAATTATTTGGTAACGTATTTTCATAACGGACAAACAAATATTGAAATTGATTTGTTAAAAACCGACCTTGGACAACTTTATGAGGCGTTACCAATTATAGGTACGACCGATTACAAAATTGGAAAACCTATTGAAATCGAAATTTTAAAAAAACTTGAGAGTAACAAATATCGTTTTGACTTCTCTGAACTTGACAAAGTTCTTGAATCTGAGGACAACAATAAAAAATTTAGACTTAGAAAAATTGACGACAATTAACAGCACACAACACGGGTTTTGCATCAGGCGGGGTGACGTGCAAACTTGGAGCTTTGTGCTTCTATTCAAGTTCAGTGCTGATTGACAGTTTTGTGCTCCGAAACCCGCCCGAACGCAAAGCCCGAAACCGTTGGCGGCAAGGCTGTTGAGCGTGATAACTCGATCATGAAAGAAAAAAATACTAATGGATAGATTTAGTTTTGCTGGAGAATGGACTTTTGAATTACAATTGCCTGTTTTAGCTCAATTGAAATCAGATAGATTTTACAAATTTGAAACGAGACGTAGTCACAGAGAAAGACTCAACTCGGGGCTTATTCCAGTTCGAATATATGATGAAGAAACGGACGAACCGGATCCAAGAGAGGAGCAAATAAGATGTATTGACTGGATAATCGATAATCAGACGCGGATCCGACATAGATTATTTTTAGCAATAAAAGACGAAGTCTTTCCTTATTATCTCAAATTGTGGCAAGATGATCCGAATGATGCACATCGATACCCTCGATTGAGATCGCAGGATGATCTCTCGGACGCAATTGGAATGGACTCGATCGGCATCCATTTTGATCATAAAGAGAATATTTCCTATTACACAATGTATTTTAGTTTTTGTTCTGATGAGGAACATGGGCTGGCAATAACATTGCACAAAGACAGATTGATAGACTTTGGAAGTATTGGCGACATGGATAATCGCAAAGTGATCGAGGATATTGGGCTAAACTACGATCATTGGCTCGATGAGAGACTGGCGCGGAAGGGCAAAGAGGTACTTCAGCTACATTCTCCAAACAAAAAGTATGGTAAACTGAAACCGTGGCAAGAAAGTGCTAATAGATATTATCCTTTCGGCTTACTTCATGCGGACAGAACTATCGATCTTGTAAATTATCTTAAAGATAATCCAAAGGTTAGGAGTGAAGAATTGGAAAGTCTTATTGAGATAGCTCAGCGGAACAAAAAGCATGAACTGCTAAATGAGTTAACAAGGTTGTGAGCCCAGCCGCCAACACCGCATATGCAAACCGTAGTGTGAGAAAGGAAATTTGACCCTGGCTTTTAATGGAAGGCCACAGAAGAAATAGGTTTACCGTTCGGCAACGCTATAAGACCGGTGATAAAAATGAGACTCATCCGATTGTTTTGCGCTTCTTTGATGGTTTTTCTCCTTGTCGATTGCCGACTCATGCCGCCCAGGCGGCAGTATATGAAAGAGGTCAAACGACAAGTCATTCCCACAGATCTATTGAACACGCGATGGAAACTTGAGCGATGGAACGGCCAAGCACCCGACTGCACGCTGACCATGAACTTCTATCCAAAAGGCCGCTTTGCATTCACGTGGAACAACATGAACTTCGCGGGCGATCACTTGTGGTACATGGTCAAGGACTCAACCATTACGTTTCAAACTGGCCCGATGGAGAAAATTGTGTGGACGACCGAACAATCCGAGTTAAAACCCGACAATTTTGCCCTGCACTTGAAAGCAATCAAGAACTACCGGATCGACAGCGGTCGATTGATGCTGAAAGCGACCGACAAAGTCTTTAGTTTTAGTCCAGACAAGTAGAACATACATTTTTGTAGCTAACCGGGGTGATCAATAGCCGCCTGCAAAAACAGAGTAAAAAACCAAATCCGTGAACGAAATCCAACCCATTAACATCTTCGAAAAGTTTGCCCTGTTTGAAAAACAATGGACACCGCACATCATTGGCGAACTGAATGGCCAATATGTTAAACTGTGCAAACTGAAAGACGACTTCGTGTGGCACAGCCACGAAAACGAAGATGAGCTATTTATGGTGTTCCGCGGCACCTTGCTCATGGACTTCCGGGACGGCCGCACGGTGGAAGTCAGGGAGGGTGAAATCCTCATTGTGCCCAAGGGCGTGGAGCACCGGCCACACACCCGTGGCGACATTGTCTTTAACCTCCTCTTCGAGCCCAAAGCCACACGCCATACCGGCACGGTGGAGAGCGACCGGACCGTACACGACCTCCCGTGGATCTAACACCCAACTTTTATCTCCCGCCCTTTCGGACTTTCCGACTTCCGGACTTCCAAACTTTCAATCACCCTGCAACTTCTGCTTCCTTGACCGCACCAAAAAAAGAAAGGCCGTGAGGCACAAAAAGGCGCAGACCGCAAACACGGGAAACAAACGACTGACCTCGTTGGCATAGAACCACCCCGACAGCAGCGCGCCCAGGCCAATGCCAAATTCCATAAAAATATACAGCGAAGCTACGCCCCGGCCCTTGCGCGCGGGGTCGCTCAAGTCGGTGGCCCAGGCCAGCAGCGTGGGCGAAGTAGATCCCTGCGCCAACCCATACAACACAATGCCGGTGATCAGTTGCAGCTTCGTTTCCGCCAGGCCGATCACCAACATGCTCACCAACGCCAGGCCGGTGGAGAGCCGCAGCACCGCCACGCGACCATAGCGGTCGGACGCTTTACCGGCCACCAGGCGGATGATCAGCGAAGCGATGGTGAAATACATAAACAACAAGCCTTTGTTCAGGATGCCGAGATGCTTGCCGTAGTCGGGCAGCAATGTGTACACCGCCCCGTAGGAATAGGCGCAGAGTGCCATCACCAAACACGGGGCCAGCACCCGCGGCTCAAAGAGATCGGAGCGCTCCACCGCGAGATGGCGCACGGAAAACCGCGAGGTCTGCACGGCCGTCTCGCGCAGGCGCGTAAGGATGATCAATGAAACCAGTGCGCAAAACGAAGAACAGTAGAACATCGCTTCAATCGAGTACAGTTGCGCGATCCAGCCGCCCAAGGCTGGCCCGGCTGCCATGCCCAGCGCACCCGCAGTACCCAAGTACCCCATGGCCTCTCCCCTACGCTCGGCCGGCACAATATCGGCCAGATAGGCGGTTTGGCCCGTGGGCGTAAAGCCCGTAGAAAAGCCGTGAATAAAACGCAATAAAAAAAATCCGGACAGCGTAGTTAACAGCGGGTAGCACAAGCTGCAAATCAAACACACCACCGCACCCGCCATGATTACCGGCACGCGCCCGATGCGGTCGGTAAGCTTGCCGCTGAAGGGGCGCGAGATCATGGCCGTGAGCGTAAACAACGCAATGATCAACCCTTTGTAGTCGGCCCCGCCCAACTGCTCCAAATAGGCGGGCAGTTCGGGTAAAATCATGTTAAAGCTGGCGAAGAACAAGAGCGAGCTTACGCAGACCAACCAAAACGGACGCGTGTAGATACTTTCTGCGGTGGCAACGCTCATGGGTTGGCCACACTATTCTCCTGGGCGCTGAGCAAAAAGGCTTTCATGAAATCGTCCACATCACCATCCAGTACATTTTGTGCATCGGTGCGCTCCACGCCCGTGCGGGCATCTTTCACCAACTTATACGGGTGCAATACGTAATTGCGTATCTGTGAGCCAAAGTCGATCTTCATCTTGCTGGCTTCGATCTTGTCGCGCTCGGCATTGCGCTTGTCCATTTCCATCTGGTAGAGCCGCGACTTCAACATCTGCAGGGCCTTTTCGCGGTTGGCATGTTGCGACCGCTCCACCTGGCATACCACCACAATGCCCGTGGGTTTGTGCGTCAGTTGCACTTTGGTTTCTACCTTGTTTACGTTTTGGCCTCCGGCCCCGCCCGAGCGCGAGGTTTGAAACTCCAGATCGGCCGGGTTGATTTCGATTTTGATGCTGTCGTCCACTTCGGGGTACACAAACACGGACGCAAAAGACGTATGCCTGCGTCCGTTGCTGTCAAACGGGGAAACGCGCACCAGGCGGTGTACGCCAATTTCAGATTTGAGTTTCCCGTAGGCAAACGGGCCGTCAATTTCCAGCGTAGCCGACTTGATGCCGGCCACATCGCCCGCCTGGTAGTCCACCTGGCGCACGGCATAGCCGTTCTTCTCGCCCCACATGATATACATGCGGTTGAGCATCTCGGCCCAATCCTGGCTTTCGGTGCCGCCCGCCCCGGGGTTAATTTCGATCATAGCGCTCAACTGGTCTTCCTCCTTGTTGAGCATTTTTTTGAACTCCAGCTCCTCTACGGCTTGCAGGGTCTTTTTGTACTCGCGATCCACTTCGTCCGCGTCTACTTCGCCTGCCTGCTGAAACTCCACCAGCACGTCTAAGTCGTCTGTCAGTTTGGTTACGCGCGCAAAGGCATCCGTCCACACTTTTTTGGTGCGCAGTTGTTTGAGCAGCGTTTCCGCTTGCTTGGGGTTGTTCCAGAAATCGGCTTGTTGGGTGATGCGTTCTTCGTCCTGGACTTCTACAATCTTGCGATCGTAGTCAAAGATACCTCCTCAAGGCACTTACTCGGCCCTTCAACTCTTTGAGTTGATCAATGGTCATAACAATAAAATTTCGGCAAAGATACGGAAATCTACCGCTGGTAGAGGGGGTCGCCCAATTTTACCATCATCAGGCGGTAGGGGTAGCGCAGGCGCTGCGACTTTTTACGAATCAACATCATGGGCAGCCCAACCCCTACACACGCCAGGGAAACCGCGGAAATGTCGTGATCCAGATTGAGACCATTGCCCTGGATGAGCTGGTTGACCTGATCGATGGCCAGAAGACCACCTCCGCCTACCACCAGCATACCACCCACCTTGTTCATCACGCTTGGCTCGTTTATGTAAAGCCGCTCAATTTGTTGAAAGGGGATCGTATCCTGATGCAGCACCACGGCATAGTCAAAAATATTGTTGACGTACGAGCGCGTGACGTTCTCATCATCCTTTCGCTTCAGGCGGATGGTTTCGCCCGGGCGATAGACGTGTATCACTTTGCCGCGCTTAAGCACCAAAAGCTGCTTTTGCGCAGACGCCAGATGGCTGACCGCGATCAGCAACAAAACACCCAAAAACCGCATCTGCCAAAGATAATGGGTGTCTTTGATTTGGCGAGTTTTTTGGGAAACGGCCGGCTAAATTTTCACCACCCAATTGAACGGATCGGCCGTATGGCCACGCTTGATCAGATCCAACTCGTTGTAGACTTTGTTGGAAAACTTGCGATCGGCAACCGGAGGCAAGGTGTAGTCTTTGCCGTCATGCCCAATCAACTCAATGGGTGCAATGGTGGCTGCGGTGCCCGCGCCAAACGCTTCCTGCACACGTCCGTGTTCCAGTGCCTTCACCAACTCAGTCACCGAAATCTTTCGCTCCTCCACCTTCATGCCCCAATGGCGGGCCAGCGTAAGTACACTATCGCGGGTGATGCCGGCCAAAATGGAGTCGCTCAACGCGGGCGTCACCAACACGTCATCGATGACAAACATGACGTTCATCGTACCCGATTCTTCGATGTACTCGTGGTTCTTTCCGTCTGTCCAAATCAATTGGTGATAGCCTTTGTCTTGCGCGAGTTTGGCGGGATAGATGGCTCCGCCATAGTTGCCACCGGCCTTGGCAAAGCCCGTGCCACCGGCCACCGCGCGGGTGTAGTGCGTCTCGATTTTTACTTTCACGGGTGTAGAATAATACGGGCCCACGGGACAGTTGATGATCATGAATGTAAAATCCTGCGAGGGCCGTATGCCAATGTATTCATCGGCCGAAAACATAAACGGCCGGATGTACAGCGAGCCGCCCGCCACGTTGGGCACCCATTTGCGGTCCAGGTTAACCAATGCCGTGAGCGATTCCATAAAAATATCCTCGGGCAGCAAAGGCATGCACATGCGCTCGGCCGAGATGTTCAACCTTCGCAGGTTGTCGAGCGGGCGAAACAACAACACTTCTTCGTTGACTCCGGCAAAGCCCTTCATCCCCTCAAAAATGGATTGGCCATAATGCAGGGCAGGCGTGGCCGGGCTGATGGACATCTTGCCATACGGCACGATGCGAAAGTTTTTCCATTCCCCCTCGCGGTAGTCCGCCAAAAACATGTGGTCGGCAAACACTTTGCCGAAGGGCAAGGTCGAAAAGTCAGTGGAAGTGACGCGGGAGGCGCGGGTGGTTTCTACGTCAATGGCAAAGGTCTCAGTCATGGCGTGTGCTCTTTACGTGTGCCGCAAAAATACGGGTAAAAGAACAACCCGGCTAACAATTGTTAGGTTTTTAATGTCAATCAAATTTGAGCGAAAAAAGCCACTCCGAAGCCGTTTTTGCCAAGGCGGGCACTGCGTTTGTCTTGCCGCGCTGGAATGAATGATCGACCCCCTCAAACGTGGCCAGCGAGCCATTGGGGAGCGCACTTACAATTGGTGCCAACAAAGAGAGATCAGCCAACGCATCGCGCGTGCCCTGCAAAAAGAGCAACGGCACCGCCACGGCCTTCAAATGCGCGGCACGTTCCGTGCCCGGCTTGTTGGCAGGGTGCAGCGGAAAGCCAAAAAACACCAATGCTTTTACCCGGTTGTCCGGCTCCCGGGCGAGTGACTGCGATGCCATCCGGCCCCCAAACGATTTTCCGGCTGCTATCAGCGGCAGCGATGGAAAGCGATCATGGGCCACTTGCCATGCCAGGCGAAGGACGCGGTGTGCCATCGCGGGAGGATCGGGCCGCTTTTGCTTTTTCTCCATGTACAAAAAGTTAAAGCGCAACACGGCCAAGTCGTGGGCTGCCAGTTCCTGCGCCAACGCCTGCATAAACGAATGATCCATATTCGCACCGGCACCGTGCGCCAAGGCCATGACGATGGTGGGGCGCGCGGGCCATGTCCAAACCGCGCTCACGCGCTCGGCCTCCGGTACCGGAATGAAAAACCGTTCTTCGTTTATAGCTCCGTTATTCATTCTTCAACACCTCGGCCGGGTTGGCACGCGCGGTTTTCAGCGACTGCGTAACGATGGTGAGAACGGCCACCACCAACACGCCCACCACACCCCATAGCATTTCGCCCAGGTTGATGGGTGCGTGGTTGGCGATATTGGGAAACACCACCTGCTCAAAGCCCAACACTACCAGCGGTACACTGATGCCCGCGGCCAGCAGTAACAAAAGGATAAACCCACGGCCCAGCAAAAACAGCAGGGTGGTCTCGCTGGCCCCCATCACCTTTCGGATGCTGATTTCCTTTAGCCTTACTTCGGTCGTGAACACCACCATGCCCAGCAAGCCGAGCGAGGCAATGCAAATGGCCAGGAAGGCCAAGAAGCCCGCCAACTTCACGGTGGCTTTTAAGCCGGAAAATGACTCGGCAATCTGGTCGCTATAAAACCGTGCTTCCAGCGGATGGTTGGGATCGATCCGTTTCCAGATGGCCTCTATTTTGGCGTAGGTGGCAATCAGATCGTCCGATTGGATTTTGACGTTGAGCCACCGCGCCTGCTTGGGGTCATGGCGAAAGATGGTCTCGCGCGAAGATCTGTCGTTGGCGCGGCCGTACGAAAAGTCCTTCATCACGCCCACAATGGTCATGTCTTTTTGATCCACGCGCAGCACATCACCCAACGCTTTCTCGGGATCCTGCCCGCCAATATTAAACCGCTTCAACACTTGTTGATTTACGATGACTTCTGTTTCGCGGGCGCTGTCGGGCTTAGGTAAAAAATTCCGGCCTGCGATCAATTGGTGACCATGCAGCGGCATGTAGTGTTCGTCAATGGTGTTGTATGATACACCTGTGCCGATGGTGTCAAGCGGATTGCCGGGATACCGCATGTTGGTGCCCCAGTAGTTGCCCACGCTGGTCACAATCATGGACTGTGCCATGCCTTTTACCTCGGGTAACTCTGCCAGCTCTTTTTTCAACACGTTGGCGGAATTGCCCTGCAACGAAAGGTTCAGGATGTTTTCGGTTGAAAAACCCAGGTCATAATTAATGTAGTGGATGTATTGCCGGTAGACGCCAATGCTCACACACACGAGGATAATGGAAATGCAATACTGCACCACCATCAATACCTTTCGACCGGTTACTTTTTTGGAGCCGTGAAATGAGCTTCCTTTGAGTACCTGAAGGGCGCGTACGTTGGCAAAAAACAGCGAAGGAAACAGGCCTGCCAGCAACCCCACCACCACGGCAAAAACGAAAAACATCACCAGCACGGCAGGCGATAGCTGTAGGGTAAACATCTTTTGTATGTCGGGCTCGATGGTCAGAAAGTGAGGCCTCACCAAAATAAAACAGACTACCGCCAACGACAACGCGCAGAGGGAGATAAGCACTGCCTCCACCAGGAACTGCGCCATCACATGACCGCGCATGGCGCCAATCGCCTTGCGAACGCCTACCTCACGGGTGCGCCTGAGGGCCCGCGCGATCGACAGATTGGTGTAATTCAGCCCGGCCGACAAGATAACCACAAACGCCAGGCCGCCAAAAACCCACAACAGCGTACCCCCCATAACGGGCCCTATCTGGTTGCCCATGCTATCGCTGAACATGATCTCCTTCATGGGCTGCAAATCCAATTCGATGTGCGTGTCGGGCACGGAGGGATCTTCTTGCGCACTCAACTGAGCCAGCCGCGCATCAAAGTCAGCCAAATCCGTTTTGGGAGGAAGCCGAAGATAGACCCACGTATTCCACACATCGTCCCAGGCATCTTTGCGCCACTCTTCGGCAGCGACAATTTCGAGCGTAGACAAGGAGCCCAGCATCTCAAATTTTATGTGCGAGAAAAACGGAATGTCTTTCACCACACCCGTCACCGTGTAGGAGCGGTCTTTATTAAAGACCATCGTCTTTCCGATGGGGTCCTCATCGCCAAACAGTTTGCGCGCTGACGTTTCGGTGAGGACGACAGAGAATGGCCTTTGCAGAGCCGTGGCCGCATTTCCTTTGATGAGCTCAAACGAAAAGACATTGAAAAACGAAGGTTGCGTCCAAAAACCACTGAGCGGCACGATCTTTTCGCCCAACTGCCAATCGCCCTGAAACTGCCCCCGCACGGCCACCATTTCTTCCACCCCCGAAAAACTCTCGTGGATAAGTCGGGCCGCTCGCAGTGAGGTAGTACCCATGAAGCTATTTCCCTTGTCGCCCATGTATTCATAGCGGCTGATGAGGCGGTAGGTGCGATCACGATGGACGTGGAAGGTGTCATACGACAGGACATCGGACAAGACGCCTATCACCACCAACCCCACCGACATGCTGACCGCCAGCCCGGCAATGTTGATAAACGAAAAAAGCTTGTGGCGAACCATGTTGCGCCCGGAGGTAGTTAGGTAGCTGCGAAGCATAATCCAGTGGGTTAAGAAATAAAAAAACGAAGGTTGACGAACGGTGTATAGGCGGAGAAACTTGAGGACATCCAAAATATAAATCCAGCGTGCCTGGCGGGGGCCTTTCAACGCCAGGTTGCGCTGGAAGAACTCGTGGAGGTCGCCCTCCAGGTCCTCGGCCAATTCGGGGCGGCAATACCACCGCAAAAAACGGGTAGCCCAGCGCGGGGGCGTATAGTTAACACCCCTCATATCCCCTTCCATTTTAGCTCGGGGATGATGTTCCAGTACTGATCGCGCATTTCCTTGGCGCGCACCAACGCGGCTTTGCCCGCATTGGTAACCGTGTAGTAGCGTTTGCGCTTGCCGCCCCTTTCTTTGGTGGCTTCGCCCAAATGGCTTTTCGCCAAGCCTTTTTCTTCCAATCGGTTGAGTACGGAGTGCACCACACCCAATTTTACTTCGCGACCGGTTTTTTGGGCCAGGTCATCACAAATGGCCACGCTGTACGCCTCACTGACCAGCGTGGCAATGGTGAGGAGCACCAGTTCTTCAAATTCGCCCAGGTTAGTTCCTTTCATACACGACAGACATGATTAATTACGTAAATGTATGTAAAATGGTTGGCGGCCTAAGCGATAAATCGGGTCAAAAATTCCGTCAGTTAACTGACGGAATTTAGCTAATTTGCGTCAGTTTAGTGACGGAATTCATATGAGATCCATTCCCCGTTTTCTTTTGGAGCCTTTGCAAACGGCCCTGCAACCGGGCAAGGTGGTCGTGTTGCTCGGGGCCAGGCGGACCGGAAAAACCCATTTGATCCACGAAATCATGCGTCAGCAAAAACCGGGCTCTTTTCTGTTGCTGAATGGTGAAGATATTTTCGTGCAACAGCAATTATCTCAGCGCACCGTTGACCACTATCGCACGCTCACGGCCGGATACTCGCTGGTGATCATCGATGAAGCCCAAAAAGTGTCTGACATCGGCATGGTCCTGAAACTCATGGTGGACGAACTTCCACACCTCGCCTTGTTGGTTACGGGATCTTCCATGTTTGATCTAAAAAATCGGCTGGGCGAACCCCTGACGGGTCGAAAGAAAGACTTCTTTTTGTATCCGATCGCACAGGTGGAGCTCTCCCTCCAGATGAACGCGTTTGCCCGGCATGCACTGATGGAAAACCATTTGATCTATGGTTCCTATCCTGAATTATTCCAACTTTCTTCTCACCAGAAAAAATCTGACTACTTGCGCGAACTCGTGAGCTCCTACCTCTTCAAGGACATTTTGAGCATGGAAAATTTGCGGAATGCCGATAAACTCACCGACTTGCTGAAACTACTTGCCTGGCAAATAGGACAAGAAGTGTCGCTGGAAGAATTGGGGAGGAACCTGCAGATGAGCAAAAATACCGTGGAACGATACCTGGACTTGCTCAGCAAAGTTTTTGTCGTTTTCCGTGTACCGGGGTTTAGCCGCAACCTTCGCAAAGAAATTGTAAAAACAAAACGATGGTACTTTTACGACAATGGCATCCGAAACACGCTAATCAATAACCTGCAGCCCGTGCGGCAGCGCAACGATGTGGGGATGCTTTGGGAAAACTACCTGGCCAGCGAACGAGTCAAACTCCAAAGCTACCTGCGCTTGGGGGTATCCAACTATTTTTGGCGCACGCACGATCGCCAAGAGATTGACTGGGTGGAGGATCGGGATGGAAAACTCTATGCTTACGAATTCAAATGGCAAGCAAATGCCAAAACAAAAGCCCCAAAGGCGTGGGCAGAAACCTATCCTGGGTCCAAATTCAAAATCATTTCGCCCAATACCATGGATGCGTTTGTACTAAAAAAATGATCGCTGCCTTACATCCGCGGCTTCCACGGTGTTTCCGGAGCGTTGAGCTCGTGGGTCATCATGCGGCACAGCATAAATAAATAATCCGATAACCGATTGAGGTATTGGAGGACGAGCGGCTCTACCGTTTCGGTTGCGGCCAAGGCAATTACCAGGCGCTCGGCCCTGCGGCATACGGTGCGGGCCACATGCCCAAACGAAACGGCCGGGTGGCCCCCCGGCAGCACAAACGACCGCATCGGCTCCAATTGCTCGTCCATGGCATCCATGCGGGTTTCCAAAAACACAACGTCCGAAGAGGTGAGCGCAGGCACTTTTACTTTGGTGTTGCCCAGCTCGGTGGCCAACAGGGAACCTATGGTGAACAAGCGATCTTGTATCTCTACCAAATCGGCCTCCCGCTTTTTGTTTACCTCTTGATCGCGCAGCATGCCAATCCACGAATTCAACTCATCCACCGTGCCATAGCTGTCGATGCGCAAGTCAGCTTTGGATACGCGCTTGCCTCCAAACAACGAGGTAGTGCCTTGATCGCCCGTTTTGGTATAGATTTTCATCGCCCGTCTTTTTCGCCCTCAAAAGTACGCATTAAACCAAGTCCGTAGATAAAGACCCCGGCTGCTTCACCCGGACAAAAAAACCGGGCGTTCTTCCCGGCTTTGTCTGAAGCTCTTATGTTGTCGAACGGTGCCGTTCAAAACCGACTTATGCGTGTACGGGCCGTCTGGAGATTTCGGTATTTACTTTGTCCCACTCGATCAGGCCATCGCGCAAGCGGACAATGCGGTGCGAGTACCGTGCTATATCTTCTTCGTGCGTCACCATGATGATGGTGTTGCCTTTGTCGTGCAACTCCTGAAACAACTCCATGATGTCGTACGAAGTCTTGGAGTCCAAATTACCGGTGGGTTCATCGGCCAGGATGATGGAGGGGTTATTGACCAAGGCGCGGGCAATGGCCACGCGCTGGCGCTGCCCGCCCGACAGTTCGTTGGGTTTGTGATGATGGCGGTTGGCCAAATCTACATTCTCGAGCGCTTTCATGGCCATTTCTTCGCGTTCTTCTTTTCCGTAGCCCGCATAGATCAGCGGCAGCGCTACGTTTTCGAGCGCGGTGGCGCGTGGCAGGAGGTTGAACGTCTGGAACACAAACCCGATTTCTTTATTGCGTACTTCCGCCAGTTCGTTTTCTGTCATCTCGCTCACCAACTGTCCGTTGAGCACGTAGGTGCCGCTGTTGGGGGTGTCTAAGCAGCCAATGATGTTCATAAGGGTGGACTTGCCCGAGCCGGACGGGCCCATAAAAGCCACATATTCTCCCTTGTCAATGGAAATGGACACGTCTTGCAGGGCTTTTACGATGTTGTCGCCCATTTTGTACATCCGGGCAAGGTTATGGGTTTCGATTATTTTGGTCATGGCCAATTTTTACGGAATATACTTCCTTGAACTTGTTTTCGATGCCAAAGTTTCAAAAATGGTTTGAAATGATGGCAGGTTTTTATTTTACCGGGGCTGTAACAAACTGCAAAACGGTGGAAATAACGCCCTCGTCCTTCAAAATGCGGTTGTGGCCCAGCCCCTCGGTTTCCACCAATTGGAGGTGCGGATAGGCGTTGGCCAGTGCCCGCGGCTGTGTTATCCAAACATCTTTGTCATCGCGGTCATGGATGAGCAACACCTTCGCTTCGGGCGGTAGGTGGCCAACAAAGTGCATGGCCGTAAACTCCTCAAACGGTTTCCCATACACGCGCTGCACATACTTTTTAAACGCTTCGCGTGTAGCCACGGATCCGTTGATGACGCGCAGATAGGAGTCGATGATCTCATCGGCCACTGCGGGGCTGGCGATATTGACAATGCGCTTGAACGGCAACCCTTTCATGGCGCAGTAGAGGGCAACCCCACCACCAAATGAGTGCGATACGACCGCCTGTGGAGCTCCATGAACATCGACCACTGCGCGCACGGCCTCGTAAAAATCGAGGATGTTCGTTTGCCGGCCTTGGCTCCGGCCATGGGCAGGGCCATCTAATGCCACCAATCGAAAACCGGCCTCGTTAACAGGACCAATAAACTTTCGGAACTGGGTGCCGCGTCCGGCCCACCCGTGGATACACAACACATACTTCGCGTGATCGCCCCATGCATACACATGGATGCGTTTTCCACTCACGTTCACATGGCTTTGCCTGGCTTGCCGGGCCGCCTCCTGCTCTTTGTCCGTGGGCCGATACCGTACCGGGGTAAAAAATATCCGCACAAAGTATCTGTGTGCCAATGCGGGAGCCAATCGTTCCATTTTTGGAAATATCCAGCGCACCACCCGGATGACCCACGGCAAGGGAGGCTTTTTCTTTTTCATTCGATCAAAAAGGAAAATGTCCGTGTCTCAAAGGCAAAGGTGCGTACATCGAATACACGCTCCGTAAACGTAAGCTGCCCACGCTGATCCACGGTTACAACTGTAGAGCAGCGCGTGCCATAATTGGGGGTTTTGATAAACATGGCCGACAGCGCTCTCTCACGCTCAAGGCCGATACCGGTGTCGGGTAAATCGGCATCACGGGCCATGGCCTCGTCACGCATGGCGTCCAACAACTGCTCGGTGGAGACGGCATCGCCCTGCACCAGTCCTTGCAAGGTTGCTTTGCCGCGTTGCACCTTTGGCCAGGGGGTGTCCAGCAAGTGGTTGCTCAATCCATAAAAACCAGGGGGCAGCGTTTCGGTATTTTGGCCGTAATTGGACATGTAAGACATCCCGGTGGTTTCGCCCACGATTAAGTTGAAACCATTGTAAAGGCTCTTTTTCGCTTCCACGCTTTGCACATACCGATCGCGCGCCAGCGGTTGTTGCAAAAAATCAGAAACGAGATGCCCCCGCGAAGGCGCATGGGGATTGATGTTGGCAGGATCACGGTAATTGGTGACCAACGCCACACGCCCCTGTTTGGTGACGCCCATCCACGTGCCACCGGCTTCCAGGTCGCGACCCGCCAACACCGTTGGACTGTCGTGCCAAAAGTCGGCAGGGGCCGTTTGTCGTGCGTAAAACTCATCGCGGTTGGCCACGATGATGAGCGGATACCGCGGGTTTTGTTGTATAGATAGAAAAATGAGACACATCTGTTTATTCCCCTTAGGTAACCGACCAGAACGTAATTTTGAACAAGATAAACCGGTAGGCACTAATGATCAGTGCTTGACATCCCAATAACACCCCCGCGCTAACGGCCACCCGCCACCAGGGGAAACCGTAGAAATGTCGCACGCCCAGGGCTAAAAAGTAGAGGATAATCAGCAAAAGAAAGGGTAATGTATTCTGATCTTCAAAAAAGGAGTTGACATCCATCCCAAAAAGGATACGAACAAGAAAAACAATGGTCGCCAAAAAAAACGATACCAATATGGTGGGTACGAACACCATGAACGCGGCATACTCCATCGCAAAAGCAAAATGATCCGCCAGAAATGTCTTTTTGGAATAATTGACGATCACCAAAAAAGGAAACATCAGCGGAGCGAGCAAAACAAGTATGATCTTGGCCCAATTGGTCGAGGATGCGTTGTAGGTTTTGGCAAACTCGTCCACCGACAGCGCATTGGCCTCGACAAAGGTGACCACTTCTTCGCGAATACCCGGACGAAGCATTTGTACTCCCAGACTTGTATTGAATGTTTGAAACAGCGGAAATAGAAAATAGATAAAGTTACCCACAAAAAAGAACGCCATCGGCTTCATATAGGGCTGGCGCTTCCCTACGGCAATGTCGCGGGCCATTTGGCCGGGGCGCAGCAGCATGGTTTTGAAGCTTCGGAAAAATTTCCCATCGATAAAGGTCAGGGCATTGACGAAGTTATCAACAAAACTCCGGACGGATCGATCGTAAGGCTCCACCACTTTTTCGCCACAACGGCTGCAGAACTTACCCGAAAAGGTATGGCCACAACTGAGGCAGGTGCGTGTTTGCTCATAATCAAAAGGATGAATTCGCTTGCGGAAAAAACGTTTCATGACAAGAGGTAAAAACCAGTGCGTGGGTAGTCAGGCAAATGGCGTTTCATAGCCAGCACTTGGCGGTCATGGTCAAAATTAGTCAAACAATTCGAGTTGCGCGGGCAACAGTTGAAAGGACTTCCGGTGGTGCAGGGTCACGCCCAACTGGCGGATGGCCTCGCGGTGCGGAGGCGTGGGATACCCGCGGTTGGTTTCCCAATGATACCCGGGGCACTCGATGGCCAATTTTTCCATCAATTCATCGCGGTGCGTTTTCGCCAGGATGGAAGCCGCTGCGATGGAAAGGTACTTGCCATCTCCCCGGATAATGCACCGATGGGGTATAGAAGGGTAAGCATTGAAGCGGTTGCCGTCAATCAAAAGCAACTCGGGTGTTTGCACCAACTGTGCCACCGCCCGGTGCATGGCCAAAAACGAAGCGTTGAGGATGTTGATCTGATCGATCTCGGCAGCCTCCGCCTGTGCCACGGCCCAGGCCACGGCATCGCGCACAATGTCGTGGCGAAGTTCCAACCGCTGTTCGTGCGTGAGTTGCTTGGAGTCGTTGAGCTTCTTGTGTTTGTACTTTTTCGGAAGGATGACGGCAGCGGCTACCACGGGGCCAGCCAGGCAACCGCGACCGGCTTCGTCACAGCCGGCTTCTACCTGATCGCGCGTAAGCGAAGATTTGAGCATGCGTCAAATTCTGGAAATGGGCAGTCTTTTGTAACGGAGATCCCTATCTGTTACAACCAGCAGGCACGGTTCACATAAAATCTTTTCAATCTGGGTGCGATTGCGCAACATCAGTTGAAACAGTATGGTGGTGTTGATTTTCTTTAGCCTGAGGGTCACGACTGATGGCTTACTTTTTCCCGATAGAGAAACAAGTCGACCGTAATCCAAATCATGGGTGAAAATTACAAAATCGTGCTGCTCTGCATAGGAAACGATCGTATGGTCTGTTGCTCCCAGCAAGCCAAGTTTTTTGACGTGCATCGTATTCCAACCGAATGTATTGAGATCTGCAGCCAATGCCGGTGGCAGGTTCTCATTGAGAAGAACATTCATAGCGATTGTTCCAATGGCTCGTAGGCATCCATCGTGGCGGCTGCAAAGGCAATCGCCTCCAGGACATCGTCACGTGTTATCCAATCAAATTCAGCAACCAGCTCCTCGACCGACATACCCCCGGCCAGATACGCAAGAATGGAATCTACGGGCATACGTGTGCCTTTGATTCGGGGCTTTCCAAAGCAGATTTCAGGATTAACGGTTATCCGCGGATAGGCCGGATGCATCCATTCCATAGGTCAAAAATAACGAACAATTCTCTATTTGCTACGACTCGCGGCAGACCACCACAAACGACCGTTACTTCTCGGCAAAGAAAAACAACATCGCCACGAACAGGATAACGGCTATCACGGCCAACGCAATCTTGATGGCACTGTACGGTCGGTCGCCCGTCACTTTGCCCGTGCGCGCGTTGATCAAAAACTGATACAGCTTGCCATTGTACCGATAGGCGCTGATCCAAACGGGCAGCAAGATGTGCTTAAACGTGGGGTTTTGATAGGTGACGTTGGTGTATTGGATGGTTTGGCGGTCGCCCCCAATATCGCGCCTGATGGATGACTCAATAACCGGCTCCATGCGGCCCTTGGCTTGTTGATAGCCCTCCTTGACCCCGGTAGCGTACGTCTCGGTGCGAAACCCGCTGAGGTACTTGTCGTCATAGGGCACCAATGACTTGACGTCCCACGGCTCCAACACGCGCAGCTTGTCTTGCCGAAGCGAACGGGTGGCTTCAATCAGCAGGTCGTCAAACGAGTTGGAGACATTTCCCGAGGCCGGATACCAACGCGTTTTGGTAACTGCCCGGGTTTTGGTTACGCGGTTGCCATTTTCCACCACCGTGTATGATTCGTTCACCACATAGTCTTCGCCCCGCTGCCCCGTGTAGCGGGTTTGGGTTTGGCAGTCAAATGTCCAATAGGGCAAGTACATACCCGCCAGGCGATCGGCACGGTCGGCATAGTGTTTGAGCACATTGGGTGCAAACCACAATGCCTTTAGCCAACGGGCAAAATTCTGCCGCGCGGCTTTCTCGTCTACGCCAAAGGGCAACACATATTGGGGTTTGTGCACCCGCGAGGTGGTGCCTTGCTTGACCACCAAAGGCGAAGCGCAAAAGGGGCATTTGTCCGAACTGGTTTTTGGATCAAACGTAGAGACGGCATGACAGCCATCGCATTTGACGGTAGCCACCTCCACCTGTTCTTCTTTCTCAAAGTTCGTGGCCAGAAAATCATCCAAACTGATTTCCCGTATCTCCGCGTGGGCCTCGGGTTGAGCAATCTCATTTTGCGCACCACAGTATTCACATGCCAAATGGCGGGTGCCCGGTTTAAACTTCAACAGCGCACCACAGCTTTGGCAGGCCAACTCCTGACTGATGGCCCGGGTGCTTTCGGTGAATGAACTCATGCGTTACAAGCGCTGGCCTACTTGGGGATGGGCGGTGGCACCGGCCCAAACAGATGACCTAATTCCGTTACGTCCGTCACTTTGCTCCAATTGGGCATACCTTGTTTCCAAACCAATGTGTCGCGGGTGATGGACCCTTGTGCCGCCATGTTTTGCAGAGTGGCCACCGTATAAGGGCCCTGCTGCTGACCATTCACGGCCACGAAATAAGACGGGCCACCCGGCACCGGGGGCGGTTGGTTGTTGCCCGCTTGGTTTTGATTGAACATCTGCCCCATTTGCTGCGCCATGGCAAAGCCCATGCCCATGCCAATTCCTTCGCTGGCGTTGCCGCTGGGATTTTTGGCTGCGGCCTCCATGGCATTGGCCGCCTGAAACTGCGCGTATTGATTCAAGTTACCGATGATGCCCATGCTGCTGCGCTTGTCGAGCGCTTGCTCCACCTCGGGCGGCAACGATACGTTCTCGACCAAGAATTTGGTTACCTCCAGCCCATATTCGCCAAACTCGGGGTTGATTTTTCCGGAAATGAATTTTGAGAGCTCATCGTAGTTGGCAGCGAGGTCAAGGATGGGAATTTTGCTTTCGCCAATGGCATCGGTAAAGCGGGTAACCACCAGGTTGCGCAACTGCTCCGACACTTCTTCGACCGTGAAATGTGATTGCGTTCCCGCGATCTCCTTGATGAATTTGCCGGCATCCACAATTTTGATGGCGTAGGTGCCAAACGCACGCAGGCGCACCGGGCCAAACTCGGCATCGCGCAGCATGATGGGGTTTTTGGTGCCCCACTTGTTGTCGGTAAACTGCTTGGTGTTGACAAAATAGACATCGACTTTAAACGGGCTGTTAAACCCGTATTTCCATCCCATAATGGTGGTAAGGATGGGCATGTTTTGCGTGTCCAGCTTGTAGCGGCCGGGCGCGTACACATCGGCAATCTTGCCTTCGTTGACCAATACGGCCACCTGGCTTTCGCGCACGGTTAGCTGCGCTCCGTTTTTGATTTCATTCTGGAAGCGCGGAAACTTCCACACCATCGTGTTGGCGGTGTCGTCCGTCCACTCAATGATGTCAAGCAATTCGTTTTTCAATCGGTCAAAAATGCCCATAGGTACGTTGGTTTGGGTGATGTCAGCGAAGCGAAAGTAGCGGTAAAAATGGTTCGCGCCAAGCGCACCATTACTTGGCCGCCTGACGGCTACGAAAAAACGTGTGGGGAGAGGGCACCTCGCCCTGCATCCAGGAACTCACCGTGTCTTTTTCTATCAGGTAAACCTGCGGCACGCCCCCACGCCCGCCCAACAGGGGCTTGATTTTCTCCCACGAAACAACGGCAGGCATGAAGTTGAGATCGAACGCGCGCACGTAACCCTCCCGTTCAGCCTCTGTGCCAATGCCCCAGGCAATGATGCGATCCACGGCACCGGTGCGTTGGTAGGCTTTCACATTTTCAGTGGCATCCCAGCAATGGTAACATTGATACGAAAACAAAAAAACAAGATAGGTAGAGTCGGGATGCACGCGAACGAAATCGCGCAGCGGAGTTTGCTCAATGGGTTGGCCTATCCAGGGCGATTGACTCGCCCACCCCGACTTGGGAGCCGACACCCCCGAGGCCAGGGCACTTACGACCGTGAACAAAAATACCACCGCCACTTTCCACGGCTTTACTTGGGCAGCCGGTGCGCGTTGGAAACAAACGAGGGCAAGCGCTATCAGCATGCCATTCCGCACAAAGGAGATAAGCGGTGGCGTCTTCAACAGTTCCAGCGCACCAAAACACCCGCAGTCTTCCACACCGTGCATGAAATAATTGACGGCAAATGCAAGCGTAAACACAACAAGCAACACCAGTGCCACGCCCGCACATGCGCGCGGGTAGATCCACAAAACCAAACATAGGCCCAAGGCTACTTCCAACACGGGAATGGTCAGTGCCACACCCATCGAAAAAAGACTTCCGCCCAGAACGCTTTTGACCAAGGGCACAAACGTGTAGACGGCCACCGCCTTGCCCAATCCCGATGCGAGAAAAAAGAAACCCAGCACATAAAATGCCCAGTCGAAAGATGCGGACGAGAAATGGGGTTTTTCGGTTGGCATGCCCAGCGGTTGCGCTATGGAACACAAACATACCACTCTGCCTGCGATGCGCGAAAAATAACACCGCTCATTTTCGTGTATGCCCAACTAAACGTAATCTTGTGTTTGTCACGTTACCATTCACCGGCTCATTATGTCACTGCCCTTGTCCCCGCCCACCAATCCGTGGAAACAGCTTACCTCCAAAACCGTGTATGACAACCGCTGGATACAGGTGGAAGAGCATGATGTGCTGAACCCCGCGGGTAAGCCGGGCATCTATGGCAAAGTGCATTTTAAAAACAAAGCCATCGGTATTTTAGCGTTGGACGAACACCACCATACATGGCTGGTGGGCCAGTGGCGTTACACGCTCAACCAATGGAGTTGGGAAATACCCGAGGGCGGAGGCGCGTTGGACGTAGACCCGTTGCAATCGGCCCAGCGCGAGTTGCGCGAAGAGACCGGGCTGACGGCCCACCGATGGACATTGCTTCAACGCACCCATCTTTCCAATTCGGTATCGGACGAAGAGGGATTTATTTTTTTGGCGCAAGACCTTACGGCCGGGGCCACGGAATGGGAGGATACCGAAGCTGACATGAAGGTATGGAAACTGCCCTTTGACGAAGCCTATCAACTCGTCCTGGATGGCACCATCACCGATAGCCTGAGTGTGATGGCTTTTCTGCGCGTAAAAGACCTGCTTTTTTCAGCTCGCTAGCACATGCTCAAACGATACCTGCCCGAAGTGCGCGCCAGCTTGTTGCTGGCGTACCCGGTGATGTTGAGCCAACTGGGTCACGTACTCATGGGCTTTACGGACAACATCATGGTAGGCCATATCAATTCCACTTCGCTGGCCGCAGCCGGGCTCGCCAATGTTGCCTTCAATGTGTTGTTGCTTTTTGGCATTGGCGTTTCATACGCCATCACCCCGTTGGTAGCCGCTGCGGACGGAGGAAGGAACGTTACCGCAATTGCCGATACGCTCAAGCACGGACTGGTCATTAACGTTATCAATGCGTTTGTACTGGTGGCCTTGGTACTGTTGGCCCAGCAACTGTTGTATCACATCGGTCAGCCCCCCGAAGTGATTGACTTGGCCATTCCGTATTTGGACATCATCACGTGGTCGTTGATACCCGCTTTGATTTTTCAAACCTTCCGGCAGTTCTCCGAAGGGCTCTCGCACACATGGGTGCCCATGGCGGTGGTGCTGCTGGCCAACGTGCTCAACGTAGCGCTTAACTATCTGTTGATTTACGGATACGAAGGGATCCCCGCCTTGGGGCTGCCCGGTGCCGGCTACGCCACGTTGATCTCGCGGGTGTTTATGGCCGTGGCACTGGCTTCCTACATTTTCCGCGCCCGGCTGTTCCGCGCCTATCGGGCCGGGTTTGAAATGAGCAATTACAGCATTGCGCTGTTTCGAAAGATGCTGAAGATCGGGCTGCCGGACGGGCTTCAATTCATTTTTGAAGTGGCTGCTTTTGATTTTTCATTGGTGATGATGGGGTGGTTGGGTACTACTGCCTTGGCCGCCCATCAGATTGCCATCAACCTGGCCACCATCAGCTATATGACCATCTCAGGCATTGCGGCCGCGGCCACCATCCGCGTGGGCTACTTTTTGGGCAAACGTGATTATGCGCAAATGCGTCTTTCGGCCAACGTGCTGTTGGTATTGGCGGTAATCTTCATGGCCGTTTGCGCTGCGGTCTTCATCGTGGGGCGTCATCAATTGCCGTTTATGTATGTCAATGATGCTGACGTGGCTGCGTTGGCCGCCTCCCTTCTCATCATTGCCGGTATTTTTCAACTGTCGGATGGCATACAGGTGGTGAGTATTGCCGCCCTGCGCGGCCTGCAAGATGTGCGTGTGGGCCATTGGCTTGCCTATCGGGTACGTTCTGGCTTTTTGGGCGGGCATGGGCGCCACCGGCATCTGGACCGGGCTGTGCATCGGTTTGAGCCTCACCGCTGCGGCTGCCACCTGGCGGTTCCGCTCATTTTTGCAACGCATGCCTCACGGGCGCTGACCTTTTCGAGAAAATCAAATATCTTTGTTGACGTAAGTAGGATCAATGAAAACATTTCTTTCCACTTGTCGGCTTTCTTCGATTGGCTGTGTGCTTTTGTTGGCGCTTTGCGCGGGCATGGTAAGCTGCGAAGAAGAAGAAGGTTGTAGTGGCTGTAATTCTGCCAGTCCGTATTCCAAGCCGGGGTCGGGCACGTGCTATCCCACCCGATCTGCCTGCGAGCAGGCCGAAGGGCCCGGTTGTGTCATCTGCTATTGATTTCCCAGACGGGCTTTTGCACAAGGTGTGCTGACGCTTTCGCGAATAAACTTTATTTTCGGGCACACAAACCGAACGTATGAACGAGCCCGCCCGTGCCGTGCGCGAGTCGCAAACCACCATTACAGAATTGATGATCCCCGCGTATGCCAACTTTGGCGGCAAAATACACGGGGGCATCCTGCTGTCGCTGATGGATAAAGTGGCCTATGCCTGTGCCAGCAAACATGCGGGCAGTTATTGCGTGACGGTATCGGTTGATCGCGTGGAGTTTTTGCAACCCGTGGAAGTGGGCGAACTGGTATCGCTGCATGCCTCGGTCAACTATGTGGGCACCACCTCGCTGATGGTAGGCATTCGCGTAGAAGCCCACAACGTGAAAACGCACATGACCAAACACACCAATTCTTCGTTTTTTACGATGGTGGCCAAAGACGATGACAACAAGCCGACCCCCGTGCCTCCGTTGATTTTGGAAACATACGATGACGTAAAGCGCTTTATCGAGGCCATGCGGGTGCGCCACATCAAAGCCGCCATGAAAGAACAAATGAACGATGCCAAGTCGGCCGTGGATGTTTCCCGCGCCCATGAGCTGTTGAAAAACGAGCGATGCATCATCGCTTTTCCCGGTTAGCCATTTACTTTATCTCCCATACCATGAAACGTTTGATTTTTTTTCTGATCTCGGTGTTGTCGCTTTCCGCGGAAGCGCAATACCCGCTGATCTTATCTCAGCGCGAGCAAGCCAAAGTTGTTGACGAACTGTTGGAAGACCGCCTTCGAAATGTGCTGCCGGGCTTGATGCGAAGAGAGGGCATCGACATGTGGGTCATCATCTCGCGCGAATACAACGAAGACCCCGTCATTCGCACGTTGTTGCCAGCTACCTGGTTTGCCGCCAGGCGCACCACCATGCTCATCGCCTTCGACCGGGGCGAAGGAAAAGAAATGGAATACCTGGCGGTGTCGCGGTACGATGTAGGCAAAATGTTTCTGCGTGCGTGGGATCCGGACGCCAACCCCGACCAGTGGGCGCAACTTGGCAAACTGATAGCCGACCGCAACCCGAAGAAGATCGGCATCAACAAAGCCGCGCATTATGGCCATGCCGATGGGCTCACCAGCAACGACTATGACAACCTGATGCGCGTATTACCCAAATCGCTGCACAGCCGCGTGACATCCGCGCAGAGCCTGGCCGTGGGCTGGTTAGAAACGCGCACCGAGCGCGAGATGGTGATTTATCAACAGATTTGCCGCATCGCGCACGACATCATCCAGGAAGGATTCTCCGACAAGGTCATTCATCCGGGCATCACCACCACCGAAGATGTGGTTTGGTGGTACCGCGAAAAAATCAAATCGCTAAAGCTGGACACGTGGTTTCAGCCCTCGGTGTCCATCCAGCGAAACGAACCCGAAGCCATCACTGCCAAACGGCCCCAGCCACTGGTGATCCAACCGGGCGATCTGCTGCATGTCGACTTTGGCATCACGTATTTGCGATTGAACACCGATACGCAGCAACATGCCTACGTACTCAAAGCCGGTGAAACAGATGCCTCGGCTTTTCTAAAAGAAGCTTTCAAAAAAGGAAATCGACTGCAAGACATTTTAACCTCGCACTTCCAAACGGGGCGCACGGGAAATGAAATCCTCAAAGCCACACGCGAGCAGGCGCTGGCGGAGGGCATCACGCCTTCCATTTATACACACCCCATTGGATTTCACGGTCACGCGGCCGGCACCACCATCGGTATGTGGGACATGCAAGGCGGTGTGCCTTTTACAGGCGATTACCCCTTGCACGCCAACACCGCCTACTCCATCGAGTTGAATTGCACCGTCAACATCCCTCTTTGGAAAAAAGACATCCGCATTCAACTGGAAGAAGACGGCTACTTTACAGGTTCATCTTTCTACTACATCGATGGCCGCCAAAAAGAGTTGATCACGATCCCTCAAGCCAACTCCATCAATCGTCAATAAGAAATGACCAAAGCCTTGCGAATACTGCATACCGCCTATGGGCTGTTGGTGTTCGCTCTGCTCTTCATCCCTGCCTTTGTCCTGCTGTTATGGCCTATTTTGCGGCCCTCTCATTTTCGCTGGGTGGGCATGGTCAATCGCGCGTGGGCGCGGCTGTGCTTTGCGCTGTGCTTTTTGCCCGTGCGCGTTACGGTTTCCCCCGCCCTCGATCGGCAGCGGCAATACATTTTCTGCCCCAATCACTTCTCCTATTTGGACATCCCCACGATGGGGCTCAACCCGGTGAACGCCATCTTTGTGGGCAAGAACGACATGGAGAAAATACCGTTGTTTGGCTTTATGTACCGTAGCCTTCACATCACGGTGAACCGCGCCAGTCTGAGAAGCAGGTCGCACACGTTGAGGCGCTCGCTGCAGGCCCTGGACGAAGGCAAGAGCCTGGTTATTTATCCTGAAGGAGGCATTGTAACAACCGACCCGCCACGCATGGCTCCTTTTAAGGATGGTGCTTTTCGGGCGGCCATCGAAAAGAAAGTACCGGTCGTGCCCGTCACCATCCCTTACAACTGGAAGCGCATGCCTGACACTCCCTGGCCGCTCCTGCATGCCGGCCGCGTGGAGGTAATCTTTCACGATCCGATTGAGACGGCACACCGCACGCTCGACCGCATAGATGACTTGAAGCAAGAGGTGTTTGGGGTCATCGAGCGCGAACTGCAGCGCCACCGATAAGAGCGGGTGAACTCGGGACGCACGAGCCGTGTTGTATGCTCGTATTTTTAATGACAATTTTACACATAAATTTCACCGCCCATGCGTAGCTGGTTTCTCATTTGCCTTGTCGCCATCTTATCTTGTACACGTACCACCCAGGAGTTACCCACCGGTAGTTGGCGGGGTGTCATCGCCATGCAGGGCAAAGAACTGCCGTTTGGTCTGGAAATCACGCAGTCTGCATCGGGCTACCAAGCCTACCTGCTCAATGCCGATGAGCGGATATTGTTGGACGAAGTATTTGTCGAAGGTGATTCGGTGCGCATGAACCTGCACGTGTTTGATGCCGCCTTGGTGGCCCGTAGAAACGGCACCCAACTGACGGGCGCATTTGTAAAAAACTACGCCCCCTCGGGCAATCTTCCGTTTGAAGCAACTTATGGCGAAACCTATCGCTTTACGCGCGACAGCTCCGCCTCGGTGGACTTTTCCGGAACGTTCGGTGTTACCTTTCACGTATCCGACACGGTACACTATCCCGCGGTCGCGATGATCCAGCAAGAGGGCAACGATGTGATCGGCACGTTTTTGACTCCCACGGGCGACTACCGCTATCTGCAAGGCAATGTGGTAAACGATGAGCTTCATCTGAGCGCGTTTGACGGCAACCATGCTTTTGTGTTTACCGCTACCCTTTCGGGTGATTCGATCCGCGGCAATTTCTACTCGGGCAAAAGCGGATTTGAAACATGGGCAGGCGCGCGCGACAGTCAAGCCGCCCTGCCCGATGCCGAATCGCTCACGTTTCTAAAGCCGGGGTACGACAAGCTCTCGTTTAGCTTCCCTGACCTGACGGGCAAACCGGTCACGCTTGAAGACGCGCGGTTCAAAAACAAAGTTGTCATCCTTCAAATCCTGGGTACGTGGTGCCCGAATTGCATGGACGAGACCAAGTTCCTGGCTCCGTGGTACGAGCAGAATAAAGACCGTGGGGTGGAAATACTGGGGCTGGCCTATGAACGCAAGCCAGACTTTGACTACGCCAAGGAGCGGGTGGAAAAAATGAAAGCCAAATGGAATGTGGGATACGACTTTGTGATTGCGGGCGTCAACGACAAAGCCAAAGCTTCGGAAACGTTGCCGGCCCTCAACCGCGTATTGGCGTTCCCTACCACGATCTTTATCGGCAAAGACGGTCAGGTGAAACACATCCACACCGGCTTCTCCGGCCCGGGCACGGGCATTCACTATGAGCGGTTCCAAGAGCGGTTTGACCAAATCGTGAATGAACTTTTGGCCGCGAAAAATCCTTCTTGATTGATTACGGCAGGCATGAGATGAAAAAACGGGTAGTCGTAGGGTTATCGGGTGGCGTAGACTCCAGCGTCACGGCTTTTCTCCTGAAAGAGCAGGGCTATGAGGTCATTGGCATGTTTATGAAAAACTGGCACGATGACTCGGTGACTATCAGCAACGAGTGTCCCTGGCTGGACGACAGCAACGATGCCATGATTGTAGCACAACACCTCGGCATTCCGTTTCAGGCCATCGACTTGAGTGTAGAATACAAGGAGCGGATCGTGGACTACATGTTTGCCGAATACCAAGCCGGGCGCACACCCAACCCCGATGTGCTCTGCAACCGCGAAATCAAATTTGACATCTTTCTAAATACCGCCTTGAAACTCGGGGCCGACTTTGTGGCCACCGGCCACTATGCCCGCAAAGGCGAGACCCTCGTTGATGGGCAAACCGTATACCGGCTGTTGGCGGGCAAAGACCCCAACAAGGATCAATCGTATTTCTTGTGCCAGCTCACGCAAGCCCAATTGGCCAAAGCATTGTTTCCCATCGGTGAGCTTTTGAAGCCGGACGTACGCGCCATTGCCAAGAGGGCAGGATTGGCCACGGCCGAGAAAAAAGATTCACAAGGGTTGTGCTTCATTGGCAAAGTACACCTGCCCGATTTCTTGCAGCAGCGTCTTGAACCAAAAAAGGGAGACGTGATCGATATCCCCGCTCATTCCACAGCCTTTGTTAACGGCAGCCACACCGCGGACTTGGCGCACATTACCGCACCGTATACCCTGGCACCGGAATTGGGGACGGTGGTAGGGCAACACAACGGAGCACATTTCTACACCATCGGGCAGCGCAGAGGCCTCAACCTCGGTGGCTTTGCGGAACCTCTTTTTGTCATCGGCACGGACACCCAACGCAATGTAATCTACACCGGCATGGGCGAAAACCATCCCGGTCTGTATCGGCAGGGGTTGTTCATACCACAGGCGGAGGCTCATTGGATACGCGAAGACATGCGCTTGCAGCCGGGGAAATCAAAAGACTACCTGGCACGCATCCGCTACCGCCAGCCACTGGAACAATGTACGCTTCACCAGCGCGAAGAAGGACTCTATCTTGTATTCGCTCGGCCTCAACGGGGTGTTACCCCAGGCCAGTTTGCGGCATGGTATGCCCACGATGAACTGATTGGGTCGGGGGTGATTGGGTAGATTTTACTATGCTCCTGAACTTACTTGATCTACTTAAGTAATGATGTCAAAAATGGTTGGTGACGTTTGACATTAAGCCCCGTAAGTCCGAAGGGGAAGCAAGCTCTGAGCAGTTGACTGTGCAATCGCGTTAACGGCTGTATAATGCAAGGGGGTGCCTTCTTCGCGCTGGAAGTAATTAGTTTCGCGCATTTTTTTGGAGCACCCAAACACATCCGGACTAATGATCTCATCGCGTAAGCGGGCAAACTCTGAGTCCGTGAGATGAACACGATTCAACGACTGAAACTTTTCGCGGAAGTTCAGCTCCAACGCCTCCCTGTCGCGAATGTCATCGCGGTAGGTGTATTTGAGGTCGGCTAGTTTCCCGATTACTGATTTCTCTATTTGTGTTTCTTTAGTCATCGAAAATTCCAACTAGACAATCAATATTCCAATTTCTTAAATTCTTCCATAAGTTCTCTCATCGAACCGGACAATACCTCAAGGGATGGCGCATTCGTGTAAATATAACTCTCTATCATCTTTTTATAATCGCTATTCCAATCGTTTTCCTTGTCTTTTGGTGGGAACAGTCCAAAATCTTTTGGAGATAAGGTGTCATACTCTACACCTGAAACTTTGGTGAATTTTTTCCGATGATTTCGAATAACACTATACAATGCTGCATCTTGCATAGCCTGAGTTGCAAATCCACCATTAACCAAGTAATGTAAATCGTACCAATGCCGAGACATGCGAGCAATCTCGATTTTTTCCACAGGTCGCTGAAATAACTCATGAAGCAAAAAGGCTTTTTCCCAAAAGGTACGCTGTGGCAATACTGTACTAACGCCTACCGTTTCATTAGTGTTCAGGTGTTGTGATAGTAATGACCTTACAGGTCTGTTTTCATGAGGGTCCATCATTGCCCGAACGCCAATTTCAATTTTCACTTGAGCCTTGGTGTAATCATTTATAATTTCTGCTAGCGAAGCATAGTCAAGCAAAATAATGGTCGGATCCTGATCGGAGCTTTTGCTTTCTTCAGCATACATTTTGAAAGTACTCTCAGGCACACCCATTGTCAACATGCGAGCATGAAGCATAGGCTGCACTGTCTTCATAACAAAGGTATGCGCAGCATCTCTCAGTTTCTCACGTTGTGATCTTCCGAGTTCCTGATCATCAGCAGCACCAAAGAGGGATTTATCAATAACGATGTCGATGTCTTCCGAAAACCGATGAAGCAAGTTCCATGACTTACTCAAGGATGTACCGCCTTTAAAGACAAAGTATTTATGAAGATCACATGTGAAAATAGCCTCCAGTACAGTCGTGACCCACCAATCCTTCTCAATCATGAAATCAGGAAGATTTGCCTTTCTGCTGACCAGGCGGAGAAGGTCAAGTCGTTCTAATTCTTTTTTATGTATCCAATCCTTCATTACTGCTTGTAACTTTTAAAGGAATCCTTGATCAATTTTGAAATCCACGCTGGTGCCACCGTCAAGTCGTGATTCAGATCATCCAGATTTTCACGCATGATCAATGCATTGATCTTATCCAAGGTAGTTTCAGTGAGGTTCTTCTCACCAATGGCCTTCAACGCCTGAATAACCTGGCTGCTTATTTTTCCCTTTGAAGCAAAATTCTTTGGTGAGGCATGCTTGAATGTAATCGTGTAACTGGTTTTTCCTTCAGTCTCTTCAATCTTGACTACCCTTGATGGTCCATCCGTCAGGTACACATATTTCAGAGGAACCTGCGTGGTGAGTCCTAATTTCCAAAGTGCGACCTCTCCAGTTGGAATGATTCTGCTTTTATCCCGTCTCGCCAGCGCCAGCGCAATTTCTTCAGCGGTGGGTAATAGATACCCGTGCTCTCCTAATTTTTTAGGGATAACATAAACTCCCTGGGAAAGTCTTTTCAACATGCCGGCCTCCACCAACCTCCTTAACTGCTGCCGAACGGCCTCACTGCTGCCGTCCTGGAGAAAATCCTGCGCAAACAGGATTGTTCCAGGCAGGAACTGCTGGATTCGGTTCACAATCTTGTCTTTTACGGAGATACTTCGGATATCCATTGTCACAAAAATTATACATTTTTGTGACAAAAGGAAATGGTTAGTCACAAAATCCCAGAATTTCCGTGATCTGAGGATTGGATTTTCTGAAGGGATCAACAACCAGTCTAAAGGCCTTTTTACAAAATACTCAATGTACTGAGTAATTTTACTCACTACGTAAACGGATGCACGGAAAGAATTCCTGCTGAACAAGCTCATGAAGCCTTGCTGAATTACTTTTATGAGGTTGCCGTTAAACCAGAGATTGAGAAACTTTATCTGGAAGTGATGGGTACCATCTTCAAAGCGAATGAGTCAAATCGTGAGCAAGAGATTAGTAGGCTGAAAGAAAATCTATCCGGTGCAAACAAGAAATTAGCATCGCTTGGAGAAAAATATGTACTCAATGAAATTGAACATGATAGTTATTCTTTCATGAGGCCAAGGTTCAAAGATGAAATATCAAAGCTCAGAGAAAAGTTAAGCGATCTTGAATCGAAAGAAACAAACTATACGCGGTATCTGAATTCGGGAATTACACTATTACAGAACCTCAGCTATTATTATGAGGCAGCCAGTTTATCGAACAAACAGAAACTCATTGGTTCAATCTTCCCCGAAAATCTGATCATCGAAAATGGTCCCGATCATTATCGGGATCGAACCGCCCGTGAGAACGAAGTAATCCGCGTTTTAAAAGGATTTGAGCAGGATTTTAAAAAGGAAAGACCGAGAAATTCCCGGCCTTTCCGGTCTGGTAGCCCCGGCAGGAATCGAACCTGCATCGTCAGAATCGGAATCTGAAATACTATCCATTGTACTACGGAGCCAAATGACGCATTTTATGCCTTCGCATCCTCATAATCCCTGCTTGCGGTAAGCAAGACTGCCCAGCTGCGTCACGCGTAGGCTGGGAAAACCCTCCGTCTGAGGATAGGAACTGCTTCAAAACGCCACAAAAGTACGGCAAGCCAGCCGTACTTACAACCGCCTATTTCTTGATGGCAATGGCCTCAATTTCAATGCGCACATCCGGATGAAAGAGGGCCTGCACCCCCGCCAATGTGCTGGCCGGTGGTGCCTCCGCATTCAGGTAGCCCCTGCGCACCTCGCGTACCGCCCCCAGTTCTTCGGGTTTTAAGTTGACCACATAGGTGTTCATTTTCACCACATCTGAAAACGTGAGGCCCACCGAAGCCAGACACTTTTTCAAATTCTCATACACTTGCATGGTTTGGGCCCGCAGGTCGCCCTTGCCCACAACCTCCCCTTTTTCGTTGGTGGGCACCTGGCCGCTGATGTATACGGTGTTGCCGGCCACCACCACATGGGTATAGCCGCTGGACTTCATGAGCCCCTCCGGGTTGACAAACTGCGTCTGCGCCTGGGCCAGTGTGCTGGCCATCACCACCATCATCAAAAACATGGTTCTCTTCATTATCTTGTAGTTCATAATCATATTTTTCGTTAAACGCCCAAATCGCCCCCATCCGAAATCTCAATCAGCAACAACTTGACCTCTTCGGCCTTGGCATGCTCGCCCATTTTCTCAAAACTCATAATGAGATTCCGCAACGCCCTGCGGATGATGTCCACCTGATCGCACGGTTCAAAGAAGGAGTTCTGCGGAACGAGGTGAAGTTCATGGATATAGTTTTCGATGTCCTGTCGTGTGAAAATCAGCCCGCGGTTGAAGGCGTTGATGTACACTTGGTGCTGGTCGTCTTTGTACGTGAGGATAAACAGATTGGGCAAGTTGACCCCATACACGGGCATTTTTAACCGTTGGGCGATGAGCAGGTAGATCACGCACAACGTAATCGGATTGCCCCTCCGGCTTTCCAACACCACGTTGATCATTGAATTGCCGGGCGAGTGAAAGTTTTTGGTGTTAGCCCCAAACTTAAGCTTGTTGAACATAACTCCGTTGAATACCTTGACCTGGTCCATCGCATGCAGGTCGGGCCGAAACTCCACCCACGCCTCGCGGTATATTTGTTCCAGCTCTTGCTTGAGCTTGCCCAATTCCAAATCCGGGTATTGATAGGTGGCCACGATCCACATCCCCTCCAGCAAATCGTGCTCAGAACCTTTGTACCAACTGACCAGGCGCTCTTTCACCAACTCATATTGCAAATTATGGATCAGCTCCTCGATTCTGCGCTGCGCGGCCGGGCTAAAACTTTCCTCCCACTCGCGCTCCAGCAGCGGAATGATGGCCGTGCCGAGCGAGCGGATTTTTTCTTCTACGTGCTCAAGTATCTGCTCGTCTTCATCGTCCAGTAACGAAATCAGCGCCTTTAATTCTTTTTCTTCCACGGCCCGTTGTTATGCTACGTTTGAATGATGCCCACAGAAAATTTTTCCACCGGGGCATGGTTGGCCGCTTCGATGCCCCGCGCCAACACGGTGCGCGTTTGCAAGGGATCGATCACACCATCCACCCACAGGCGTGAGGCCGCATAGTAGGGGCTCAACTGCTCGTTGTACCGATCAGTAATCTCTTTTAGTTGCTGCTCCTCCTCTTCTTTGCTCAACACTTTCCCTTGCGCCTTTAGGGCCGAAACCCTGATCTGCAACAATGTTTTAGCGGCCGAGGCTCCACTCATAACCGCAATTTGTGCCGTGGGCCAAGCCACGATCAACCGCGGGTCATAGGCTTTGCCGCACATGGCATAGTTGCCCGCGCCATAGGAGTTGCCCACGATCAAGGTGAACTTCGGCACGGTGGAGTTGGCCATGGCGTTGACGAGTTTAGCCCCGTCCTTGATAATGCCCCCGTGCTCGGCTTTGCTGCCCACCATAAAGCCGCTCACATCCTGAATAAACAGCAGTGGCACCTTGCGCTGGTTGCAGTTCATGATAAAGCGCGCGGCTTTGTCGGCCGAGTCAGAGTAGATCACCCCACCCATCTGCATCTCCCCTTTTTTGGTCTTCACCACTTTGCGTTGGTTGGCCACTATGCCTACGGCCCACCCTTCTATGCGGGCATAGCCGCACAGCAGCGTTTTGCCGTACAGCGGTTTGTACTCGTCAAATTCCGATCCATCCACCAGCCGTTTGATAATATCCAGCATGTCATACGGCTTGGTGCGATCAATGGGCAGAAGGCCGTAGAGTTCCTCCGGGGTTTCGTTGGGGGGCCGGGGTGTGGCATAATCAAAACCGGCCGTCTCTGTACGGCCCAGCTTTTCAAACAGCCTGCGGATGTAATCTAAACACGACTGATCATCCGGAAACTTATTGTCTGTCACCCCGCTGATTTCGCAATGGGTGGTCGCCCCGCCCAACGTTTCGTTGTCAATGTCTTCACCGATGGCCGCCTTCACGAGGTACGATCCGGCCAAAAAGATCGATCCCGTTTTATCGACAATTATGGCCTCATCGCTCATGATGGGCAAGTACGCACCGCCCGCCACGCAACTGCCCATAATGGCAGCTATCTGTACAATGCCCATGGCCGACATCCTGGCGTTGTTGCGAAACTGACGGCCAAAGTGTTCTTTGTCGGGAAAAATTTCGTCTTGCATGGGTAAAAAAACGCCCGCGCTGTCCACCAAATACACAATGGGCAAGCGGTTTTCCATGGCGATTTCCTGTGCTCGCAAGTTTTTCTTGGCCGTGATGGGAAACCAGGCCCCGGCCTTGACCGTGGCATCGTTGGCCACAATAACGCACGCGCGCCCTTTGATGGTGCCAATACCGGTCACCACACCGCCCGAAGGGCAGCCCCCTTGTTCGGCATACATGCCTTCCCCGGCAAACAAACCAATCTCCACAAAGGCCGTTCCTTTGTCGGTCAGGTACTCAATTCGTTCGCGGGCGGTCAGTTTCCCTTTTTGATGTTGCTCCGCAATCTTTTTCTCACCCCCGCCCAGTCGCGTCTTTTTTTCTTTGGCCGACAGTTGAAAACAAAGTTGCTTGAACTGATCTTCGTTTTTGTTGAATTCTAACGTGGCGGCCATAGGGGCAATCGTTTACAAAGGTGAATGTACAACAGGTTGGTGCCCAACCATCAAACAGCCAGACTACTGTTTTTTCTTTTCTTCTTCCTCTCTTCTGCGGTCGCGTTCAATCTTGCGTTTGCTCTTTCCGAGGGGGGCAAAAAAGTGTTTGGGATTGTTGTCCAGATGATTGGCCAGGGTATCCAACGTCACCAGGAGTTTGTTCAGATTGACATACAGCGAATCTTCCGTCATGAGTTTGCTCATAGTGTTGTTGCCGCTGTTGAGGCGCGTCAGCGTTTCGTTGAGTTTGGTCAGCGATTGGTTGGTTTTATTCATGGCCTCGCCCAGTTTGATGCGCTTGAGCGAATCGGACAGTTCGCGAAAATTCTGAAGCGTAGGTTTGAGTTCGGCCAGGGTGCTGTTCAGATTTTCCGAAGTCGTTTTCACGCTGCCCGACAACTGTTTGATCTCCGTCTGCGCAGTGGCCAAGGTGCTGTTGAGCAAGCCCGGTGTGGTCTCCAGCTTAATGAATAAATCATCGATACGCTGGCTTTCTTTAATGAGATTGTCGAGCAGGGAATTGAATTTGCGCAAAGTGGTGGATAGGTTGTCCGCCACGGGTTCGGCCGTTTCGGTAAATACATCCATGATGCCTTTGGCGATCTCTGCCCGCAACGTATCGCCCGGCTGGGCCGGTTGGGCCGTGCTGCCAATGGCCAGCAAAATGGATTTACCGCCCAGAAAGTCGCTGTTCAAAATGGCTTTGGTGGTGTCGCCCAAAACGATTTTGGAGTCGATGTCGATTTCCACCAAAACCTTGTTCTGGCGGTTTTGCATGATGCGGATGCCACTGACACGCCCCACCGCATACCCATTGATCAGCACGGGGTTGGAGACGGCCAGTTGGTCGACATTGTCAAAGACGAGATAGTATTTGTTGGTGGTAGAAAAAAAATCGCTGCCTTTGAGGAATTGAAAACCAAAATACAACAGTACAATGGAAATGGCAGCAAACACGCCCACCTTTACTTCCTTGTTGAAATTCTTCACAAACACTGATTAGTTTATAGCTTCTTGCTGGGCTTTGTATTCCTTGAATGCCCGGTAAATACCGGACGCCAGCAGGTCTTGGCCGTTTTCGCTCAGTAAAAAATCTTCCTCTTTCGGGTGGGAGATAAAGCCCAGTTCAATCAACACCGAAGGCATGGACGAGCGGTGCAAAACGATCAACCCCGCCTGCTTTACGCCACGGCTGTACCGACCTACACGCTTCTTAAACTGCTGCTCCACTTTGTCCGCAAACAACAAACTGCTCTCAATATACGCATTTTGGCTAAGCGAAAACAGGATGTATGACTCGGGGCTGTTGGGATCAAACCCTTCATAGCGCTCTTGGTAGTTCTCATCGAGCAAGATCACGGAGTTCTCGCGCTTGGCTACCTCCAGGTTACTTTCCGATTTGTGAAGGCCCATCACAAAGGTTTCGGTGCCGTAAGCCGTGCCGGTAGGGATGGAATTGACGTGGATGGAGATAAAGAGTTTGGCCTTGGCCTTGTTGGCGATGTCGGCCCGTTGGAACAACTCCACAAACCGGTCGTCTTTTCGGGTGTAGATAACTTTGACCCCGGGTATGTTTTTCTCGATGTAGTTGCCCACTTTGAGGGCCACCTTTAGGGTGATGTCCTTCTCCTGCCCTTTTTTGCCAATGGCACCCGGGTCTTTGCCCCCGTGGCCGGCATCGATCACGATGGTATCGATCAAATAAGAGCTGCGCCCGTCAGCCGGCAGGGAGGTATGCGGCTCGCGACCCGAAAAGTTTAGCAAGGTTATTGCTACCAAAGCCAGCTTTAATCGGATTGTCCTCAAGAGCGTAACGATCTGTAGTTGAATTGCAATACCTTTGCGCAAAGTTGTGAATTTTTTAGTAAACGCTAAACAAACGGCAGGCCAAAACGCCCGCCTATGCACCGTGCTGGTGGGTGTTTTGCTCGCGTTTGCCTCCTCCGACTTATTTGGGCAGGTAGAGCAACGGTTTAAACCGCCCAGACGTGCCTTGCCCGTGCGCAGCGATACACTCGGCCCGGCCCGGCCACCCAGCCAAAACCCACCACCCGACACCACGCGCGCTGCCGCTGACAGCACCGTGGCCCCTCCCAAAAAAGGCGACATCGAAACCACCATTTTTTATTCCGCGCGCGATTCGATCAATACCAGCTTGGAGAACCGGACGGTGAAGCTCTATGGAGATGCCAAAGTCAAGTACGGCATCATCGAATTGGAAGCAGACGAAATCGTCATCGACTACGAAACATCCACCATCACTGCGCGCAGTTCCATCGACTCCACCGGCAGCCGCGCGGGCTATCCCATCTTCAAAAACGGCAGCGAGGTGTATGAAACGCGCGACATGACGTACAACTTCAAAACGAAACGCGCCAAAATCTCCGAGGTCATCACCCAACAGGGCGATGGCTTTTTGCATGGAGGGGTGGTTTTCAAAAGCGACAAAAACGAGCTTTACAGCATTGGCAACGCCTACACCACGTGCAACCTCTCCCATCCGCACTACCGCATCATTGCCACCAAAGCCAAGGCCATCCCCAACGACAAAATGGTGACAGGTCCGTTTTATATGGAGTTCAACGATGTGCCCACGCCCGTGGGCTTCTTGTTTGGCATTTTTCCCAGCCAGCGCAAGAGCGCTTCGGGCATCATGGTGCCCAGCTATGGCGAAGAAGGGCGAAGGGGATTCTTCCTCAGGCGGGGCGGCTACTTTTTTGATGTCAGCGATTACATGAAAGCCTCTATCACCGGAGACCTCTACTCCAAAGGGGGAACGGCCTTGTACCTGAACACGATGTACCGCAAGCGCTACCACTACGATGGCTCGTTCAACTTTTCATTTACCAACAACGTCTTTGGCGATAACATTGAGGCCCCCAACAAAAGCCGCGACTTTAGCGTGACGTGGAGCCACTCGCCCCAGAGCCGCGGCACAGGCCGTTTCTCGGCTTCGGTCAACGCGGCCACCTCCACGTTCAATCAAAACAACTTTTTGGGCGTAAACACAGCCGCCACAGCCGTGCGGCTCGACAACGTGACGCGCAAAATGTCATCCAACGTATCGTATTCAAAAACCTTTGCCGGCACACCCTTTAGCATGGGGTTGAACTTTACGCACAACCAAGACTTGCAAACCCGCAGGGTAGATTTGACGCTGCCTACGCTCACGTTCAACATGAACAACGTGTACCCGTTCAAACAATCCAAAGACAGCAAGTTTTTGGAGAATCTGAACGTGCGCTACACGCTGGCCTCGGTAAACCAAATCACCAATAACCTCGGGCCTATTATTGTGGAGACGAACGAACTGGGCCGCCCGATACAACGGGACAGCATTGCCCCGTTCACGTTCGATAATCTATCCACGTTTTTCGATAACGCGCGCAGGGGGATGCAGCACACCATCCCGTTGAGCACCTCGTTTAAAGTGCTGAAATTTTTTACCGCCAGCCCGAGTTTTGACTACAGCGAGCGGTGGTATTTTGAAAAACTGGATTGGGCACAACGGCAGGACAGCACCCGCGCGATTTTTGTGCAAGATACCATCCCCGGCTTCAACCGCGTGGCAAACTATGGTGTCAGCATGTCACTGGTGACTCGGATTTATGGAACGTACATCGCCAGAAACCCCGACAGTCGTATCCGGGCCATCCGCCACATCATTAACCCCTCTATCGGCTTCAGCTACCGACCCGATTTTGCCGACCCTAAATACGACTACTTCCAGCGCTTTGAGTCGGCCACCCCAGGCCGTGCGCCCGAGCTGAGGCCCCGGCATCAAGGCTTCGCGTATGGCGCTTCCGGCTCAGGCGAGAGCAGTTCGATCAACTTTGGCATTAACAACACCATTGAGATGAAAGTAAAGAGCAAGAAAGACACGGTGGAGAAAAAGATACCGCTCTTTAACACGCTGTCGGTGGGCTCCTCGTACAACATGGCGGCCGATTCATTCAAACTGGCCAACTTTTCGTTTGCCGCCAACACCAATATTTTGAACGACAAGATCAATATCAACTTCAACGCCACGCTTGATCCGTATCAGTACGGCTCCTTTTTGAGCTACACCGAAAACCGCACCACCAAGGCGCTGACCGAGGTGGTGACCGAAAGACGATTGAACCGCTATGCGTGGAGTGCCGGATCATTGGGGCGCATCACGCAAGCGGGGCTGGCCTTCAGCACAAACCTGAACCCCAAGGCGCGTGAAGGCGAAAAAGACACGCGCGAGCGCATCAGCAATGCCTCCAACGTGAGCGAAACAGACAAACAAATGCTGCTGCGCAATCCGGATTTGTATGTGGATTTTAGTTTGCCGTGGAGTTTGCGGATCAGCTACAATGTGGATTACGGCCGCCCCACCAATAGCCCCGTGCGGATCACCCAGGCTTTGCGTTTTTCGGGCGATCTCTCGCTCACCGAGAAATGGAAAATCACGTTCAACTCCGGGTATGACTTTGAAAACAAACAGTTTACCCAAACGATGTTTTCGCTCAACCGCGAACTGCACTGCTGGCAGATGTCGTTGGGCTGGACTCCGTTTGGCCAGTTTCAATCCTATAATTTCTCCATTGGTGTTAAGTCGGCCTTGCTGCGCGATCTGAAACTGGACCGCACGCGGTCGTTTATTGATAACCTCTAGGCACTACTTCATCCACGCCTCAATTTCTTCCAAGGTGGGGTTGGCGATTTCCAGTTTGAGTTTTTTGCGCATCCCGGCCAGGTCGTTGAACAGTTTGGTCGGCTTCAGCTCCTTTAGTTGCGCCACCGACTGGATACCCAGTTTTTGAACCAGCGGTATCAGCTCGGCCCGCACACCCAGCGCCTCCAATTCTTTTTCGATGTGTACCGTGTTTGCTTTTTCCGGTTTCATCTGGGGGAAGAACAGCACATCCTGTATGGAGGGTGAGTTGGTCATGATCATCGACAGGCGATCAATGCCGATGCCGAGCCCGGCTGTGGGCGGCATGCCATACTCCAGCGCACGCAAAAAATCTTCGTCCAAGGTCATTGCTTCTTCGTCCCCCCGTTTGCCCAATTCCAATTGTTCTTCAAAGCGCTGGCGCTGATCAATGGGATCGTTCAGTTCCGAAAACGAATTACAGATTTCTTTTCGATTGCAGATGGCCTCAAAGCGCTCCACCAACCCTGGCACGCTGCGGTGCTTTTTGGCCAAAGGAGACATTTCCACCGGATAGTCCATGATGAAGGTGGGTTGGATCAGGTGCGGCTCACATTTCTCCCCAAAAATCTGATCGATCAGTTTGCCTTTGCCCATCGTTTCATCGGCTGGCACGTGCAATTGGCGACACGTGTCGCGCAGTTGCGCTTCCGTCATCTGCGAAATATCAATACCGGTGAAGTGCTGAATGGCTTCAAACATGGTGAACCGTTTCCACGGCCGCTTGAAGTTGATCAACTGATCGCCCACGTTTACTTCGGTGGTGCCGTGGAGATCCAACGCCACTTTCTCGATCATTTCCTCCACCAGGTCCATCATCCAGTAGTAGTCTTTGTACGCCACATACAATTCCACTTGTGTAAACTCGGGGTTATGGAATCGCGACATGCCTTCGTTGCGGAAGTCTTTGCTGAATTCGTAAACACCATGGAAGCCGCCCACAATCAAGCGCTTGAGGTATAGTTCGTTGGCAATACGAAGGTACAGGGTCATGTCCAACGTGTTGTGGTGGGTTTTGAAGGGCCGCGCGGCCGCGCCTCCGTACAACGGCTGCAGGATGGGCGTTTCCACTTCCAGGTACCCTTTGGCGTTCAGGTACTCGCGCATGGAGTTGACGAGTTTCGTGCGTTTGACGAAGGCATCCTTCACATGGGGGTTTACCACCAGATCCAAGTAGCGCATGCGGTAGCGTTGTTCCGGGTCGGTAAAGGCATCGTGCACGTGTACGTTTCCCTGCTCATCGGTTGTTTCCTTCACAACAGGCAATGGCCTCAGCGACTTCGATAATATTTTCAGGCTGCTGACGTGGATGGACGTTTCCCCTGTTTGGGTGGTGAACACATGACCCGTTACGCCTATGATGTCACCAATGTCCAGCAGTTTTTTAAAAACGATGTTGTAAAACGTTTTGTCCTCGCCTGGGCACAGATCGTCTCTGCGCAAATACACTTGAATGCGCCCGGTTTCATCTTGCAACTCGGCAAACGAAGCGTTGCCCATGATCCTGCGCGTCATAATCCGGCCCGCCAGGGATACATGGGGGAATGCCTTGCCGGGATACTGTTGCTGAATCTCCTGGGCGGAGGTGTTGATCTCAAAAAGTTCGGCCGGATAGGGATTGATCCCCAACCGGCTCAGTTCGTCTAGGCTCTTTCTGCGATTTATTTCTTGTTCGCTGAGTGGCATCATGGGTGTCAGACTAAAAAAAGATGGGTCACGTAATTTTCAAACCGGAAGGCAACTCCGCGGCATCGCGCACAGTTACCGCACGGTCTTTTTTATTTTACAGGCTGCAAAACTACAAAATTAGGGCGTTACGCCCGGGCACGCTTTCGTCTCCGCAGTTCCTTGCGGATCAAGGTCAGTTCGCGGCTGCTTTGCCCAGCTACCGAAGTATTCTCCGCGGCCCGCCTCAGCAGATAAGGCATCACGGCCTCCACGGGGCCGTACGGCACATACTTGGCCACATTGTAGCCCGCCTTGGCCAAGTTGAATGAAATGTTGTCGCTCATACCCAACAACTGTGAGAAATAGACGCGCGGGTCATGGGGTTGCATACCGTGCCGTTCCATCAGCACTGTTAGGTATTGATTGCTGTACTCGTTGTGCGAGCCGCACACCAATGAAATGCGCTGTTTGTTGTCGATACAAAAAGCCAACCCTTTGTTGAAGAGATCGTCCGTGGCTTCTTTGGTGGGGTTGATGGGGTCGGGGTAGCCCTTTTCGGCCGCGCGTGCGCGTTCTTTTTCCATATACGCCCCGCGCACCATCTTTACGCCCAGGTAATAGTTGTGCATGGCCGCTACGTGAAAAGCATTGCGGAGATTGGTCAGCATATCGGCCCGGTACATCTGAAACGTGTTGTACACGATGGCCCGCTCCTGATTATACTGCATCATCATCTCGTACGCCAAGCCATCAATGGTGTCTTGTATCCAACTGTCTTCGGCATCCATCAACACGGGCACTCCGGTTTGGTGTGCTTTTTCACAAATCTGTTTCACCCGCCCGCGCACGCGAAACAGGGCCGTTTGCTCCTCGGGTGTCAGCACTTCGCGCGCCTGTACTTTCGCCAGCAAGTCCATATCGCCCAGGCCTGTCACCTTAAACACACAAAAGGGAATGGCCGGGTTACCGCGGGCTTTGTCAAACGTGCGAAGGATCTCGGCACACGTGTGGTCAAAATCGGCTTCCGAGTTTTCGCCCTCTACCGAATAATCCAAAATGGTGCCTACGTGAAAACGGTTGAGCAACTGAATGGTCTGCTCGCTTTGGTCAATGGTTTCGCCTCCGCAAAAATGTTCGAAAGCCGTGGCCTTGATGAGCCCCTTTACCGGCAAGCGCAACGCGAACGAGGCCTTGACCGCGCCCGTGGCCAGAGCCGACATCCACGGATGGTTGACCAACGTGAAAATCAAATCGGCTTTGCGCAAGGCCCGGTCCGACTTGTAGGAGAAAGCAACGGCCGTATCGTCAAACTGCACGCGTGGGCGAACTTCCATAGAAATCATTTCAGCCGCGAATATAGCAGGTGCAACCGTTTTCAAGGGGGTTTTTTCGTAGTAGTATCCTGAACAAATACAATAAATGAGTTTATTTGTTCCGATGAGTGAGTCGAACATTGTGATCACCGAGGCCCCGGCCACGTGGTTACATCCCTTTTTTCAACAAAAGCGTTATTCCTCGGTCACGGTGGTGGTAGATGAACACACCGCGGTGCATTGCTACCCGCACATACGCACCGCATTGCCCGTGCACCATGTGATACAACTGCCCGCGGGCGAAGAATTCAAGAACCTGGCTACGTGTACCCTTATTTGGCAAAAGCTCACGGACCGCCAGGTTGACCGCCATGGCCTGATGGTGGTGTTGGGCGGGGGCGTGCTGGGCGACATGGCGGGCTTTTGCGCAGCCACCTACAAGCGCGGCATTGACTTTATTCTTATCCCCACCACGCTGCTGGCCCAGGCCGATGCGAGTGTGGGCGGCAAGCTGGGCATTGATTTTAACCATTTCAAAAACCACCTCGGTGTTTTTCAATTGCCAGTGGCCACGGTGGTATCGCCCTTGTTTTTGAAAACGCTGCCGATGGCCGAACTGCGCTCGGGCTTTGCCGAAGTGGTGAAACACTGCCTGCTGGACGGACCGGAAGCCTGGCAATCGGTGAAGGCCCAAAAACTGGCAGAGCAAGACTGGGCCGCACGGGTGGCGCATTCCGTGGACTTCAAAGAAAAAATCACCCGCCAGGACCCTACCGAAAAAGGGCTGCGCAAAGTGTTGAACCTGGGCCACACCATTGGGCATGCGGCCGAAACTGCCTCGCTGGAGGGGGAGCACCGCTTACTTCATGGCGAGGCCATCGCGGCCGGTTTGGTTGCGGAAGCGTTTCTGTCAACTCAAAAAGGGTGGCTCCCACAAGCCGAGTTGACGGAGATTACCGATTACCTGATAGATACATTTGGCACGCCCGGCCAAACCATTTCCGGCAAAAGCATTGTGGCAAATGCCCGGCAAGACAAGAAAAACAAAAGCAATAGGATTTTGGCGGTCTTGCTTCGCGATGTGGGCAAGCCGGAATGGGATGTGGAAGTCAGTGAAAAAGAAATAGAGGCATCGTGGCAGTATTATCAGTCGCTTTAGACATAAAGCGGTTCTGATTCATCTGTTGATGTTTCTTTTTTCAGTGTCTTCTGCAGCGATTGGGCGCCTTTGGCGAGCAGCGCAGTGGTCTTCTTCTTACGATCGCCCGTAAGCAACCATGTAGCCAGCAACGCGCCCCCGGCCAACCCAACCCCCCAAGCGATTTTACGTGTGGTAGTCATAACTAACTGATAAACTGATTTTAAATTTAGTTGGTTTCATCCACCGGGTAAAAAGTTTTCGATCTAATTTGCCCCTTATTTCCCAACGCTTCGTGAACTCGATTATCCGCCTCGCCCCGCTTCCATCGCCCAAGGGCACGGCCCACCAACTTCCCTCCTCCAAAAGCATCAGCAACCGGGCCTTGATATGCCACGCCCTGAGCGGTCATCAATCTACATTGCACAACTTATCGGCCGCCCGCGACACGCGGCTGATGCAGGCCCTGATCGACAGTCCCGCAGAGACGATTGACGTGATGGACGCGGGTACCACCATGCGGTTTTTGACGGCCTATTTTGCCGCCACCAACCAACCCAAAATCATCACCGGCACGGCCCGCATGAAGGAACGCCCCATTGCGCTGCTGGTTGATGCCCTCCGGAAATTGGGCGCCCACATCGACTACCTCGAAAAAGAAGGCTATCCACCACTGCATGTCCGGGGCTTCGACCGCCAGCAAAGTCGAGCCATCTCCATGGCAGGCAACGTAAGCAGCCAGTACATCTCCGCGTTGATGATGATTGGCCCCACCTTGCCGTTGGGTCTGGAACTTACCTTGACGGGGCCTGTCGCCAGTGTGCCGTATATCCAAATGACCGTTGAATTGATGAAGGCCTTTGGCGTGTCCGTTTATTTTGATCGTACCAAGGTCATCGTGGAGCCACAATCCTACCGTCCCGCCACGCTTACGATCGAAGCCGATTGGTCAGCCGCGAGCTACTGGTTTGCGATGGTGGCATTGAGCCAACAGGCCGAAATCCGCCTGCCGCACCTGGTGCTGAACTCGTGGCAAGGCGATGTGGCCATCGTGGACATCATGGACCGGCTGGGGGTAAAAGCCCAGTTTCACAGTCAGGGCGCATTGCTCAGCAAAAAAGACCATCAGTCCACGTTGGAATGGAATTTTGTTGACTGCCCCGACTTGGCCCAAACCGTGCTGCCCGTTTGCGCGGCTAAAGGCGTGGTGGGCCGCTTCACCGGGTTGGAAAGCCTGCGCATCAAAGAAACCGACCGCATTGCGGCATTACAAACCGAACTGATGAAAATCGGAGCGACCCTACAAGAAGAAACGACCGGAGTGTGGGTGCTAACTCCTGCCGAACAAGCAGGCTTGCCTGCCTGGTCGGCAGATAAACCGGGCAAGCTCCCTTCGTCCGTTTCCATTGCCACCTACCACGACCACCGCATGGCCATGGGCTTTGCCCCGTGGGCCTGCCTAACGGAAGTATCCATCGAACACCCCGAAGTGGTTGAAAAATCGTATCCCGGATTTTGGGAGGACATGAAGTCCGTGGGGTTTGGGCTGCAATCACATTGATGGGAGTTTAGACACCCCACATTCAACCGTCAACTTCCTCGACTGAGTTGTGTAGCCAACGCACGAAAGTAAAGAGCCGCGTGCCGGAGGCGGCTGCCATACCACGAAAACATTTCGCCATCCACACACATGACGTGCGCTTCCGGCACAATGGCTTGCAGTTCCGCCAGATGCTTTTGACCGAACGGATAGGGCTCCGATGGAAGGAAGATCACTTCGGGTTTCAATTGCCGGATGGCCTCGTCCGTCAATACGGGATAGCGTGGTTGCACTACCGTATTTTGTAGGCCCAGCGTAGTGAGCACATCGTGGATAAATGTATCCGTGCCAACAGCCATCCAGGGCGACTTCCAGATCAAATAAAGTATGCGCCTGGACGGCAATGACAAGGTGACCAATGCCTGCTGGATGGACGAGATTTGCGCTTCGCCCCGCGGCACGGTGTCCGTTAGCTCGGCCAGGTGGCGCATCATGTCAAAGGCGTGTGGAAGCATAATGATGTCGCTTATCCACACCGGATAGCGCGCAGCCAAGGCATTGATGCCGTCCGGATAGTTTTCTTCTTTGTTGCCGATGATCAAATCGGGTTTTAGCGAGTCGATCACATCCAACCAAAAGTTTTTGGTTCCGCCTACGATGGTTTTTGTCTTTTTCGCTTCCGCGGGATGCACACAGAATTTCGTGACGCCCACGATTCGATCGGAAAGCCCCAGGTCAAACAACCACTCGGTTTGAGATGGCACCAGCGAGACGATGCGTTGAGGGGTTGTGGGAACAGTTACCACCCGCTGCATTTGATCGGTAACGGTGCGAAAGAGCATCCCTATCGGTTTTGGATTTGCTGCCGGATGAGCAAACCCAGGCCAAGGGCAAAACAGACGGAGGAAACAAATCCGATGACACCGGTAACCAGGAACAAGCCTTTGCCCGCCATGTCATTGTACCAATCGATGCGGATCATGGGCGCGATGCGAAAGAACAGATTAAGTAGAACGCCAATCGTGGAACCCACGGATAGCAGAAGCCCGTCTAGCGATTGTTTTTTCAAAAAATAGTACACGCTAAAGCCCACAACCACACATTCGGGCAAAAGGCCAACGAGCAAGGTGAGAAATGAAAACGCTTCCATAAAATTATTTGGGTTGCCGGCATAAGTCTGCGCGATGGCGTGCCATCGCGCAGACCCAGAAATTTATTGTGTGCCCTCGGCTATTTGATATACCGAAAATCCATGCCGGGCTTTACCTGCAGCAGGGTTTCATAAATAAGGTTGATCACGTTTTCCACGTCTTCTTTGTGTACCGTTTCCACGGTGGTGTGCATGTATTTGAGGGGCAATGAAATCAATGCCGAAGCCACGCCCTCGGCCGAGTAGGCGAATGAATCCGTATCCGTGCCGGTCGAGCGCGACACCGCTTGACGCTGGAAGGGTATTTTTTTCTTTTGGGCTACATCAATGATCATCTTCAGCACGTTGTTTTGCACAGCCGGGCCATAACAAACCACCGGGCCCAGCCCACACTTGAGGTTGCCACTTTCTTTTTTATTGTACATGGGCGATTGCGTATCGTGCGTGACATCGGTGCAGATGGCCAAGTCGGGCTTCAGTCTGCGCGAAATCATTTCGGCCCCGCGCAGGCCAATCTCTTCCTGTACGGAGTTTACCACGTACAAACCAAACGGCAGTTTCTTTTTGTTTTCGTGTAGCCTGCGTGTTACTTCGGCTATCATAAAGCCACCCATCCGGTTGTCCAAGGCACGGCCCACGAGGTAGTTTTTGTTCAGCTCGATCAGTTCGTCTTCAAACACCGCCACGCAGCCTACATGCACGCCCATTTCCGCTACTTCCTTTTTGTTGGCTGCGCCAATGTCGATAAAAATATTTTTCAAGCTGGGGGCTTCTTCCTTGCCGGCATCGCGCACGTGGATGGCGGGCCATCCAAACACGCCCTTCACCATGCCTTTTTCGGTGTGGATATTCACGCGCATGCTGGGCGCAATCTGATGGTCAGAGCCTCCGTTGCGCCTCACGTAAATGTATCCGTCATCGGTGATGTAATTGACAAACCAGGAGATTTCATCGGCATGGGCCTCGATGACCACTTTGTAGGCGGCTTTGGGGTTTACGATGCCCACGGCCGTGCCGTAGACGTCTACCATGTAGTCGCTGATGTAGGGTTTGAGGTAGTCGAGCCACAGTTGCTGGCCTTTGTATTCAAAGCCGGTAGGCGAGGCGTTGTTGAGGTAATCAAAGAGAAATTTTTTGCTTTTTTTATCCATAGACGTTAACGGTTTTCGGATGATGGTTTAGCAAACATAGGAAATTCATCGACAGTATGGGTAGCGATTGGAACGCATTAGATCGATGGTCTCTTTCGAAAAATGGCCGAGCCTACGGCTCTTTTCGATTATAAGCAGTCGTTGCCACGGGTTAAAACCCGTGGTTAAAGGACTGAACGAGGCCACGCCTCTACCATCCAAGAGCCGTAGGTTCGAAAAACCCAATAGCTCGGCACTGCCACGGAAAATCCGAGCGACCTCACCGACCGAAGCCTTGCTTCTGCCGCGCAAGAGCCGTAGGCTCGAAAACTCCGGTAGCTCGGGACTTTAGTCCCGAGTAACCAGTGAAGTCATACAGTCGAGTGCCGTAGGCACGGAATAACATCTCAAAAGAATAAAACCTCGCTCGTCAGCATTCTCAGCCGAACTAATGCGCGGATGACATGTTCACACTGCCACCGAAAAACCGCGACTACATCACCGATTAAGTCCACGCCTCTGCCATCCAAGAGCCGTAGGCTCGAAAAATCCGGCAGCTTGGGACTTTAGTCCCGAGTAAACAAGTGAAGTCATACAGCCGAGTGCCGTAGGCACGGAATAATGTCTCAAACGAATAAGACCTCGCTCGTCAGCGTCCTTGACCACGAATGCGCGGATGGCATGCTCGTAGTGCCACCGAAAAACCCGCGACTACCTCACAGACGAGGTCTCGCCTCTGCCATCCGAGAGCGGTGGGCTCGAAAAATCCGGTAGCTCGGGACGTTAGTCCCGAGTAAACCAGTGAAGTCGTACAGCTGAGTGCCGTAGGCACGGGTTGTAAAAAAGCATCGGTACCCTTTTTCGAAATGGGACAGGCCTTACGCCTGTCTATCGCTCCACGGCTAGAGCACATTGTGGATGAACGATCGCATTATTCACCGCATATCTTGCGGTGAATAATAAAAATAATCACCGCACCGCGACTATAACGGAATATTCCCGTGCTTCTTCCGCGGCAGCTTCACGGCTTTGTTTTCCAGCATTTGAAAGCCCCGGATGAGTTTCGCGCGCGTTTGGTCGGGGTAGATCACTTCATCGATATACCCGCGGTGTGCCGCCCGGTAGGGGTTGGCAAACTTTTGCGTGTACTCATCCACTTTTTCCTGCAGCTTGGTTTCGGGGTTTGCTGCTTCTGCTATTTCCTTCTTGAAAATGATCTCGGCCGCGCCCTTGGCGCCCATCACGGCAATTTCGGCCGTAGGCCAGGCATAGTTCAAATCGGCCCCAATGTGTTTGCTGTTCATCACATCATACGCACCGCCATAGGCTTTGCGGGTAATGACGGTGATGCGCGGAACAGTGGCCTCGGAAAAGGCATACAGCAGTTTCGCCCCGTTGGTGATGATGGCATTCCACTCCTGATCGGTGCCGGGCAAAAAGCCCGGCACATCTTCCAACACCAACAACGGGATGTTAAAGCAATCGCAAAAACGCACAAAGCGCGCGCCTTTCACGCTGGCATCGATATCCAGCACACCCGCCAGCGAGGCCGGCTGATTACCCACGATGCCGATGCTGCGGCCGGCCAGCCGGGCAAAGCCCACGATGATGTTCTCGGCAAAGTTTTTATGCACTTCAAAGAACGAACCTTTGTCCACGATATGGCCCACCACCTCGCGCATGTCGTAGGGCTGGTTGGGGTGCTCAGGCACGATGGTGTTCAGTGCTTCGCGTGTTTCTTGGGCCGGAGTGTAGGGCAGTCGCACCGGCTCCTCCTCACAATTTTGCGGAATGTAACTAAACAATTGTTTGATCTGCCGGATGCACTCCGCTTCGTTCGCAGCCGATACATGTGCCACGCCACTTTTGGTACTATGTGTGGATGCCCCACCCAATTCTTCCGATGTTACTTCTTCATGCGTTACGGTCTTCACCACATTGGGACCCGTTACAAACATGAACGAAGTATTTTCCACCATAAAAATAAAATCCGTAATGGCGGGCGAATACACCGCACCGCCCGCGCATGGCCCCATGATGGCCGATAGCTGCGGCACCACACCACTGGCCATCACGTTTCGGTAAAATATATCGGCATAGCCGCCCAGCGACACCACGCCTTCCTGGATGCGCGCCCCGCCCGAGTCGTTGAGGCCGATCACGGGTGCTCCGTTCTTCATGGCCAGGTCCATGATCTTGACGATTTTTTCGGCATGCGTTTCGGAAAGCGATCCGCCAAACACCGTAAAATCCTGCGAGAACACATATACCAGCCGGCCCTGTAGGGTACCGTAGCCTGTCACCACGCCATCGCCCAGGTAATATTCTTTATCCAGCCCAAAATCTTTACTGCGGTGCATCACAAATTTGCCCAACTCTTCAAACGATCCCTCATCCAGCAGCAGTTCGATGCGCTCGCGGGCCGTCAGCTTGCCTTTGGCGTGCTGTTGCTCAATGCGCTTGGCACCTCCGCCCAACAAGGCTTCTTGATTTTTTCTTTCTAACTCAGCAAATTTTTGAGCGAGACGCTCACTGGTAAGGGTGCGCTTGGCCATGCGTAAAATTGAAAAGTCAAATATACGGGCGGTTTGTTGAAAAATAATGGTGAATTTGGCTGCCCGATATGAGAACCGTAGCCGTGATTGACATGGGCACCAACACCTTTCATTTGTTGGTAGCCGAAGTAACCGAGCGGGGATTCGTCATCACCCACCGCTATCGCGAAGCAGTAAAAGTAGGGGCGGGCGGCATCATCCGCGGCCTTATCACCGAAGAGGGCGCACAACGGGCCCTGGCCACGTTGCGGCACTTCAGGCAACTCATCGATCAACACGGGGCTACCCAGGTGACGGCCATTGCCACCAGCGCGTTTCGCAATGCTCAAAACGGGACGGCTATCGCAGAACACATTCAACGCGAAACGGGTATTGAAGTTAAGATCATTGATGGCGAAGAAGAAGCCGCATTGATCTATCGTGGCATCACCAGCGGCCTGGACCTCGAAGATGACACCTCGCTGATCGTGGACATTGGCGGAGGAAGCGTGGAGTTCATCATCGGCACCCAACAGGAGATTTTCTGGAAACAAAGTGTGGAGATCGGGGGCCAACGGCTGCTGGAGCGATTTCAAAAACACGATCCGATCCGGCCCGAGGAAGGCGAAGCCCTATACGCCTACCTCGATGAGGTACTCCAGCCGCTGAAGAATGCCCTGCTTGAGCACGAACCCGAAGTACTGGTCGGATCGTCCGGCAGCTTTGATACGCTCAGCGAAATGTACTGCGCTCAGCATGGACTTCAGTACCGGGCCGATGATGCCGAAACACCGCTGACGATACCCGGGTTTTACATGCTTTTTGAGGAACTCAAAAAGCGAGACCGCGCAGCACGCATGCAACTGCCGGGCATGATTGAGCTGCGGGTGGACATGATTGTGGTGGCATGCTTCGTCATCGATTGGTTATTTCAAAATCATGGCGATTTTTATCACCTTCGCGTATCAACCTACTCGCTCAAAGAAGGTGTGCTGAGCACCTTGGCGATGCGCCCATGATCAAGTACGTGCTTCCCTTGTAGCGTTGGCTGAACATCCGTAAAACCTCCGGACAATATCTTTTCACCCATGAAAAATTGGTTTTTCCCTCTCTGCTTTGCGTCACTTTCGGCCGGGGCACAAATCGTCAACACCGCCACCATGGACACCAGCGCCTTCAACTATCAAGGCAAAGTGGCCGTGGAGGCGTACATTGATGCTTACTATGCCTATGATTTCAACCAACCGGGCGACCGTAACCGCCCCTATTTTGTATCAATGGCGCGCCACAACGAAATGACAATTAATCTCGCTTTTATCGATGTCAAGTACTCATCGTCCCGGCTGCGGGCGCGGTTTGTACCCGGCTTTGGCACGTACGTCAACGCTAACTACGCAGACGAACCCGGCTCGCTCAAAAATATTATTGAAGCCAGCGCGGGCGTGCGTCTGTTCAAGGACAAAAATATCTGGTTGGACGCAGGCGTACTTGGTTCGCCTTATACCAACGAGAGCGCCCTCTCAAAAGACCACCTCGCGTATACCCGCTCCTTTGCCCCGGAGTATGTGCCCTATTATCTTTCCGGAATCAAGCTTTCCATACCACTCACCGAAAAACTGAATGGTTATGTCTATCTTTTGAACGGCTGGCAGCAGATACAGGACGTCAATGACGGGAAAGCCCTCGGCACACAGTTGGAGTATCGACCCAATAACTATTGGCTGTTGAACTGGAACACCTATGTAGGCAGCGAACAGTCTGAAGCCAGACCTGAATTTGGCACACGGTACTTTACCGACTTTTTCTTCATCTATGGCAAAGGTCGGTGGAGCGCGACCGGGTGCGCCTACGTGGGCGTACAACAACGCAGTGCAGCCACAAACGCCATCTGGTGGCAAGCCAATCTCATCGGCCGTTACAACATCACGGAGAAAACATCAGTCACAGGCCGGGTGGAATATTTCGATGATCCAGACCGGGTGCATGTTTCGCCCATTACCCAGGTTCCGAACTTCAGCAGCTATTCCTCCTCCGTGGGCATCAACCTGAAGGTAGCGGAGAACATCCTGGTCCGGTTTGAAGGACGGACATTCTTTTCCGCGGACAACGCGTACGAGCGCAACGGAGCTGCCGTGCGCGACAGCCACTTGCTCACGTCCAACATCACGCTTTGGTTTTAACGTGAAGGGCACTCGCCTTCGATCTGGCACTTCCTGCGGTTGATCCGCGCCAGCAAACGCTGCCGAGTTCAAGATTTCGTGACGATGAGTGCAGGGGTGGGCCAGTCTTCAAAGCCCACTCACCTGCCTATCCTTTGGGTACTTTACCTCAAATTGATACTTCACCTTTTTGGTTTCATTAGCGGCAAGGGTCAGCAGCCAGGTGAGTTTTCCGGACGTGGCATTGTATTGCGCATTTCCTTTATCGAGAAGCGTTACTTCAATGTCTTTGTTTTGCGATACGGGCACGTGGTCTTCCACACGGATGGTGACGGGCTCGGATTTGGTGTTGCGCACCGAGATCTCCCACGTATAGCTTTCCTTCTGGCTTCCGCCAATCGTTTTGCGGCTGGTGAGGTCTTTGAGTTTTTCACGTTTCACCACGATGCGCTTATCGCGCCCCAGCGAAACGGCCAGCGTGTCCTTGATGGAGTTGGGGTCGATATATGATTTTCCTACGAACGTGCCCTCAAAAAAGATATTGGCCTCGCCCGGCAGCAGGCTGAATTCTTCCCAGCCGGTGGCGCGCGCCAGCAAAAACGCATCGCCATCAAGTTTGGGCGCTGCGGAGTAGGCATAGTCGGCCTTCATGGAATAGCTGCGGATGTCCACCACGGTGGGTACGGCCGCTGAAGCTACGGTGTACGGCAAGGCAATGTCAAACTCGGTGTTCAAAGACGTTTGCACGGTTTGGACATAGTCGGAAGTGGTGACCACCTCCTCAAGTTTATAATCGGCCGCAATATCTTCTTCCGCTGCGGGAGCCATGGCTCTGGTCACAGAACCTGCCACTGCACGCTTGTCCTTTTTGTACGCAATAACAGGCCTGTAAAAATCCAGATACCACGTGTACAACTCCGGCTTCAGGCCGCTTTGGTTGGGATTTGCCGTGGAGAGTTTCAATTTTACGTTCTTCCACTCCTCGCCTGTGCTCTGGTATACGTTCGCTTTGTAAATCAATTGCACCGGATTTTTCGTATTGATGGCGCGCAGATCGTACACGGCATTCCAGCCCGCGTTGGCCACCACGTAGTTCACGTCCAGTTCCACGGCCGTGGGCGCTTCGGCCGAGAGGCTAATAACAACTTCGCTCGTGTTTCGGGTGTACAACTCATTTTGGGCATTGATCTGTCGGTTCAAGCGGGCCAGTCGTTCGTTGAGTGTTTTTATTTTTTCGTCCTGTTTTAATCGGTTGTTTACGATGTCGCCCTGACGCCCCCGGTAAAAGTCAGCCATGGCCTTCAGTTCGGCCACCGTAAGGTTTTGCTGCGCGCCCCCTATTTTTTGGTTGGCGAGCAGCATCTGCTCTTCTTTGTTCAATATTTCTTTTTGGCTTTGCTCCAGACTGATCTGGCGTTGGTACCACAGCACCGAGTCTTTTAACACGCGCAACGCGCGGGGCGGGTTTACTTCATCCAAATAGTTTTGTCGGTGGCTGATGCCCGCGATCACCACGTTGCCTTTGCCGGCCACTTGGATACTTTGCGGGTCCAGTTGGGCGGTGAGGCCCGTAACGACCAAATTTGTTTTGCCGGCTTCCACGCGGGTTTTTACCTCGCGCGTCACTTGCGCTTTGTTCAAGAAGACCGTTACCGCGGTTATTTTGGAGTCGGTTGTCTTTTCGGTTTGCGGATAGGCCGGCAGAACCAGCAACAGGGCAAACCCCAACAGGATTTTTTTCATGAGATGTTTTTTATCGGTAGGATGCAGCGTGCGTCAAATTTCCATAAAAAAGTAACGATATCCGTCCCTCTTTTTGCCGAGCCGGGGGCCGATGGCGGAAGTATACCGCGGGTACGGTATTTTTGCGTGCCATGAACGAACCCCTTTTTTCGTACTCCTCCCTCTGGCAGTTGGCTTTTGATACGTTCCAAGCCATGGGCTGCCCCGAAAGCGATGCCAAAACGGCCAGCGATGTCTTGTTGAATGCCGACCTGCGCGGCATTGACTCGCACGGGCTGGCGCGGTTAAGCGGATATGTGCGCTTGTGGGAGGCGGGCCGCATCAACGCCAAACCGGATGTGCGCATCGTACATGAAAGTCCCAGCACGGCCGTGGTGGATGGCGATGGGGGCCTTGGCTTGGTGGTGGCTCCCTTTGCCATGAACGTGGCCATCGGCAAAGCGCAGACGGCCGGCACGGGCTGGGTGGCGGTGAGGGGTTCGAATCATTTCGGCATTGCCGGCTACCATGCCATGATGGCCTTGGAGCATACGATGATCGGCATGGCCATGACCAATGCCAGCCCGTTGGTAGCACCCACGTTTTCGGTGGAACGGCTGCTTGGTACCAACCCCATTTGCGTGGCCATTCCTGCCGGTAAACAACCGCCCTTTGTGGCCGATTTTGCCACCACTACAGCCGCCAACGGCAAGCTGGAGATATTGCAGCGAAAAAATGAAGATGCCCCACTCGGGTGGATACAAACCAAAGACGGCTTGCCCAGCACCAACGCCAATGAACTAAAGGAGGGCGGTGCGCTTATTCCGCTCGGCAGCGACCGTGAGCATGGAAGCCACAAAGGGTTTTGTCTGGGCGCGTGGGTCGATATTTTTTCCGCGGTACTCAGTGGCGCCAACTATGGGCCGTGGGTGCCCCCGTTTGTGAGTTTTTTGGCACCTCCCTCCGACCCAGTGGGCGAAGGCATCGGTCATTTCTTCGGTGCGATGCGAATTGATGCCTTCCGGACGGCCGATGATTTCAAACACCACATGGATCAATGGATCACGCGCTTTCGCAAAGCCAAAACCGTGGCGGGTGAAGAGAAATTGATCATACCCGGAGACCCCGAGCGAGAATCGGAAACGTACCGCAGGGCCAACGGTATTCCCCTGAACACAAAAGTGGTGGAGGACTTACGCGCGCTGGCGAAAAAGATGAACGTAAGATTTGCAGATTAGACCGTGGCGGGAGGCGGACGAGATCAAAACGAAAAGAACACGCGGATGTCCCAAGGCGAAGCAAAGGCACGTTCGGTCTGGTCGTAAAGCACATCGTAAAGCGCCATGATGTTAACGGCCCCGCGCCTGCCGATGGGCTGCGTATAGCCTAGCCCGACAAACAATCGATCGAAGGTGCGTCTGGCGGTGCCCACTTGGGTGCCCAAAAAAGTAGGTGTGCTGATGAAGTTGTATTCCGAATAGGCAAAAATCTGCCCAAAGTTATAGCGCACAAACGGGCTGGCGCCATATTGGTCCAATCGCAAATTCACTTCCGGATACCGCAAGTAGGTATAGTTGATGCCCGTGCCTACGGAGAACTCGGGCGTGACCATGTACCCCACGATTGGGTTCACGGAGATCATCGTAAAGCGGAACCCGTTAAAGTCGCGGCCGGAATTGATGCCAAACCCTCCGCCAAAATACAGTCGGTCGCGCAGTTTCCAGCTCGACTCATCTTCAACTTCGCGCTGTGCCCACCCCGTTACGGCCAACAACATCAAACAACCCAGCAGCGTCTTTTTCATGCGATTATTTTTTTTCGATGATAAAGATATCCTCCGTTTCTTTTTTCATGAGGTATTTTTCCCGCGCAAATTTCTCCAGCAACTCGCGGTTGGTGGTCAATTCTTGCCGGTCTTTTTCCACCTCGGTGATCTTTTCGTGGTAGTATTCCTTTTCGCGCTCCAGTGCGCGCAGTTTGGCGCCCATCTTAAAACGCGAAATCAGGTCGTTGGAATCCAAAAACGTCATCCACACCAAAAAACAAAGCCCGGTAACAACGTAAAAGTTGCGAAAAGCCGGAGGCACTTTTTTGAACATAGGTTAAAAAATGATGGTACGAAGGTAGCGAATTGACGGGTGCCAACCAACTAAGCCCGAAGACCCGTCACAAACCGCGGGCGTCCGTCCAGGTCTTTTCGTGCGGTCACTTCGCGCAGGCCGGCTTCCACAAACAGCCTTTTTACGTCTTCTGCAAACAATGGATTTATTTCCACGGCAATCAGGCCACCCGGCAAAAGCCGTTGTGCCGCCAACACGGCCAAGGGCTTGTAGAAACGAAGCGGATCGTCATCGGGTACAAACAAAGCCGATGCGGGCTCGTGCACCAACACCTGCTTTTGCATGGCCGCCCGTTCGCGTTCCAGCACGTAAGGCGGATTGCTGACGATCACATCCACGGGTTCATCCAGGTTTTCAGTCAGCACATCGTGCTGTTTGAGCGACAGGGCTACCCGGTGTGTGCGCGCATTTATTGCCGCCACATAAATGGCCCCGTAGCTGATGTCGGTAACATGCACACGCGCCTGCGGCAACTCGCATGCCAGGGTGATGCCAATGCAGCCGCTGCCCGTGCAGAGGTCCACGATCTTACACGGCTCAGATGGTTTCTCGTTGACATGGTGCTTCACCAAATCTACCAGCAACTCCGTTTCGGGGCGCGGTATCAACACCTGATTGTTGACTAAAAACTTTCGGCCGTAGAACCACGCTTCACCCAGCACATATTGGACGGGCTCATGTAGATTGATTCGGTCAATGGCTTGGCGCAGGGCCGCGCGGGTCGGCTCGTCTACGTCCACTTCTGCTCCGCGCATGAGTTGCTCGCGCGGCAATTGTGAAAAATGCTCCACTACCCACTGCGCGATGGCCTTTTTCTCGCCTTCGGTTTCGGGCAGCGAAATCTGGCGGGCCACTTCTGCTATCCATGCTTTGGAATTCATAGCCACTTCGTCAATCTTTGCAAGATACACGTTTCGTTTTCGCTGACCATGTTTTTACCCGAAGACTCAATTTACATGCAGCGCGCGCTGGACCTGGCTACACGGGGACATGGGCGCGTGAGCCCCAACCCTATGGTGGGCTGCGTGATTGTGCACGCCCATCGGGTGATAGGCGAAGGATGGCATCAGCAATACGGTGGCCCTCATGCCGAAGTGCATGCGGTGGAGTCGGTTGTGAACAAAGAACTGCTTTGCGAAAGTACCGTATACGTCACGTTGGAGCCTTGCGCCCATCATGGCAAAACTCCTCCGTGTGCCGACTTGCTGGTACGCCATGCCGTGAAGCGGGTGGTGATTGCCACCTTGGACTCCAACCCCTTGGTGAGGGGCTTGGGCGTGGCGCGGCTAAAGGAAGCTGGCACTGACGTGGCGGTGGGTTTGTTGGAGCAGCAAGCCCGGCATCAAAACAGGCGGTTTTTCACTTTTGTGGAAAAGCAACGCCCGTACATCATTTTGAAATGGGCCCAAACAGCCGACCGGTTTATTGCCAAAACCACGTACGAATCGAAATGGATCAGCAATGAATATGCCCGGCAGTGGGTACACCGCTGGCGCAGTGAAGAGGATGCTATTTTGGTGGGCACCAAAACGGCCGCTCATGACAACCCCCAACTCAACGTGCGCGATTGGACGGGCCGCCAGCCCGTGCGTGTGGTGCTCGACCGATTTTTGCGGTTGCCTCCTTCGCTTTTACTGTTTGATGGAAGTCAGCCCACCCTTTGCTACAATGTGCTAAAACACGAGGAACGAGAAAACCTGGTGCGCCTCCGCTTGCCCGAAGCGGATTTCATTCAACACGTGGTACGCGATCTGCACGTGCGCAAGATCATGTCAGTGATGGTAGAAGGAGGCGCAGCCACGCTGCACGGTTTTATCGAGCAAGAGTTGTGGGACGAAGCCCGGATTTTCTCGTCAACGAAAACGTTCGGCAGCGGCATCCAGGCCCCCGCCCTCAGCGGGCGCGTGGAGAGCCAGCAGAATGTGATGGGCGATATACTGACCGTGCTAACCCGCCCCTCCTAAGCGCTATACAACTTTTCTGCGGATCATTTTCGCATAGGTGCGGCTCACCGGAAAGCTTTTTCCATTGTGCATCTTTACCACCATGCCTCCGTTGAAGTGCCGTTCTATCTCCTTGAGGTAACTCAAATTGATGATCGTAGAGCGGTGCACCCGGATAAACGCATCGGGGTTAAGTATTTCTTCGAGCTTGCCAATGCCGGAGGAACTGACAAACTGATCGTTTTTGGTGGTGATGATCGTGTAGTCGCCCGAGGCCTCTAGGTGGGTGATCTCCTCCACCGGCAGGTTGAACAGCTTTTCGGATTTCTGCACAAACACGTGCGACTCATACGAGCCCCGCGGCTCGGGCCGCATGCTGTGCAACAAGTCCTCCAGATTCCCTTGCTCTACCTTTTGGCGCTTCAGCGCACGCTCCACCGCCATGCGAAAGCGCTCTTCGTCCAGGGGTTTTAGTACGTAGTCTACTGCGTTTTTTTCAAATGCCTTCAGCGCATACTGATCATAGGCTGTGGTAAAGATGACGTATGGTTCATGTTCAATTTCATCCAGCACGTCAAAGCCTGTCATGCCCGGCATCTGCACATCTAGGAAGATAAGATCCGGTTTCAATTCATTTATCTTCTCCACCGCCTCGTTGCCTTTGGCGCATTCCCCCACAATTTCAATCTCGGGGTAGCCTTCTATGTACTCGCGCAACAGGTCGCGCGCCAGTTTTTCATCATCAATGATCAAGCAACGGGTCTTCATCGTGTCGGTTTTCATATGTATCAAGCTGTTTTTCTGTCTTCGTTAGGCTCGGGTTGAAGCACGGGGTTGGATACCGTGATGTTCTTCATGTGGATGTAGAAGCTCACCGCGTAGCCCTGCTCGGACGCGCGCACACGCAAGCCCGACTCGGGGCCAAAGTAGCTTTTCAAACGCTGGTCGGTATTGACCATGCCCACGCCACTGCTGCTGCCGTCCATTACTTTTTTGGCTTTGGTGCCGAGGCCATCGTCTTTCACTTCAAAAAAAATCACATCGCCCGAGCGCCTGACGGTAAGCACTATGGTGCCGCCCTCCTCTTTGGGCGCAATGCCGTACTTCACTGAATTTTCCACCAACGGCTGCAAGATCATGGGCGGTATTTCAATGGTGAGGCAAGCAGGGTCCACTTCTTTCACAAAACGCAGGCGTTCGCCAAAGCGCACGTGCTGTATTTGAATATATGTTTCGATAAACTGAATTTCCTGACTGAGCTTGACCATTTCACCACTGTGCGAATCAAGCGCATAGCGAAACACATCGGACAATTGGGTGATGACTTTGCGCGCCTGCTCTTTGCTGGTATGCACCAGGGTGCTGATGGAGTTGAGCGTGTTGAACAAAAAATGCGGGTTGATTTGCGACTTGAGCAGCGAAATCTGCATTTCGCGGTTTTTGATGGCAAGGTTGCTTTTCTCGTGCTCCTGCCGTTGCAAGCCTTGAAAGTAGCGGATGACATAATACACCCCGGCCGTAATGATGTACTGATCATAAAAACGCAGCGCATCCCAGCTCATCAATTCCAGCATGTGCTCTTTCCAGTGGTCAAAATAGACCAGGCCATCCATGTAGTCTGTAAAATAGTAGTTCAGCGTGCCATTGATAAAGAAAAACAAAAACAGGCCGGCCACGTGGCCACTGATCTGCACCGTGGCATTGAATCGCGAAAGCCAATGGCTCCACAAAAAAATGAGGATGATGAAAATGCAGAGTGCCTCAAACATGAACAGGCCGCTCCACAAAATATAGGACGAAGGGTTGACAAATTTCCACTCAAAAAACGAGCTGATGGCAAAATTGATGGCATACCACAAACAGATGTACAGGTAGGCACGCTTCCAAATGCGCGGTATGTCTTCAATGATCTTCAAGAGACGATAAATTGACAGGTTAAAATTAACGATTTGAACCAAAAGCCGACTAACTTGCACCAACCGCGACAAATGGGCGCGTGGGGCGTTAAATGAATCGGGTGAACTACTTTTGGTCGAGAATTTTGTGGAAGGGGGGGCGAGGTTACCTTTTGGCCGTTTGGCTTTTGGCCGCGTGGGGGGTACATGCCCAGCGCGTGACCATCTCCGGCACGGTGATTGACCGCGAAACCCGCGAGCCGCTACCCTTTGCCTCCATCGGCATCAAGGGAAAGTCCAACGGCACCATTACCAACCTACAAGGCGAATTTGACTTTCACCTGCCCGCGGGCTTTACCGAGGACGTGTTTGTGGTCAACACGCTCGGCTACAAAAGCTATGAGGCGGTGGTGTCGTCCATGCTTCAACAAAAAAACGTGGTGATCGAGCTTGAGAAGTCTACCATTATGCTGCAGGAAATTTGGGTGAGCGATACGCTGAACGGGGGCGATATTCTGCACATTGCGCTGTCGCGGATACCGGAAAACTATCCCTCGTCTGCGTTTCTGCTGGATGGCTTTTACCGCGACTTGAAAAAAATCAGCGGCACCTACGTTTCGCTGCTCGAAGCAGCCGTTAAAATCTATGATGAAAACTATGACGCACCGCGCAACAAAAACAAGTTGCGCGAACGGGTGGCCCTTCAGGAAGTAAGGCGAAGCTTGGGCTATGGCAGCAAGTTTACCACCTACTTTGACGAGGACAACCTGCTCGAAAACCTACTGCTGGACAACGACATCCGCTACCGCAACTTTCCCACGGAAGAAATATTTTTTAACAGCCTGAAGCGCGAGCACGACTCGTTTTACAACGGCCATGAGATTTTTGTTGTCACCCTGACGGGCAACTACCACCTGAAAGTATTTGTAGACAAGGAAAACTATGGGATTGTACATGTGGAGTACGAAAACAACCTGGTGAGCGAACAGGGCAAAAAGCGAGGGCTGGTGAGCCGTTTTGAACACGTAAAACGCATCATCGATTTCAAACCCTTTCAGGGGAAGCTGTACCTCAACTACATCCAGTCGGAACAGAAACTGAACTGGTACGATGTGAAAACGGGGGAGCTTAAATTTGAAACAGAGTTAAGCCAACAATTGCTCATCAACCAAGTGTACCCGCGCACCACCGAACGCATTGGCACCACCGAACGCATGCGCAGCTATGGGCTCCAATACCAGGACCTACCCTACAACCGCGAATTTTGGGAAAACTACAACGTGATTAAAGAGAGCCCGCTGGATCGAAAAATCATTGAAGACCTGGAAAAATCGGGGCCGCTTGACAAGCAGTTTGAAAACAAACGTCCTTAAATGCCTTCCTTGACGGCCTCTTCCAAAAGCTCGCTTCGGCTGATGGGTACCACACCTACGTATTGACACACCAAGCCTCCGCCCAAATTGGCAAGGGCGGCAATGCGTTGGGGCGGCAAGTTCAGCGCCACGCAGAGTGCGGCAATGCTCACCACCGTGTCGCCCGCGCCCGATACATCGGCAATTTCGCGCGGGTGGGCGGCCAACTTCAGGCGTTGGTTTTGATAGTCGATATACACGCCATGCTCCGACAGGGTGGCCATTACGCCTCCCACGTCCATTTTGGATTTGAGCAGCGCAATGCCTTTTTCCAATTGGGCTTGGTTGCCCGGCTCCAACTCAATTTTCAGTCCTTCGCGCATTTCCTTTAAGTTCGGTTTGAACAAACTCACGCCCCGGTACGACAGGAAGTTGCGTTTTTTAGGATCCACCACGGTAGGGCATTGGTGGGCGTTGGCCAAGGCCACGCCATGGGCAATGATGCGTTCGCTCAGCGCGCCTTTGTCATAGTCTTCAAAGATGATTACGTCACACATGGGCAGGAGCTTGTCCAACCGCTCCATGATCATCTGCTCTTCGGTGGGGGTCGGAACCTTGTCGGATTCCTCATCCACGCGCACCACGTGCTGATGGCTGGCGATCACGCGCGTCTTCACGGTGGTGGGGCGTTCCGCAGAAATCACCAAGCCCTCCGATGAGAGGCCGGATTGGTGCAGGATCAACTCCAGCTTTTTGCCTGCTTCGTCCGCTCCGCGAAGGGCCACCAAGATGGGTGTGGCTCCCAACGCCTGCACGTTCAAGGCCACATTGGCAGCCCCGCCCAACCGTACATCGCGCTTTTTCACGTTGACGATGGGTACGGGTGCCTCGGGCGAAATGCGCTCCACGGCACCCCAGATGTAGCTGTCCAGCATCACATCGCCCACGATGAGTACTTTTAACTCGGTAAAAGCGTGAAATATTTTTTCGAGGGACTCCACAGCAGTCGGTTTGCTTTTAACTCTTATGCCAGCAAGCTCAGCGCTTTTTTGATGCGCGCCATTGCCTCGCGCAAGTCTTTTTCCGATGCCGCGTAGGACAACCGGATGCAGCGGGGTTCGCCAAAGGCATCGCCCGTCACCAATGAAACATGCGCTTGCTCCAACAAGAACATGCAAAAGTCATCTCCGTTGGCAATGGTCTTACCCTGAAACGTTTTGCCATAGTAGAAGCTGACATCCGGAAAGAAATAGAACGCCCCCGTGGGGTAATTGGCCTTGATGCCGGGTATTTCTTTGAGCAGTTGGTATACGATCTCTCTGCGTTTTTTGTACTCGTCTACCATCTTTAACGTGGGGGCCAGATCGCCCGTGATGGCCGCCAGTGCCCCGCGCTGCGAGATGGAGCAATTGGCGGAGGTCAACTGCCCTTGCATTTTGTTGGCGGCATCGGCAATCCATTTGGGCGCGGCAATGTAGCCCACGCGCCAGCCCGTCATGGCAAAGCCTTTGGCAAAGCCGTTGACGGTAATGGTGCGGTCAAACATCCCCGGCAGGGAAGCGATACTAGTTTGGTCACCGGTAAAGTTGATGTGTTCGTATATCTCGTCTGCGATAATCAACAGGTTTTCGTGTTTCAGGATGACATCGGCAATGGCTTGCAACTCCTGTTTCGAAAAAACCGAGCCGGTAGGGTTGCAGGGCGAAGAAAAAATAATGGCTTTGGTTTTGGGCGTTAGCGCTTTCTCCAGTTGGCTTGCCGTTACTTTAAAGTCATTTTCGAGCGTGCCCTTTACCAATACCGGGGTGGCTTCGGACAGGCGCACAAGCGCATCATAGCTTACCCAGTACGGTGAAAAAATGATCACTTCATCGCCCGGGTTGAGCAAGGCCAACATCACGTTGGCAATGGACTGTTTGGCACCGTTGGAGACAACGATGTTTTCGGCTTTGTAGGGCACGTGGTTTTCCTTCTGGTACTTCTGGGCCAGTGCCTCGCGCAAATCTTGATAACCGGCCACGGGTGGATAGGCGAAGTATTTTCCTTCATCAATGGCTTTCTTGGCCGCATCGCAAATATGTTGGGGTGTTTTGAAGTCGGGTTCGCCCAAGCTGAGGTTGATCACATCGATGCCGCGCGATTTGAACTCGCGGGCTTTCGCGGCCATGGCCAGTGTAGCGGATTCCTGAATGGACTCGATGCGGTTGGAAAGTCGGCTCATAGATTGAAAATGAAGCCAAAAATAGCAAGAAAAGGGGCTCGGATGACTTCGGAGCCGGTGCGTTAGTGAAATAATACACGACCGCTGATGCTGCGGCCCAGCGTGATCTCATCCGTGTACTCCAGTTCGCCCCCCACGGCCACGCCCCGCGCGATGGAGGTGACCTTGAGCGAAAGGGGCGTCAACTTTTTGTTGAGGTAAAAGGCGGTGGTGTCACCCTCCAGCGTGGGGCTGAGGGCCAATATCACTTCGCGGGCTTCTCCGTTCATGCGGCCCAGGCGTGCCAGCAGCGAATCGATTTTTAATTCGGATGGTCCGATGCCGTGCATCGGTGAGATAACGCCACCCAGCACGTGGTAGAGCCCGTTATACTGCGCGGTGTTTTCAATGGCCAGCACATCTTTGCTCTCCTCTACCACGCAGATTACGCTTCGGTCGCGTCTGTGGCTGCGGCAGATGGCACATTCGTCTTCATCGGCAATGTTGTGGCAGCTTTTGCAAAAGCGAATATTGTCGCGGAGGCGTACCAGCGCATGGGCCAGCGCGTGGGTCTTGCTTTCGTGTTCTTTGATCAGATGAAGCACCAAGCGCAGGGCCGTTTTTTTACCGATGCCCGGCAGTTTGGCTACTTCGTTGACAGCCTCTTCAATCAATTTGGACGGAAACTCCATGAAGACGGAGTGGGTTAAACAATTTTGGCATCAATACCTGCCTGGCAGATGCCCTCTTGCATGGGTTTTAGTTCATCCCACGAGCCCGCTTTTACCGTGCATTTTCCTTTATAGTGAATCAACCAGGTGCACTGCTCAGCCTGTTCGGCTGTATGCTTGCACACGCGGATCAGCGTGGCGATCACGTGGTCAAAGATGTTAAAATCATCGTTATACACCACCAAATCGCGCACATCGGTGGTAATCACGGCATCCAACACATCCACATCCGTGAGTTCTTCAACCGCTGTATTCATCCTGGCACGAGGCTCCATAATTGAAAATGATTTCAAAAGTAAAAAAAATTAACAAGTTTTGGCAGAATTACCTCCATGCAACCCGCTCTCGTTGTCTTTATTTTGCTCACGTATTTTGGTGCGCTGATCACCATCGCCTATGTCACCTCCCGGGGTGCGGACTCTACTACGTTTTTTACGGGCAACCGCCAGTCGCCTTGGTACCTGGTAGCGTTTGGCATGATCGGGGCCTCGCTGTCGGGCGTCACGTTTGTATCGGTGCCGGGCGATGTGGGCAAGTTTGGCTTTGCCTATTTTCAGGTGGTATTGGGGTATCTGATCGGTTATGCCATCATCATCACCGTGCTGATGCCGCTGTATTACCGGCTCAACTTGATTTCCATTTACACCTATCTGGAACAACGATTTGATGGGTGGGCCTACAAGACCGGTGCCTTCTTTTTTATGGTATCCCGCTCCATCGGCTCGGCCCTTCGCTTATATCTCGCGGCTACCATCCTTCAGCTTTTTCTTTTCGATGCGTGGGGGGTCCCTTTTTTCGTGACGGTAATTGCCACCATCGTGTTGATCTGGATCTACACCTTTCGCGGGGGCATCAAGACGATCGTATATACCGACACGTTTCAAACCTTTTTTTTAGTGTCGGCTGTGGGCATTGCGGTGTGGCAAATCAGTTCGCACCTGGGCTTTGGATTTTCCGATATGGTAACGGCCATCCAAGACGGGGGCTACGGCCAGATTTTCTCTTGGGACGATCCGCACGCGCGTCAGTATTTCCCCAAACAGTTTATCGGTGGGGCGCTGATCGCGCTAACGATGACGGGGATGGATCAGGAGATCATGCAAAAAAACCTCACGTGCAAAACGCTGCGCGATGCACAGAAAAACATGTTTTGGCTCAGCATCACCTTGGTGTTTGTAAACCTGTTGTTCCTCACCTTGGGGGCGTTGTTGTACATCTACGCACAGGCCAAAAGTATTGCCCTGCCCGCCACCTCCGACCAGCTTTTTCCGCTACTGGCCCGCGAGCATTTGGGGCTGCTGGTGGGCGTGTTCTTTTTGCTCGGCATCACCGCTTCGTCCTACGCCAGTGCCGACTCCGCGCTGGCAGGTCTTACCACTTCGTTTTGCATCGATTTTTTGAACTTCCGAACCAAAGATGAGAAACATAAGCAACGTCAGAAATTTTGGGTTCATATTGGCTTTAGCCTGTTGTTCTTAGTCATCATTTTGATTTTCAAACAAATCAATGAGCGATCGGTCATTGATGCCGTGCTGAACGTGGCCGGGTACACATACGGGCCTTTGTTGGGTTTGTTTTCTTTTGGGCTTATCACCCAGCGCGCCATCAAAGGGTGGCCCATCTTGGTGGTGTGTGTGTTGTCACCGGCCGTGTCGTACGCCCTTAGTTATTTTGCCAAACAGGGGTGGGGCTATCAGTTCAGCTATGAAATTTTGGGAGTGAACGGGGCCCTTACATTTTTAGGATTGTTTCTCATCTCAAAAAAGGGCGCTTCCGCCCGGTAGTGGGTGTTTATAGCTCCTTGGCGGGATCCCAAAACCTTTTGGCAAAATCCTGCACTTGATCTTTGGCCACGCGCACTCCGTCTTTTTCCAAGCGCCTCTGCATAGTGGTGGGTGTCTCGAAGTGGTGTTTGCCGGTAAGCAACCCTTGTCGGTTTACTACCCGGTGGGCGGGCACATCTTTCAGGCCGTGGGCCGCGTTCATGGCCCAGCCCACCATGCGTGCGCTCATTTTGGTGCCGAGGTAAGCAGCAATGGCACCATAATTTGTCACGCGCCCCTTCGGTATCAACCGAACCACGGCATACACATCTTCAAAGAAGTTGTACTGTTTGGGAGGGGTAGCAGGCGTCTTTTTTTTCATTCGTGCAAACGATCGATGAACATGTCAAACCACGCAAATAAGCGATGAGCGGTTTCGTATGTGGGGTGAAGATAATGTAAATTTGCAGTCGTTTTTCCGATGAAGACAAAGACGCTTTTTTTGTGGGCAACCCTTTGGTGCTCGGCCGCTACGGGTCAGCAGTTTATTTTACCCGACTCGCTTGGTTGGAACGTGGTGCCCGAGGGTAAAACGTTGGCTATCCAACTGGCAACCACGGACGCGGTGAAGCCCAGGTTCTCGATGGATGGGGCCAACGGCTACGGTTTTTTGCTGGACAGCGTGGGTCATTTGATTTGGACACCCTCGTATGAACTGGCCGACCGGATCGAGCGCAAAAAAGAAGTGCCCGTCATCTTTCAAGCCGACTGGACCGATGGGCGCAGGATACGTTTGCCAATCACCTTTGTGGTCACGCATGTAAACCGCCCTCCCGAAATCGAGGAGCTGCCTATTTTTTATGTTCGGCAGTCTACCGCCAACCGCTATCAAATACCGGCCGAGTACGTGCGCGACCCCGATGGCGACCCAGTGGTGTTCAAGTCCATTGCCTCGCAAATGCCGGAGGGGTTAGCGTTAACATCGCAAGGCCAATGGACGTGGGCACCCTCGCGCAATCAATTCAACAGCCTTAAGAATAATCCGTTGCTGGTGGATTTTTTGGTGCAAGACCAACCCGACAAAGCCGAAACCAAAGGCCGTTTGAAAATTTCCCAAACCCAGCTGGATTTGCCGCCCGAACTATTGTTGGTGCCCAGCGATACGCTCGTCACCGTCAAGGAAGACGCGCGCATCAACTTTAAGATCTATGTATCTGACCCCAATGGGGACGATAACATTTCGCACGTGGAGTTTGTCAGCTCGGATATGCGCGTGCCGCGCGAGGCGCTGAAGAGCAATACCGCCTTGCAATATGAGTTTACCTGGACACCCGGTTATGCCTTTGTGGAAGAGGCCGACAAACAAGGCGAAGTCGAGCTGTTGTTTTTTGCGATTGACAAATCAAACAACCGGATGCAGCGAAAGGTTAAAATCGTAGTGTTGGATACCGAAAACATGGAAGAAAAAGATCGGCTCCTTTACCAAAAATACCGGAGTGCGTTGGTGCAAGCCAAGTCGCTCATCGATGAATTGGATGAGAACCACGAGAAGCTGAACCGCATGTATAAACAGGCTAAGAAGGGGAAGAAAAACCGGTCCATCGTCAATGCCTCGCTGGGCGCCACCACCGGTCTCTCGCCTTTATTGCTGGAGAACGAGGAAGGCAAGATCGTCTCGGGCGTGGGGGGCACGGCCGTGCTTACACTGGGCACGCTGGAGGCCACCGAGGTGGTGGGCAAGTCGCGATCGGACATCGTGGAAAAACAAAAAATCAATGTGGAATTGCGCAACCAACTTCAGGTGGAGGGCGACAGTTTTGCCCGCAAATACGCCTTGAAAAGCAGCCGCAGGGGCAAAGATTTTGAAATTGACCGCGACAAACTGCAGCCCGTGCTCAACAACCAGAAACTGGTATTTCTGGAATTGGATGCCGCCAAGCCCCTCACGCGCAGATACGACAACAAAGACATCAAGAAGACCTTTCCGGATTTTAGCGAGGAGTAGGCATGGCGTTTGCGGAAATGCCGGGAAGCGTTAATTTTGCAGCCTCTTAGGCCAAAAATTGGCTTTCCAAAAGGCGTTTGGAGGGCCAGTTAGTGGTTTTCGGGCTGAACGGACAGGTATTGAGTGGCGATGGCTTCCGATCTAGTCTCAACAGATAAGTGTTAGAGGAGTGGTAGAGTGGTTTCCCCGATAGCTATCGGGGGCACCGGTTCGAAATTCCCCGATCGTTTTTTAGAGGAGTGGTAGAGTGGTTTATTGCACCGGTCTTGAAAACCGGAGACCCTTCACGGGGTCCGGGGGTTCGAATCCCTCCTCCTCTGCAAAGTAAGTATCATTTAAAACTAAAACCCCGAATTCCTTATGGATTCGGGGTTTTGTGTTTTTAGAGCCTACCAAATCATTCAACAATTCTCATTCCGTTGGTGCCAACCTTAGTGCTAGGCAAAATCGAAAATAGTCTGGCACTGGAAGGCACTTAAAACACTGGAAGTCAAGCCGTTCAGGAATCAGTCAAGACCTTGAACATCTTGATTTAGAGTGTGAGTAAGAGCAACTTTCAAACTCAACAACGTAATGAGCGCTACCATCTCCATCACATTTTATGCAAGGCAATCGAGAGCCAGGCAAGACGGACAGTCTCCCGTTTTTATGCGAGTGAAACTCGGCAAAGATTACTTCGACACTAACACGAAAGTATTTGTTGCTCCGAGCAGCTGGTCCGGTGACATGGGCAAAGTAAAAGGCAGCCACGAACAAGCACGGTTTACTAATTCGGTTCTCGAATCCTTCCGCACAAAAGCACTTGATATCCAACGTCAGTTGATGACAGAAGGAAAACAAATTACACTTGACATCATCAAGAATAAATGGTTTGGAGTCTCCACCGAGCGGCCGCGCATGCTCATGGAAATTTTTGAGCATCATAACAACCAGATGAAAGACCTGGTAGGCAAGGAGTTTTCACCGCTCACTTACGAGCGCTACCTGACTTCCAAAAGACACACAGCAGAGTTTCTGAAGTGGAAATTGAAGCTTACTGATTTGAACGTTAACCAACTTAACTACGAGTTTATCACCGACTACGAATTCTGGTTGAAGTCCGTTCGCAACTGCGACCATAATACCACTATGAAGTACCTATCCAACTTCAAAAAAATTGTAAACATCTGTTTGAAGAACGGTTGGCTGCAACGCAACCCATTTATCGGCTATAAGATGACCAAGCGAGAAGTAGAACGGCCATACCTCACATTCGAAGAACTCAGTCGCATCAGTGCTAAGACTTTCATCGCCCCACGCATCAATCAGGTGCGGGATATTTTCTTATTCAGTTGTTATACTGGTCTGGCCTATGCCGATGTAAAGAAACTCAGCCGCTCCGAGATAGCCGTGGGCATCGATGGCGATAAATGGATTTTCACCCATCGCCAAAAAACAGAGTCAGCAACGCGCGTTCCTTTACTTCCACCGGCACAGGAGATCCTCGACCGCTACGCTAACCATCCTCAGTGCATCAACGAAGGTCGTTTGCTTCCAGTACTGAGTAATCAAAAGATGAATGGTTACTTAAAAGAGATTGCTGACATGTGCGACATCACCAAGAGAATGACCACGCACACAGCTCGTCATACTTTCGCCACCACAGTCACACTTACCAATGGTGTACCCATCGAAACTGTTAGTAAAATGCTTGGACATAAAAATCTAAAGACCACCCAGCACTATGCCAAAATCCTAGACCTAAAAGTAAGCCACGATATGAGTGCGCTGAAATCCATTTTCCGTAGCCAGCCAAATGACTCGGCACAAGTCACAGCAGAATCCGTTTAGAAAACCCCATCCCAAGTCTACTCTATACAGTTTAGGGATTAATTGTTCAATGAAACATCACAATCTTTTTTGCATTCAATACTTGTGGAAGAACAAACTTGTTTAATGTAGAATACTGTTTCTCTGAGCGAGGCCGTTGGAACGTCTTTAAATGCTTCTTCTAAGTTTATGATTAGTTGCTCTGTTTCCATTTCACCCGCATCGGTGCAATTTTCCGACTTGGCAATCAGGAATATATTAGCCATTGGAGGGTACGATTCCATAATAGCACCATTCCAAAGGATGTCGTACGATACTTCACAATGCTTGGGTTTAGAAATATCTATACGTATAGTGTTGCCACTTCTGCCCACATGCTTCACCTTCCATGAGAATTTGCACTGATCGGGTTGTGTCCAATTTTTATTAGCATCCAGGTATTTCTGAGGATCAGCATAGAATGTATATTTTTCAGTTGTTACGGTGTATTTTTTGCCATCTAATGTGTCCGTAGTAATGTGGTCATTGTTACAACTCAGGAGGGTAAGTAATGTTAGTAAAATCAGGTTTTTCATAGTCATTTAAATTTTAGTCATCTCAATAAGGATCGTAGTATTTTGTTGATTATGCTAAGTTTCAAAGGAAGGATTCTTGCGATATCCTGAAGGACTAGCCCCATACTTCTGCTTAAATGCCGTGGCAAAATAATCGGCACTGTTAAACCCTGCCTGGCAAGAAATATCTGAAATAGGTAGTGAACTGCTTTTGAGCAACACTTGCCCATGCTTCAGACGAACGTTCTGTAAATATTGATGTGGCGTAAACGAAGTAAACTTTTTAAACACCCGACTAAAGTGAAATGGACTCACACAACTGTGGTCGGCAATTTGATACAAAGAAATATCCATTGAAAAATTTTGATGGATAAAATCTTTCGCTCGTTCAATGGTAGCGATGTGGTTCATCCGTAGCGAACCATTGAGGTCATCTTCCAGCGATTGGTTGTTTACAATCGAAACAATCTGTTGAAGCAAATCCAATACAAGTTGGTCCATCTCTAACCTCCCGGCTTCTCGTCCTTTGCTTACAATCTGGTGGTGGAGGTAGTCCGTCTCCGGGTTAGACTTAAGCATTAATGACAACAAGTTGTCGTTCCCGAAAAAGAAAGAGGTTTTCAGGTTCAGGTCTTCTACAAATTGCGCATAAAACTCATTGCTGAAATTGAAGATAGTGCACATACCAGCCGAAGGGCGTAAACGATATTCATAGTTCGGCTTGTCGATTACAATATGTCCCGTGTGCATGTTATATGATTCCTTCGAGAGGTCAAACAGAAACCAACCTCTGCGTACATACACAAAGCACAGACAATCGTTATAGCCCACACTCGTTTTCTTGTCTTCACCAAAATTGAATGCCCAATTCTTTACTTGGTAGAAATCTGAGGCAAACAGATTTTCGGAGAATACCTTTTCTACCTGCGTTACTTTTTGAAAAGTAGTTTCTGACATTGTCTTGCTTAGTTTGCCTATTACTTGCCGGGTCGTAATAAGACCAGCGCATAACCAATAATGTACAATAGTAGCGGAACAGCCATACTGATAACAAAAGCCATTATCAGGTACTGGTAGCCTATCCACACAAAAAAGCCTACAGATAGAATCGTTAGCAATAAGATAAAGTGTTGCTTGCAAAGAAAAGTAAAGTGTTTGGCAGATAGATATAGGATAATGGCACCAATAAATACCAAGCACACCCCAAACATGGCATGAAACCCAATCCACAAATTCCATATCGTTCCCGTTTTGTCCATTTGAATGCTGGTGGTTTTCATCAGTTCAGTCAGCGTAGCATCTTCCGGGTTCAGATCGTTGGTAAAAAATATTCCCTGCACGTGCGCAATCCCGCAAATAAGTAAAATAGCAGAGGCAATTATCCAGCTAACCCTTGTCATCGAAAAATCAGTTTGTGTTCAAAATATAGCTCTGTCAATTCAAAGTCTTCTTCAAAATCTTGCTCAAATCAACAGCGTAAAAGTATCTGTCCCCGGCCAACATCACTTTGACAATAGTCAAAAAATAGTGCGTATAGCAAGATTTTAAAGCCCTATCCCAATCCCTTCTGTTTCCTTTCCTGTATGAAAACAACCCCCTTTCTTAAATACAGCCTTACAATTTGCTTTTGGACGCTAACCTATTCCCTAACTGCTCAATCCGTGGAAGACGTAATCGAAATCCGTTCTTACAATCTCAAGCCTGGCACTCGCAACGAGTTTCAAAAGCTGTTCGTTGACCAGGCTCTGCCGCTATTAACAAAGTGGAAAGTGGACGTGGTGGCTTATGGCCCTTCACTCCATGATGAAAACTCGTTCTTTCTTGCACGTTCTTATACTAACCTAAACCATCGACAACAAAGCCAGGACGCCTTCTACGGTAGTGAGGGTTGGGTAAAAGGTCCACGGGAGGCTGTTCTGGCGCTTGTCGAGAATTACACTACCATAGTGTTGCCCCGAAAAGACTTCAATATGAATTCAATCCAAACCGAAATGGAAGACCGCGAGAAACTCAGCAAACTCAATACCCTGTTCATCAAAAACTTCATCGCTCAAGACACCGCTACGCACAATGAAATCATTCACAAGGATTTTGTCTGCATCGAAGGCAACGGAAAAATTGCTAACCGCAAAGAATACATGAAAGCCTGGGCAACGGATTATCAATCCGGAAATTTTATCGCCTTTGCAACTACCGATGAGCACATCCGCATCTTCGGCAACGTGGCATTGGTTCGTTCTAAGTCCGTTTTCAAATACTTACAGAATGGCAAAGAAATATCCGGTACTTCCCTCTACACCGATACCTACATCAAAGAGAATGGTCGCTGGTGGTGCGTGCAAGCGCAGATTACTCCAATCAAATAATTCTATACATGAATATTGAAGTTAAAACTGTGAAAAAGTCTTTTGGTGAGATAAGTAATGCCGTTAAACCATACGCCAATTTTATACTCGAAGAAGTAAACAATCACTGTCTTAGAATCGCGGTGATGGACGAAGAATATAAGTGGCACTACCACGCCCACACGGATGAACTGTTTGTCGTGCTGGAAGGCGAGCTTACCATCGAAATCAAGGAACAGAATACTCAAGTATTAAAACCAGGAGAGTTCATCAAGATTCCAGCTAAAACAATTCACAAGACCAGCGCCACCAGGCGCACGGTAAACTTAACCTTTGAGAAGATCGGAGAAGACACCATATTCGTTGACCAATACCCATGAATGCATCATACAAAAGCATCAACACGTTCTTCGACCACCTTAGTCCTGTCGCCCCACTATTCATTCGCCTGCTCATTGGCTTTCACCTTATCTACGGTACGCACGATAAAATCTTCAGTACCGAAGCCATGCAAGGCATCGGTAATTGGTTTCAAACACAGGGAATTCCGTTCCCATTGTTCTCAGCCTACCTTTCTGCTTATAGCCAATTTATTTGCGGTTCACTTTTTGGTTTGGGATTGTTTGCCCGTCCTGCCGCACTCACGATGGTTATTAACTTCATCTGCGCCATTGGCTTTGCGCACATAGGCGACACCTATCCAAATACCTTTCCGGCATTAGCGATGTTGGCAGGTTCATTCTTTCTGCTTTTCAACGGTGCCGGCAGTATCTCCATCGACAGCTTCAAGGATGACCACAACAAGTTGAAAAAAGCTGAAGGCTGGGATGTACGCGATGGTTTTTGAAGTTTCCGTGACTCCAAATAATACTCAATCAGCTTGCAAAAACTTCATAATGCTTAACATTTTCCTCAAACTCCAAAAGAAACTGATTATCCTCAGGGTAGTACTTCGCTTTCTCAAAATCCTCACCTGCAAAATTTCTTATTACATCAAGGTTTTCCCAAAAAGTGATAAGTGTAAAGTGCCCTTCATTGTCAACAATCTGCCTGAGAAATGACAAGCTCTTGAATCCTGAGGTTTTTTGATAGTCTGGGATCGCTACCTTTTTCAAAAACTCAGTGTAGGTTTCATAATCCTTTAACCTTGTTCTACCATGCCAGATTCTCGCAATCATTTTTATACTTATTGTTAAAGTTCAAATTCATTTAGTCATTCACAGAATCAGATTTCACCCACGACCAAACATGCTGATGCGCTGGTAACACGTATGCAATCACCCCCATAATAATGTAAGGTATAATCATGTTGGCCGATGTAAACTCTTCCAGCAGGTAGTGCCCCAGCTCTAACGTCATGAAGTAAACAATCCAGACAACAATGAAAAGCCTTCTTTTTATTGAAGTCAACAATACAAAGCCAATACCCACTTCGAGGTATGGAATGAGTGTCAAATAAATGTCAAACGAAAACTGAGGAAGGTTAATCCTTAATTCTTCATTCGAAAACTGTTTTAGATAGTAAGAGTAAAAACCTCCGCTGCTAAAAAACTTGCTTATCCCGGCAATGAGCAAGGTCATTGACATCGTAAGGCGTAAAATTAATTCTGCATGTTGCAATGTTCTGGTTGAAATCCTTTGTTCCATAAATAGTTTGTCATAGGGTTAATGGAAATCGCTCCACCAGTTCAAGTGCTGCCAAGTAATTTCCGTTCATAAACTCCAATCGCTTTGCCTCATGCAGACTAAACCATTCCACTCGCTCATGTTCGTGTTCATCTCTGTTGCTCACTTCGCCATTCCACTTCGTCACCAGAAACAAATTCAAAATGAAGTCCGGGCTTTCATCTACTACCATGAGCACCACAAAGTCTATTGCCTCAATTCCTATTTCCTCCACCAGTTCGCGCCTCAGTGCCTCCTCAAATGTTTCTCCTGGTTCGCAGTGGCCACCTACAAAATCCCAAATGCCAGGATAGTTACTGCGCGTAGCCGTGCGTTTGGCCAATAGCACTTTCCCGTCCTCAAGCAAAACTGCGGCAGCGTATCGCTTCATTAATCGAAGGGAAGTAGTTCTGGCTCCAAATATTCCACTTTAGCTTTATCGGACTTAAATATATCCGTCTTGTAATGGCAGCCAAGTAACTCTTTAAAATGACTCTTTAATCGTGAGTTCTCAAGAATAAACTCTTGAAAATTATCTGCTTTTGATTTCAGCATGAAATGGTACACCGCGCGGGTAGCAGCGATTGTCAATGTATGATTATACTTGTCTTTCGCGCCTATGCCGGCTACAAAGTTTTGTAATTGTGTAGTTACTTTTTCAATGGCCTCGTCAATCCCATAGTCGCGGATGTGCATCCATGCCAGACGAAGATGAGCTTCATGCGTAAAAATATCAGGGTTGAGTGAACAAGTCGAGATTTGATTTTCAAACTCAGTATCATTCAGTTCAAAGTGTCGTTCCATTTCTCTATAAATTATTAGACTGATTTCTATCGATTATCCTCCTCAAAAAACTCATAGTCACGCTCTACTTTACATATTCTGGTTTTGTAAGCCGAGTACCACATCTTTCGCCCGCCCCGCTGAGCTTGCAAGTGCTCTTCATTGGCTTTCCATTTTTTGATGGACTCTAAATCCTTTCAATACGATATGGTAATTCCTAATCCCTCGCGCACACTTTCATGGCCCAAGTAGCCGGACTGCTGTTGAGCAAGTTCTGCCATCTTGGTTGCCATATCTCCATAGCCATAGTCGCCATCTGTTCGAAGCGAGGAAAAGATAACAGCATAATAGGGCGCAGGAGGAGTTTTTGCGATACTCATAAGAGTTAGTTATTCATTTTAGTTCTCACTACTTATCGACTTTAAAACTCCGTTAATTCTAACTGTAGAAGCCTCACTAATAAAATCAATCACTGCCATTACTACTTCTTTTGATTTCAAGTTATGACCTAAGCCTTTCGTAATCATCAATTGTGAACCCTTCCAAATGCGATGAATCTCTTTGGTGTGTTTTACACTCGTTTCATAATCATCCTCATCGTGAATCATTAGTGCCGGGAAATTTAACCTCTCAACAAAAACAGAGGTATTGAAATATTCGGGAGTAAGATTAACAATATTCACGAAGTGGTCAATAATCAACTTCATGCTTTTTTCTGTAAGTCCTAACGTGGTTTTAAAAACATTCAGGAATTCAGAAGCACTTGATGGCATGGCCAATGCCACCATCTTCTTTGGTGCAAGTTCAGGGTGGTGATAAAACGTGTACGCAGAGGTGAAGCTACCCACAGAGTGGCCTACCACCACATCAGGCTTGCCAATCTCTTTAATCATTTTTTCAATCGCTTCGCTGTATTGTGGCACTGTCATAAAACGACCTGTGCTCAAGCCGTGCGCAGGTGCATCTAGTGCATAGATGGTGTAGCGAGCTTTATCAAGAGCCTCAATATAGTTCTTCCAACGAAAGCTGTGGCTCTGCCATCCGTGCACAAAAAGAACTTTCTTATCACCATAACCCCATCGGTAAGCCTGTATGGTTTCACCATGTAACGTAAAGTCAAACTTATCGGCACTGTCATAAAACGCATAGTGGTGCGCCTGCAACTTTCCCCGAAACGGATGTCGAAATAAATCAAAACCTTTCTTGGCAGCCACACGCGGAGCAACAACTGCCAGAAGATTAATATAGAAACCAATAAACTTTGCTATAAGAGCTTTCATTTCTATCAACAATATTGCTCACTCAATCGCGTAACGCAATATGCCAACTTAAAAGAGCAAGATTTTAAAGACTCTTCTTTTGACAATTATCAAAAAATACTGCGAAGTTTAATTTCTGATGGCAAGAAGTACATATCAATTTGTAATCATTCATATTTTCACATTGACGACCGCAATCTCTTACATCATGACATGGATAACTCATTTCGAAACGTTTCTTATAACAGGTATTCTATTGAACCTCACTCCGGGCAACGACACAGTTTTCATACTCGCCAAAAGTATTGGGCAAGGAAAGAAAGCAGGAATCATTTCTGCGTTCGGCATCGGCACAGGAGCTATTTTTCACACGCTGCTGGCAGCGTTTGGGCTTTCGATAGTTATTTCAAAATCAATCCTCTTCTTCAATATTGTGAAATATGCAGGTGCAGCCTATCTCTTCTATATCGGTTACAAAATGCTAAGGGATAAATCACAACTTAAAACGGACTGTATCATTGCAGACACTTCAGTTAATTACTGGAAAATCTACAGAGACGCCATCGTAACGAATATCTTAAACCCGAAGGTTGCTTTATTCTTTATCGCTTTCTTGCCCCAGTTTATTGAACCCACCGTTAGTAATACTGTCTTGCCCTTTCTAATACTCGGGCTTACTTTTATCACTACGGGTACAAGCTGGTGTCTGGTGCTGGCCATCTTCGCCTCTACGATTTTTGCAAAACTAAAGACCAATAGAAAAGCCGCAGCTTACCTCAATAAAGTCTGCGGCTTGGCCATGATTGGCCTTGGGATAAAAGTGGCCTTTACTGAAAGAGCATAGAACTCTTCCACAGCAAGGTCATTTTAATTACTAAACAATTGATAGAATTTATCACTTCCTGTCAGTAGGCCTGAGAACGTAAGAACCAACCACGAGTGTAAGAAACACAAAAGGCGGCAATAGGCTACCGATCTTATCGCCAGCCATTATGTGAGAAAAAGTGGCACCAACAAACAAAATTACCAACCCGGCATATGCCCATTCTTTAAGTGTCGAATACCCGGTGATGACGAAGGTAAGAACTGATGCTAATTTTGCGGTGCCTAATAGCAAGAGCAAATAGGCGGGATAACCTAAGCGAGTCAATTCTCTCTCCGCATATCCTTTGTTTAAAATATTAAAATTCTGACAAGCGCCAAATACTAAACCCGCGATTAGCAATACAGTGACTATCCAGAAAATAGTTTTTTTTGATTTCATCTTTAACTAGTCTAATTGATGGCATCAAAAGAATGCGATTTTGAAGTAACATCCTTTGACATTTATCAAAAACTAAGGGACGATTAACTCAATTGAAACTCCTTTTTGTTAACTGAAAACGCCTCCTACTTTTCTGCGTAATAAATCGTTGAAAGCCCGCCCATTTGAGGAATTGATTTCACCTGATTAAAACCTACGTTCTCGAGAATTTTTGCAAACTCTCTTCCATAGGGGAACTTTAGTGCGGATTCAGATAGATACGTATAGGCTCCTTTATCTTTAGCTAACAGACTCGCAATTGCGGGCATAACCCTTTTTGTATAAAACAAATACCCGAGTTTTAGCAATAAGTTGTCCGGAACAGATGTTTCAAGAACCACCAAAGTTCCTCCTGGTTTAACCACGCGATGTGCCTCCGCGAGTCCTTTCTCTAAGTTCTCAAAATTTCTTACGCCAAATATGATAGTTGTCACATCAAATGAGCTATCCGGTAAGGTTAGATTTTCGGCATCTTGTATCTCGGTCCGAATCCGTTCCTGCAAATTATAATGTTGTATTTTCTTATTGGCAACATCGAGCATTCCCCGCGATATATCGACAGCCAAGATGTGGCTGGCATTCGTTCTACTCAATAGTAAAGCCATATCACCAGTCCCAGTAGCTATATCCAAAATTCTGTCTGGCTTTCTCTTTGCGATTAATTTCAATACAGTCTTACGCCATCTCTTATCCCTGCGCCAGGTAATTATCCGGTTGAGTAAATCATAATTGCCCGAAACGTTATCGAACATCTTTTCAATTTGTTCGCGTTTGCTTTCTGAGGAATTTTTATACGGAACTATTTCGACCCTCATCTTTATTGACGCTATGAGCACAAAGATGAATCAGGTTTAACTTCAATCGCTTGACAATTATCAAAAAAGGGTATTGCTATAAACTCTTTCAGATATTTAATCACCATACTTACAGTATCAACGGGAAGGCAATCGAAAAAATGAAACCGTCTCGCAGCGCAAAGTCAGGTTTGGTTTGGGTAAGGTACCCCATCCATGAAAAGGTAGTTTGCACATACAGCTTACCTGCAACTTTAACTTTGGGGGTTGACAAGGCGGGTGATACTGAAAGTGCATGGACATTCTTATCAAATACCACCCGATGAAATAAATAGAAATCAAACTTAAAATCACGGAGTGTATAGCTCAATAAATAGCGGTTGGCTAATTTGATAGATTGACTTACATCGAAGAACAGTGAAGTGCTTTCAAATTTCAGATTTGGGTCAATCGTCCAGTACACAACCGCTGCCGTAAAGTAATCCGAATCCTTATCTCTAAAACCATTGGTCTGCGAAAAAACGTATCCGGCAAATAGCCTAACCTGCATCGACTTAGCAATATTGAATTTCCTGAAAACGCCCGGCTGCAGATAGTTAACAAAAGAACGCCTGTCTTCCAGGTCCACTGATTGAAATATGAAAAAGCCATAGCGCTTGTGCTCATAGAAAATGTTTAAATCAATATTAGTATTCTTGTTTAGCAGCGCTCCAGAGAATGGGAAATGTCCAGCCGAGTTGATACGCGGAGTAAGGACTAACGTACGTCTAAATGTTGAATCCCGTACCGTTTCTTGCGCATATAAGCCCAGCGGAATCATTATGCCGAAAGCAATTAATATCAAGCGAAACTTAGTTATGTTGCTTATGAGCAATACAATCATGAGGGGCTAAAATGGGTTCTGATTTTCTTTGTCAAACTGAAAAGCAAAGAGGGCGACAATATTGAATGCATAGTCACCAAAACGCAAGGGACATTCTTAAAAGAGCAAGATTTTAAAGATGCCTTCTTTGGGTAGTTTGATTCCTTTTGACATTTGTCAAATCCAATCTTCATTTTCTGCCAAATCCAATGGCTTCAAGCTACCGTAACACTCTATCATTTGGTATCTTTCGGAGGTTTTTAGAAGGCCTTGCAGGTTTTTCCGATGGACAATCTATTTCATGTATTAGACCAAATTTCTCCATTATCAATTGAAAGTAAACGCGCCTTTGCCGCCATCACCAAAACTCGTCAATTACCCAAGGGCTACACACTGCTTCATGCCGGTGCTGTTTGCAACCACTTGTTTTTTATTCAACAAGGCCTCACACGTACCTTCTACGTGAAAGACGGGAAAGACGTAACCGATTGGATTAGCTTCGAAAACACCTTTGCTGTTTCTACCATTAGCTTCATCATGCGCGTGCCCGACAGGCGGGGCATTGAGTTGTTGGAGGACAGTACCATTGTAGAGATTCCATACTACGAATTGGAGCAACTCTACCCCAAGCACCGCGACATCGAAACCCTGGGCAGGCTTTGGTCTAACTTCGGCATCGTGCAACTACAAAATCGGTTTGACGACCTCCACTTTGCAAGTGCTACCGAGCGCTATAAAAAATTTATTGATAGAAACCCTACTGCTTTACAACGAGTACAACTTGGCATCATCGCTTCGTTTCTTGGCATTACGCAAGAGACATTGAGTAGGATACGGGCACAGATTTAGAACAGACTATCCCCACTTTGCAATAGCTGTCTCGTTAATTGATTTGAAAAAATCCTCATAATACTCGCTGACCTGATGTTTTCGAATGCTTTGCATCATACCTTTCACCAGGTATCTTCCAGCATTAAAATTAAAAATCTCTTTTTCGCTTTCTGGATTCCAGACCTCATCATCCCTTTCCTCCAAGTGGACGTACGAGACCAGTAACCAATCTGAAATGACTTCTAAATACTTCTTGAGTGATTCAATTGCTTTTTTATCAATGTCAGGGATAGATTCTGCTGAAAGAAAAATCAAGAACATAACCTGTGTGAATCGTGTTGCAAATAAGCTTGCCTGATAAGCGCCATAATAGAAAGGTTTAATTCGCATACATATCGATTTAAACCTATTGACATTCTCCTCACTGGAATAGATTAAGAAGAGAAGAATGTAAACCAGTGCCAAACCATACTTCTCTTCAGAAAGCTGATGAGTTGTCAAGGGGTCACTTCTGCGGTCATCTACAAAATAGTCAGGTGCGTCATGTAGGATTCTCTCTAGCTCAGATAAAAAATGCGTGGCAATTTTCTCGGTATTAGCTTCAGGTATTTGCCTTAAATCAATGTCCTTTGATTTTATCCACCAGAAGAATGCAATAAAACCATTAGGGAACTTCAACCCGTCAATCCATTTATGAGTTTCTGTATTATCAGCCACCAATCGGACATGCAAAACCTCATGGATAAGATTGCCTAGCTGTTCATAAGCCTTGTTTGAATTTTTATTTCGGTAGCTGATTCCAAAAACGTGAACAAAAATTGATTTTCCAATTAAATCCCATCGCTTCATCATTACAGTAACTAAATTCTTGTTCAGCCACGGCAAAGGTTTTTTATCAGGTCCGATGTCATCAAGTAAACAGGCGGCTAAAAAAAGTAAATCCTCCTCTGATTCATAAGATGCTGTAAGCTCCGTATCAGACATGGTCAGGTCATAAGCGTACTGACCCATTAACACTGCCCGTAACAAGGGCTTCATCTTTTTAATCCAGAAAAAGTCTACACCTTTATTCCATCCCATATCAATGAGCATGAGACATTGTGGTACTGGATTTGAAATTGTGTGGAGGTAATCAACTGAATTAAAAAGGCTCAGCCAATCCTCAACACTCTTAGGGCTTTCGGAGAATAGTCGGTGTTCTTTGTAATACGATTCATTCAGAGAGGTCAGTAGTACTTCAAAAAGGGGATTTCGTATCCCTGAATCAAGTGCCTTCACCAACTCTGACAAGATGCTCTCATCATCCTCAGCACTATAACTGAGTCTACATGTGAGGATATATAGGTTGGCGAGAGCAATATCATTTTTCCTAAATACATCAGCGAGTTCGAGTATCACTTGCTTAACTTCATCAATGACTACTTCTGACTTAAGTGAGATGTATCCTTGATTAGTTCCGAAAGGCTCATCTCTCCTTTCTTTACCATCAACAAAACTGAATTCAACATCGGTATAAGTTTCACTGCCACGGGTGATTTCGTGAACAATAAGCCAGTTGACATCAGTCTGTTGCCGTATGATTCTCTCAATCTTATCTTTTACGTTCATATGGCGATTAACTGATTAGCATTTTTATATAATCCAGAATACCTCAATACAATTTGCCTTCGCTGGATATCATCGGTAATAGGTATAAGGTCAACCTCGTTGATATTTCCAACGCTGTTAGTTACAACAACACACTTATCTAACACTTCAAAACCATTTGATTCTTTTATTGAAAACCAGTAACGGTTATGAAAATCGGAAGCTGCTCTTTTGAAAATTATGGATGATGGTGTCAAGATTTTCTTCAATCTATTTTCTTCAATTGCACGCTTAAATAATTTTTCGTACCGCTCAATCATTACCTCTATTTTTCCTAACGGTCCGACTGAGTCTGCATCTAACTGATTTGTTGCCCTTGAACAACCGAGAATGGTAAACTGTACTATACCCTTTTCAACAGCAGAATGAATGAGTGCTGCAATAAGTGCCTGTTGGCAGTGTGTAATTGTTATCACGTTGGTAACTTCATCTTGCTTGAAGTTCCCGATGAAATAAGGGTCAGCAACTACGATTTTAGGCCCGAGATAATCGAAGACTTGCTTAAACGAATCAGCTAGTTTTGAATTAGCTTCTAAGCTAGTAGCAAATACATTATGCTGCCAGGTTACGGGTGAGATAGACGTAGGTCTTTTTCTCATATCCGGTGTAATCATAAAACTTCTGCCATAGGAATCAGTGTAAGTAGTATCAGCTATGTGGCCAGTGACTTGGATATCTTGAATTAAATGGTAGTCAATCGCAGCTTCAACATCAGTATCCAAGTGTATTTCTACACTTCCGCTTTTATTAGGTTTTCGTAGAGTTACTTTAAAGAAACCACTTTCATTATCGACATTTCCTAGTCCTAATTCCTCGCCACTCTCGTCTCTGACGATAGCGGTATACTTTTGTGCACCGAATACCTTCTGATAAAATCCAACAATCGTGTTAGTGCCAACACCTTTCTCAGAGGATGAGCGCACACCGTGGAAAGTAAGATATGGAGTTCGCGTTTCGATAACTCCAAAAACATTTTTCTCAAGGTTCCTGTGGATAAATCCATCCTCAAAAAAACCTACAGGGAAAAAGGTTTTTATCTCAGCAGTTTTCTTCTTGTAGCCAGACATTAGCTGTAAATTCTCCCTTTGATAGAGCTCTTGTGGTATAAACGTTAAGTCATGTAACTTCAAGAAATCTGTCCTAACGTCACTTCTGCTTCGTTTTCTATTGCTATCATCAGGCTCAATCGAATACTCTGGTATTGTCATGTTTATTACTACCTTGTCTATCTCTAATTTCTTGACTTGGAGAATCTTATCAAGTATTTTCCTTAACTGTGAGTCACGCCCGCAGGCTACCCATTGCCGAATTGATAACTTCGGCCAAAGTATAGATGACCTGCCATCTTTGCCTGCTGCTTCATACCAGTAAATTTGTTCGCGTGTATAAAAATCTGGAACAGGCTTAAGGTAAACGAACAGCAATTTATCGCCCTCATCAACCTGTTGTGTAATCAATGAGAGGATACTGGTGTTGGGGAATTTCTTTTTTTCCATAGTATCAGAACAAACTTCACATATAAATACTGTCAAGTATTGAAAACTACCAAAAAGTTTTAGAATTCTTCTCAGATAAGCACCATCGATTTTGACAATTATCAAACCTAAAGTCCTTATCCCATCTCACCTTTGGAGCGAAATATATTTCGCATGAACCTCAATCCAAATTTCATCAGATACAGTGCACTTGGGTGGTGCATAATCTTCGGAGCAGTTCACATACTATGGTTGTTCGGCTACTACCTCGGTCTCCCTGCTGAGGGCGCAGCGCAAGCATTTACTCGCCCTTGGTTTTGGTATTACAACTTGTTCGCAGCAATTGCCTGCTTCATCGGTATGTTCATTGCATTCGGACTTACAGCCGAACAGCGAAAATTGAAGTGGCACAAACCTGTACTTATCGGTGGGTGGTTGTTCACTATTCTATTGCTTCTCAGGGCATCGGGTGCGCTCATTCAATTTACTCGTATGGCTTTGAAAGGTACGGTTGCTCTCAACGCATTTTTGTTTTGGGATTTCTGGTTTTGCATCGGGTTCATCTCCTTCCTTTTGAGCCTGCGGTACTACTATCGAAAAAAGCCTCGGGTGCTGATATAGCCACTTCCCTATCCGATTTTGATAATTATCAAAGGAAGTTATTCAGTCATCGCATAATGTTGCTGTATAAACATTCAATACTATGCGCCTCGCAACCATTCAATCTCCATCCTCGCTATTTTTAAAAATTGCGTACTTCATGTCCAAGCGGCAGTTTGGTAAAGTCCTGTCTCCGTTGTTGGTCATCTACTCGCGCAGCACGCCTATTTTTCAGGTGGCCATCAAAATACTAAGTGCCGATAAAAAACTCAGTATAGACCGCGATACCAACCTGCTCATCCGCAACTACGTATCGCACCTCAACGATTGTAAGTTTTGTGCCAATGCCATCGAGTATATGTCGGCCAAAGAAAAGTGGGACTTGGACAGGCTCAAAGACATGTTCAATTTTCGAAACAGCACCAACTACAGCGACAAAGAGAAAGCAATACTGGATTATGTAGAGCAAATTAGCCTTACAAAAACAACAACTCAGGAAACCTTCGATAAACTCAAGACCTACTTCAACGAAAAGCAAATTGTCGAAATCACCTGGGTGTGCGCTTCCGAGAACTATTTCAATATGCAGGCCAAGCCACTTGGTTTTACTTCCGATAATCTGGCTCTACCAAAGAAGTAAACATTTAATTTCCAACCATGACAAGAATAGTTGCCATACTCGGCAGTTCACGAACGCAAGGCGACACAAAACGTGCGCTCGAAAACCTGAAAGCATCATTAGATTTTGACATCGTTGACCTTAACGATTACAACATCAGCTACTACGACTATGAACACAAAAACCGAAATGATGACTACCTACCGCTTATGAACAAGCTGATAACTAATTACGATACGTTCATTATTGCCACTCCGGTTTATTGGTATGCCATGAGCGGAATCATGAAGGTGTTCTTTGACCGCATCACAGACCTGCTCGACATGGAAAAAGACCTGGGCAGGAAACTGAGGGGCAAAAGCATGGCCGCACTCAGTTCTTCTGTTGGGGGAAATCTCAGCGAACACTTCTGGCTTCCTATCTCTGAAACGGCCAACTACCTCGGTATGAAATTTCTGGGTGGCGTTCACTTATTGAACGATAATGACGATAGTGAGAAATTAGATCATTTTAGTAACATGTTGAAAAAAGATACCTCTGTGGAATGTAACCTGTGAACCCCCGTGGAGGCGGTGCCAGCCCACACCGCTTCCTTTTACTCTAACAACCCCAACGAATGTACCAACTCGATGTACTGGAGCGGCTCATATCTACAGATTTTAATCCGGGCAATACCCGTGCACAGTTAACAAAAGAAAAGTTCAAGCAAGCAACCGAAGCCTTCGCTGCGGAAATTGATCGTGTCAAGAAAGCACTCATTCACGAGGTGTTTACCCTCGATGATGATAAACGCATCGAACTCTACATCCAGCACCATCAACGCCTCCTCATTCAACTTACCGACCAGTTACTCAACTATTTTCCGGAAGATGAACGGCAACATCTCCTCAGCATCACATCCGAGCATAACCGCCTTAACCTGTACCGCGGCTTGTATGCCAAATTGGAGGAATTGCTTTCGTTTATTGAAAAGCATTTCTCCAGGTACTTCGACCTCCATACCAAAATACCCGACAGCTATCGATACATTGCCGCACACACCTTTCAAATCCGAATCCCCAAACTTAAAGAGGAGTTACTGGCCCGGAATCTGAGTGAATCTCTGGTTTCATTTCTGGCTGAACCGTTTACAGAGTTCATCCAGCACAAAGAAGTAGGCGTATCTTTTAAACGGCTGATATTCCTGAAAGAGCTTTATAAAGAAATTGAAAACTTGGTGCGATCAGAGTTAGTAGAAGAGGAGTTGCACAAGCGGATGTGTGCCTCCATGCTCTACATCAACTACAACTCACTCAAGTTCTTTAACCATTGCGCCCGTAAAATAAAAGAATCGTATCATGCCAAAGAAACCCTAAACGAACAAGTAGAAAAACTCTCGCACTATCTTAAAATCATAAACCAGCAGCAAGAAAAGCCCGGCTTCAGCTATAAGCAAAGCCACAAGTCATTAAAAGAGCAGCTCTCCGAATGGGTAACCGAAGAAATAGCTTTCCTCGAAAAGAAGCAGCAACTATCACTGCCCTTCAAAGGCGAAAGAACTACCAACGATTTTGCCGAGAAGGATTTCAAAATCCACTTAGATTCTTCCGTGCCGCGTGTGGCCTACTTCGTCAAAATACTTGTAGAAACAAGGCTTATCAAAAATCAAAATGTATTGGATGTTATTCGTTTCTTTTCAGCCTACATTAGCACCGGCCGCGCATCCAACGTTTCAGCCGAGAGCTTCCGCACGAAATTTTATAACACCGAAGATTCAGCGAAACAGGCAGTGGAGAAGGATATTGTTATGCTATTAAATCATGTCAGGAAGTCGAAGTAATTTTCATTTTAACACTAATAACTTGACAGCATAATAGCTACTTCATTTTCTATGGCAACTCAATATTGTCAAGCCGAAATGCTTTTAGAAACTCACGTGGCTCAGTTCCACCTATTAGTATCGAGCAAATTTTCCCCGAGGGATCAGATATTGGACTTCCACTAGCTCCAGCATAATATTCATGTTCCATAACTGGTCGAGCTGGTCTAAAGTAATTTATATGTTCGTCTTGATGTACAAGTTCTAGGTAAAGTTCATAACAGAGGTAAATTGGTGCAACTAAATTGCCACCTGCATTTACAAATTCATAGTTGTTCCTCACCGCAAATCCGCATGCCTCATCTTTAATGGCTTTTACGAAAGGTTCTTTATACGCTGTAAATTCAAACTTCATGTCTGGTGTTAAACTTTTTGCAATTAGCTCAAGAGGCAATTCACTATAGGCATAGTCTATCTTGTCATTTGAATAAAAAACTTTGAATTTGCCAGCATTGACTGCAGCTGTTTTATCTCTATAAACATGAGTAGTTTCTATAAATGAACCTACAGGGGGTGTGCCATGTCCTGCTGTGATTACAAGAGTTGGTGATGCCTCTGTTTTCTTGTAAAGAAACCCAGAACTCCTCGACAACAACTCACCATTTTCGTTCCAGTGGCAAATTCTAAAGGTTACTTTAAGCATTAAGTCCACAAACTTCTGAGCTGCTTTCTTCTCCTTTTCTGTCATGAGTTTAGTGAAATTATTATATCTTGATTCCAAGATACCACATTCTAAATTTGTTTAGAAGAAAACAGCCTACTCCCCAAAATCTTCCACCAAATACAACAACCCATTGTTATCTAAGAACTCCAGCATCTCTTGTTGCACTCGATAGTTAGAGCCGGGTAATGAAGGCAATTGATGAATGCCAGAATCAAGCACTTGTTGAAGATTACTAAAGCCATTCACTTCAGCCATTGCCTTAAACGCTTGGCTTAATGGCAATGCTTCGGTGGGCAAAGCCAATAGATGGGTACGCGGATTCATTTCATCAATTTACTTAAAAACCTAAATAGAGCCAATTGGCTCTAATAAAGCAAGCCCAATTTCTTGAGTTTCGCCAATATGGGCGAGAATAGAAATCAGAAATACATAATCGCTTTCGGTGCCCACTTGAAAGAGCTTCGCCTTTCCAAGAAACTTGCCCAGGAAGAACTTGCCTATCGGTGCGGTTTGCCTTTGAGCCAAATCGGGCGCATTGAGCGGGGTGAACGCAGCCCTACACTTAGCACCATTTTGATGTTGGCTAATGGCCTTGGGGTGGAACCAAAAAAACTCTTCGATTTCCATTTCTAATGGCGTAACAAGATTACACCTCAAACATTACCTATCGGTTATCACAGCATTTCTTTTCAAAGTAAGGTTTGCTCACAATGTCTTACCTCTAAAAACTTGCTAAACTTTTTACCCTCGCTATCAATGGGTTAGCACCCGTCCCGGAACCCCCGTGACTGTTTTCAAGCCTCCATAGTACTCTCATTTGCGCCATACAAAAACAACTAAACCGTATGGCAATCGAAGTAGTAACCAAAGACGATTTGCAGTCCTTTCGCACCGAATTGCTGCAAGACCTCAAACAGATTCTTTCACACGCAATTCCCAAGAAACCCAAGCAATGGCTCAAGAGCCAGGAGGTGCGCAAGCTTCTGAAAATCTCACCCGGCACATTACAAAACCTGCGCATCAACGGCACACTGCGCTACACCAAAATCGGAGGGCTCATTTACTACAGCTACGAAGACATCGAGCTCCTACTCGAATCCGGAATGAATGCAGAGTCTAAACTCCCTTCTCCTTTGGAGAAGGGTCGGGCTTGCCTCCCGGAGCTTAAGCGTAGGGAGGGGTGAGGTTTATGAACTACATAAAACACCTCTCCGCCTTCTTCGATCGCATCGCTGTCGATGAACGCATCCATCCAACACACATCAGTTTATACATGGCGTTATTTCAATTCTGGAATCTCAATCGCTTTCAAAACCCCATCTCCATTTCGCGCAGCGAAATGATGGTGGTAAGTAAAATTCAGGCAAAGGCTACATACCATAAAGTGATAAAAGAACTGCATGAATACGGATTCATTGTGTACAAACCATCCTACAATCCTTTCAGAGGAAGTGAAGTTGAACTGGTTCAATGGACAGACAACTTAGAGAACAACAAGTTCAAAGAAGAAACAAGTACGGGTTCAGAAAATGAACCAACAGTGAACAGGTACTTGCCTAAAAACGATACAGCTACCGTACCATTAAACGAGCCTTCTTATAAACATATAAACAACACAAACGATAAGCTAGCTTATGATGAAGATACAAGTTCAAATTCTGGTCGGGCTACCGCCCAAGCGAAAACCAAAGTCAAAAAAAATACTGCCGACTTGCACGTGCTTGCACCCCGAAGCTTTAGCGAAGGGGTGCCACCAAAACTTCACGAAGTCGAAGCCTTCTTCGAAGAAATCAAAAGCACAAAACTCGAAGGCCAAAAATTCTTCAACTACTTCCAGAGCAACGGGTGGAAAGTAGGCGGTCGTGCGCCCATGCAAGATTGGAAGGCTGCTTCCCGCAATTGGATTCTGAACGCACAAAAATTCAAATCCAAAAAAACAGAAGTAGTGCTGAACGGAACAAAAAACTATGACGAGCCACTCTAACTCGTCCTCCGACTCGTCCGTCCGAAACAAAGTGAAGGCGGAAGCTTCAGCGAAGGAGGAAAGGCCTGTCACCCTGAGCGGAGTCGAAGGGTCAGGGGGCACCTCATTTGATTTTAAATGGTGCCTCACCTTCTTCGAAAAACGCGGCAAAGAACACTATGGCGATAAATTCAAAATCCATGAACAAGACCACGACCTCATCTACAAACTCATCGTGTACTTTCTGCAAGACAAACCCGAAGCCGAACGACTCAACATCGACCTCACGAAAGGCATTCTCCTATCAGGTCCTATCGGTTGTGGTAAAACATCGTTAATGACTCTCATGCGCTTTGTGCCTCCACCCGAACGAAACCCCATCATCAAATCATGTCGCGATGTAAGTTTTGAATTTATCCAGGAAGGCTATGAAGTTATCTGGCGCTATAGTCGCATGGCTTTTAATAATCAACAACCAAAAGTGCATTGCTTTGACGACCTCGGTGCAGAGCAAGCGCTCAAGTATTACGGCAATGAATGCAACGTGATGGGAGAAATTATCTTGAGTCGTTACGACCTCTACATGGCCCATGACATGATCACGCATATCACAACGAATCTATCAGCAAGCGAACTCGAATCGCTTTACGGTAGTCGTGTGCGCAGTCGCTTACGCGAAATGTTTAACCTCATCGCCTTTGGAGAATCGGCAAAAGATAAGAGAGTGTAAACCACTTTGTGAGACTTAGAAAAGTCAAGGTAAAACTCTTGCTTATTGATGGATTCTTTCAATAATATCAATCGCCCGTTGAACACCATCTTCATCAGCCATCTTCTCAGAAATACATTGAGAATTGCGATGCAGGCTTTCGTTGGTCACTAATTCCTTTACATGGTTTATAAAATTATCATGCGTAACCTTCTTCAAAGGCAAAGGCCTCAATCCTATTCCTTTACGCCACGCAATGTCTCCCCAAAACACCTGGTCACCCATTGGGTAAAGTACCGGGCAGGTCATGAAGGGTTTACCGGCCCGTAAACACGCGGCAAGAGTTCCAATACCACCGTGATGCACAACAGCTTTCGCGTAGGGAAAGAGCTTGTCATACGGTGCAGAGTCAATTACTTTAATAGCGGGGATGTTCTCTAATTCCTTTGTCTCGCGAAGCCCCCAGCCCTTCACCAATACCACGCGCATCTTAAGTTTCTCGGGTATGGATTTAATCAGATCTTTAAGATCAAGCTTGCTATCGAACGGCATGCTTCCGAATGTTACCACAAGCGGAGGTTCTCCATTTTTCAAAAAGTCAAGAAGGTCTTCATCCAGTTCAACATCAGATGCTTCAGTCCAGAACCCGGTGAAGTAACTATTCTGTGGAAAATCCTTGGGCTTCGAGAGAAGAAGTTCACTGATTCCATACAATGAAGGCAAATCAGGTTTTATAAATTTAAGAGGCAACCCGGCTCCCGTTCTGAAATCATTCACAGGCTTGCTCCACATTTTAAGGCCCAACTCCGTGATTTTGTATATCAGCTTATTTAGAAAAGCAGGCAGTGATAGAAAGCTAAACACCGGGTTTGGAAATTCTGAGGTGGCCTGGCTGGCCGGTATCACGTCAGCCTTAATCATTTTTTCAGGAAACTGGTCGGCAAAGTTATCGGCCATTGTTTTGATGTGGAACAAAACTCTGTCACTTCCTTTAGCCAACTCATAGAAAGTGGCAAGTGCATCATTAAGCATCGGGTAAACAAACTTGCTTAGTTGCTTTTTGGCAAGAAATGGATTCTTTCGAATTTTCTTTAACTCATCAGACTCCAACATTGCCTGAAAGTCAGCGTCAACTGGTAAAAAATTCAAACCATACGACTTTACCAGACCTTCAAAATTTTTTGCTGTCGACAGCACCTCATCATGCCCTCGCTTTTTCAAAGCTTTACCCAATATGGCATAGGGTTGTACATCGCCCCGTGTGCCAAGCGTAAGAATAGCTATCTTCATTTTTAAATGTAGGTATTTGCCAAATGCTTACCAGACTCAAACAAAGCTATGAAATACACTATCGCAAGGCAGCAATTTCACTTTGTTATTGCTTCTTAAATACAATACCATGAAGGTCGAGTACTTCCTTACTCTCTCCCTTGAATACCGCAAAGATGGGTTTCACTTCAATCTTGAACACACCACTCAAAACAGCGGGGTCATTTCTTACCAGTGAATCAACCTGAGTTTTATCCCTTGCCTTGAGAATACTCAGACCACCATTTTCTTGTGTGAAGCCACCGCCAATAACAACAAGGTTTCTCTCCAATAGCTTCTGATAGTAAGCCCTATGGTCTTCTAACTTCTGCTGCGACATAGGCTTATCATGCTCAAAATTTTCTCCTGGTGACATTAGCAACACAAAGAAACGCCTGTTGGCATACTTATCTGGTTTGCTTTCCTGGCCAAAACACAACGAGCAACTTAAACTCAGTGCGATTACAAAAAGTAGTTTGTTCATTTTAGTATAGATTATTGAGGCAACAATAGGCGCAAAGAATCGAACCCGTCTCTAAATTCTTGCTCTTAACTTCCAGATTTCGGATGAAAGATATTCTCAAAACTCCACTACTCTTTTGACAATTATCAAATTATCAAAAAGAATACTTTGAGTATTTTTAATCTTTGCTCTACATGCTTCAAAACAAGTACCTTCCTCAGTTTGATTTTTCAAGTGCGCACTCCATCACGGTCAACGCACCAGTGAGTAAAATCTTCCCAATTGTCCGCGAGTTTAAAATCAAAAACCCGCCTGTGTCTTATTGGCTGATGAAGCTACGGGGCATGTCTGCACCTACGCACTTTTCAATTCAGCATCTTGAAAACTCTAGATTCGTTATGTTAGAAAAAATACCCGACAAGGAAATCATCATTGGACTTATTGGTAAGCCATGGACACCCACCGGCCACCTTCAAAAATTTCAACCGCACGAGTTCATTCCATTCAACAACACAGCCTACATCAAAGCCAGTTGGAGTTTTGAATTAGTACCCATTTCACCGACCCAAACAGAAATTAAAACCGAAACCCGTATCGATTGCCCTACACCGCAAGTTAGGCGCAGATTTGGAGCTTACTGGTTCTTTATCAAACCCTTTAGCGGCATCATCCGCAAGGCGATGCTCAAAGCCATTAAAAGGGAATTGGAAGGGAGTAATGTGAGTTAAATCCGGTCTTCTTTTTAAATTCAAAGGCTATTTCCTTTGAAAATCAGCACTTTAAGCAACTTTTCATTGGAATTCACCGTTACAAATATTGACTAAAACATAAAATTAGTGTTGTTTTGTAACAATCTCACCTAACCAGCAAGCATGAACCTTAATGAAATTATCGGCAAAAATCTGGCTGCATTGCGCGAAAAGCGAGGCCTCTCGCAAGAAGAAGTCGCTTTGTACCTGGATGTAAAGAGACCGGTAATCAGCTACTATGAAACAGCCGAGCGCGAAATCCCCCTATTGCATTTGGAAAAACTCGCTGATCTGTTTTGTGTAGAAGTGGCTGATTTAACTGCCGAAGAACCCTCACCCGAGCAACAGGCATCGTTTGCCTTTGCGTTCCGCACCGATGGGCTTTCAGCAGCAGACCTTCAAAGTATAGGCAGCTTCCAGAAGGTTGTGAAAAATTATCTCAAACTGAAACGACTAAGTCATGAGGAGGAACAGAGCCGTAGAAGTTGAGATAGAAAAAAAAGCATTTGCTTTTAGGCAACAGAATGGGCTCAGCAGTGCAGAGCCCATTCGCTTGAAAAGCCTTTTGCTAAAAAACAATGTGCTCACATTGTTCAAACCCTTGTCTGAATCCTTTTCGGGGATGGCCATAAAGCTTGGAGAGAAAAACCGCTTTATGCTGGTGAACTGCGAGCAGAGCCTGGGTAAGCAACACTTTACCATCGGTCATGAACTCTATCATCTTTTCATTCAGGAGAATTTCACCGCGCAAAAATGTTCGGTGGGCATTTTTGATGGAGCCAAAGATCCTGAAGAGTATAGGGCTGATTTATTTGCAGCATTTTTATTGTTACCTGAAGAAGGAATCAAGCAGATGATTCCGGACGAGGAATTAAAAAGAGGAGCAACAATTTCTCTACAAACCATTCTTAAGATAGAACAATTTTACAGTGTATCACGAAGAGCCTTACTCTACCGTATGCTCAATTTGGATTTCATACCTCAGGCAACTTACGATGAACTTTCAGTTGGGGTTAAAAGAGGAGCATCCCAAAATGGCTATCCCACTTATTTGTATGAATGGGGAAATGCCAACGAGGTAATTGGGGATTACGGAGTGCTGGCCAATAGTCTGTTAGAAGCAGATAAGATTTCAGAGTCCCATTATTTGGAACTAATGGGTGCTATCGGTTTTAATCCATTAGAACAAAGTGCGGACGATGAAAACGGAAAGGCATGAGAAATTAATACTTGTTGATGCAGATGTAATCTTTCATCTCTTCAGAGCAGAAAGAATGAGTCTGCTCAAAGAATTGTATCCAGGACGCGTATTCATTTTGGACTTAGTGATGGAGGAACTTAAGTCATTTGCCTCATCGCAGATAGACTTTGTAATCAAACTTGGTATCCTGAAAGAGATGCCGTTTCCTACTTCAAGTGGCGAAATCTTAATGGAGTACAATCGGTTAAAAAGAGAAGATAAAGGAAAAGGCGAAAGTGCGTGTATGGCAGTATGCAGATATCAGAAAAACATAATCGCAAGCAACAACCTACGCGACATAAAAACATATTGCGAGCAGTTTGAAATAGAGTACCTGACTACAATGGATATTTTAGCCATTGGCTTTCTGAAAGAAAAACTAACAGTGGCTGAGGCCGACTACTGCATCCATCTTATTAAATCGCAACGCGGCAGGCTTCCGAACTACGATAAGATTGAAGATTTTATAAAGGCAGAATTTGATAGGAACAAACTAACATATTGATTTATGTCTTACGAAGAAATACTGAGTGAAATATATACCGATAAAGAGAAAGCAATCTTGCTCTTTCAGAAGTATGATTTGGAATCGGTTATTAAAAAAGCAATTGACCTGGTGAAATCAAAGACCGCAATTGACAGCCAAAAGCCTGTACGAATTGGTGGATTGCCCACTATCATGCTTCATGGCGTGAATTCAAGACTAAAGGATGTTTCTGACGAAAAAGAAAAGCGCGAAGTAGAGCTTCTTGTCTCAGATATCGCATTCTTTTTACTCAATCAACTTCTACAAAAGGCAAATGGGAATCGTGCTGAATTGTTAATTGAAGTGAAAGAATCTTTAAAGGACGCCTGTGTTACATACAACTACAACTACGAGCAGTTAATGCTCTTATTTAATCTTGATAAGTACGCAAAAATTGTTTCTACAGTTGAAACGAAGCCTTCAACGCAGGAGGTATCTCACATCCCGATTCACTACGAGTGGCTTGGTAAAAATTATCAGCTTGATGAATTATCTAAAGACCTAAAATCTGGTAACATAATTAGGTCAGTAAAGGAATTCAAGTCACTCTTTGGGGTAAAGCCGCAAGCGGTTCAGTTTAATGGTGCAAAGATTGACTATGTTATTGTTCTTTTCGACCTACTGAAAGAGCACAAGCTTATCTCAATCAAAGGAAATCGGGGCCATCTGCATCCATTAAAGATTCATGGAGTTGACTTTGATAATAAAGTTTTAATTAAAAACAGTCCCAAGTCAATCAACTACGCGATAAAGAAAAATCCTCTAAAATGGGGCAAAATAGCAGGAATATGCAGTCATTGGATTGACGGATTCAAGCCGCAAAGAAGTGACTTTGAGTTGACCTTGACGAAAGCAAACTCAATATCAACAGCACGGTAAACTTATTTAGTATCAAAAAAGGACTTATGAACATCAATCAATTCATTACATCACTTAACGTGAAACCTGCTGACGCAATTGTTATGCAGAAGAAATTCTTTGGTATGCTAGACCATTATGTTATCTACCTTGGTCAGATAAACAGGTCACATACATTTGTAGCCAACTACACACAAGGGGTAAGGGTAATTTCTAATCATGAGATAACTCAATTCCTTCAGAACTATGTTCCGACTAAGGTTGACCGTTTTCCTGGAAGACCTAATGAAAGAGGGGCAGCCGTGCAACGCGCCAAAAGTCTAATCGGTCAGAGAGCATATGACTTTATCGCCAATAACTGCGAGCACTTTAAAAATTTTGTTCATAAAGGCATTGCAAGCAGCACTCAAGTTGAGAAAGCTGGGGCCGGACTGGCTGTAGGTGGCATTGCTCTTGCTGCCATTGGTGCCAAGTCAGAAAGCACGGGAGCAACGGTGGCGGGCATTGCCTTAGCTGCTTTAGGCTTAATTGCTATTGCTGCCGAGAACAGTGACAATTAAAACTCAAGTTGTATGAAAGTGTATTTTATAAATCATAGCACAATTGGCATCATAAGAAATGATGGTAGCCAGTTCAATATTTTTTTGAATAGCGATAGTGGCAAAATCTTTTATAGATATAAAATCGATTCAATATCTAAGATTAAACACCCTGGGGTTTACCTGGGAACTGACATCAACGGTAATCATTACTTCATTCATAATCACTATGAGGTGGGTTTTGCGTCAATTGTAAGTTTGGCTGAGTTTACTAAAGGCAAAAGGCTTTATCTGGACGAGAGAAAGTGTCAAAATTCTCAAACTCAAATTATCAAAATTGCAATTCAATCTGTAAATGATAGAAGACGCTACTCATGGATAAATGATAATTGCCAGACGTTGACAAACGATGCCTGCAATAATAGCAAGGAATCAGAAAGTGTTAATAACTGGGTTGGTGGCATTGCACTGATTGCATTATTCGCACTGATTGTAAAGGCTGCCTCCTAGTCACAAGATGAATCATCTAGAGGAAGCCAAAAGAACAGCAAAGAAGCTCGAATTAAGAAACACCTTTTCATTTCTGGAAAAACTTGGAAGAAAAAGAGCCTTCAGAATAATTTCTCAATTCCCAACAATTAACGAAATCAAATGCGAAATCTGGAAAGGCACAAGGTGCTTCAAATTTAATTGCGACCCCCTTAATTCCAGTGTTTCGCCTGCGTTGTATCAGCAAGACAATTACGGTTTTCAAGACTCATTTAATCTTCAGAGCAACGATGAGCTTATGGAGATAAAAAAGGGCGTTGGTTCAATTAGTTTGAAACTTGCCAATAGGTTCAGTTCAACTGGTGAATTCTGGGAAGTAGAATCAAATTTTAAAGATGAAGTCAACTACCATCGTGCCGTAATTACGTTGGACAAATTCCATAAGCTACCAGTAGAGTTCATTAACAGTGGTTCATTTGAAACTAGCGATTCACTAAGGGTTGCAGGCTTTATCGATTTAAATCTAAGCGAGAACTCCATCGGAGTTTTTGACTACAACCGGGAGAAAGATAATTTTCTTTTCATTGACTGCTATAATAAAATATCTCCTTCGGATTTTCAAAAAATCATTGATGCTATTGCCTATCCGTACGCATTAATTAGCGGTTGCCTCGTTCGCGATGAAGTATTTATTCTTCAAAGTTCGGACTCAGGTTTTCTGAACATCACAGGTTATCAGTTTTCAAAACTTGATGACTCTAAGCGAGGTCCAGAAGCCTTAAACCCGAAGTTGTTAAAAGAGTTTATGCAAGCGAAAACAACTCCGTTTTTCCCGATAGAGAATTTTCAGAATTTGGTACAGACTTCCTTAGTTGACCCAAGATTCTTTCGGGCCATTAAGATTATTACTGAATCTTTTGATTATCCGCTGGAAGTAAGGGCTGCCTCGTACTCAGTTGCACTTGAGACACTCAAAAACATTGTAGTTGAAAATAATCAAGAGCGAATAAATCCATTCAAAAATAAATCCGATGCGAGAAATCTAATTAATACATTAAGAAAGGAGGTCGACAAAGCTTCTGAATCAATCTTTAACAATAAGGAAACAGTCTTCTCAAGAATTGAACAGCTGAATCAAGTGACGAATTCCGATGCCTTTCTTTTAACCTTCAAAATCATGGAGATTGAATTGACAGATGAAGATAAAGAGTGCATAAACATGAGAAATGAGTTTCTCCATGGAAGGATTCCATTCGAAAACGAAAAGGGCTTTAACGAGTACGAGCTACATCGAATAGTTTTCAAACTTCACTTTCTAGTAAATGCTTTGATTATCAAAATGACAGGATTCAACGGGTTCATTTTGAACAATCTAAAAATGCTTGATGTCCTTAGGTATAAGAAAGATTTCAATGTACCCCTCTTTCGGAAAATCTAGTTGAATATAGTACCTAAATTCAGAAATAGACCGATCTGCCATTATGACTAAATTACTTTGGCATAGCAGTTGTTGTTTTAATGACGCCCCTAGTAAAGATTAGGGGGAGGATTGTTTAAGTTATTTATTCCTGATAGCAATATCAAGAATAGTGCCATTAGTAAGCATCCTACTGTCAATATGGCGGTTGGGAAGTTGACATTTATGGTTACAACTATCATAATCCTATATGTGTTTCATACCCCTAAACCAACACACGTAATCGAAAAGTTGGTTAAAGTGCCCCGGAAGTAATTTCGGGCCTGGAAGGTAATAGTCCGGGATAAGGTTCTAGCCGAAGAAATTCGGTGAGGTTGCCAAATGTAGTGCCATACAAACAGCAATGTGCGTGTGGCCAAGTGTGGAGTTAAAAGACCCTTGTTAAAGTTGATACGAAAGTATCATGTGGATAGGGGAATGCATTTTATGCACGGGCGAAAGTCTGAAATCCATGGTCTTACTCCCCTTGAAAAATGAATTGATTTTTTCTTTAGATATATGGAATGAGTGGCTAAACAAGATTGAGAATAGAAGCTCAATCAAGAAGTACATTCATTTTGACCACCCAATAGAATTTTCAAATAAAAAGGAAAAGTTAAAGAAGCTCTTCAGCACACCAGGTGCTATTTCCAAACATTCCTTCCTTCCTTTAATTAAAATCATTACCAAAACTCCAAGGTATAAATACCAAGAAGACCTGGAAAGATATAGCCTGGAAACGAAAGAACGACCAATATCATTTGCTTCACACTTCGATACGTTAGTCTACGGTTACTATGCTTTTGCCTTAGGTAAAAATTACCAAAAGCAAATCCATAGCTCTGGTTTCTCAGATAGCATACTTGCTTACAGAACAGATTTAGGAGGAAAATGCAACATTCAATTTTCAAAGGAAGTCTTTGAATATATCAGAAACAGAGGCGAGTGTTCAGCTATAGCACTGGACATAAAGGGATACTTTGATTCCATTGACCATCAAATTCTAAAGTCAATGTGGGCTAAAGTGCTAGGAAAGACCCTTGATAGTGATGACTACGCCATCTTTAAGTCTCTTACAAAGTACAGTTACATCAAGCAGACAACTCTTTTAAAGCATTTCGATTTGAGTGTTCGCGGAAAAAATGTCCGCAGACCAACTTCTTACTCAAACATCATTCCAGGGAAAACAGAAGCTGAAAAGCTATCAAAAGTTCGAGAAGGAAATCTTATCGTAACCAACAAATCATACCGTGAAGCTGATGGCAAGAAATTCTATTACGGTGTGCCACAAGGAAGCTCTCTTAGTGCTTTACTGTCGAATATCTACCTAATAGAATTTGACGAATACATGTCACACTTGGGAAAGAAGCTCAATTTCTTGTATCGCAGATATTGTGATGATATACTTATTGTATGTAACACATCAGATGTATTAGGTCTAAAAGATGAGACTATTCGAAAAATCCAAGAGGAGTTCCACTTGACTATTCAAAGCCAAAAAGTTGAGCTCATTGAATTTAAAAGGAATTCTCGAAATAAGTTAAGAGGTTATAATCTAACGAAGCTATTAGCTAACAACGCTACCAGTTACACCGAAAATAACGATGAAAGTAGTTACTACAAGTCCTTACAATATTTAGGCTTTGAGTTTAATGGACAAAAAATACTCATTAGGAACAGCAGTTTATCAAGGTACTTTAGAAAGATGAGGGCACGAATAGTTAAGTCAGTAGGAATGGCTTACGGTGCAAAGGGTCATTCAGATCAAGTTTTTAAAAAGCAAATATTTCATCGATACACACATTTGGGTAAAAGAAATTTTCTTCACTACGCTTATCAGGCATCGCAAAAAAGCTACAGGGTTAGCAGAGGTTTAAAAGAAGGAATGGACTCTCCAGCAATTAAGAAGCAGATAGCAAGACATTTTGATGTGATTCTAAAATCACTAAGCATTAAAAATAGAAAACGCTTTTTACATAAATTAAAAACTGACGAGGGCTTAAAAATTAAAAGCGTTTAGATTTCAGTTGATATCCAACTCAATCCACATCGGGCGATGGTCTGAAATGTAATACCTGAGGTAAGCTTTAAACTCAGATTCCTTTTTACTCGCATACATATCCGGGAACATCGCTCCATCAAAATCAAACACGCCACTGTTGCCGGTAAGTTTAGTTTTTAGTCCGGGAAAGAAAGCTATCTGGTCGTAATCTGCATCATTGGAAATGTTAGAGTAAATTTTGGTGGAGTGTTCCGGCAACTCCAATCCTCGCGCTCGCAAAGCTTTGTAAACAGGGTCAGCATCTTCACGCTTGGGTAAGTTGAAATCTCCCAATGCAATTATATTAGGCGTATAACAATACTTACTCTTTCGCCTTAAATCAGCCCAACGCGAAACACAAAAGGTTTCAAGGCATCTTCGCTCAATGGATTTCTTCTCGCTTTCATCCCCAAAATACAAATGCACATTCAATAAGATGAACTCAAGATTCTTTGCTTTGAACGAGGCCAAAAATGGATTGCGGTCAAACCCATCAAACTTAGTTATTACACCGGGCAGCTTGATGTGTCGGTAATCACTTGGCGGAATTGACAACTCACCAAATTTTTCGAGAGTGGAAATTTTTGAAGCATCGAACAGATAGGTCATGCGTTCGTTGTTCCCACCTTCATCAGTAAAAATGACATTGTATCCTGGGAGATTCTTTTGAACTTCCCGTAATCCTTCAAGGTCATCGTTTACTTCTTGTACGGCCACCAAATCAAACCATGAAATAATTTCAGCAATCAGTTTGTAGTGCTCTGCATCACGAACCTGTAAGCCAAGATTAGCAATGTTCCAAGTGGCCAACAAAAGTCGGTTATTGTTTTTCTTAGGAATAGCCCGGCCAGTCTTGGTATCCCGGTAGGTAATGAGATTCGCTTTCTCAGCAGCAACATTTACCGAATATGGAAATTTGGGTTTTGGAAAAGCGGGCATGACGAGGAGGATTTTGGTTAACGAATATACGGCTAAATAACCGTTTCAATATTAAGTGTACGTTAACCACCGCACATCCCCCCGCAGGTTATATGGTGTTCGGAATGCCGCAGCCGCAAAAGGACACGCCAGCACTCACCCCGCAGGCCTATGAAGTATTGTGTACAGTGAAACAGTAGTCAATAGGCCAGCGGGTTCGCCCTTCGTACCTCGGGACTGCTGTCATGCCTTTTGCTTTGGCTGCGTCATTCCTCACGGCAGCTCCTGTGTCCTGCAAACACACCTCGTTCAGTCGTCCTTCATTACACTGCATTTCGCTTCGTTCGCTCACCACGCGCGTTCATTACGTTTGGGTTATCTGCTCAGCCGATTTATTTTCTCCCCTTCGGGGGCGATTAAGAGGGAGCTTCGCAGATACCCTCAAACTTCATTCACTTCCAACGCAAGGCTCACTACGCTCCATTCCGTTTCATTCCGTCCTTCTTCACTCGGCAAGTTTGCAGTCCACCCGCTGCCCTTGTTGTGCTCGCCTGCGCTGTCGGTCGGGCTGCGGGCTGTCATGCTTTTTGTACCCTGACTTGTTGGCCAATGCTCGACCAACCGCTTTCAACAAGCTATCGCACACATGCAAAAAATCACGCCAGCCCTTGCTCATGCGCCCCGATTGCGAACACACATCCCACGCGCATCGGGGCTTTCTCGTAGTTCGCAGCCGCATTCATTACGTTCCTTCATTCGTGCTTCCGCTGCTCACACCCTTCCTCCTGCTCGCGGACTCACTTCTCCCGCTTGAGGCGGGATTCGTTCGCCTTGGGCGGCTCGCAATCCGACAGAGGCCATCGCGCTGCTGACGCGCAGAAAAGACCAACTAAAATAAAGTTGTTTCAAAGACCAGTGTATTCAATCAGGACTGAATGAGTCTTGCTACAGATTAATATGGCAGAAGCGTTTTTTTAGAGTTTCAAACGTTTCAGGCTTTCGTTCCCTAACAAACTTCTCTATCCATTTCCTCAAGTTCTCAATACTTCCAAATTTTATCAAGGTAAGTGGGTTTCTCTTAAGTTCTGTTTGCAGTAAAAATTCTACACGGTCATTAAAAATCGTAGGGTCATTTTTTTCCAGACCTTCATTATACTTTATAACAACATCAAAAAAGGATTCTGTATTCATATGATGATACTTAACTCCCTTCGCAGTTGCATTCAAAGCATCAATGGCCTTTTCGAAATCATTTTCTTGAAGTAATACATCAAAAAATTCGTTGTATGAAGATAGTAAATCAAACTCCCCAACATCTTCCATCGGACCAATAAACCCACGAAATGGACACGGCTCAGTAACCTTGACTCCAAATTGAATGTTACCACCTTTACAGGCAGCCATCGAAACAAATAAATTGTTCTTTGCTTGAATATTTATTTCACGCAAATAAGGTACTAATTCTTTCCAAGACACATCACTCCCATCACTTAGTTCAATACCGTCCTTATATCCGTGAGTTTCAAAATGAATGAACGGTAAGTTGCCCTGGTTAATATTATTCTTAATATGACTGAGGTAATTGTAGAGCTCCGTCTTGGTGGCTATATCTCGAATCTCAGCAGTTTCATTTCTGATTCTCCTAAGAATGATGTCATTGAGCAGTTCATCGCCTGTTCTTTTATCTCCATGTCTCAATGACTGAATGATATAAATCCTGTTGAAATACAGATTCCCCAACTCGAAGACCATCTTCAAAAATAACTTAAAAGAGTCAGCAAAGATACGCTGGCCGCACATGCTTGCACACATAGCCAAAGCAAGGAACTACGGCATAAACCCACATGCCCGCGCTTAGGCCATTTATTCCGTTCCTCCTTGCTTTGCCCGCCATGCCAGCCTGCGGTATGGGCTTCTCTTTTATTTTTTTCGGTTTTTCTTTTCTCTTAAAAATGTTCTCGGGGGTCGCGCAAAATTTTAAAGCGCGAATTATGACTACTCCAAACATCAAAACACACTACAAGAAAAACCAGTACCTCAACGACAATCATTTCTTTATTCTTTCCAAAGGCAACAATGCCGGAAAGCCAATGCATAACCCTTGCCCAAATTGCTTTGTGCTCACGGCCAATAATCGTGATGATAAAGAATTTTATTTCTGGCTTTGTTACGGATTGTGGGCAGGTGGTTTCTTTAGGCAAGTTTTGTGTGGCTCTGTTATCTCCTTTCTGCGCATCACAGAACTTCAATGCGTCATTCGCAGAGGTCAATCAAAAGTGGAGGTAAGAAGGGAAGCCTTGATGAAGGCCATCGTCATGCTTAGTAAGTTATCTGCACACCAGGAGAATCTTATCAAACAACTTGACTTGGTAAAGCAAGCAAAGCAGTCAGTCATGCATGAGTTACTCAAGTGAAAAAAGAAGGCCTCCCTTGGGAAGCCTTCTTGCTTTTAGTTGGTTTGTCGCCTCAATTTCTTCGCTATCCATTTCATAATGACTGATATTGTAAAGCTGACTACAGCACCTATACACGCTAACACCGCAGTTTTTACAATATCTTCCGAATGAATGTTCACGAAGATCGTGAGGAGGGTACCTCCGGCTGTTCCAGCCACGGTACCCCCGTTGCTGTTATGTGCCGTCATTCTCGCAGTCTGTTTCACCATTTACTGCCGACTGACTTACCGCAGTCATCACACCACCGGCCACCGTTAAGTACCCAGCAACTGCAACAACCGCAGCAGGTAAACTAATCGGTGCAGTGAGTAACGCGCCACCAGCTGCTGCCAGTGCAAGCCCAACATTACGCAACACCCGAAAGAATTTCGGAGTAGGCGCTTTCAATCGTTCTATTAATTTCATACTTCGTTTGATTTGATTGTGATAAATACTTTCTCTTTCCGTTCTAAAGCTTCCAGCACAAGTGCTTTCAGCTTTTCATTCGCCAACCGAGATTGGCTTCCTTTCCCTGGGCCTGTATGAGTTATCACAGGCGCGATACAACCTCGCAACTCTTTCTTAGCATCGTTCGCAGGATGAATCAATATGCCATCCCTACCTTTTACATTCACTACCAATAGATGCTGACCACGTTTTGCAGTTGTGCGCAGCTTCAACTCATAGCGGCCTTCAGGAATACAGGAAACATTCCTCTGGTTCTGGAGCCAGGGGAGCTCGATGGTGTTGCACACCACGAGCCTGAGTTCCCCATTGGTTCCTTCAGGGTCATAACGCCTGAGTAACTCCAGTTCCATCTTATGGAATGATACCTCCACCGTCAACAGCCACTAGCTGCAGCGCATTGTACGCTCCATTCTTCAATGGATAGAACACACCATTGATGAGTTGCACGAACTCAATGCCGAACGCCACGAACAGTGGATGAACACTGTTAGGTGTTACTGCATTGGTCAAATTCAAAGCAGCTTCATTTTGTGGTCCGAGTACAATCTCCGCAGAAGCCGAAGTGTTCACCACATAACTACCCGCTTCAAAGTCCACCTCCACGCCTGCGGCAATCAACTTGAAGTGGGTCGCACCTTGCGGTGCTCCAATCATGTTGCCCGGAATAAAAGCCGGAACATCAACCGTTAAGTTGCCCGCTGCGCGGTCAATCGCTGGCGTGAACGGAGCAAAAAATGTACTGCCGAGCTTTCCGTCCAGATTGAACTCGAAGCCTTTCAGCAACTCCGCTTCACCATCAATCACGTTACGCTGTCCGCGTGTGTTGGTCTCATCCGCCTGTATCACTTTCACCATTTCGCGGGTGAGCCTGCTACTCATGCGACTGTCTGCAATGTTGATGAGCAAAGCACGAAGTGCAGTTCTCAACAGCTTACCGGCTGCGCCAGCGCGTCCGAACTCAGCACCGTTTTCGCGCGTACGCGCGAAGTTTGGGTCATTCTTGATGCGTTCCGCATCAACGCCTCCTTTCTCGCGAGCGAGAAAGCCGTCTTGCCCGGTCTTGTAGAATGATACACCTCCCATTTGTCCTTGGAGTTTGATAACTCCTTTTTGTCTTGCCATTAGTTAAAAAAATTTAGTTGTCCAACCTGTTCAAGGCACAGTCTGGTTAAGCCATTGCTGCAGCAATGGTCAAATGTGTTCGATAAAATCAGCAAGACATAAAGTGTGCTTCCGCATGTGAACACATGCGTAACTTTCTTCCGTTATTTCACAAAATGATTTACATTAAGTGCAGAGCTTTGCCAAGGCAAAGCCGTACATGAAGCATAGATAGTGCATGATAACGAGCCGGATAATTGTTTACCCTAAGGACGTGCAGCGCATCACAGGCAAGAGTGAGCGCTACGGTAGGCTATTGCTCAAACGCATCAAAGACAGGCTCGGAAAAGAAGAGCATCAGTTTGTTACCATCGAAGAGTTCAGCACCTACACTGGAATAAAAATTGAACAAGTAGCTGCGCTACTCATCGCATAAAAAGTAGTTCAATTGTTAGTCCGCATCGCTGCAATTCATTATCTTTATTGTCATAAGGAATGAAATAGTTTGGAGCGATTTGGATAGTGCCAGCCTTAGTGCCAAGCAAATCTGATAACTCTAAGATGTTACTGAAAATGAGAAGGTTAGGTTTTTGAAATTACTCCCTCCTCCTCTGCTGATCAAAGTTAAAACAAAGTCAAAACCTCGAAATCTTCACGATTTCGAGGTTTTTTGTTTTTAGGGCATACCAAAATCAACCTTCAAATCACAATCCCTTGGTAACCGATCCGTAACCAAGGATTCTTTAGGAAATCTGGTTACGAAATCGAGTTAAGGTGCTGATAATCAAGATGATCATTTAATGGACGTCTTGAATGAGGCACCCCGAATTGGATACTTTAACCAATTAACTAAGGGATATGACTCAAACTATTTCAGTAGCGTTTTTCGCAAGGAAAGACAGAACAACAGATGACGGGTTAAAACCAGTCTTCATGAGAATTTCGCTCATGAACAAACGGCTCACACTAGCGACAAAAATCCTTGTCAAGCCAAATGAGTGGTCAGACCAACATGGTAAGCTGAAAACCAATTCAGAAGAAGCAAGGAGGGTAAATAAAATGCTCGAAGCTTTCAAGATGAAAGCTTTTGATTACCAAAGAGAGCTAATGAATGAAGGGAAAGATGTGACCCTTGAAAACATGAAAGCCAAATGGTACGGCCTCAGCCTGGAAAAAACTCGAATGCTGATGGAGGTTTTCAAACAGCACAATGAGCAAATGAAAGCTCTTGTCAATCGTGAATTCTCACCGCTAACACTCGAACGTTATGAAACCTCGTACCGACATACTGAGGCGTATCTTAAATGGAAGTTCAAAATTGGCGACATCGATATTAAGAAGCTCAACTATGAATTTATTGCCGACTATGAGTTTTGGCTAAAGTCTGAGCGTAAATGCGACCATAATACTTCGGTCAAGTACTTATCTAATTTCAAGAAGATTGTACACATCTGTATTAAAAACGGATGGCTTGAGCGCGATCCGTTTGTTGGATTCAAGATGACAAAACGGGAAGTAGAACGTCCCTTTCTGGTGGATGAAGAACTAAAACGAATTATTGCCAAACAATTCGTAGCACCACGCATGAACCAGGTGCGCGACATCTTCATCTTCTGCTGTTATACCGGATTAGCATACGCAGACGTTGAAAAACTAACCCGCGAAGAAATCACCACTGGAATTGATGGTGAGAAATGGATTTGGACAAGTAGACAGAAGACTGATACTGCGACCAGAATTCCGCTACTATCCCAAGCTCTTGAAATTCTTGAACGCTACAAAGATGACCCTCAATGCGCCATCAAAGGAAGGTTGTTGCCTGTCTTGAGTAATCAAAAGATGAATACCTATCTGAAAGAGATTGCAGATGCTTGTGACATCACTAAGAAAATGACCTTTCACACAGCTCGACACACCTTTGCTACTACTGTTACGCTTTCGAATGGTGTGCCAATTGAAACAGTGGGTAAGATGCTAGGCCATAGAAACCTAAAGACTACCCAACACTATGCAAAAATCCTTGATTTGAAAGTGAGCGAGGACATGAAGAATCTCCGGAATAGGCTCAATACAAAATCAATAGCTCCTATAATAAATCAAAATTCTTAACCTCAACTTTAATCCGTTACTCTAATGAATAAGATTGTCACATACCTTGAAAGCAAAGAAGTTGTTTTTCACGGAGCACTTATGCTCATCATTCTTTACGTCCCACATGCTGGTCACCTTTTTAAGAATCTTGAACACTTAGATATGACCATTTTCGGTTTCTCAATTTTAAACTGGGTTTATGGAATTGCGTTAGCCAGTATTATTGAATTCATAATTTTAGTTTTCATTATCAACGGTTATAGAACAACTGGAAAGTTCTATGCAGTTGTTAGCTTTTTTATTAATGCCTTCTACTATGACCATTGGTTCCTTGCGCTTCAGGAGCCATCAATGCTGAATATCAAATTAGCTACAATCAGTTTTCTCATATGCTTCTGCCACTCCCTTGCGGTGTGGCAGTTAAGTGAACTGTTCTACAAGAGATTGAAGGCGGACAAAGAGAAGGTTGTTGAGTATTGGTGTCCAGAGTGTGAAGCAGGACCGTTTCCAAATAAAAGGTCGATGGAAGGTCACATATCAAAAGCGCATAAATACTACAAACGGGTTTTAGAAAACGGTAAGAATTCCAAAACCCATTTGAATGGTATCAGTTTATAAGATTCAATTTTTTAAACGCTGAGATTCACCATCTCAGCGTTTTTTCTTTCTCAGATTGTAAAGTACTGGTGCGATATTCTCACTAATCTTCTCAAGAGACCTTCCTGCCACATAACCGCCAACACCCAAGTCCATCAAAGTCCAGATGTGATCATCAAGAGTCGTTACCGGAAGGTTGAAGTATGGAACAAGCA
>ERZ1066136.71-NODE-71-length-113973-cov-17.434883_pt1 | contig 113973 bp, 92 predicted proteins | sample MGYA00382783_ERZ1066136 | MGnify/ENA primary metagenome ERZ1066136 (study PRJEB33369, sample SAMEA5778366) | biofilm metagenome | biome: Industrial cooling water; feature: Water cooling tower basin; material: Biofilm | place: United Arab Emirates | collected... | reverse complement strand
GACGCGTGAAGATTAAACGTACCCAGTGCCGGCATAGCCCACACGGCTTCGGGCAGCATACGAAAGGCTACCACGATTTGCAGATTGGCCCCATAGTTTTTTAACTCCTCCAAAAAGACGGGCGACTTTAAGTTGGTTGGCTGCAACACGGGCAGTTGATACTTTTGAGCGGTGATCTTGACGGGCGGGGGCGTCAGTTTTTGTCCGCGCCCCTGCGGTCTGTCGGGCGCGGTGATCACGGCCACGGGTGGGTAGCCGTGTTGCACCAACGCTTCCAGGCTGGCCACGGCAAACTCGGGTGTGCCCATGAAAACGATGCGGAGATTATTTCTTGACATGATTCATTTTTTACAACCCCGAAAATTGAAAGTCAGACTTTCAATTTGCGGGGTTTATTTTCCTAGTTTCTTCAGTAATTCGAGCAAACCCACAGCCCATGTATGCTTTTGCAACGCGAAGGAACCTTCGATCGGGCAAACGACATACGCCTCTCGTATTTTCAGGTCGTTGAGTAAGTAGTAAAAGCCCTTGCTCACAACCGGTGACTTGGATAGTTTGCACTCGACAGCAACCGTGCGTTTCCCTTTTTTCAGGATAAAATCAATCTCGGCTTGGTCGGCCGTGGTGGCATAAAATATTTCCCATCCGGGCAGTTCGGCCGCTACTTGACTCAATACAAACCCTTCCCACGAAAAACCTGCTACCGGATGTGAAAGCAAGTCATTTCCTGTGCCGATGTTGAGCAGGGCATGGAGCATGCCTGAATCGGCCAAATAGATTTTGGGGCTCCGCTTGAGCCGCTTGTCGATATTGGCAAAAAAGGGTTCCACCCTGCGCAACATGTAGGTGTTCACCATCACATCAACGTAATGCTTCACGGTAGGATGTGTGATGCCCAGTGAATTACCTAACCCCGATAAATTTAGCGGTTGTCCGTGCAGGTGTGCGCACATCATCCAAAACCTGCGCATGTTTTCCGGTGCGATGCCCACCCCGAAAGCGGATAGGTCACGCTCCAAAAACGTGCGTACAAAACTCTTACGCCAAACAAAGCTTATGGACTCTTGCTTGGCGAGGGCGCTGGACGGAAAGCCTCCGCGTAGCCACGCTTTGGTGAGCGATACTCCGGCCGAAGTAAGCTCCCGGGCGGATAGAGGGTCTAAAGGCGCGTACACAATACGACCGGCCAGCGTTTCGGACGATTGGCGGAGAAACTCGGGTGCTGCCGACCCCAGCAATAAAAACTGACCATTACGCGCAGTGCGATCGATAAAACCACGCAAAACGCGAAAAAGGTCAGGCATAAACTGCACTTCATCAAAACAAATCAGCTTTCCAGCGTTTTGGTCGAGAAACAGCGAGGGGTCACTGAGCTTGGCGCGATCTTCAGGGTCTTCCAAGTCGATGTACAAGGCGCCTTTCACCGAGCCAATGATATGCTTGGCCAACGTGGATTTGCCACATTGCCGTGGCCCCGTGATACCCACGGCCGGGAAATGCCGCAGGTACTTCCGTATTTCTTTTTCCCGATGGCGGAAAATCATCATGACAAGGCAAATATAGGTAAAATTGGAACCCCGCAAATTGAAAGTTAGACTTTCAATTTGCGGGGTTTACAAAAACGTAAATAAATCGTTTCCTCAGTCGCGCAGCAACTTACGCATGTGTTTTTGGCAGATGGGGCAGTCGCGCCACACATGCCCGCGGGCGGGGCAGTATGCACGCCCAAAGTAGATAATTTGCAGATGCACCTTATTCCATTTTTCCTCAGGGATGAGCCTCTTCAGATCGCGTTCGGTTTGTTCCACGCTTTTCCCGCTGCTCAGGCCCCATCGGTAGGCCAGTCGGTGAATGTGGGTATCCACCGGAAAGGCAGGGATGCCAAACCATTGGGTCATCACCACCGAGGCCGTTTTGTGACCTACAGCCGGCAGGGCTTCCAGCGCTTCAAAGGTGTTGGGCACCTGTCCGTTGTATTTCTCTAATAATATTTTCGACAGCCCGTAGATGCCTTTGGATTTCATGGGCGAGAGGCCGCACGGTTTGATGATCTCGCGGATTTCCTCCACGCTCATCTTCACCATGTCGCGCGGATTGTCCGCCATTTTGAAAAGCAAGGGCGTAATTTTATTCACCCGCTCGTCTGTGCATTGAGCGGAAAGCAACACTGCCACCAGCAGCGTATACGCGTCTTGGTGGTGCAGGGGCGTATCTACCGTAGGGTAATAGTGGTCAAGCGTGGCGAGGATGTCGGTAACTTTTTTTTGTTTGGTCATGGCGCAAATGTCCGGTAGATGCCTTGAATCAGGACACCCAAAAATGGTTTTTTCCTTAACAAGTTTGGGTCGGGTTGGTTCCGATCCGCTTCGTGGGCTTTTCCTATATTTGCATCCCTATTTTTAATATGTAGATGAACGAAGTAAAAATTACCTTGCCCGATGGAAGCATTCGTACGTTTCCGTCTGGCGTCACAGGCATGGATGTGGCCAAGAGTATCAGCGAAGGATTGGCCCGCAATGCCTTGGCTATCGAAATCAATGGAGAAATACGCGATCTCGGTCGCGTGATTGAAAGCGATGCGGCCGTGAAGATTTTGACGTGGAACGATGCCGGTGGCAAATATGCGTTTTGGCACAGTTCGGCCCACTTGTTTGCCGAAGCGCTGGAGGCACTCTATCCCGGAGTAAAATTTGGCATCGGCCCGCCCATCGAAAACGGGTTTTATTACGATGTGGATTTGGGCGATCAGCCGTTTGGCGATGCCGAGCTGGCCGCGGTAGAAAAGAAAATGGCAGAGCTGGCGAAGACCAACAGCGTGTTTCAACGCAGCGAGGTTTCCAAGGCCGAAGCGCTGGCCTACTTCACGCAAAAGAACGACCCCTATAAGCTGGAGTTGATTCAGGATTTGGCGGATGGCTCGATCACGTTTTACAAACAAGGCAACTTTACGGATTTGTGCCGCGGCCCGCACATCCCCTCCACCGGGTTTATTAAGGCCATTAAACTAACCAATGTAGCAGGAGCTTACTGGCGGGGAAACGAGAAAAACAAGATGCTCACCCGCGTGTATGGCATCACCTTCCCCAAGCAAAAGGAGTTGGATGACTATTTACACCTGCAAGAGGAAGCCAAAAAGAGAGACCACCGCAAGCTGGGCAAAGAGTTGGAGCTGTTTGCGTTTTCGGAGAAAGTAGGCATGGGCCTGCCGCTGTGGTTGCCCAAAGGCACTATTCTGCGCGAGCGGCTTGAGCAGTTCATGCGCAAAGCGCAGATCCAGGCAGGGTATGACCCCGTGGTGACACCGCATATCGGTGGCAAAAATTTATATGTCACTTCCGGGCACTATGAAAAATACGGAAAGGACTCCTTTCAACCCATACACACACCCGATGAAGGCGAGGAGTTTTTGCTCAAGCCCATGAACTGCCCGCACCATTGCGAGATTTACAAAGTAAAACCGCGGTCGTATAAAGACTTGCCCATCCGGCTGGCCGAATTTGGAACCGTATACCGGTATGAACAAAGTGGCGAACTTCATGGGCTGACACGCGTGCGGGGCTTCACGCAAGACGATGCCCACATCTTTTGCCGGCCCGAGCAGGTCAAGGAAGAATTCATTAAAGTGATCGACCTGGTGTTGTTTGTGTTCCGCTCGCTGGGGTTTGAAAACTACACCGCACAGGTGTCCTTGCGCGACCGGCAAAACAAAACCAAATACATTGGCTCCGATGAGCTGTGGGACCGGGCCGAACGCGAAATACAAGAGGCGGCCGATGAACGTGGCTTGAAGACCGTGGCGGTGCAGGGGGAGGCGGCCTTTTACGGGCCCAAACTCGACTTTATGGTGAAAGACGCCCTCGGCCGCAGTTGGCAGTTGGGTACCATTCAGGTCGATTACAACCTGCCCGAGCGTTTTGAACTGGAATACATTGGCTCAGACAACCAACGACACCGGCCCGTAATGATCCACCGTGCGCCCTTTGGGTCGATGGAGCGCTTTGTGGCGGTTTTGATCGAGCACTGCGCGGGCAATTTCCCGTTGTGGCTAGCCCCCGAGCAGATTGCCGTGTTGCCGATCTCCGAAAAATTCAACGCATACGCGGAGGAGGTTGTCAACTATTTGAAAAACAGAGATATACGAGGATACTTGGATGACCGTGACGAAAAGATTGGCCGCAAGATTCGCGATGCCGAGGTGACCAAGGTGCCCTACATGCTCATTGTGGGCGAAAAAGAGGTGGCCGAACGCAAGGTGGCCGTGCGCAAACATGGCGAAGGCGACAAGGGAGCGGTGTTTCTGGAGGAATTTGCCAATACGTTTGCGGCCGATTTTGCCATGCCCCAGTAGATTTGGTGGAAAACAGTAATTGTTAGATATTTGCAGCCTTGTTCGCAAAAAGCGGGCATTAAAAACAGTAACTAAACCCAGTAAGTGGCAATAAATCAAGGAGGTTTCGGTAATCGCCCGGGTGGGCCAGGCGGCCCAAGGCCTGGTGGGCCTGGACAGCGGGGTGGTTTCAGAGGACGCGTCAAAGAAGAACCTTATCGCGTAAATGAGCGGATACTCGCTCCGCGTGTGCGGGTAGTGGGTGAAAACATCAAGGTAGATGTGTATCCTACTTCGGTGGCGATCAAAATGGCACAGGAGCAAGGGCTAGATTTGGTGGAGATATCGCCCAATGCCGACCCTCCCGTTTGTAAGATTGTCGATTACTCAAAGTTTAAGTACGAACAGAAAAAGAAGCAAAAGGAGATAAAGGCCAACGCGCAAAAAACGGTTGTTAAGGAAATCCGTTTTGGCCCCAATACCGATGACCATGACTTCAATTTCAAAGTGAAGCATGCGCAGAAGTTTCTCCAGACGGGTGCCAAAGTGAAAGCGTATGTGCACTTCGCGGGCCGCTCGATTGTCTATAAAGAACGCGGTGAGATATTGTTGCTCAAGTTCGCACAAGAACTGGAAGAGCATGGCAAGGTAGAAGAGATGCCGCGGTTGGAGGGCAAGCGGATGTACATGATGGTAGCGCCCAAAGGAAAGAAGTAACGTAGTTTTTAAATAGAAGTCGAAATGCCAAAGTTAAAGACCAAGTCAGGTGCCAAGAAGCGCTTTAAGATCACCGGAACCGGCAAGATCAAGCGCAAACGGGCGTTTAAGAACCACATCCTGACGAAGAAAGAAACCAAGCAGAAGCGCAGACTGGGTCACAAGGCCATCGTTTCCAAAGTGGACGAGCCCAACATCCGGTTGATGTTTCCGTATTCGGTTTAAGTAGGTTCATTGATGTTCAACCCGGTAGCTGGCCACTAAGCGTTTGGAAGGGTTTTCCGAAACGCCATCTGCCAAAAACAAAAAGTTATGCCACGTTCAGTAAACAATGTAGCATCCCGCGCCCGCAGAAAGCGCATCCTCGAATTGGCCAAAGGTTTTTTTGGCCGCAAGAAAAACGTATGGACGGTAGCCAAAAATGCCGTTGAGAAAGGGTTGGTGTATGCCTACCGCGACCGCAAAGCCAAAAAGCGCGACTTCCGCGCCTTGTGGATTGCCCGTATCAACGCAGGGGCCCGCCTTCACGGCATGTCGTACTCACAGTTTATGGGCAAAATCAAAACGGCCGGTATCGACCTCAACCGCAAAGTGTTGGCCGATTTGGCCATGAACCACCCGGAGGCCTTTGAAGCCGTGGTGAAAAAGTTGAAGTAGCCGGACAAAAAGGATTTGATAAAAAGGGCTGAAAAGCCCTTTTTTGTGCTCGCCCAGGCGAAACCAAAAGCACGGTGCCCCGTTAACTTTTCATTCGGTTCACACTCATGAGTAGGTCCAAAAAGATATTTCTGGCAGCCGGTTTGGTCTTTTTTGCATTGTTGTTTTACGCCAGCTATGACATTGCCACGCGCACCACATTTCCCGGCTCCAAACCCCAATTGAAAGAGCGGATCAAAAAACAGTTTTTGCAGCCAGATTCGGTGTCAGCCCCTCGGGCCGACAGCGCCCATGCCGTTCAACGGTGATTTTGGCAACTGGGCTTCAAAAAAATCCGGTTGTCGGGGCTGCGTTTGCCCGCCACTATGCCCCCTATATCTTTGAATCAGATTAAAGCCAACTATAGACAAGATCATCCCCTGGGGTCAAGGACTTTGGGGGATTTTCTTTTTAGGGCCCCTGTGGCTACCTTTCTTCCGGTAAACGCCCCACGCATGAAACAAGTCTCTTTGGTAGTGGTCATTTTAACGATGGCGATGGGCTGCGGGAACAACGACAGCTCCGAGCGCGTCAGTTGCGCCTCAGCCGGATTGACCCTGTCGGTGTCGGCCGTGATCAATGCCACCAGTTGCAAAGCTGTTGACGGCAGCGTGACGGTAAGTGCCAGCGGAGGTACAGCCCCTTACGACTTCAACTTGAACGGGGGCGTATTTCAAACCAACCCGCGCTTTGAAAATTTGGGACCGGGCACGTATTCCATCAAGGTCAAAGACCTCAACGGATGTGAGACCACCCTCGAGGCAACCATCGGTACCCCTAACTCCAATTTGAATGCACAGGCATCGTCCGTCAAGGCTGACAATCTATGCTTTTCGGACAATGGCGAGCTGGAGATTGCTGCCACAGGGGGCACCGCACCATATCAATTCAAGCTTCCAGGCGGTCTTTTCTCCGATGTGACCACCTACACCAACTTAAAGCATGGCTCCTATGCCGTCATCGTCAAGGATGCCAACGAATGTCAGGTTACGGTGTCGCTGACGGTGCCCCGTGGCAATACCGGCATCAGTTACCAGACGCAGATCAAACCGATCTTGGAAGCCAGTTGCACGCGTTTCTCGGGGTGCCACGGTTCCGGTACGGGCTCGCGCGATTGGACCAACTTTGCCAACGTAAAACGCGAAGCTACCCTGATCAAAACACGCACGGGCAACCGCAGCATGCCCATCAGTCCCGCGCCCTCGTTGACGCAACAAGAGATAGACGCCATTGCGTGCTGGGTAGACGATGGAGCAAACGAAAACTAATCTGTGCACATGCGCCTGATTCTTTCCATGTTGCTGCTGGGTGGCTGTGTGCTATCCGCGGCTGCGCAAAAATATATTTCCGAAAAATCGTTTGTTTCATTCTTCTCTGATGCCTCTATCGAAGATATCAAAGCAGAAAACACCAAGAGTACCAGTTTACTCGACCTGGCCTCGCAAGACATTGCGTTCTCCATGCTGATTGCGGAATTCAAGTTTGACAAAAAGCTGATGCAGCAGCATTTCAATGAAAAATATTTGGAATCGGAGAAATACCCCAAGTCGACTTTTGCCGGCAAGGTGTTTGGATTTTCGGCCGGTGCCACCGGCCAGCAGAATGTGACGGTTAAAGGCAAGTTGACCATCCATGGCGTTGCGCGCGAGGTAGAAGTGCCCGGCACCATGCAAATGGCCAACGGACAAATCATGGCCGATGCCAAGTTTAGTGTAAAACTGGAGGACTACAACGTTCCCCGGCCCCAGATACTCTGGAAAAATATTGCCGAGCAGGTAGAGGTCACCGTTTCGTTTACGTACAAGCCTTATGAAAAATAGCATCTTGTTTGTCGCCTTGTTTCTGTCGCTGTCCGCAGCCGCACAAGATGACTTGCTTCAACAATTGGAGGCCACGGCCGAACCCAGCACCCAGTATATGATGCAGACCTTCAAATCCACCCGGTTGGTGAATAGCCAAACAGTGGAAAGCAAAAGCCAGGGCGAGTTGGAGTTTATTTTTGCCCACCGCTTTGGTCTTATCAACGATGGCCTGTACGAACTGTTCGGCTTGGACCAGGCATTTGTGCGCTTAGGTTTGGAATACGGTGTAACTGACCGGCTGGGCGTTGGTTTTGGTCGTAATTCAGTAGACAAAACCATGGATGTGTACGGCCGCTACAAATTGCTGCGGCAAAGCACGGGCGCGAAACACATGCCTATCACGCTTACGGCTTTTGTGAATATGGCCGTGGAAACGGCCCCCCGGAACAGCGACCTGCCCGAGCCCCTGTCGTTTGAAGATAGAACTTCGTACACGGCACTGGCGCTCATTGCACGCAAGTTTACAGACCGGTTTTCACTTCAGCTCATGCCTACCTTGGTGCACAAAAACACGGTTGACCGCACATTGGAGAACAACGACCAATGGGCGCTGGGGGCGGGGGGGCGCTATAAAGTGTCGCGTAGCATCGCGCTTACGTCAGAATACTACTATCGGTTTGATGTGCCTGCCGAGAGCCCCTATTACAATGCCTTTGGGGTAGGGGTGGATATTGAAACGGGCGGCCATGTGTTTCAGTTGGTGCTCACCAACGCCCGCGGGCTTACCGAGCGCGCCATCTTTACGGAGACCACCGGCAATCTGGCGGACGGAGATTTGCACTTTGGCTTCAATGTGACGCGTACGTTCCAGCTTAAGAAAGAGAAATAGCCGTTCTTTTTTGCGGTCATCCGCAGTTTTTTGCGTTCTTCGTTCCAAAATAGTTGGCTCCCCTTGCTACTCGCCTCCATTGTTGTCTATCTCCTGGCCACGCTTGCGATCGGGTATTGGGCTTCGCGCAAGGTCAAAACCTCAGGTGATTTTATGCTGGCCGGGCGAAGCCTGCCGATGGTGCTGAGCGCTTCCGCGCTGTTCGCCACATGGTTTGGTTCCGAAACCGTTTTTGGCGCTTCCTCTGAATTTTTGAAAGGGGGATTGCTGGGTGTCATTGAAGATCCTTTCGGGGCAGCCCTCTGTTTGCTCTTGTTCGGCCTTTTCTTTGCGCGCAAACTGTACCACATGAACTTGCTCACGCTGGGCGATTTTTTCGGAGCGCGGTATGGCAAAACCACCGAGCGCGTGGCCAGTATTTTTTTGGTGCCGTCTTATGTTGGCTACATCGCTGCCCAGTTGGTGGCCATGGGTCTGATCATAAACGTGGTGACGGGCGTGGCTATTTGGCAGGGTGTGGTCGTTAGTGCACTGGTGGTTACCGCCTATACCTACGTGGGTGGCATGTGGGCCATCTCCATCACCGATTTTATCCAGAGCATCATCATCATTGTGGGGTTGGTGGTACTCGCGTTCATACTGGCCTCAAAAGCCGGAGGCTTCGCTGCCGTGTGGAACGCGGTACCTCCGGATGACCTTCGGATTTTGCCCACGTTTCAGTGGCGAGAGGTGATCGTGTATTTGGCGGCATGGTCGGTGTTGGGCTTGGGGTCCATCCCCTCCCAAGATGTGTTCCAACGCGCCATGTCTTCCGGTTCGGCTTCCATCGCGGTACGTTCGTGCTATATCGCTGCGGGCCTGTACCTGACCGTGGCCATGCTGCCATTGTTTATTAGTCTATGCACACGGCAGTTGTATCCGGAGCAGCTACGGGGCGACACGCAGTTGGCGCTTCCGAACATGGTGCTTGCACACACGCCATTGATGGTTCAAATTCTGTTTTTTGGTTCGCTGCTGAGCGCCATCATGAGTACCACCAGTTCGGCCATCTTGGCCCCGGCCGCCATTTTTTCGGAAAATATTTTGAAGCCATGGGTGGGGCGCGCCATGACGGACCGTCAATTGCTCATGTACACGCGGTTGTCGGTTTTGCTGTTCAGCGCGGTAGCAACACTCATGGCTTGTTGGCGATCCAATATTTATGAATTGGTGGGCGAGTCATCCATCTTGAGCTTGGTATCGTTGTTTGTACCGCTCACGTTCGGCCTCTACTGGCGGTATGCCACAGCCCGGGGTGCCCTGTGGTCGATGAGTTTGGGAATGATTGCGTGGGGACTCTTTACCTATCTGATTGAATCGGACATTCCCCCGCTGGTGCCGGGCGTTCTGGTAAGCCTGGTGGCCATGGTGGTCGGCAGCTTGCTCACGCGGCTCAAAACAGCTTAGGCAAAAAGAGCCAACTGTTTTTTTGATACGTGCGCCACTCCGGATACCGGCTAAGCGATTTGTCTTTCTTCCACATGTTGGGCAAAAAAAGACCACTCCAAATAAAAGCCAAGATCAGCCACGGCACATAGTGGCCCGTGGCCATGGCGAAACTTCCATAGATCAGCATCTCACCCAAATAGTTCGGGTTGCGGTTGAGTCGGAAAAACCCTTCATCGATAAGCCCGGTCCGGTACTTACGTGTGAAGTACTTTTGCGCATCGCTGGCAAAGTGAAGAAACACACCGATGATGTTTAGCGAAATGGCCAACGCCAGGATAGGCAGGCTTACGGTCAATCTCTGGCTAAGGAGCCAGTAAGGCCCAACCCAATAGAGCCCGAGAAAAACAAAAACAAAGATGCCATACGCAAGGGATACGTCTTGCTCCCATTGGCGATCGGGAAACAGTCGGTCTTTTAGCAACCAGAGTACTCCATAGGAGCCATGCAAGGCCAGGTACACCCATGCTTCCCACGAGAAGTTGTCGAAATACCACATGCCCAACAGCACCACCAACCCCGTGAGGCCTTTATGTGCGTTGATCGGATATTTCAGTTTCACCGTCAATACTTTTCCATGGTCGGGTCAATCTGATCGGCCCACGCCAAGATGCCCCCCTTCAGATTGTAGAGATTGGTGAAGCCGTGGTTTTTTTCCAACCAAGTGACCATGTTGCCGCTGCGTGCGCCACTCCGGCAATGGAGCACTACTTGCTTATCGCGGGCAATCTTATCGGCATTTGCCGGTATCTCTCCTTGCGGGATCAGTTCGCCCCCCAGGTTGCAAATATCATATTCATGTGGTTCGCGCACATCGATGAGCTGAAAATCGACTTTGGCATCCATCAATGCCTTCAACTCCTGAACGGTTACTTCTTTCATGGTTTGGTGCCTTATTTGGCAAGGCAAAACTAACACAGTTGATTGAATTTTCCGTTGGGGCGAGGCCACGCGGGTGGCGAGCCCCTATCACTTCCATGCTCAGAGAGAAGCAATCTACACGGAAACGGCTGCCCGCGAGAAGGCGGGCGTGGGTAGAATGGCCTGATTGCTTGCTTTCAAGACGGCCTCGTAGCGGTTGTGAACCCCCAATTTGCCGTAGAGTTTGTAGACATGAGAGGTAAGCGTGCCGCGGGTGATGCTCAGGTTTTGGCAGATTTGGGCATACGATAGTCCTTTTGACAATTCCACCAGTACCGCATACTCTTTGGGCGTGAGCGATGCCAGAGACGAAAGCTCCATCTCCTGCCGCAGATGCGTATTGACAAAAGCGGGCAGATACGTGCCGCTTTGGGAAAGCGCTTGCAGGCATTCATTCCATTCGGTGGGTGTGGCGCTTTTGCGGATCAACCCGTTGACGCCCGCCTGTAGAAAAAATTTCCACTCCCGCTCGTCTGCCCCACCCAACAGCGCCAGTGTTTTACATAGGGGGTAAATTCGCTTGATCGTTAAAAGAGAAATGAGATTGTAGGCTTCGGAACTCTCGCCCAGGAGTAGCAGCGATGGCATAATCTTTTTGAGGCTGCCCACGGATTCGGTAATGCTCGGGTAGACATAGATGCCCTTGGTGTTTCGGCTCGCTTGTAGCGTCATCAGCAGACGAGAGGCATCCAACGCATTGCGCTCAATCAACAAAATACGTTCCATCAAACAAACGTACAGCAACGCCTTTCTATCGGTATACCCCAGCGTGCGGTATTTTTTCAAATGAGTTTTTCGGAGCGCGCATAGGCGATCGCATCGGCCTTGGAGTTAACGTGAAGTTTGCTGTAGATGTTTCGGATGTGTGTGCGGATGGTTTCTTTGCTGAGAAAAAGCTCTTCCGCTATGCGCGAATGACTTTTGCCGGAGGCCAATTGCGTGAGGATTTCCGTTTCGCGCGGAGACAGGGGCGATTTTTGGTTTTTGTTGAATGAGCTCACCACCATGCGCGCTATTTGTGAACTCATGGGCGAGCCTCCACTAACGACATCCTCCAACGAAGCGACCAGCCGGTCATAGTTGGAGGTTTTGGTGAGGTACCCCACGGCTCCCGCACACAGGGCTTTGAACACCGTTTCGCTTGATTCGTGAATGGAGATGACCAGGATCTGTACGCTGGCATTCTGTTTTTTTATTTCGGCAATGGCTTGAATGCCGTTCATGCCCGGCAACTCGATGTCCATCAATACAATTCCGGGGTTGTCGGCTGCCAGGTTGCGCAAGGCGTCTTCGGCTGTCCGGTAGGCGTTGATGACCACAAAGCGGGGGTGTGACGAAACCAAGAAGCTGAATCCTTCGCGTACGATGTCATTGTCTTCCACAATGACCACGCGCAATTTATTTTGACCAATGTGCATAGTCGTTTAGTTCTAGGGTGATGGTGGTGGCACCTGCCTGTGATGAGAGGTGCAGGGTGGCACCCAACTTGGCCGCCCGCTCCTGTATGTTACGCAGTCCGCCCTCAGAAGTTTCAAGGTGGGCCTGTTCAATGCCCACGCCATTGTCAAACAGTTCAAAACGCAATCCACGACCCTGCTTGGTGATTTCAAATTTTACCTCGGTTGCCTGTGCGTGTTTAACAATGTTGGTCATACACTCCTTGAAAATGAGAATGAGACCGCGGGCATAATAGGCTTTTACGGTGATGTCTTTTTGCCAATCGCGAATGGGTTCGGTTTCGAAACGTGTGTTCGTAACGCCAAACAATTGCTCGCCAAAATCTTTCAGGTACAGGATTGTCCACTCCAGGGTTTCGTTTTCGGGGTCAATGGAGTAAATGAAGTCTTTGGTTCCAAAAAAGAGGTCTTGTGCCTTTTTCTCAAGCAAGGCTATAGGCTGTTTGATGCTGGGTGGCAGGTGGGGCGCGCGCAGTTTCAGCACGTGCAGCAAGCTTAAGATGGACGCAAGGTGATTTCCAAGTTCATCGTGGAAGTCGCGCGCCAATTCCCTGCGCAGTTCGCGGCTGATAGTGAATGCTTCGTGCTGAAGTTTCAAGGCTCTGCGGACACGCAGTTGCAGCAGTGCATAGATGACGGCCAAAATCACCACCAGCATCAAAATGACAAACCAGGCCTGTTGCCAAAACGGGGCGAGCACGGAGAAGCCTACCTCGGTGCGCGCAATTTCTTGATTCAGGAGATCGACTATTTTGACTTCAAAGGTGTACTTGCCTGCGGCCAGATTGGTAAACTGTGCTTGTGTTTGCGTGGTGGTGGCGGACCAGCGATCGGACTGCCCCGTAAGCCGATATTGATAACGAAAGGAGTGTGGGTTGAGCAAACTCATACCCTGAAATTCGATTGAGACGTCTGCTTCGCTGTACGCAAACGGGGGGATCGTTGAGTTGGCGAAATACGTTTGTTGCGTTTGGGTGTTTTTGATGCGCGAGATGAGCACGGTCGGTCCGGCTTTTGCGGCCTGGTCGGCTGTGGGGTCGTAGACAAATGTGCCATTGATGGTGCCAATCCAGATTCGGCCATCGCTGTTTTTGGATATCACGTTAGGCATACACTCAATGCCCATAAAGCCGGTATCGCGGCCAAGCCATACAATTCGGCTTACGCGGAGATTTTCGTCCAAGGTCAGGATGTACAAGCCTTGGTGAGTGCCGCAATAGATTTTGTTTTTGTCGATCAACATAGACCGCACGATATCCAACGGGAATTCGACTATCCGCTGCCGCTTGCGGGCGTCACCCTTTGGCAACACCCACAGCCCATGCCCGGTAGTGCCGATAAAAATATTGGAATGCTCATCCCGATCGAGGCACCCGATCAGTGTTTCGTCCAAAATAGAATGCGTTTTGATTTTTGTTGCGGAATCCGTAGACAAAATGTACAACCCTTGTTGAGATCCCAGAAGAACGCCTGAATCCAAAGAAAGAGTGGACACAATTGGTTTTTCGTTACTGATTTTTTTGAATTGCCCTCGCTGATACAGGAAGAGCGAACGTCTATCGGAAAGAAAAAACCCATTTTTGGTTTCGCCAATTACCGAGGGAGGCATCGCAAAGCCTGGCGAAGCCATCGGTTGATATGTTCCGTTCGCCAGCCAACCGACCCCGCCTTCAAAAGATGCAATCAACAGCGTGTCTCCCATCGCGCGAATGTCATAGATGTTGCGTAGTTCGAGCGGTAGTTCCATTCGGGTGGCTCGCAATTGTTGGTCTATCTTAAATGCGCCCTTTCCCAGCGTGGAGATGGCCGAGTGGTGCTGGTCAATTTGCCGCACGTCCCGGATCACGTCATTAAACGAAAGCGGGGCTATTTGAATTTGAACAAAGGGCTGCCGGAGGATTTTGTAAAGTCCCTGGACGATGGTGCCTGCCCACATTATTCCTTCTCGGTCTTGGTATAGCGAGAGCACGGGTGTATTGGTCAAGCCGTTTTGATCGCCCAGCCAAAGAAATGCGTTGTCCTTTTGCCAAAGCAAGCCATCGCGTAGGGTCAGCCATAGTTCGCCATCGTGTACCTGGATGTCAAATACCTGAGATGATATATTTTTCTCCTTCACGCGCACCCATCGGCCGTCTTTTCTGGCGTGGTAGAGCAGTTTTTTGTCGGTGCCAATCAGAAGCGTGTCGCGTACGCAGTGGATACTCAACGCATTTGGCAGTTCCTTTAATTCCGGGGTAAACCGATCTCCCTCAAATGAAAATACATCTCCCCGGGTGGTGATAAGCCACGCCTTGCCGGTTTCGTCATATTCAATGTCCGTTACGGCATCGTCACTAAAGCCATTGGCCTTCGTATATCGAGTCAAGCCGTGCGTGGCCGAAAGGCAGTGGACTCCGGAATCCATCGTGGCTATGAACAGTTCATTGCCCAGCCCGCTTTCGATCTGACCGATTACGTGTGGGCCGTTCAGGCGTGTGTCAGGGTAAATGGAATCGTTGACCATAAAATTCAGACCGCGTGTAGTGCCGATCCAAAGCGTATCGCGGGCATACTTAAGGGCTGTAACGGTGGGGGACTTTAAGCCGTGGCTTACCTGAAAATTTTGAAACGTGCGGCCATCAAATTTGGACAGGCCGACATCGCCCGTGGCCAACCAAAGAAACCCATCCTTATCCTGTGCAATGGCCTGTACTTGCGATACCGGTAGCCCGTCTTTTTGGGTGTAGTTGAGCGAAGAGAATTTTTGGGCATGGGCTGCCAGAGTATGGAGAAATAGCAGTAGCCAAAGAAGATTGAAAGTCCGCTTCTTAGCTTTGCGTAAGGAAAAGACAAGACTGTTGACTTGTTGGCCCTGATTCCGCCTGACCGCCTTCGCGTGGTAGCTCGGAATGAACCGGAGATAATTTTGTTGGCAAGTTTCCAGATGACCTCTTTTGACGTACCGCAAATTTGGTTGCAAAAAAGCATTTTGCAATAACACAATTTGCGGTATCAGAAAGGGCAAAATCAACCCTTTTTTGTTTCACGCTGATGTCGTCAGATCATATACTCCAACGGAACGGCATATAGATACCTCATAATGGGTTATTCTCATATGTTTAATATACCACCGTATGAGGTATTTTTTTTATTTACCGTTGTTACACTTTTGACTTTGCAACTCAAAACAATAACTATGATAAGAAAACTACAGTGTATTTTGGTCGCTTCCGCCCTGCTCCTGGTCAATCATGCAAGCTATGGACAAGTACGGACGATTAAAGGGCGCGTTACCTCAGCTGAGGATGGAACAACAATCCCCGGTGCGAACGTGATTCTTAAAGGCACCACGGTAGGGACAGTAACCGACATTAACGGTGACTATTCGCTTGACGCACCAACATCTGGTGGTGTGTTGGTGTTTTCATTTATTGGGTACAAAACCCAGGAGATAACAATCTCCGAACTCTCGGTGGTGGACGTTCGCCTGGCGGCCGATGTTACCCAATTGGGGGAGGTGGTAGTGACGGGATATGGGCAAACCGAACGAAGAAATGTTGTTTCTTCGATTGCGAACGTGACATCCGAACGCATCAAAGACTTACCCGCCACCAGTTTGGATCAAGCGCTGCAAGGCAACGCACCCGGAGTAATGGTGACCTCCTCCAGCGGACAGCCAGGAGGCGGGGTTATGATTCGCATTCGGGGATCAAACTCTATTAGTGCCTCAAACCGTCCTCTGTTTATAGTGGACGGTGTGCCTGTTGCCAACGGATCGATAAGTCAACGGGATTTCGGAGGTCAAAACGATAATATTCTGGCGAATCTAAATCCGCAGGATATTGAATCCTATGAGGTGCTTAAAGATGCTGCCGCAAAAGCCATTTATGGCTCGCGCGCATCCAATGGAGTGGTTCTCATTACAACCAAACGAGGTAAAAACAATCAGCGTACGCGCATTAGTGCCGATATTCAGCGAGGTATTTCACAGCCTACCAATAAGTTAGAGTTATTAAACTCCTCCCAGCTATTGGAGTTGCAGCGCGAGGCCGTGACGAATGCGGGTGGAAATCCCAACGATGCCGGTATACCGGGTGTTACCGATGCGGTCAATACCGATTGGCTTGACGAGGTTTTTCGAAGAGCCCTTTTTGAAAACTACCAGCTGTCAGCCAGCGGGGGAACAGATAAGACTACTTTTTATGTCAGTGGTGCGTATCGCGATGAGGAGGGTGTACAGTTAAACAATCGTTTCGAACGCTACACGGGCACAGTCAATCTAGATCATAAGGCCACCGATAAAATAACCTTTGGAACCAATCTGACGCTGTCTCGTACACAAAACGATCGGGTTAAGAATGACAACTTTCTGGATGGCGTGTATTCGGGGGCGTTAAAATCCCTGCCCTACTTGCAGCCTTATGATGAGCGGGGTAGGTTATATAGCCCCACCAATGGCGGGGCTTTATACGGAGGTTTCCCCAATTTTAACCCGGTGGCGCAGGCGTTGCTACCACGGTTTAAAGTATACACAACCAAGGCTATTGCCGGGTTTTACGGCCAATACGAACCTGTCAAGAACCTGATCATACGGAGTAAGTTCAACGTGGACTGGAACTATGTCAAAGAGGATCAATTTGAGTCGACCCAGACTGCCATTGGAGGTTTTTTATTTGATGCCGGGTATGGGCTTGATTTTACAAGGGAGCTTTCGACTTATGTAAACTCAACGACCGTTTCATATGCAACAAAATTGGGCGAAAAACACAATATCTCAGGGTTGTTGGGTACAGAGGTTTTACAGACAGTGCGCAGGGAAAACTTTATTGAGGGACAAGACTATCCGAATGACAACCTTAACTATATCAACTCTGCCGGCTTGAAGTCCGATGGCGGTTCTTTTTTACTCAAGTATGGGTTGACTTCACTTTTTGGTGAGTTGAAGTACAACTATGCTGAGAAGTACTATTTAGGTTTTACAGCCAGGCGCGATGGGTCCTCTCGTTTTGGTGAAGGAAATCGGTATGGATTTTTCCCCTCTGTGTCAGCCGGATATCGAATCAGTGAAGAAGCCTTTTTACAAGACGTATCTTTGATTACTGATTTGAAGATTCGAGCTTCTTGGGGTAAGACCGGAAATGATCGTTTTGATGACTTTCAATTTTTAGGTACGTGGGAGGCAGCGGCCTTTTCATATGCAGGTCGACCGGCAGTTTTGCCGTCAAACCTGGCCAATCCGCTGCTCAAGTGGGAGGAGTCAACAGAGTTTAACGTGGGCTTTGATATTGCGGTCCTCAACGGAAGAATTGCGCTCACAGCAGATTTTTATAACAATAAAACCAACGACCTGTTGCTGAACGAGCTGTTGCCAAGAACAACGGGATTCAATAGCTTAACCAATAATGTGGGTTCGCTGAGTAATAAAGGATTTGAATTGGGTCTGACGACAATCAACGTTGATAAGGAAGTTAAATGGACGACCAACTTCAATATGTCGCGTAATCAGAATAAAGTTGAAACACTTGCTACGGATGAACCTCAGTTGGTGGGCTATCAAACCAACGTGGTCGGTGCCACCCATATCATCACCGTGGGGCAGCCATTGGGATCGTTTTATGGATTGAACTACTTGGGTGTGGATCCTGCGACTGGCGATGCAATTTACGAAGACAGGGATGGTAATGAAATAATCAACGCGGACGATGCCACTGTTATCGGTAATGCTCAGGCTGACTTGTTTGGCGGAATTACAAACACGTTGACCTACCGGGGGTTTGATGTCAACGTTTTCTTTCAGTATTCTCTTGGAAACCAGATGATCAATTACACAAACGAGGGGTTGATCAATACGGGTGCTAATCTTGTGGACAATCAAAGCATAGCCGCCTTGCGGAGGTGGCGTCAGCCAGGCGATATTACAGATGTTCCGCGGTACGTATCGGGCAGTTCGGCCAATAACGCGTTCAGCTCTTTTTACGTAGAAGACGCGTCTTACGTTCGCCTGAAAAACCTGACAATTGGATATACGCTTCCCGACAAATGGTTGAATGCGAAAGGTATTCGAAGTGTGCGTGTTTTTGCCACGGGCAGTAACATTCTAACGTTTACCCGATACTCAGGTGCGGACCCCGAAGTCAACTCGCTTGATGGATCGACCACACAAGCGGGACTGGATTATTATACGTTTCCTCAGGTGAAGACGTATCTCATAGGTATCAATATAGGCTTTTAAACGAAACGTGTTTATGAAACAGAGCATTTTGACAATCATACTTGTGAGCTGTTTTTTCGCTTCCTGCGAAGAATATTTGACACCTCAACCCGTAGACCAACTGAGCGATGAGATCGTTATTTCAGATGCACGCGGTGCCCGTGCCGCGCTTTCCGGACTCTATCGTCAGTTTACAGCACTCGTGGCTGCAAATGTTATTGCAGGCGATTTCATGGCTGATAACTTGAAGCATAACGGAACGTTTACACAGTTTAATGAACTGGACAATAAAACATTGTCAAGCGCTAACGGACAGGCACTGGCTACTTGGGATCAGTTGTATTTTGTTGTCTATATCAGCAATTTCATATTGGAGAAGGTGCCCTCGTTGACGGATTTGACAACGGCTGAACGCGAGGAGATTCAGGCCCAGGCCCGTGTTTTTAGGGCCTATGCATACTTTGTCGGTGTTAACTGCTTTGGCGGATTACCGTACACCACTAGTTCATCGATTGCCAGCAATCGCGCAATAGCACGCTCACCAGTAGCGACCGTCACTGGCCAAATTGAAGCTGACTTGGTAAGTGCCTTGGATGTGTTGCCTGAAACCAGTACGGAAGCGCCTTATCTTCTGACCAATGGGGCGGTAAAGGCATTGCTGGCGCGCTTTTACCTCTACCAGGGAGACTTTGTTAAGGCAGAGGACTTTGCTAATCAGGTAATCACCGGAAATGGCGCGGCCGCTTATGCGTTAGGCGATTCATACGAGGAGGCAATGGAAGAAGAGAGCTCCGAGTCGATTTTGGAGGTCTTTTATGATAACGTGGACAATCCGGGTACCAGCACGAGCTTCGGTCTTTGGAATCTTTTTACCGCGAGACGCGAAATAATTCCATCTGACGAATTTGTGTCATTTGCTCAGAATTTTGGCGGGGATCGGGAGGATATACTGTTGGAGTTTGAAGCGTCATCTGTAGGGGATCGAGACAATGGATATACATTGTTGAAATATGCTGAGAATGGCTCTAATGTCTTTGTAATAAGACTGGCTGAGATGTATTTAGTGCGATCGGAGGCACGCGCCCAGCGAAACAACTTGGTGGGAGCTTTGGCTGATCTGAATACGCTTCGCGCAAAGCGCGGATTTTCAGCTAATCTGACCATCAACACACGAGATGCTCTCTTACAAGCCATTGCTAATGAGCGCAGGGCTGAGTTGGCCTTTGAGGGGCATCGCTGGTATGACCTGAAGCGCACGGGCACTGCGGAAGCCGTTCTGGGTTCGCTACCCAACTGGACGACAACCGATCTTTTATACCCCATTCCACAGAATGAGTTATTGTATAACCCGCGCATCACACAGGCAGATCAAAACCCAGGGTATTAATACTAACCGAAAAAAATATGTTAAAGTTACGAATCTATATTTATGTTGTGCTCTTCGCGTCCATCTTGGCATGCGAAGAAGAACGCAAAACTTTTGAAGGGCCGTTTCATGCCCGTTTCACGGCATCCACCCTGACGATTTCTGAGGGAGATGTTGACGAATCACAAACGGTTTCCATGCATTTGGCGGCTCCCCTTCAGTCGAGTGATGTTCGCCTTTCGTTCGCTATTTCCGGAGGTCAGTTGAACACCGACTTTTCAATTAAGGCGGATGACAAATATCGACTTGAGGCCAGTGGAAATTCGGTGACCATTACGGTACCACGTGGTGAATTGTTTGCTCTTTTTTCGATTAGCCCGATTAATAATGATGATGTATCCGAGGCAGGCAGCAAGACGATTATCTTTACCCTGACCGATGCTTCCGGATTTCAGGTAGGTATCGGAGAGATTGGCAAACGATTTGCGCTGGTCATTCAGGATGACGATTGCCCCTTTAACTTAAATGCATTGGCCGGGAGCTACGATGTGACTATTTGTTCTTCTGTGTCTTTTTTCCTCGGTGCTGGATGTAATAATACATGGACGACAACGCTTGCGCTCGGGTCAGATCCCAATACCCTGTTGGATACCAATTTTCTGGATGACGAGCAGCAAATATTGATCACGGTTGATCCCGCATCGCTGACGACCACCATCGCCCGTCAGTTTGCCTATACCAATGCAGCCGGTCTTCCACGGGATGTCGGCACGCGTGACTCAGGCGCAGGTTTGATAAGCACCTGTGGTCCTTCATTTACCGTCAACTTTTACATTATTGATCACACCGGTGCCAATCGCACCCTGTGTCAGGCCACCTACGTCAAACAATGATCAACCACATGAGAAATACGAGCTTTTTTTTGCTGATGGGCATGATTTTGCTAGTTGGCTGTTCAGAAGATACAGCGGTCACACCACGTACTGTTTCAGATGTCCTCACCGGAGGGTCGACCAAGGCGTGGAAGTTGGACTCAATTACATACCGCTTTTTTGACGAAGAAGACGGAGCAGAGGAAGACTTAACTTTGCTTTTTCTCGAGAATTTTGAAGCAGACAATTTATTAGTTTTTGAAAAGGACGGCCTGCGATTCAAAGAAACGGAAGGCGCAACCAAAGACGAGCCGGCTGATTCCGAGATTACCTCTGAGGGGACCTTTGTCCTCAATACAAGAACTGCTGCATTGGCCTTTGGAGCCGTAGACCGTTCATACAGTATATTTTATACTATTTATGGCCTTCCCAATTTTGCAACAGGTAGGGTAGAGCGGCTTGAAGCTACGCGACTGGTATATAGCTTTAATGGAGCACCCTTTGCCGGGCCCCTGGGTGGCCCGGGTGAGGTTGTTTATTACCTCAGTCCCGTTAGTGGTGACTAGATTAATCTGAATCCGATTTTTGAGATTGAGAAGTGGACGAGCCAAAGGGTTTCGTCCACTTTTTTTGAACAGTTAACGTTATGTGGTGTATAGATTGTTTGAAAATCAGGTGCACGTTGCTGGTGGTTACCATTCTGGCGGGACGGACCAACGGACAGGAACTGGCGCGCCAAATTGAAGCGTTGTCCGCGCAGAAGCAGGCGCGCGTGACATCTTATTTGAATCGTCATCCGAATCTCAGCCTTTTAGAGGCAGGACGTCTTTTAGTGGATGTTTCACCATTTGGTACACCCGTTTATAAGAAGAGTCATTCGAACCGGCAAGCCGCTTTTACCGTGAGCGCGGACTTCCTCAAGGAAGGAGGAGCTTCTTTTAATGAATTAGAGGGCGAAGGGATGTTGATTGGTGTATGGGAGGCAGATGTCCCCAACAGTTCGCATAATGAGTTTGGTAGAAGAGTATCACAGCGCGACAATCCGGTTTTTACTCAAGGCGACCACGCTACCCACGTGATTGGAACCATTGCTGCGGCAGGCATTAACCCGGCAGCTAAGGGAATGAGTAGCCGCGTACGTGTGGATTCGTATGACGCAGCCAATGATGACTCGGAACTGCTTGCCGCTGCGCAGAGCGGATTGTTGGTGTCAAGCCATTCCTATGGTGTGCTTTCCGGCTGGGATGGGGGCACGTGGTATGGCGATGCGGCCATCAGCCCTAATGAAGACTGGAAATTCGGATTCTATACAGCAGAGACTCGTATCTGGGACCAAATCGTTTTCAACCATCCACAATTGTTGATCTGCAAGTCGGCAGGAAATGATCGTGGGGACTCAGGTCCTGGCCGGCCATCGGATGGGCCATATGATTGCGTTTCAGATGTGGCCACAGCGAAAAATATTCTTACGGTAGGAGCAGTATCTGGTCTGTCGTCTCGGTATGTCGGTCCCGCTGATGTGCGCATGTCTGACTTTAGCAGTTGGGGACCAACGGATGACGGTCGCATCAAGCCCGACATTGTCGCCATGGGTGTCAATGTTTTTTCTACGTTCTCCCAAAACAATGGATATGGTACTCTTCAAGGCACGTCCATGTCTACACCTAACGTCTCTGGTTCTTTGATTCTATTGCAACAATTGTATCATCGCCTTCACGGCCGATACATGAATGCAGCTACTTTGAAGGGGTTAGTTATACACACTGCGCACGAAGCCGGCACCGGCCATGGGCCCGACTATCAATTTGGCTGGGGTTTGGCAAACATGGAGGGTGCTGCTCGCTTTTTAAAAGGAGTTGACAGTGTTAATGTCATTCTTCAAACACGCAGCCTGGAAGAGGGTAAAACAGTACGAGTGCCCCTTCGGGCGACAAGCGGACAACGTGTGCGGGTGACAGTAATCTGGACAGATCCTGCGGGCGAGGTGTTCCCCGCTTCGTTGGACCCCACCGATGTAAAGCTCGTCAATGATTTGAATCTGGTGGTTCAAGATCAGTCTGGAAATGTGTTTTTGCCCTGGGTATTGGATCCCTCAAATCCTTCCAGGGCCGCAACCCGGGGCGTGAACTCAAGAGACAATGTAGAAATGATCGACTTTACGGCTGCTACTACTGGGATACATCACGTCACTGTATCTCATCAAGGCATGCTTCGAAATCAGCGCCAAGACTTTACGTTATTGGTGACGAATCTGGATAGGCAGAAACGTACTACCTCCTTACGATGGCGTACCGGCTCGCCCAGCGCAGACTTCAATAATCCGAGCAATTGGACGGATGTCGAGTCCGGAGCAATTTCGTCACGACCCCCGGACCAAGATTCCTTTGTGTCGGTGGAGCTTCCGACTGATCTGGCCCTAACGGGGGGTACTATTCAATGCCGGGGTTTGTTCGTAGCCGGCAATGGGGTGCTTCGCATCCAATCAGACGACACCGTCCGGGTGGCGGAAGATATTGTGGTTCGGTCCGGCCACGTGGAATTTGCGGCACCTCATGTGAAGTTGGGCGGACGATCCGTGTCGAGTCTTGTCGAAGGCTCCCTTCAAACAACCAAGGGCATGACATTTTGGAACGGGCGATGGAGATTGAATGATGTGTCGATTCTGTCTGATTCGATTTTCACGGTACGGGCGTCTATTCGGTTGAACCGATCGACCTGGCGCGTGGGATTTTTTCAATCGGACGGACGAAGTGACTTTCGGGCGGATCGTTCCACCTTGGTTAGCCGTGGTGATATACTTTTTGATGGAAGTGTTGAGGAGGGGGCGGATTTTTCGATCAGAATTGATCGATCTGACGCTTTCGCGAGACTCAGCGCTCAAACAACCAGGCTCGTGCTCGATAGCCTTGAAGTGAGGGGCAAAGTCAACGTGGATGCCGCGGTGCAGGCGACCTCCCTGCTTACCAGCGGTGAGGTCAATGTTCTTCGCGATGTTTTGACGCAGGATTTGACCCTAGGAGTATCTTCTAAATTCAATTTGGGGTCACGCAAGGTAGAGATTCGAGGCAACTTGAATGCTACCGGAAGTCCTTCTCAACGCGTAATGTTGACTGGGTCAAATGGCCGATTTACGTCTCCACGGAATACAAAATACTGTCTGGACTATCTCGAGATTGACGGAGTGGGTGCAGAAGGGCAGGCTATCTTCAATGCAGGATCAAATAGTATTGTTCGCAGTTCGCCTGGGTGGCTAAACAGAGCTTGCGAGGAAGTCTTGTTTGCTGACATTGAGGTGAAGTATCCCTGTCCTAACGGGCTTACATCGCTTGAAAGCAGGAGTTCCGGCAGCCCGAAGTCATTTGCGTGGCAGCTGACCCCAACGGGAGCCGTGTTTGATAAACCTGTTAACTACGTGAGCCTGCCGCTGGGAAACTATGCAGCGTCTCTGACGGTATCAAAGGATTCCGAAACCCATTCTAATACCTATCCATTTTCAATTATCAATACCGGGAGTACGTTGCGCAAGCCGTCACTTAGAAAAGAAAATGATCTTATTCGCGTGATCGGCTTTTCTCCCAACTTCGTGTGGCTACGCGATGGCGAGGTGATTGAAGGCCAAACCAATAACATCCTGCCGGATACTCGACCAGGCAAGTATAATGTACTCGTCTTTGATAATTTTTGCCGTTTTATTTCCGATACATTGGAAATCGAAGCTATTGTTACATCTGTTGAAGAAACGGACTTGCTGGAGTCACGGTTGGGCGTGTATCCGAATCCATCCACGGGCACCTTCTTACTTGTGAATGGGGCTGCTGTGTCAGATCTAGTAATCCTTAACACCCATGGCGTCAAAGTCGAATTCGTAAGCCGTCCGAGAGGCCAAGATCGAAGTATAGAGCTGACGGGCCCCATTCCTGGAATGTATTTGCTCACCTACACCACCGGTCGAGTACGTAAAAAAAATAGGTTCATTGTTAAATAGTCGTTCATGAAAATAGCATTACTGTTTTTTCTTGTCATAGGGTATTCGAGTGCCTTTTCCCAGGCATCTTTTACATCTTCCAATGGGATTTACTATTTTATTGATCCTAAAAATGAAAACCGACATGGGGTGGGAGACGACTTGCACCCATATGATGAATTTGGTCAATCAGTAGCTAACGCAAAGCTTAAATTTGAAAGCCGCTATGTGGTAAAGTCAAAAGGAACAGGTGCCTATTCGGTTGATGTAGAAACGATTCAAAAGAAGCGAATCTTTCAAGCGATTCAGATTGTGAGCAAGAGCATTCGTCAATCAGTTGACCAGGCTGAATTGTCAGCGGAAGAGGCAGCCAAGCTATTGACCCAGTACTACACTGTTGCATACGAAATTTTTCCGTTAGAAACTCGGGTACTAGAAGACAAGCTTAAAGACTGTAAGAAGGACGTTAGCAAAATCACCTTTGAGGTAACGACTTTCTACAGATCAATTAGAAACGAGACTATGAAGTAGGTTTCAATGGAATCGCCAGATGAAATCAATAAGGGGTATCTCTGAACGCTTGCCTTTGATGATCTTTAATCCGTCATCGCTGACTTTATGCATAGAAGCGTTTTCAGTTTGCATATCACCTGATATGAAAAATATCCGTAAGCCCGTTAAAATATATGTGAACGGAGTATGGGCAGTCAGCAAAGAATAGTTGTCGACCTGAGTTGATATTGGAGAACTATTTTAAGTCACTGTGTTTTTGTTTCGTTACCGAAACGCGCAAAATGCTTTCGTTTTATTGCCGCCCGTGATGACAGTACATCAGGTGGTGCACATACCTCACAATGTGGTACCATCAATATTGATCAATACTTCATATTGGGTGATTTTTTAGGCTACTAATTTTTTCATTTTTAGGTCATATTAATTTAACAACTATACTATGATAAGAAAATTACTGTTGGTTGGTATCTGTGCCGTGTGGCTCATCGGCCCGGGTGACGTATTTGGACAGAATCGCACCGTGACGGGTGAGATCAAAGCTGAGGAAGACGGACTTCTGCTTCCGGGCGTAAATGTGGTGGTGAAGGGCACTACCCGCGGTACCGTTTCGGATGTGTCGGGCCGGTATCAAGTGGAGGCGTCCAGCAACGAGGTGCTAGTGTTTACGTTCATTGGCTATCAGACGCTGGAAGTGCGCGTGGGTGACCAAACCACCATCAACGTGCAACTAAAGGCGGATATACGCCAATTGAGTGAAATCGTGGTGACAGGCCAGGGCAACGGGATTGACAAAGCCCGACTTTCTACCGTGGTGGATGTGGTATCCGAAGATCGGCTGAAAAACATTCCCATAGTACGTATTGATCAGTTGCTACAGTCGCAATTGCCAAATACACAAATCAACCTGACATCAGGTTCACCGGGAACTGCGTCAGTGATTCGTTCGCGGGGCGTTTCGTCTGCGTTGAGATCAACCACACCCGTGGTTTACATTGACGGGGTGCGGGTTGACAACCTGAACACGGCCAGTGCTACAGCCATAGGCACGGGCGGGGCCCAGAGTTCAGCTTTGGCAGACATACCCGTGGAAGACATTGAGCGGATTGAGTTTGTCAAGGGTGGTGCGGCCACAACCCTCTACGGTTCAGATGCTGCCAATGGGGTTATCCAGGTATTCACCAAGCGGGGAAAAGCGGGGCAAGCGCGCATGACGTTCGAAACGCAATTGGGCGCCATTCGCGGCACCACGGATTTTCTTAAATACAAGGAGACCGGGGAGCTGGGTTTTCGTCCCGGCTTTTTGCAAAGCTACCGATTAGGGGCCTCGGGTGGCAGCGAGAACTTGACCTACAGCTTCTCAGGCAATATCTATGATGATAACAGCTTTCAACGTGGGGTTGAGCAGCGCAGGTATAATCTTCGGGCTTCGCTCAATGCTAAAGTTTCTGACAAACTGAATTATAACTTTACCTCGTCTTTTGCGAGCAACAACTTTTCGCGTTTGCCGAATGCCAATACTTCGTTTGACCGAACCAGCGGTATTGAGCAAGGGCAACAGGGCGACCCTGCCGACTGGGACGAGGCCACGCGGGCGGAAGTAGACCAACTGCTGCGCGATGTGGCCCGGTTGTATTACAATCGCGAGAAGATTCTCCGTTTTCAGACCGGCCACACCTTTGTGTACAACCCGATTGAAGAGATCACGATCAACGCCACCATTGGTTTGGATTATCGGAGTTCGGAAAACAAGGAGATCGAAACCAATGCCTATCAAATTGCGCAGCAGTCCATTGCTCCGGGCACCAACAATCAAGGAGTCATTGCCGTTCAAAATCGCAATTTCCTTACCACCAATGGTACGCTCAATATCAATTGGGACAAAAAATGGCGCGATTTTTCATTTATCACCAACCTGGGAGGTCAGTTTTTTAGAGATATAGACCGGCAGATACGGGTGGATGCCAGCAATGTTACGGAAGGTTCTTTGAGCGTGAACAATGCAGCTCAGCGGATCGGCAGTGACTTTCTCAGCTATGTGACCAACTACGGGTACTATGCTGCCGAGAACGTAGGGTTTCGAAACAAGTACTTCCTGGACCTGGGCGTGCGCATCGACTATAACAGTACGTTTGGCAGCAACATCAACGGGCAAGTATTTCCCAAAGCAGGATTGGCGTATGACCTTACCCAAGAGAAGTTTATCAGAGACCTGGGGATAGAGTCCATTATTGGTCAGTTTAAGCTTCGGGCAAATTATGGGGAGGCAGGCAATTTTCCGCCCCCGTTCACGCGCGACCGCTTGGTGTTGGTCAACTCGTATCTGGGCAATCCCGCCTTTCAACCCGGTCAACCTGGCGATCCTAATCTGAAACCCGAACGCACCAAAACAAAAGAGATCGGTGCGGATATGAAATTTTGGAACAACCGCATCACCGTGGGGGTAACCTACTTTGACGCGCTCACCACCGATGCGTTGTTCACAGCGCCCTTTGCGCCCTCTCGCGGAGATGAGTCGCAGACGCGCAACCTGGGTGAGATTTCAAATAAAGGGTTTGAAATCACCACTTCGTTTGAAGTGTTAAAGCGTGAGAACGTAGAGTTGAGCGTGAACGCATCGGCCAACACAGTTGCCAATAAGGTATTGTCGTCAGGCGGAGCGCCCGAGTTTAACATCGGTGGATTTGCGTTCTTGGGGAACTTTGTAAAGCAGGGCTTGCCCGTGGGTTATTTCCGTGGATCGCGACCGACCTTTGCCGCTGACGGAACGCTGACGGACGTAGTGGCCAATGCGGACTTAGGCAATGCGCTTCCCGACCTTTTTGGCACGTTGGGATTGAATGCCACCTTTTTCAAGAATCTCACGCTCTTCGTATCGGGCGACTATCAGCGCGGCAGCCAGGTGGTGAATACCAATGAAGTTCTCCGGTTTTTCAACGGCTTGTCCGATGAGCGTATCCCTACGCCCTCCTTGGGGGAAAGCTTCTTTGATTTGGCCGGTGTTTGGGTGGAAGAAGGAGACTACCTGAAAGTGCGCAACATTTCGCTTACGTATAACATCCCCACCAAGTTTTTGGGTAGTCGTATCAAAGGGGCCACCATTGGATTTACGGCCCTGAATCCCTTCAACTTTGTGGCAAGCAACATCGATCCTGAAGTGACAGGCTCAGGCGCTGCTGGTTCCCTGCCCGGCACGAATACATCGGCCCAGCAGCTCGTGACAGTGGGCGGTTTCAACTACGGCACGTTCTCCGCGCCACGTCAGTACCTAGGAACCATCCGTATCAATTTTTAATGGATACTCAACGAATTATATTATGAAAAAGAAAATATTTTCGGTTTTTTCTCTCTTGTTTTTGTGTGGCTGTGAGTTATTCGATCCAACGCAAGACGCGGTCAATCCAAACCTTACGTTGGATGCAGTACTGGGTACGCCCAGCCCCATGCGCGGGTGGATCAATGGATTGGAACGACAAAATGCCATCGTTTACAACAACCACGTTACGTTGATGGAAATCGGGTCCGACAACTACGTAAATACGCGAACTTTTTACAACCAGCAGTTTGACCGGTTGAACATCTTGTTTCAGGATGCCAACGTAAATGGGGTTCAGTTTAGCATAGCGGATTTACGCCAATCGGCTGTAACGGGATTGACGGTAGTCCAGGCGGCTGATCCGTCAACAACACCCGAGCAAGTAGCGGAGCTATACTTCTTCAAAGGGTGGGCGGAGCTATTAGCCGGAGAGTTGTTTGTGGTGTTGCCTAACACACCCGGGGGCGTGCCGTTCACCGCAGAGCAGAATCTGCAGGCAGCCGTACAGGATTTTACCGAGGCCGAAACCCGCGTGCCTACATCGGCCAGTTACAAATTGGCATTGGCAAGAGCCTACTACCGATTGGGCGATGAAGTGAACGCAGGGTTGAAGGCGACCGAGGCCCTTGCCCTCGACAATGATTTCCTGCGGTCGGCACAGTATGATCAACCCAATGGATTGACCAGCACCATTCAAGATGCGTTGTTTGATCGTGGCAATTTTGATGATTTGCAACCGCTCCCACGGCTGGATTTTTTGGATCCCAAGCACTATGGGCGATCGGCCACGGTGGAAAGCCCTACATATTTTCAAAAGGCCGAAGAAGCCCATCTGATCTTGGCCGAGATCGCCCTATCGAACAATAACGTGGTACAAGCGCAAACACACATGAAAAACTGCCTCGGTTTGGTACAGACCCGCCCCGTAGACTCCTTCAGCGATGCCGTGGAAAATCGGATACAGGCAACGCCCGGTTCACGGCCTGATCGGAATACGGTAGTTGTGCGTGCCAGTGCCGCAGATCCGTTTCGCACGGGCCTGGTGCTGACCCGAAATGCAGGCAACGTCAGCATACCGGTGGTTTCCGGCACCTCGCTGACAGCCGCGCAAATCGATGCGTTGGCCACAGCCGATGCTGTATTGGAAAGTCTTTATTTGATGAGACAGGAAATATTTATGGCGGAAGGGAGGAGGTTCACCGATCTCGGTTTGCGTTTGCCGCTGTCGGAGAACGAACTGCTGACGAACCCCAACGTAACGCAGGCAATGACGATCGCGAAGATACCGACCTTTGTACCAACCGATATGGATGCGATCGAATACGACCGAACCGCTGGAGAGTGTACCATTAAAACCAACATGAACAAGGTACTAGTGGCCAACAAGACCTCTGCTGATGTGTTGCCCTTTCACTAGGAATTGGGTCTTGCCCGTATAAAAAAGGGACAAATTAAATGCGGTCGCTGTTGTGAGTGTTACTCGGCAACAACGACCGCTTTATTTTATATTGAGCGTTTTCTTAACGCGATTTGGCAAATCGGGATCGTGTGCTGCCTGCCGAACGCCCGCGCTTAAACGGACGTTTTATCTGGGCTCCGGGCCGTTCGGTGGGGGCAACCGTTGCGTTGGATGAAGGGACAAACGGATGATCTTCCACCCGGGGTATCATCTTGCCAATCAGCTTTTGGATGTCTTGCAAGTAGGGTCGCTCCTCGATGTCGCAAAAAGAAATAGACGTACCGCTGGCGCCCGCGCGGCCTGTTCGGCCGATGCGGTGCACGTAGGTTTCCGGCACGTTGGGCAAATCAAAGTTGATCACATGTGCCAGGTCGTCAATGTCGATGCCGCGGGCGGCAATATCCGTGGCAACCAACACACGCGTCTTGCGCAGCTTGAAGTTGGTCAGTGCCCGCTGGCGCGCATTTTGCGACTTGTTGCCGTGGATCGCCTCGGCCGCAATGCCCGCTTTGGCCAGGTCTTTCGCGATGCGGTCGGCCCCGTGCTTGGTGCGGGCAAAGACAAGGGCGGTTTCGATGGCTTCATTTTTCAGCAGGTGGACGAGCAGATGCCGCTTTTTGTTTTGGTCAACGAAGTACACGGTTTGCTGGATGGTGTTGGCGGTAGACGACACCGGAGTAACCTCCACCCGTACCGGATCGCTCAGGATGCTTCCCGCCAGCGAGGCAATTTCAGCGGGCATGGTGGCGGAGAACAAAAGCGTCTGCCGTTTTTGCGGTAGCTTGCCAATCACGCGCTTCACATCGTGGATGAACCCCATGTCCAGCATGCGGTCGGCCTCGTCCAGCACAAAAATTTTGATGCGGTGAAGTTTCACATATCCCTGCCCCACCAGGTCGAGGAGTCGCCCCGGGGTGGCCACCAGGATATCGATGCCTGCCCGCAGCGCGTCCGTCTGGGCTTTTTGCGATACACCGCCAAAGACCACCGTATGGCGCAAACGGAGATGTCGGCCGTAGGCAGCCACGCTTTCGCCAATTTGGATGGCCAGTTCGCGGGTGGGTGTCAAGATCAATGCCTTGATGCCATCCGGTCCCTTTTGGTATAGTTCATCGGTGTGCAACAGTTGCAGCATGGGAATGGTGAAGGCGGCCGTTTTGCCCGTACCCGTTTGCGCACAGCCCAACAGGTCTTTTCGCTGAAGCAGAAAGGGGATGGCTTTTTGTTGGATCGGAGTTGGATGCGTGTAGCCTTCGGTTTTGAGCGCCTTCAAAATGGGCTCAATAACGTGTAATTCATCAAATGTCATAAGAAAAGGGCCGGGGAAGAAGATGAGTTAAAATCCGGCTTTCGTGTTTTGTGGCCGCAAAGATAGCAAAAAATAGCCATGCTTTAGCACTCGGTGCAAACCGACAGGCCTACGCCTTCGCAAGCCCTGTGCGTTACCTCCGTCATTACCGGCCCACAAAATACTGCAACGCCATCGCGTAGCCCTCCAGCCCGAACCCGGATATCAACCCGATGCACTTGGAGGTGATCAAGCTTTTGTGCCTGAATTCTTCGCGCGCATAAATATTGGAGATGTGTACTTCGATGGTCGGTGTTTTAATCGCTCCGAGCGCATCGTGCAAGGCGATGGAGGTATGCGTATAGGCACCTGCATTCAGGATGATGCCATCATACGAAAAGCCCACTTCGTGTAACTTATTGATCAACTCGCCTTCTACATTGGATTGATACTGGGCCAGTTGGTGCGGGGCAAACCGTTGGGCAAGGCCTTCAAAAAAGTTGTTGAAATCCCGATTTCCGTAAATCGTTTCTTCGCGTACGCCCAGCAGGTTCAAGTTGGGGCCATTGATGATCTGTAACTTCATGTGAGCAAGTTAGCGTATTTTGCACATCTGAACGAACCATTAGGAGCAGTGAACTGGGACGTATACCTGCGGCAATTTAAAACATATCTCAAATTGGAGCGGTCGTTGTCCGACCATTCCATAGAAGCCTACGTGCGCGATGTGGAAAAACTCCGCCAGTACATGGAAGCGAATCACCCCAAGGTATCGCCCATGAAAACACACGGCAAGCACTTGCAGGCGTTTGTGATGTTTGTGAGCGAAATGGGGCTGAGTCCGTTGAGCCAGGCGCGCATCATCTCGGGCATCAAAGCCTTTTTTCAATACTTGATTTTTGACGAGGTCATGGAACAAGACCCCACCGAACTGCTGGAGACGCCCAAGGTAGGCCGTAGACTGCCCGATACGTTGGATGTTCAGGAGGTAGATGCCTTGCTGGCGGCCATCGACCTCTCTCATCCGGACGGGCAGCGTAACCGGGCCATGTTGGAAACGCTCTACAGCTCGGGCCTCCGCGTGTCGGAGTTGGTCAATCTGAAGTTGGATAACATCTACGAAGACATCGGCTTTTTGCGCGTGGTAGGCAAAGGCAACAAAGAGCGGCTGGTGCCCATCGGGCGCGAAGCGCTAAAATACCTGCTCCTGTATGTGCGCGAGGTGCGGGTTCACGTTCCCGTAAAACCCGAGGCGCAAAGTTTTGTGTTTCTGAACAAACGCGGTGGCAGACTTTCACGGGTGATGGTGTTTCTGATCATCAAAACGTTGGCGCAGAAAATCGGATTGAAAAAAACCATCAGTCCGCACACCTTCCGCCACTCGTTTGCCACCCACCTGATCGAAGGGGGGGCCGACCTGCGGGCCGTTCAGGAGATGCTAGGCCATGCCTCCATCACCACCACGGAAATTTACACCCATTTAGACCGCGACTACCTCAAACAAGTGGTGCGGGAATTTCACCCACGCAGTTGATGAGCGGGCCAACAAATCCGTACCTTTGGGCATGGCGCAGAAATTTTTTTTCGTTTGGTTGACCGTGTTTTCAATGCACGCGCATGGCCAGGAGTTCAAAGTCGAGTACGACAAAAAGCATGACTTTACGCGCTACAAGACATTTTCCTTTGGCGAAAGCGAAATCGTTATCCCCGCTGATCAGAAAACGCTGCCCGATGCGCAATGGCACGAGTGGATGAGAAAGGCCCTGCGGGATGAGTTTACGGAGAAAGGCCTCGCATACGCGGAGAAAGAGGGCGATTTGGTGATCAGCTATATCATCGGCAGCGTGGCGCGTACAGAGGTACAGAACCTTGGGCCCATGGGCATGGCACCGGGAGCGGATCAAAGCCGCACATGGAACCGCGATTTCCAACAGGGCAGCATCATTATCGATCTCCATAACCGGCAAGGATTCAAGGTGTGGCGTGTCAATGCGACCACCAACGCGTCCTTGCCAGATGCCGAGCGGCAATTGGACCAAATCGTGGGGGAGGGGTTTCGAAAGTTTTCCATCAAGCCCAAGAAAAGCAAGAAGAAGTAGCATGTATCAATCGCTCATTCGGCCCCTGCTCTTTTGGGTCGATCCCGAAAAAATCCATCACGTTACGTTTCGGCTGCTCCAAATGGCGCAGCGTGTGCCGGGGGCACTTGCCCTCATCCGCAAGCGATACACAGTGAAGCACCCTGCTTTACAGCGAACACTTTTTGGCCTCACCTTTCCAAACCCCGTGGGGTTGGCGGCAGGTTTTGACAAAGATGCCAAAGCGATTGATGCCTTCGCGGCCTTTGGTTTTGGGTTTATCGAGATCGGCACCCTTACCCCCAAGCCGCAGCCCGGCAACGACAAACCTCGGCTTTTTCGGCTCCCCGCTGATCGGGCGCTCATCAACCGGATGGGTTTTAACAACGAAGGCGTGGAAGCCGCGGTGGCACGGCTACGAAAACGGAAGTCACGCGTGGTGGTTGGGGGCAACATCGGAAAAAACAAAGCCACACCCAACGAGCGCGCGTTTGAAGACTATCACTTTTGTTTGGAAGCACTCTACCCGTATGTGGACTATTTTGTCGTGAATGTGAGTTCACCCAACACACCCGGCTTGCGCGAACTGCAAGAAAAAGAGCCGCTGAAAAATTTATTGGCTCATGTCAAGTTGCTCAGCGACAGCAAGCCAAAAGCCAAACCCATCTTGTTAAAAATCGCCCCGGACCTTACCCTGTCCCAACTGGATGACATTGTCGAAATACTAAAGGCAACCCATACGGACGGAGTGATCGCGACCAACACCACCATCTCACGGGAAGGATTGATAACACCTGTTGGTCTGGTCAATGCCGTGGGCAACGGAGGGCTGAGTGGCGCACCGCTATCTGACAAATCGAATGAGGTGATTCGGTATTTGCGCGCGCGCCTGGGCCCCGGCTACCCGATCATCGGGGTGGGGGGCATCATGTCGGCAACAGATGCCTTGGAAAAAATCAAAGCCGGTGCAGACCTGATTCAGATTTACACCGGCTTTGTATACGAAGGGCCGGGGTTTGTGAGAAGAATCAATCGGGCGTTGGTGAGTTAAACCCTCACTTCAATCCCCCCGTATCCACATAGTACCGCTTCGGATCAGAAGGGTCTACGTACACGTCTACTTCATTGTTGGGCAGCAGGCCGGTAGGGTCTTGCCACAGGTGGTCGCTTTTAAATGAATAGGTGGTAGCGGAGGCAGCATCTTGCAATTGCGCCACAATCACATACGGACTTCGGCCGTTGACTTTGAACGACATGTCCAACTCAATGGACACGACCGGCAGGCGAACTTTGCGACCGCGTCTCATCGTCACAAGTTCCTCGCGCAACTGTTCTTTTTTTCGTTGTACGTACAGGCCTACATAGCCGATGCCGGCAAAAATCGATCCGATCGATCCGAAGATGAGCGGTAATAGATACTGGGCCGAAAAACCCTTGATCTCCGCTTCTTCTGGCTGGCCTGGCGGAAAGTGTACCGTCACTTCTTCGCCCTCGGTCATGTCGCTACTGGAGTAGCGTGAGCGCACGCGCTGTTCGTTGCCATCCGCCTCAAACACCATCCACGGCCCTGCTTTAATGTCTTCCAACACAGCAGGACGTTCCACCCAATCGCTCTTTGTCTGCTCGGAGAATAACCAATACAACGCCAACGACAAGAACAACGTACCGATGCCGGCAAAAATCCGAAAGAAGGTTTTTAGGCTTTGCACGAGGCTATTGGATCGTAAAATCCATTTCCGTTACGATTTCCGATTCGGCATTTTTCTTGTCAAACACGCGCATGATGCAGCGGTATGTTTCTCCGGGCTTCATCGGCTTGCCGGTGGTCACGGTGCCGCGCAGAATAGCTGCAGCGTCCGGATCATAGCCATCCGTACTGTTGGCAAACAGATCGGCTTCGTTTAAGATAAATCCGCCTGCCGCATCGGTCACTTGCAGCGAGAGCCCGGGAAAAGCCATTCCATTTTCAAGTGTGTACCCATCAATGCCTTCATAGACAATCGCGAACGTATTGTCCAACGAAATAACGTTGTCGCCCATGGGCGTATCGGTCGAGTCTACGATGTAAACGCTCTCGATGGAGAAGCCGTTGTACCGGGTGTTGGCACCGGTGGCGCCATCCACCTTCACCCCCTTGGAGAAGTTGAAGCTCAATCCTTCGGTTTCCACACGGGTGGAATCAGCCTCGGTGCGCGATGAAGTTCCGCTACATGCTGCCAGGGCCACACACAAGCCGGCAACCAGCGAAAGAGATAGGTTAGGTTGGTTCATGTTTTTTTTGTTGCCAAGGTAGCATTCCGTACGCCCAAAAAACTCCCCTGAAATGTGGATTTTTGTTTGCAAGCCCCCTACAGACCGTCACCCGTACAGTTTGCAGCCGTATCCCTATCTTTCAACCGTGTTTGTGTTACGCACTCTTGTCTGTTCGGTTTTGTTCTTTTTTGCCGGGTTGGCGGTGTATGGCCAAGCCGATACGCTTCGGCTTTCCGCGTGGCCCTCATTTGAGGTGGCCGACCGGCATCTGGACATCGCTGTCGACTCCGCGGATGTGGTGCCCATTGAGCGGGCACACACGTTGTCGTTTGCCAGCCCGGGAACCGGTTTTTTGAATGGGGTGATTGTGCCCCCGGCCACCGGGTACCGGTACTTTTACCGCTTGGTGGTGCATAATGATACGCCCGACTCGGCTTACTATTTTGTGACGGCCAGTCCCCAGCGTTCGTTTGCAGTGAGTGTGGCAAACGGCAATCAGCCACCGCGCCCAGCCGCGCTGCGGCACCGGCACCACCGGTCGGACCCGGTGACCAAGCTGGCTGACGTGGCGTTTGCACCGGGGGAAACAAAGACCCTCTACGTACAACTCAAATTTCCGCACTACACACCCTCCAACATGTTCATCTGGCTGGTTGAGCAGCGGTCGGAATACTATTTCTTCACCTATCAGATTGGCTACCTCAGCCGGCAAAACACCTTCTCGTGGTTTTTTTGTGGTATGCTGATGATGATGTTTTTGTACATCGCATTGAAGTACGTGCAGATACGAACGCGTGAATATGTATACTATGCCGGGTACATCTTTTTCTTTCTCGGGTATTTTGGTTTGAAGACGCTGGTGGTCAGCGGGCACGAGTGGTTGTGGCATGCCGAGTGGTACAACGGGTTTGTGAACGATCAATTGCAGACGGCTGGCTACGTCATGTATTTTTTGTTTTTCCAGCAGTTTTTGCACACGCGTTCCCTGATGCCCGATTTGCATCGGTTTATCTCCGTCCTCGTGGTGGTTCTGCCGATTTACATTGGCATTGATTTCGTCCTGTTCTTTTTCCCCGAGACCACCGTGGCCAAGGACACGTTGTGGAACGTGATTCGGGTTGTACTGGTAGCCATTACGCTCTATTGCATTTGGCGCACTGCGCGTACGCGAAGCCCGTTGGGCAAGTACCTGATCATCGGAGGTTTGTTGTTGGCAGTGTTTGCGCTGACCGCGATGGTTTTTTCATTCTACCCGGGCTTGATTGAAAATCTGCCGAGCCCGTTTCACTGGGGCATCACCTATTTTCAAATTGGTGTGGCGGCCGAGTTGATTTGTTTTGCGCTGGGGTTGGGATACAAAAACCGGCAGGACGAAATCCAAAAATTAAAGGCCGAAGAAGAACTGAAGCGGCAAGAGGCACAAGTTGAATTTGAGCGCTATAAAACCATGACACAAGCGCGCGAAGCAGAACGCGGGCGCATTGCCAAAGACCTGCACGATGGATTGGGCGGCATGCTCACGGGGGTGCGCTTGTCGTTGGCAAATGTGAGCCCGAGCACACCCGAAGGGGCCTCGCAACTCAGGCGCTCGCTGGATATGTTGGATGGTTCTGTCTACGAACTCAGGCGCATCGCCCAAGATCTTATGCCCTTGGCGCTCGAGCGCTTTGGGTTGGTAAGCGCACTGCGCGATTACACCGCCTCGGTAGGCAGCATGGGCACCGTGCGCGTGGCCTATCAAACACTGGGCGACACCCGCAGGCTCACGGCCGACCAGGAGTTGATTTGTTTCCGCCTCGTGCAGGAATTGGTCAACAATACGTTGAAACACGCGCGCGCCAAAAATATCCTGGTGCAGTTGGCTTTTCAGTCCGGGGCTCTGGAACTGACGGTAGAGGACGATGGGGTGGGTTTTGCGCCCGAACGCCTGCGCGAAGCTGAGGGCAGCGGCTGGAACAACATCCACTCCCGCGTGAGCTACTTAAAGGGCACGGTGGACGTCCAGTCGCGCAGCGGTGAGGGCGTCTCCGTCCATATTTTCTTACCCGTTTAGCTCCCCCGAAAAGGGGATTTTGTGTTGGCGTTGTTGACAAAGGCAAGGGGAATCACCACCTTTCCTGCGTCTATAGAAAATGTATGATACGTGTGTTTATCGTGGATGATCACCCCATGGTGATAGAGGGCATCAAAAGCATGCTGCTGCAACTGCCGGATATGGAGTTTGTGGGCTTTGCCATGAATGCCGGCTCATGCGAGGGCTACTTTGCCAACAACACTGCGGATGTCGTACTCATGGACATCAACTTGCCCGACTTGAGCGGCCTGGAGTTGTGCCCACGCTTGCTGAAGAAACACCCCGGTCTGCACATCATCGCGCTGAGCAATTTTGACCAACTGAGCTATGTGCAAAGCATGAAGGAGGCCGGTGCCCGGGGATATGTGCTCAAGAACGCTTCGGCCGATGAGTTGCACCGCGCCATTTCGGCCGCCATGGAAGGTGACTCGTATTGGCTTGGCAAGGATAATTTGAAGGAGCATTGGGCCAGCCAACAACCCTTGCTCACACGCAGGGAAGTAGAAGTGCTTCGGCTTATAGCCGAAGGCTTGACCAATAACGAAATAGCAGAGAAACTATTTGTGAGCGCCAGCACGGTGGATTCGCACCGCAAAAATCTCATTTCAAAGTTGCAGGTAAAGAATACTGCTGCGTTGGTAAAAACGGCTGTGGAGAGTAAAATCATTTGAAGAACGAAGCACCGCGTGGGTGCACGATGAACAAGAAATTTAGATGCCACTAAACCCTCATTTCCCATGGCGTTAAAGAAATGGTTCACTATGTTGAATGTGATTGTGTGTATCGTATCTGTGTCGATGACGGCCAAGGCGCAATCCCGCGAGACCTTTGACCTGGCCACGTTTACGCCCCCGGCCGGATGGCAACGCGAAAGCAATGAAAACACCGTCTCTTATCTGGTGTCCAACAACAGCACGGGCGGCTGGTGCCGGTTTATGGTATACCGCAGCATGACCTCAGCGGGCAGCGCGGTTGCGGACTTCCAGGCAGAGTGGGAGCAATTGGTAACACCCTATTACACTGGCGCCACCCGACCCAACCCGGAGCTCACCGAAGAAGACGGGTGGACTTCCGGCTCCGGTGTTTCGGCCTTCACGTTCAATCAGCAACCCGCCTACTTGCTGCTGACGAGCATCACCGGCTATGGGCGCAAGCTTTCCGTTTTGGTGCTGATGAACAGCCAGGAATACATGCCGAGTATTGAGCGTTTTTTGGATTCCATCACCCTGATCAAGCCGGCCACCCTGCCACCGACTGTCCAGCAACCTGTGTCCACGGGAGCGGTTATGACCACCGCTGTTCCTTCCGCGATAAATTACGGTATTACCAAAGCCACCACGAAGTTCAATGACGGATGGGTATCTACGATCGAACCCGACAAGGTGGTGGTGACCAAAGGGAATGTGGCGGTGTATTTGTATCACCCGCTCAACTATGACGATCAATCGCGCAATGCCGGTCGCGACTTTTTTTGGGATCAACATATTACCCGTTACTTCCGCGTGTTGTCAAAACAATACCGCGACCATGGCGAGATGATCACTTCTTTTCAGGCCCCGTACATCGAGGGCACCGCGATTGATCCCAAAACGGGGCGCACTGTTTTTCTGGGTTTGTATGTCACCTCGTCCAATGGAATGATGTTTCCGATTTTGGCCGTGGCCGCGGATGAGGCTGCGTTGCGCAAAACGTTTCCCAATGCCGAAAGCCAAATGGACTCTGACCTCTCGGTCATGGGCTATTACAATCGTTTTGCCGTCACCCTGGCGGATATGGTGGGCAAGTGGCAGGGGGGCGGCTCGTCTGCTATGAACTACTACAACGCTTACACGGGCGCTTACGCAGGCATGGGCGCGGTGGCAATGAGCGATCGGTTTGAGTTTCAAAAAGACGGTTCCTATACCAGCAGGCACCAGGGCGCTTCGGGCATGGTAGGCTCCATGTCTACCTATTCGCAGGAATACAAAGGCAAGGCAACGGTAACCGACTGGGAAGTGGTTTTGCCCAACCGTTGGAAAGGGGAGACTGACCGGTTTGTTGCCTGGTTTGAAGCAGTGCCCAACGGCCGCGTCTTGCACCTGCGCAATGCCGTGTCGTCAGGCTTACGCTACGATTTGGTGCTGGAAAAATAGAAGACCAGCCTTTCCAACCGCGCGGCCGGTGGCGGATGTTGTCGCTTTTTGGCTTTCCTTTGCCAGATGGTTCGTCCAAAAAAGCACCTGGGTCAACATTTCCTGAAAGATCAGCAAACGGCTTTCAAAATCACGGAGGCGTTGGAAGCCCATGCGGGCGAATGTGTGTTGGAGATAGGGCCGGGCACGGGCGTACTCACCCAGTTTCTGGTGCAGCGGCAGAACATCGCATTGCGGGTGATCGAGATCGACCGTGAGTCGGTAGCGTATCTGAAAAGGGCGTACCCGGCACTGACCATTTTGGAGGGCGATTTTTTGAACGTGCCGTGGGGCACGCTCGGCACCGCACCGCTGCACATCATCGGTAACTTTCCGTACAATATCTCCTCGCAGATTTTTTTTCGCGTGCTGGAGCACCGCCAAGAAGTAAAGTCGGTCGTGTGCATGCTCCAAAAAGAAGTGGCCGACCGCATCGCGGAAAAAGAGGGCAGCAAAACGTACGGAATTTTGAGTGTACTGCTGCAAGCCTACTACACAATTGACTATCTCTTCAAGGTGCCTCCGGGTGTTTTCCATCCACCTCCCAAGGTTATGTCGGCTGTGATACGCCTGACGCGCAACGGCCGCGAGCACCTGGGCTGCGATGAAGCACTTTTTCAGAAAGTGGTAAAACAAGGGTTTAACAACCGCAGAAAAACATTGCGCAATGCACTAAAGATATTGGCATTTCCGCCCGATGTATATAGCTTGCCCGTGATGGACAAACGGGCCGAACAACTTTCGGTCGAAGCATTCATCGAATTGACCCGTCACATTGAAGACCGTGAACGAACTGCGCGAATTTGAGGTGAGCAAAGAGTATCGCGATCGCTTCCAGCAAGCACTGGACGAACGTGACGAGGTATTTATTCGCACCTCGCTGGAGGAAGTGAATCCGGCCGACATCACCACGCTTCTTTACGAATTTACCAGTGAGGAGTCGAAGTACGTGCTGGATATTTTACCGCTGGAAACGCGGGCCGAAATCATTAATGGGTTGGACCGGGATACCCGCACGCGCTTTGTCAAGGTGTACACGCCCGAAGAACTGTCCGCCATCGTTAATCAACTGGCTTCGGACGATGCGGCCGACATCCTCAATGAACTGCCCGTTCGAGAAAGCGAAGAAGTACTGGCCCGGCTGGAGCCCGAACTGCGCCACCAAGTGGTGGACCTGTTGCGCTATGACGAGCACATAGCCGGGGGCTTGATGGCCAAAGAACTGATTAAGGTGCGCGAAAACTGGACGGTGGGGCAATGCGTGGAGGAAATACGCAAGCAGGCGGAGAATGTGACCACGTTTTATGCCGTGTGGGTGGTGGATGAGGCCGATAAATTGCTGGGCAAGGTGTCGTTGCAGAAGTTGATTTTGACCGAACCGGGCACGCTCATCAAAGACATTTATGAAGGCGAAATTGTATCGGTGGAAACGTACCTCGAAGAGCGCGAAGTGGCGGACATCATGAAAAAATACGACCTGGAATCAGTGCCGGTGGTGAACGTGCAGGGCCAGTTGGTGGGCCGCATCACCATTGACGATGTGGTGGACGTGATCACTGAACAGGCCGAGGAAGACCGCCAGGCCATGGCCGGTATTGCCGAAGATGTGGAAGAAGACGACAGCGTATGGCGCAACACCCGTGCGCGCCTGCCGTGGCTGCTGGTGGGCATTTTTGGTGGCGTAATGAGTGCGCGGTTTATGGGGCTCTTTCAACTGGAAATCGAGCGGATTGCCGCCATTGCTTTTTTTGTGCCGTTGATCCAGGCCACGGGCGGCAATGTGGGCATCCAGTCGTCATCGCTGGTGGTGCAGAGCTTGGCCAACCCCGGGTTTGTGGACGAGGGGCCGTGGAGGCGCTTGAAAAAAGTGTCGCTGGTGGCCCTTTTGAACGGGTTTTTCCTGTCGCTGCTGGTGATGGGCGCCACGAGTCTCATTTTTGGGTTCGACAAGCTCACGCTGGTGGTTTCGCTGGCGTTGTTTTGCGTGGTCGTGTTTGCTTCGCTGGTGGGCACGGTCACCCCGCTGATTTTAAACCGCTTTGGATTCAACCCCGCGTTGGCCTCGGGCCCCTTCATCACCACCACAAACGATTTGCTGGGGTTGGCCATTTATTTTTTGATTGTTTCCCTTTTGTTGTGAGCCACCCCATGTACCCTTCGTGTAAGGTTGGGTGCGTTTTCGTTTTGCTTTGACACGTACGGGCGAATAGCTTTACACCTTTATAGCAGCACCGCTACCAGGCTTTAATGACCTTCTTGAAGAGACGTTGGGTGAAATGGCAGAACTATTTCAATGAAGTAGTTGAGAAACCGCTGTTGACATCGGCCTTGGTGCTGTTGCTCATTTCGATGGTCGTTATCGGCCTGAGCCTCCGGTACTACATCCACGATTTTGATTCCTTTTGGGCCCAGATTTTGGCCGAAGCCCACGGAATGATTTTTGACATTGCCGTGATCGGTATCTTGTTGTTTTGGCTCAACCAGAACGGTGAAACCCGCCAGCGCATCAAAACCTACAAAGACGAAATTGACGACTTTCGCCTGTGGGAGTCCGAAGAGGCCGCCTTTCGCACGGTGGGGAATATCAAGCGCCTGAACCGGCACCGCATTCACGAAATCAATTTGGTGAATTGCCATTTGCAGCGCACCAACCTGAACTATGTGAATTTAAAAGGCTCCAACCTGAATTCGGCCAATCTATCGCACTCCAGCCTGATCGAAACCAATCTGGAAAACACGCGCCTAAACCAAACCAATCTGGAAAACTCCAACGTGAACCAGGCCAATCTCAAATCGGCTTATGCCAGCGGGGCCAATTTTAAAGATTCGTTTCTCATCAAGGCGCAATTTGAAGGTGCTTTTTTGATAAAAACCAATTTCAAAAATGCATTTTTGATGGAGGCCAACTTGCAGAACAGCTACCTGATGGGGGCCGATTTGGAAAATGCCAGTTTGTACAAGGCCGATCTGCGGGGTGCCAAAGGCCTTACGGTGGAACAGCTCAGCAAAGCAAAAACCCTGTACCTGGCCCGGTTTGATGACGAACTGCTGGAGCAAATAAAGGTGGCCATACCCGAGTTGGTCGATGCCTGAGTGTTTTGCGGGAGTCCGATAAAAAATTACCTTTGTCCCATAAGAACAACGGTTTCGGCAACGAAGCCGTTGTTCTTTTTTGTCTGACCGCAACGCGAGAATGTTATGAGCAAGATATCCTACTACACCAAAGAAGGGCTGGAGAAACTGAAGACCGAACTAAACGAGCTGAAGAGCAAGGGGCGGGCCGACATTGCGCGCCAGATTGCCGAGGCGCGTGACAAAGGCGACTTGAGTGAGAATGCCGAGTATGATGCCGCCAAAGATGCCCAAGGCCATCTCGAAGCAAAAATTGCCCAACTGGAAGACTTGATGGCAAATGCGCGCCTGCTGGACGAAACCAACGTGGATACATCCAAAGTGTCCATCCTTTCAAAAGTTACCATCAAAAACAAAAAGAACGGGGCCTCCTTTACGTACACCCTCGTATCGGAGGAAGAGGCCGATTTGAAGTCGGGGAAGATCAGCACCCAATCGCCCATTGGCAAGGGACTGCTGGGCAAGAAAAAAGGCGACAGCGCCAAGATCAAAACGCCCGCGGGCGAAATGGAGTTTGAGGTAGTCAACATCGGCATCTAAGCAACGGGTATGCCGTCCATCTTCACCAAAATCATCAACCGCGAAATACCCGGCCATATCGTAGCGGAAAACGAACGGTACATTGCCATTTTGGATATCATGCCCTTGGTGATGGGCCATGTGCTGGTGATACCCAAGCGTGAGCAAGATTACCTTTTTGATCTGAGCGATGAGGCGTTGGCCGAGCTCATGGCTTTTGCCAAGCCCATAGCCAAGGCACTCGAAAAGGTGGTCGTGTGCAAACGCATCGGGGTATCCGTGATTGGCTTGGAAGTGCCGCACGTGCATGTACATCTGGTGCCGATGAAATCGGCCGATGACGTTAATTTTACGCGGTCCAAACTGAAACCTTCGCCACAGGAACTGTCACTGATGGCGGAGAAGATCAAGACCGCCTTATCGGCAACGTAGCGCTCAGATAAAGTCAATGTCCGCACTCAGCGGAAAGCGCATCAAAAAGTCCAGCGCTTCTTCCACCGTCATACCGTCAAACAACACTTTGTAAAGTCGGTCCGTTACCAGCGCACGCACTTTGTAATGGTCGGCACACTTCTTTGCAATCTGTACGGTGTGCACGCCTTCGGCCACTTCTTCCATGGAGGCGAGTATCTGCGCCAACGATTCGCCTTTGGCCAGCCGGTAGCCCACCGAAAAATTCCGGCTCATGGGGCTGTTGCAGGTGGTCACTAAGTCGCCTATGCCGGCCACGCCCAAAAAAGCGCGCGTGTCTCCACCCAACGCCCGGCCCAGGTACACCATTTCTACTGCGCCCCGGCTAATCAACAAGCCCTTCGCATTTTCGCCATAACCCAAACCACTCAATGCTCCCGAAGCGATGGCGATGATGTTTTTCAAGACGCCCGCAATTTCCACACCCACTATGTCCGCATTTTCATACACCTGAAAACGGTCGTTGCGCAAGAGGCGCTTGCCGGTTTGGATCACCTCTTTGAAGTGGCTGGCCACCACCGTGGCACCCGGTTGGCGTTGTGCCAGTTCGCGCGCCAAATTGGGGCCCGCCAAACAGCCAATGCGCACCACCACGCTCTCTTCGCGAATCACTTCGCTCATCGTTTTTACGCGCGCCCGGCTCAGCGTTTCCATCGACTGCAGCGTTTCGCCTTCGGGCAACTGGATGTCAAAACCTTTGATGCCGTGAATGAGTATGTGATAGGGGTGGAGATGCGGGGCCAGGTTGCGCATCATGGCCCGGAAATGCTGCGAAGGCACCATCGGAAAAATCACATCGCACGTGGCGGCCAGGTGCTCCAGGCTGTTGATGGCCGTTACGTTGTCATGCAGTTTTTGCCCACGGTTTTCGCGCGTCCGGTTGATGCGCTCTGCCACTTGCGCATCGCGCGCGTAAAGGAGCACGGGCCGGTTCAGCGCAATGATGTTGGCAATAGCGGTACCAAAACTACCGGCACCGATTACGCCCGCGGGCTTCTCAGATGAGGGGTTCAAGGTCATAGCCCACCAAACGGTTGTGGTAATAGTACAAGGTGCTCAAATCCTGCGTCACGATTTTGCCCTTTTTGTTTCGAAGCAGCGGCCGCTTCAGGTGGAAGATGCCCACGTTGTCCAGACCGCGTTTGATCACCAAATCGATTTCCCCTTTCAGGTGGGTGGCGTGGTTGACCTTTCGCTCCTCCTTTAGCTTGTACAAATGCTTGCGTACGCGCTTGAACGTATCGCGAAATTCTTCGTACTCCAATTCCAATTCTTCTTCGGGCAGCCGCAATAAACTGAACAAGTCTAGCTTGGGGTGTTTCTTTTGCCACATCTCGAATGCCACAAAGGCGGCCACGTGACTGGCAAACACGCGGTTGATGCGATGGTACTCGTGCACGATTTTTTGGCTGAGCATGCGCGTGTACTCATCCTCGCGCTGTTTGTCCACCGTAACGGCACCGCTCGAGATGAAATATTCGCGCGGGTCAATGACACGGCCGCTGGCATCCAAGCTCTGGCCATTCTGGTCTACGTAATTGCCCAGCACATCCAGGCCTGCGCCAATTGACACCGAGATGCTTGAGCCCTTGGTAAAAAACTTGAATAGGAATTTTATCAACTGAAAACTGCCGTACTTTTCTTGTTCAGGAAAATAGCGGTCTTGTCCTTTTACCTGAAGGTATTCTTCGATCAAATCGGGGGCTTCCAGCACAAAATGGTAGTTGAGCGTGACGGGCACAATAAAAATTTTGCGCACGTCAGGGCTTTCGTTTTCGAGATAGAGGTTTCGCTGCGCCTCGATGGCGGTGCTCAGCAAGCCCAGTTTGAGTTGCTTTTCGATCATCCCCGAGCGCGAGCGTGTGCCGCCCGGAAAGAACAAACTGTGCGCGCCTTTTTGAATGGCCAGGTTTGAATACATCTTGAGCGTTTCCAGGTAGGGGAGGTTCTTCTTCCTGCGGTCTACCTTGTAGGCACCCAAGCTGTTCATAAAGTAGGCGAAGATTTTTATGTTGAACAGGTTGAGACCTGCGCCATAGATAAAGGCAGGCAGCCCCAGGGAATGAATGACCCAGCCGATCAAAATCGAATCCAAATTGCTGAAGTGGGTGGGCACCATGACCACCGTGCCCTGTTGTGCCAGCTTGCGCAGCATCTTCACCTTGCCCACGATGTGGATTTTGTCGCGAAGCGTGTAGCGGTTGCGGAAAAAGGCGCCAAATTTTTTCACGCGCGCTCCGTTCAGTAGCCGCGTGAACCAAAACTTTACGATGGCCCGCGTGACGCGGTACGAGTTCGGTTTGAAGTTTCCGGCTATTTCACCGGCATACCGTTGCACGATGCGCTTGGCGAGTTCTTCCGGCTTCTTCGAGGTTTCGTCCTGGCTGGCGGACAACTCCACCAGCTCTTGTTTGACGGATGCCCAAAATCGACTTTCGTCTTTGGGATCCACCCGCCAGCGGTTGCGCTTTATGCGGTTCTGCTCGCGGTAAACGGTGGCTTCCAGTTCGTCAATCAACTGCTTGCGCGTGGGCCGTAGCTCCATCATCCGCTCAAAGCTCTTTTGCGCCACCTCTTCGACAAACTCCTTGCGGTTTTTGCTCAGTTGGTACACGGGCCATTCACGAATCCGGTTCAGAATGGGCGTGTATTTCCGGTTCTTGTTTTTCTTTTCCTCTAAGATTTCCATCCCCAATTGCCTTAGGCAAGCCGACAAATGTAATGCTTAGTTATCATCCTAAAAATCAATTTGTTTGTGACTGCCGGGGTGGGCGGAAGGCGTTGTTTTTTGTCCTGTTCAGGGTAATTTGCCCGGGGTTTCGTCCTTCTTTGAATCTGCCTGCATGAAGAAAAGTTTTGTTGCCCTCGGGCCTGCGCTGTTTGTCGGTTGTCTGACCATCCTTCGGTATACGTCCTTGTCGGCAGAGGCAACCATCGTGCTGGCGGTGGCCGTTTGGATGTTGGCCTGGTGGGTCTCTGAAACGGTGCCACTGGCCGTTACCGCCCTGTTGCCCATTGTCTTGTTCCCCTTGTTTGGCATCCTTTCGGTCAAAGAGGCCACCCAGTCGTATGGCGACCCGGTGATTTTTCTTTTTATGGGCGGGTTTATCCTGGCGTTGGCCTTGGAGAAACACAAGTTGCACGAGCGTATCGCGCTCAACCTGATACGGCTCACGGGCAGTAGCGGCAATGGTATTATTTTAGGCTTTACATTGGCTACGGCTTTCCTGAGCATGTGGATCAGCAATACCGCCACGGCCATCATGATGTTGCCCATCGCCATGTCGGTGGTGAATTTGATGAAAGAGGAGTTTGCTAAAAACGAGGCCAACGAAAAGAGGTTCGTTAACTTTTCCACGGCCCTCATGCTCGGTATCGCGTATGCCAGCAGTATTGGCGGCATGGCCACACTGATTGGAAGCCCACCCAATACGGTGATGGCGGGTTTATACCGCAAGCAGTACGAGGTAGATTTCACCTTTTTGGAATGGTTCAAGTTTGGATTTCCCCTGTCGGTATTGGTGCTGGCCGCTTGTTACTTGTTGCTTACCCGTGTGTTGTTCCCCAATCGTTTGCCCAGAGTGCCGGGCTCGGAGAAGTTGATTAATCAACAGTTGAAGGCCCTGGGGCCCATGAGTTTTGCCGAGCGGGGCGTACTGGCCGTTTTTCTTTTGACTTCGCTGCTGTGGATTTTCAGGCCATGGGTAAACGATGCGCTAGTAGCGTGGATATTTAAAGATGGGGCCGGGCGCATTTTGCTGGACGATACCTCCATTGCCATCGTGGGGGCCATTCTGATGTTCATTGTGCCGGCTGATGCAAAGGCGAAAGACTTTTTGTTGGATTGGAGCGACTCGAAGCGGATGGCGTGGGGCATCCTGCTGCTCTTTGGCGGTGGGTTATGTCTTGCTCAGGGCTTGGAGGGCACGGGTCTCATTAAGTTGATTGGAACCGGCATTGCCGCGCAGGGCCAATTGTCGCTATTTGCGTTGATCTTGATCGTTACGTTTTTGGCTATTTTTCTGACGGAGTTTATGAGCAATGTGGCACTTACCACGGTGTTCGTCCCCATTGGGTTTGGCATTGCCAATGCCCTGGGCGTGCCCCCCCTTTTGGTGGCCATGCCCATCACGTTTGGCGCCAGTTGCGCCTTTGCCATGCCCATTTCCACACCGCCCAATGCCGTGCTGTACAGCAGCGGGTATGTAAAAATGTGGCAGATGATCAAAGCGGGCGTGCTGCTGAACATACTGTCGCTGGCCATTATCGTGGCCGTGGCGATGACGCTGGGCCGCAGCCTGTTTGGGGTATGACCGCGTTGATTTACGGCATAATTTGGCGGTGGCCGTTGACGGAAAACCAAACTTTGCGCATATTTGCAACCCGTTTGAAAAACAACGGGCAAAACGATGCCTGAGTGGCGGAATTGGTAGACGCGCACGACTCAAAATCGTGTGCCTTCGGGCGTGCCGGTTCGACTCCGGCCTTAGGTACAGCAAGGGGGAAGGTCATGACGATCTTCTCCTTTTGTTTTTGATCAGCCCATCAACGCACGCTTAAAATTCCGGCTTACTTTCAGCCGGGTTCCGTTGGTCATCTCCGCGAGGGCATCGCCCGTAGGCAAAGAATGCAGCCGCTGGATGTGCGCTTTGTTGACGACCGTGCCGCGATGGATGCGCACAAACTGTGCGGGATCAAGTTCGGCCTCGATTGACTTGAGCGAGCGGTACAGCACATGCCTGCATTTTTCACCTACCAAGGCAATACACTTGTCATCGGCTTCAATCCAATAAACCGAGTCGAGCGGTAGTTTTGTGGAAATGCTTCCGTGCTTGATGGTCAGCTCGCGCACGTAGGTAGCCGGGGCAGTTGCGCCTGAGGAAGAGGTTTGTGTCAGCAGGCCTGCACCCACAAACCCGGCATAGCAGAGCGCGTTGATCACGATGTTGTTGGTCAGGATATTGTGCAGCCAGTTGTTTTGGGAATCGACACAGCCGTATAAACCGGCCATCAAAAAAGAGATTGAGAAATAGATAAAGACTTGGTTCAGCACCAACATCAACACGCAACCGACCACCAGTGTATGCCAGCGCAAAGGACGGGTAGCTGCATAGTCAAACAGGTAGGGGCCAACGGCCGTCCAGAATACCATGCCACTCAGCATAATAATGCCGAGGCGCGTGGCGCAGAACTGCTGAAAAGCCATCTGGATAAATATTCCGGCCAGCGCAGAAAAGAGCAGCACGACCAAAACCGTCAGCCAGGTTTTTTGAAAACCGGGTAACAAAAACACGCGTTGGTGTGGTTGGGTCAGGATCATCCTCAGGTAAAAGAAATCATTTTTGCCGTGGCGCATACCTGCGGGATTGTTAATCGTTTGTTAAGGATGTTCAATGGCCGCGGCTGGCGGCTTGTTTTCCGCGCTTCGGCCATTTTCAGCCACTAAAATTTCTTTGCTTTTCTGCCAATCAGGAAAATTGCGGCACAGTTTACGTGCATGTCCAGTCCACGACTTTTTCTGCGCCTTACCGCCATCTGTGCGATGGCCTCCGTCATCACCACGCTGCTCAACACGCAGTTGGTGCATTTCTATCCCGCGCCCGTCACGTTTCAGGATCGCGTGCTGTTGAGCACCCATTCGGTGTATCTGTTCCGCCAGTGGGTATTGTGGCTGCACCCCCTTGTAACGCTACTGCTTGCGGTGGGCCTGTACCAAGCGGTGCGGGCCACAGAGCGCGGGTGGGCCCAGGCCGGACTCTTGTTTGGCTTCCTCGAAAAAGGGTTGGAGTTTGTTGGCCAGACGTTACACTTGTTCACCGTTAACCTGAATTGGCGATCGGCTTACCTGGCCGCGAGCACCGCTGCCGAGAGAGACAACATCGAACGTAAGCTTGCGCTGTTCGCGGATGTTTGGAACGACTGCTATCTCGTGCTATGGGTTAGCTACGCGTTGTTTGCCATTTTTTTTGCCGTTGCCTTGCGAGAAGATCCGTCTGCCAGGTGGCTTCGGTGGTCGCTTTACTTAACCGCATTGCTCACAGCGGTCATGGTGGTGTCCGACTACGGTAAACAAGCGTGGATGGCCGCGGTGCTTCCGGTTGCCTATCCCTTTGGGATGACCATTTGCCGATTGTTCACCGCGGTTTTCCTGTGGAAAAAGTCAAATCAAGTAACCGTATGAAATATCTGTTTTTACCGTTGTGTTTTTGGTCGATGTCCGTATGGGGGCAGGGGGAAGACGAGGCGGCATTGCGCCAACTAAAGCAAGTGCAATGGCCGCGGGCGTATCGCGAGCAGGATACGGTGTTGCTGGACCGGTTGTTGGCCACCGAATTTCAGTTGATTGATGCCGGGGGGGAAGTCACAAACAAGCGCGATGAGTTAAACTATATCAAGGCCCATAAGCCAAGTTACACGTCATTTGCCTATACCATCGAGCGTCTGGATATCTTTGAAAATGGCACCGCGATTGTGTCGGGCACGGGTTTGATAGGCGGAACGGACAAGACGGGGAAACCATACCAAACTACATACAAATCGTCCAACGTGCTGATCAAGCGCGCGCGCCGCTGGCAGGCCATCAGTTCGCATGTGTCGGGCGTAAAGCGGCAATGAACGAATGTCGTCAGTACTCTGGGTTGGTGTGGTTCAACGAACGACAACCTTGCCAATCAATCATTAAATTTGATTACCCGTACACCCCTATCCGCCATGAGAATAAGTCATTTCGTGTTTCTCCTGTTTGTCTTGACCATTGCTTCATGTGAAAATGCGCCACCCCCGGCTGCGCTCCAGAAGCCGTTGGACCTATACGTAAGCGGTTTGCGCGAAGGGCGACTGGAGCTACTTCGGCAGGCTTTTCTGCCCAATGGTCGTTTTTGCTGGAAGGCTGCCGCTGACTCGGTGATCTGCGAGCCCTTCTCCACGGTGCTGCCAACCTGGACGACACCCGATCCGCTTTGCGAGGGCCATGTGTTGTCATGGGAGGCTACCGAAGAAATGGCGCGCGTTACGTTCGAATTGGAGTACGATGGCCTTCGGTTTAAAGATCATCTGTTGCTGTACAAACCGGGCACTGATTGGGTCATCGTTTCCAAAAGCACCGAAGTGATGGCCCGCTAGCACGATGGCCACCCCCTCCTCAAGTAAGACATGTTACCACACTTCTATCGAAAGGCCTTCAACCGCGCTAAAGTGTTTGTCGCGGGTAATTAGCCGGGGCTGATGCTGGTAGGCTAAAGCAGCTATCCAGATATCATTTTCGGGAATGGGTTTGCCTTTTATCTTCAACTCGCCCTTCACGCGTCCATACCAGCGAGCTGTATCTAGATCACACACAAGAATGACAGTCGCGGCTGCAAATTCTTCGATCTTTTTTTGATTTTCGCGTTTTCGGGTTGATTGCTCCGCGCCATAGAATAATTCGCCCAAGACCGTACTCGGGATAAAGATACCACCCGAGAACGATTCTATTTTTTGGATTATCGCCCCGTCATTGGCTAAAAATCCGATAACGATGTTGGTATCGAGCAGACAGTCGTTACCACTCATTTTTGTCCGTTTTTTCGCACCCGGCTTCTATGGCTTCGCTAATTTCTTGAGCGTCTTTGGTGTCAAAACTACCAGCGAGAGTAAGCAATGCCCGCTGGGGGTTACCTTTGTTTTTTTTCAATAACGTTTTCACGTAGGTGATCACGCTGGTCTGTTGTTCCCGGCTCAAGGATTCCAAGTCTTTCAAAAAATCATCTTCAAATGTTTTGGATTCCATCTTTTTTGAAAAATTAATCGAAAGATACGGCTTTCGGTTGATTCGATGCTTAGACCCTCCGTCTGGTCGTTGCCGGCAAGTAGTGAATCCGTTGTGCCTGATCTGCAATAAAAAACAAACCCCATCCGAAACCGGACGGGGTTGTTGCCAGTGTCAATTTCCAAACCGGTTAGGCGGCCGCCTGGACCACGGCTACCTCCTTGTTCTTTTTAACTTTCTTCGACTTGGAGGCTGCTTTTTTCGCAACCTTTTTCAAATCTTTGGCCGCAGCTTTCGCCATCTTCGAAACCGCCTTCTTTGTTTTCTTGGAGGGTTTCTCCAACTTCAGTTCTTTGAGCGTGTTGGCCACAGCCGCGGCTACTTGCGCTTTGACTTTCTTACCTGATTTATTCTTTGCCATACCGTGCGATAACGTTTTTGAGTGATAATGGTCAAAGGTAGAGGGACGTTACTAAAATGTTAATAGAGTTAACAATAACTTAACATGACTTGGATTCATCTTTTTGTCAATCAATCAGTTGACCGAAAAAACTTAACATTGGAAATGACGTTCCAACAGGATTTTCGGGAATACCGAGGTCGGTATCGCAAACGGGTGTGAAGCCGGTAACGCCATGGCGAGCACGTTCCGATGTCACGTTTCTTTCAGCGACTTCATCACTTTGTTGGTGAAAACGAAGTCGTCCAATGCCTGCACGCCCGAGGACGCGATGTTTTGGTTGGAGCCCTCCCACACCTTGTCGCCCTTGTACAAAAACATGATCTTTTCGCCAATGCCCATCACCGAGTTCATGTCGTGCGTGACCACCACGGTGGTGATATCGAACTCATGGGTGATTTCGAGGATGAGTTCATCGATCAAGATGGACGTTTGCGGGTCCAGGCCGGAGTTTGGCTCATCGCAAAACAGGTAGTTGGGATTATTAACGATGGCGCGGGCAATGCCTACGCGCTTTTTCATGCCCCCGCTGATCTCGGAAGGCATTTTTTTGTTGACGTTTTCGAGCCCCACCCGCTGCAGGCAGAAGTTTACGCGCTCGCGTTTTTCTTCATCGCCCATCCGCGTCAGTATATCCAGCGGAAACATGACGTTTTCTTCTACGTTTTTCGAATCAAACAACGCCCCTCCCTGAAACAGCATGCCGATTTCCCTGCGGATCTCGGATTTCATTTCTTTATCCGCTTCGGTAAAGTTGCGCAGGTCGTAGTACACGTGGCCCGAGTCGGGGGGGAGCAGGCCCACGATACATTTGAGCAGCACACTTTTGCCGGTGCCCGAAGCACCGATGATCAGGTTGCATTTTCCTTTGTCAAACTCGCCACTGATGCTGTTCAGCACCGTTTTGTCGCGAAAGCTTTTCGAGATGGAATTGATCTTGATCATGACAACAGCAATTCGGCCAGGAAATAATCGGCTAACAAAACCGCGATGACGCTGGAGGTCACCGCTTGCGTACTGGAAATGCCCACTTCCAGCGCACCGCCATGGGTATAATATCCCTTGAACGAAGAGATGGAGGAGATGAGGAAGGCGAAGACAAACGACTTGATGAGGGCGAACGACACGCCAAACTCCTGAAAGCCAAAACGGATGCCCTGCACATATTCGGTAGGCGTGAGCACGCCCGTCAGCGTGCCGACCAGATACCCGCCCAGCAGGGCACAGACGCCCGCCACAATCACCAACAATGGATACATGAGCAGCGAGGCAATGATCTTGGGGAGCACCAAATACGAGGCCGAGTTGATGCCCATGACTTCCAGCGCATCAATTTGTTCGGTGATGCGCATGGTGCCCAGGCCACCGGCCATGCTGGAGCCCACTTTGCCCGCAAAAATAATGGCCATAATGGTGGGGGCCAGTTCAAGAATCGTCATTTCCCTGACCACCTGCGAAATGACAAACCGGGGGATGAGCGGGCTCACCATGTTATAGGCCGTTTGCACGGTGGTCACCGCGCCCATAAACGTGGAAACGAGCACGAACAAAAAAACGGACCGCACGCCTATCTGCACGCATTCCTCAAAAACCAGTTTGTAATAGGTCATGAAGGTTTCCCTTCGCACGAACAACGACCCCAAAAAAAGGATGTACTTGCCGAATGATTTCATCAAAAACGAATCCGCTACAATTCTCAAAGATAGGAGAAAATCCACACGCCAACGAAGCGGTACGTGCCGGAGGCGTTGCGCATTGCACGCAGCCCGCTATCTTTGGTTCCTATGAATAAACTACTTGTGGTGACCGGGGGAACCAAGGGTATTGGCCGCTCCATCGCTAATCGTTTTGCCCAGGCCGGTTTTGATGTGGCCACCTGTGCCCGCAACGAAACCGACTTAAACTCCTTCCAGCGCCAAACGGAATCGGCCTGGGGCGTGCAGGCCTTTGCGTTTCGGGCGGATATGTCAAAAAAGACGGAAATCAAATCGTTTACACAAGCCGTGCTGGCGCTGAACAGGCCGGTGGATGTGCTCGTAAACAACGCAGGTTTTTTTGTGCCCGGCTCGGTGACCGATGAGCCGGAAGGCACCCTTGAAAGCATGATGGAAAGCAATGTGTACAGCGCCTACTACACCACGCGCGGATTGGTGGCGCCCATGAAAGCACGAGGCGAGGGCCATATCTTCAACATGTGCTCCATTGCCAGCCTGAAGGCCTATCCAAACGGTGGGTCCTACGCGATCTCAAAATTTGCCCTGTTGGGGTTTTCGAAAGTATTGCGCGAAGAACTGAAGGAAAACGGCATCCGGGTAACCGCCATTTTGCCCGGGGCCACCAAAACCGCCAGTTGGGCGGGCTCCGACCTGCCCGACAGCCGTTTTATGAAGGCGGAAGACGTGGCCGAAACGGTTTTTGCGGCCTGGTCGCTGTCGCGCCACAGCGTAGTGGAAGAAATTTTGATACGCCCTCAGTTGGGCGACATTTGACGCTACACCGCGCGTCTGCCGTGGTCTCATTTCGTCAGACCAGGCCAAACATTTATGCCCCCGAAAGAGTTAACTTTGGGTCAAACCTTTTTTTGTGAACCCAACCGTTGCTTCCGTAGCCTCTTATTGCAATAGCCTGGTCGAATACAACCGCAGAAAAACCCGCATTGTCAACATAGGCGATGTGCCGCTGGGCGGGCATCACCCCATCCGCGTGCAGTCCATGACCACGGTGGATACGATGGATACGATAGGTTCGGTGGAACAAACCATACGCATGGTGGAGGCGGGCTGCGAGTACGTGCGCATCACAGCGCCCAGCATCAAGGAAGCCCAAAACCTGGCGGAGATCAAAAAAGAATTGCGCCAACGCGGCTATACCGTGCCCTTGATTGCCGACATCCACTTTACGCCCAATGCAGCCGAATTGGCTGCCCGCATTGTGGAAAAGGTGCGCGTAAACCCCGGCAACTATGCCGACAAAAAGCGCTTTGAAGAAATTGAGTATACCGATGCTGCTTACGAGGCTGAGTTAGCGCGCATCCGCGAGAAGTTTACCCCGTTGGTGAAGATTTGCAAAGAGTATGGCACCGCCATGCGCATCGGCACCAATCACGGCAGCCTGTCGGATCGGATCATGAGCCGCTATGGCGATACTCCGCTGGGCATGGTGGAATCCGCCCTGGAGTTTTTGCGCATCTGTGAAGACTTGCATTATTACAACATTGTGTTGTCCATGAAAGCCAGCAACCCGCAGGTGATGGTGCAGGCGTACCGGTTGTTGGTGCAAAAGTTGGACGAGGAGGGTTTTCAGCCGTACCCGTTGCACTTGGGCGTGACGGAAGCGGGCGATGGCGAAGATGGCCGTATCAAGTCGGCCGTGGGCATTGGTGCGCTGTTGGAAGACGGCCTCGGTGACACGGTGCGTGTGTCGCTCACCGAAGAACCCGAAGCGGAGGTGCCCGTAGCCGCCACGCTGGCCAAGCGTTACGACAACCGGTTGCCGCACGCGGCCATTCCCGGCATTGACGTCAACCCGATTGATCCTTTTCGCTATACGCGCAGACACACCCGCGAGGTGGGTAACTTGGGCGGGCATCAGGTGCCGCGTGTCATAGCCGATTTCTCCGACCGCAACAAGATCACGGCTGCCTCGCTTTTTGCCGTGGGCTATCAATATTCCGTGCCGCTGGACAAGTGGAATATTACCGACATGGCTTGCGACTATGTTTATCTCGGCAGCCAATCCATCGATTTTGAAATACCGGGCACACTGGGCGTGGTGCAAGACTATGCCACATGGCTGAACCATGCTACGCGGCCGCGTCACTATCCGTTGATCCGCGCAAGCGAGTACCTGACCACAAATGCCGTGTCAGCCTTACATTTTGTGCAAGCCTCATTGGCCGATCTGACGCCCGTTTTCATTGAGCGCCTCAAACAGGACACAACGGCCGTGTTGGTCATTGCTACGGCCAACAAACACGGCATGGCCGAGCAGCGCAGACTGTTTATGGAGTTGATAAACCAACAGTGCGAGGTGCCGGTGGTGCTGTCGCGCGACTACCCAAGCGTGACCGTGGAAGAGTTTCAACTATATTCCGGAACAGATTTGGGGGGACTGTTGATTGATGGACTGGGCGATGGACTCTGGCTGACGGCCAAGGGAAGTGTGCCGGACAAGACCGTGAACGAAACAGCCTTCAACATTTTGCAGGCTACCCGTACACGCATCTCCAAAACCGAATACATTTCGTGCCCTTCGTGTGGGCGCACGTTGTTTGATCTGCAAGAGACCACCGCCAAAATACGTGCCCGCACTCATCACCTCAAGGGCATCAAGATCGGGATCATGGGCTGCATTGTGAACGGGCCGGGTGAGATGGCCGATGCCGATTACGGTTATGTGGGCTCGGGCCCCGGGCGCATCACACTGTATCGGGGCAAGGAGGTAGTGAAGAAGAACGTGCCCACCCCGCAAGCGGTCGATGAATTGATCGGACTGATACGCGAAGATGGGAACTGGATGGAGCTAAAAGAAAACGTAAACGAATAATGATATGGAAAATCAGCAGGCACCGGCAGGGAAGAAGAAACTTTCCATCAAAGAATTTTTTCAGTTGGGAGAGGTAGGAGCCTATTTTTTTCGAGGCAAAGACCCCCAGCGCCCCACGAACTTTAACATCCGCATGATGCACGGCATCAATAAAATTTCCATTCTGGTTTTTCTGGGCGCCCTGTCGCTTTGGTTGATCAAACGGTTTTTCTTTTGACCCTCGAGTCGTTTCGCATGCACTGTTTGTCAAAAAAGGGAGTGACCGAAGAGTTCCCTTTTGGCGAAGAAACGGTGGTCTTTAAGGTGATGGGAAAGATGTTTGCGTTGGCGGATGTGGAGACTTTTGAAAGCATCAATCTCAAGTGCGACCCCGAGCAGGCCGTGGAGAGGCGCGAGAAGTATCCGTCCGTTACCCCGGGGTATCACATGAATAAAAAGCACTGGATTACCGTGGCGATGGACGGGGCCATTCCGGACCGGTTGGTGAGCACATGGATTGATGGTTCATATGCGTTGGTGGTGGTTAGTTTGCCCAAGAAAACGCGCGAAAAACTGGCCTGAAACGGGCGCGGGCGCACCGGCCAAATGTGTTTTCTTCCTTAGTTGCCTAATAGCCAATCTTTTAGCCCGTTTCGCATTTAGTGCCAATATGCGTACTTTCGTGCCTTATGGCTAATCGCGTGCCATGCTGAGGGCTTTAATCGCGTCAATTTGTGCGCTTTTTGCACTGGGTTCCTGCACCCAGCGTACCATATGCCCTGCCTACCAGAGTGCGTTTATCTACGACAAGAAGAAGTCCATCGAGACGTTTGCGTATTACAATGATGACACCCTGAAAGCGAAGGAGATCGAGTTAAGCAACGGCAAAAAAGTGACGTTGCCTGCCCGCAACAAATCCATCCAGTACGGGGCAAACCCCACCTATGCCGATAAGACCAGACGCGACCGCAGCGACAGTTCCGACCGCGAAAAGTATCCTGATGTCTATGCCTCTGCTGCGCCCTCGCAACAGCAGATGATGAACAAGCCCTACCGCAGCAACTATCAGGTGTTGCCCGGCCCTGCCTTGCCCAAGGAACGATATGTGAAGTATGATCGCTATCTCTTGCTGCCGCGGAAAACGTATAAGAAAGCCGTGCGCGCGTTGAATACCGTACCAATGACAAAAGTATATCCCGAAAAGCCTAAGCCCGACTCTGCCTTGGTTATTGCGGGCGCGGAGTTGGACTCGGGTGCCATGGCGGCCACTAAAAAGCGCGTAGACAGCACATACATGATTACGCTGGCGCGCGAAAAATACAACACCGAGCAAGAGAACTATCTGTGGTATATGCGCAAGGACATCATCCTGCCCGATGCGTGGTACGCGCGGTATGGAAAAGATGGCTCGGCTGATGATTCAAGAAAAAACAAGACAGCCGCCCCCGCTGAACAGAAAAAGAAGAAGGGCTTCTTCAAAAACCTGTTCAAAAAGAAATCCAAGTCCACCGATTCGTTGGCTGTAGAATCAGTTGCTCCCCAACCGACCGATAGCGTGCAGGCTAAACCCAAGAAGAAGGGATTCAGCTTGTTCAAAAAGAAAGACAAAGCCAACAAACCCAAAGAAGAGCCGCAGCCCAAAAAAGACAAGAAGCCAGCCGATGAAGACGATGGGTTTTAGTCGAACAGCGTAAGGTTGCCAAACTGATTGGCAGCCGGGGCGGGCAAAATAAGGGAAGCTTCATTGGCTTCGGTAGACGTGATCCGGGGCGACACCGTGTAGCTTTCCCATGACAGCGGGGCGGGCTGAAGCAGCGACAGCAATAGGGCTTGATCCGCCTCCCGGTCCATCCAAGTCTTTTCCATTTCGAGGGTAAGCACGGCCGGCATGCGCTCGGCTATCCGATGCAGTTCGTCACCCGTGGGGGTCGTTATCATCGTGAACGTGTGCACGTGTTCGCCATCCTCTTGTTGGTATTCCTCCCAGACGCCCGCAATCGAAAAGAGCGACTTGTCGGTACGAACCACCCGATAGGGCGTAGCTGTTTTTTTGCCGATTTGCTTCCAAACAAAAAAGCCATCAGCGGGGATCAGACAGCGGTAGTGGCGCAGTTTTTTCTGAAATACGGGCTTGTCCCCAATAGATTCGGCCCTCAGATTGATGATCTTTTCGGCCAGCGACTTGTTTTTACCCTGGGCAGGGGGGGCACCCCAATAAAAATAAGAAATACCCTGGGGGCTGTGCTGCAAAATGACCGGCAGCAGGCGGCCCGGGCCCGCATTGTACTGTGGCCGGTGAGGTTCGGTATTTTCCGCATTGAAGCGTTCGGCCAACCGGTCAGGCGTGGCAATCAGGGTGTATCGGTCAATCATGAAAATTCAAAAACGGCATTAGGGCAAATCCGATCATCAGGTTATATTTGCACTCCTTTTTCCGCGAAATTTAGCCAATTTGAGAGCGTTAAAGGGAGTTTGGCGGGGTATCCCGTCAAATATTCGCGAAATACGGAGAGGTGGGTGAGTGGCTGAAACCAATAGTTTGCTAAACTGTCGTACGGGTCAAACTGTACCGGGGGTTCGAATCCCCCCCTCTCCGCAGACGTGCCTGCCGGGCGAAACGCCAGGCGGGCATCGTTTTTTGAGTCCGGCCGCTGAAAATTAGGTCCGATAGCTCTCCCGATAGGTATCGGGACGATGGCTATCGGGATGGATGGGGCAGCGAAAGGGTTAAAGAAAATTAGGTCCGATAGCTCTCCCGATAAGTATCGGGACGATAGGTATCGGGATGTATGGAGCAGCGAAAGGGTGAAAAAAAATTAGGTCCGATAGCTCTCCCGATAGTTATCGGGACGATGGCTATCGGGATGGATAGAGCAGCGAAAGGGTGAAAAAAAAATAGGTCCGATAGCTCAACTGGATAGAGCAGCTGCCTTCTAAGCAGCAGGTTCGGGGTTCGAGTCCCTGTCGGATCACTTGTAGCAGAGCTGCATTGCGTTATCTTTGCAGGCCTGAAAAAAGTTCGGGGTGTAGCGTAGCCCGGTATCGCGCTTGGTTTGGGACCAAGAGGTCGTCAGTTCGAATCTGGCCACCCCGACAAAAGCCTCTCCGTAGTGAGAGGCTTTTTTATGCGTTTTGTGGAAGCAAAAGTTTCTTTGAGTATGACGCAGCTTGGTGTCGCGTAGCGCTTTTTGGTGCCGAGGCAGTCAGGTTTCCCGCAAGGCGGCCATTCCGACAAGAAATTTTTCGTGTGGAAAGCTTCGTTGATTTGAGTTTGTTCAGTCACATGACTGATATTGTCAATTTTCAATTCTTCGCAGAAACCAACTATCGACTCGCCAATGCGTGGCGTAAGTCCTGCAGAACGGATTGAGGGTGGCCATCAATGATGATTGCCTCGGAATTGATTTTTGGAAACTCGGTGTGGAAGAGTGTTCTGCTCGTTGTGTCTACACCACCACCAATAATCACAGCGTCAAACACATCCGACCGGAACGCAGCAAAGGCTTCTTCATTCGATTGCCTGCCCACAGCCTGGTAATTGTGCTGCGTTAACATGGCTGTTACGCTGGCCAGCATATTCTCATGCCGCCCGATGATCAACACTTTCTGCTTTTGTTCCATACGGGTTTAGTTTGGCTAACCGCGAAAAAACATAAATGCTGGGGGTGGCACGGATTGTTGTGTGCGTCAGTAAGCGGAATAAAACCTGCGCACGGTATTGGTAATGTTATTGACCAAATCCTGCCGCGCGTTTTTGGCCAGTTCGTCACGGTCGGGCCACGCTTCTTTGCGTTTGGCCAGGTTGCGTTGGTTGTCGCTCAGCGCCCGCTGGTCGCCCGAGTACGTGGCCCACTGCCATGTCCAGTTGGCATCGCCCTGAAGGGTTTCATTCATAGCCATGCCGTTGCTTTTCACGTCTGTCACTTGCACCACCCCTTCGGCCGTTACGCGATAGCTGCGCGTATAGGTGCGCACTTCGGCCGTCACCTTCTCGTACACGGGTTCCTTTTTCCCGTTCACCACTTTTTCGGCCACCTGGATATCCTTTTCCAGTTTCTCGGTCGCACTGGAGGTGTTTGCCTCGCGCGGGAAATTGACGCCACGGTACACCAATTGGAGTTGATGATCGATCGGCACATTCTCGCTCAAGGCTTGCGCACCGGTATAGAATTTCAGGAATTGCCGGTTTACGGGCGTGAGCGCTTGTTGCAGCGTAAAGTTCTCACGCGAGGCATTTACCTCGGAATAGGCTACGCGAAAGGTGGCGTTGTACTCCGCCTGGTTCATCATCTCAATGGTTTCGCGGTAGCCGGGCGATAGCTTTTGCACATCGGCAAAAAGAAAGTAGGCACGCTTGGCCTCTGCGCGGCTGTTTTTCAGCATGGCCTGGATACCCGCCTCGTACGCCTCTTCGGCCGCCTTGCCCTTCACCTCGGTCAGTTCTTTGTAGCGGCTCACGGGATTGGCGATGATCTGGCTGGCGCCCGGTGAGCGTTTGATCTCCTCGTACAGCGTGTTGATCTTTTGATAATTTTCCACCGCGCGGTTCCATTTGAAGTTGGCATCCGAGGCGATTTGGTTTTTTGCATCGGTCTCCAAAAACTCAACGGCTGCCGCATAGCTCAACCCCAAAATCTCGCGCGATTTCCTGTGATCGGGGTTTTGGCGGAGGCGGTTGATGGCTGTCAGCACCGCTTGATAATAGTCACCTTGTTTGTAGGCGGCCTTTCCGGAACTGCAGGAGTCCAGCAAAAGGGCGCTCAGCCAGAGAAAAGCCAGTACACGTATCTTCATCATAGTATTTGCCTAAAGGCAATTTCGGTGCCCGAAATTAGCGATTGCCGTCCAGCGGCAAAACAGACTCACTTACGAAAAAAATCAAGCAGGATGTCATCGATCAGCCCGCGCCAGTTGCCCCAACTATGCCCTTCGTTCACTTCGCGGTAGGTAAACTGGCAGGCCGTTCCGCGTAAGATTTCCTGCATTTTGCGCGTCTCCTTAAAACTGTCATTGATCGTGCCGGTGGTCATGGACACTTTCAGCATCGGGTTGTCGGGGTTTTGGCAGAGCTCGTAGATGCGCGGCTGGGTCCAGAACGCGGGCGACTGGATGCCAGCCAACCCGAACACCGACTGGGGCGAAAAGGCAAAATACGTGGCGGCCAAACCACCCATGGATGTGCCGATGATGGCACGGCTACCGGGCTGGGGCTCCGCGGCATAGTGGGCCTCGATGTAGGGCACCAGTTCTTTGGCCATGAAGTCGTAATACGAGGCATTCATCGCCAACGCGGTCATGCGTTTGTTGTTCGATCGGTTGATGGGTTCGCGGTGATCGATGAATACGGCTATGACAGGTTTGATTTTCCCCTGGGCGATCAAATTGTCCAGCACGGTAACCATATTGCCCATGCGCGGGTGCATGTATTCGTAGCCGTCCGTTACATACACGGTGGGCATTTTGACGGTCGCATCATACCCGTGGGGCAGGTACAGGCTGTACATCACCTGGTAGCCCAGCCGCTGACTGTTAAAAAGCAAATCGCTCTTCACTACCCCCTTTGCCTTGGCAATCCCGTCTTGTTGGGCGGGTTCTTCCTTCCACGCGGGCATGCGCAACTCCGAGTTGGGGCTGCCCCCGCCCACGCCCGACCATTGCTGGTGCGGATTGCGCGGATCCAATATCCATTGCGTTCCGTTCAACAAGATTTTGTAGTCCAGACGAGCATCCGCAGGGAATGAGGCTTTCAGGTACCACATGCCGCTGGTGCCAATTTGGGTGCCTTTGTTTCGAAACGATTTGTCATATCCCCATCCATTGAAATCGCCCATCCACTCCACTTTGGTGGCGGCCCCGGTATACACAAACAAAACGGAGTCATGATGGGTAATGGGGGCAACAAGGTCAAGGGTCTGCGCGTTGCTGTCGCTGGCCTGTTGTGCCAACTGCTGCAGGCGTGCATGGATCACCTGCCCCGCAGTTCCGTGGCACAGCAGCAGTAACAGCGGCAAAAGAAACAGGCGAGGCATGAGGCTATTCGTTGTCATCGACCCGGAGGGAAAGTAACCCCGCGATAATCATCAGCACTCCGCCCAGTACAAGTGTGAGCATGGTGTTTCCCTTGAACACATTTACTGTGAGGAAACCCAAAACCGTGGCGGCAAAAATCTGGGGGATGACGATAAAAAAATTGAACACGCCCATGTAGTATCCCATTTTGTGGGCTGGCAGTGCCCCTGATAGCATGGCATAGGGCATCGACAAGATGCTGGCCCACGCAATGCCTACCAACCCCATGGACACGGCAATGACCCAGGGGTCTTGGATAAACACGATGGAGCCAAGTCCTATTCCGCCTATGATCAAGCATACCATGTGCGTGCGTTTGCGCCCCAGGCGCAGGGCAATCAGGGGGATAATAAACGCAAAAACGGCAGCCACGCCATTTCGAACGGACGAACAAACACCGAGCCAATCGGCCCCATCGTTGTACTCTTGCTTCACGCGCTCCAACTCGTGGCGGTCGGCCGTCACCAAGCCCGGGCTGTCGAGAAAGTAGTTTGTCAAGTTGAGGGTCAGTACCGGCTCGGATTGGCCCGTTTGAAACCGATCGATTTCATCCAGGTCATTTTTCAGTGAATGGAAGACCACCGGGTCCAGATCGGCCTTCAAAAAGTTGGCCTTCAGTTTTTGATACAACTCAGACGAGACACGCATGTTGTAAATGTTGCTGGTAACGGCATTGGTGGCGTAAATCCACATGGAGAAAAGCGCAAACCACGTGAAGAACTGAACATACGCCAGTTGGCGCATGGTTTTGGGCATGTGAAAAATGCCTTGAAACGATTCTTTGATGCCTTGCCAAAAGCCGCTTTGTTTATTTTCCTGACGGAGTTTTTCGATGCTCTCAGGCGGAAACTCTTCGGTGGTAAACACGGTGTACATGACCGCGGTGAGAAACGCAAAGGCTCCGGCATAAAACGACCACTTCACCGAGTCGGGGATGATGCCGCTGTCAGCGGTGTTGCTCACGCCCAGCCATTTGTTGAATATCCACGGCAGCAAGGCGGCAATAACCGAGCCCGTGCCAATAAAAAAGCTCTGCATCGCAAAACCCGCGGTTCGTTGTGAGGGGCGCAGCTTGTCGCCCACAAAAGCGCGAAACGGTTCCATGGAAATGTTGATCGAAGCATCCATGATCCACAGCATGCCACCTGCCACCCACAGCGAGGGTGAGTTGGGCATAATCACCAAGGCGATAGTGGCCAGAATAGCACCGATAAAAAAGAACGGTCTCCGCCTACCCCAGTACGGGTGCCAGGTGCGGTCGCTGATGTAGCCCACAATGGGTTGTACCAACAGACCGGTGAGGGGCGCGGCAATCCATAAAATGGGAATTTCATCTTTGTTGGCACCCAACGTTTCGAAGATGCGGCTGACGTTCGAATTCTGAAGTTCAAAGCCAAACTGAATACCGAGGAACCCAAAGCTCATGTTCCACAATTGCCAAAACGACAAGTGTGGCCGCGCGGAAGAGGCATTGCTGCTCATAGACAAGTTAATGTGACCCCGTGAAGGTAGTGTTTTTATGTGTTCCCCGATTTTCGATGGCATGTTCTTTCACCAGGCTCCACAACACGGCAGAAAGTGCCAGCGACACGGTGGCGATCACGAAGATTATGCTCTTGTTGGCGCTGTCTTCGATCACCTTGCTTAGCCCCACGCTTACGATCAGTTGCGGCAACACGACCGACAAGTTGAAAATGCCCATGAACAATCCCATTTTTGCTTTGTCCACTTTTTCCGTCATGATGGCAAACGGCAAACTAACGGTGGCCGCCCAACCAATGCCCGCGATGGCCACGAAGGTGTACAAGAGGTAAGGCGAGGTGCCCGCCAAAAGGATCAGGCCGTACCCCACTGCCATGGTGCCCATGGCCAACATGTGAACCTTCACGCGGCCGATTTTCCTGGCCCACGGTTCCAAGAGCAAGGCAGGCAACAAAAACCCCACGGCATTGAGTATCAAAAAGGATATGTTCACAATCTGGCCGGCCTGGTCACTGGCGACAATGCCCATCACGTCCCTCACATAAAAAAACATATTGACGAACATGGTTTGTACACCCAGCCAGCAAAATCCGTGCGCCAGGTAGATGCGCATTAACTGGTTGTAGTCGGAAGTAGGTTGCACGGAGCCGGACTGATGGGCCGTGGGAGCTGTCAATGCGTTGGGTTCGGTGATGAACAAGGGAGGCAGCATGGAAAACACAAAGACCAAACCAACCGAAAAGAAAATCAACGGGTAGTTGCCGAAGTAGGCACCGATGGCATAGGCCAGCACGCCAAACGCTCCGGATATGGTTTGCATCAACGTATAGCCACGGGTTCGCTTCTCGCCCTCGGGTGTTACATCGGCAATCACCGAGCGTGTGGGGTTAAATCCGATGTTGATGGAGAGGTCAAGTGTCAGGGCCACGGCCACGGCCACCAGCATGATGTCCAGTCCGGTACGTTTGCTCAATGCTCCCAGCTGCGTGAGCGCAACAAGACTGAGCGAAGCCATCAGGCCACCGATCCAGATGAAGGGCCGTCTGCGGCCACCCCAAAACCAGGTTTTGTCGCTGATAAAACCGATGATCACTTGCCCCACAATGCCGGCAATAGGCCCTGCGGCCCACACCAATCCAACCTGGTGGATGTCCAGTTGATGTTCGGTGGACAAAATCCAACTGAGGGCCGAAATTTGTACCGACAAGGCAAAGCCCATCGCGGTAGCGGGCAAACTCAGTATAGCGAAAAAACCGGAGGAGAGCTTTCGTTGTAGTGCATTCATGTCACCAACTGATTTCGATGGGATCGGTCGAGTATGGTATCACCACCCGTTTGACGAATTCCGAGCCCATGCTTTCAGGGTCGTGTATCGGATCGTATTTCTCCAAAGGCGTAAAAAATGAATGCATGACGGATTCGACCGGACGGGTCTCGCCATTGATCTGAACACGCTGCGCGTCCGTGCCATGCAGCGTGATTTCAAGCGATGTGTACGGTGTGGCGTATGTTCCCTGCGCGGCATGCACCACAACACGGTTGCCTCGGCATTCAATCAACCGGGTGTTGAAGATTCCCTTCTGATAGTCAAAGGTGTTGCCATCATCCTCGTACCACTCAAACGAAGTAGCCTCGGCACCTGCATAAATGTGCAGTTTTAGTTGATCGGCCTTTTGTTTGGTGTGTGCCTTGGCGGCTTGCATGGGCAGCACGGCCCCTGCCCTTACAAAAACGGGCAAGCGGTGGATCGGGCAGTCCACAATGATTTCTGAGTTGCCCTGATATTTTTTTCCGGTGTAGAGATAGTACCAATCCCCGGGAGGCAAAAAGACCTTGACCATGTCTTTGGTGCTTTCTACGGGGGCCACTAAAATGTGCGGGCCCAACAAATACTGGTTCTGGTAGAGCCCGTCAAACACACGCGCATCATGCGGGTGCTCAAGAGCCAGCGAGCGCTGCACGGGCATGCCTGTTTTGGCGGCATCGTGAAAGAGCGAGTAGATATAGGGCAGCAACTGGTAGCGGAACTTGATATAATTGCGCGAGATCTGCTCCACTTCTTCCCCAAAGCTCCAGGGCTCTGCATCACGGGTGTTGATCATGGTATGGCCGCGGAAAAAAGGCGAGAGCGCCCCGATGGAAATCCAGCGGGCAAAGAGTTTGGTGTTCGCATCGCCCACAAATCCGCCCACGTCATATCCCGCAAAGGCAATACCGGTAAGCCCCAAGCTGTTTACCAGGCGTACGCCCAACAGCATGTGCTCATCGTACGATACATTGTCACCCGTCCAAACCGCGGCATACCGCTGCACGCCCGAAAACCCCGAGCGCGTCAAGTTAAACGGACGCTGTCCGTTCAGCAATGCCTTCGTGCCTTCGTAGGTGGCCCGCGCCATCTGGAAGCCATAAATGTTGCGCCCCCTGCGCGTGGTAGATTGGTTTCCCTCAAAATCAAACACCAGGTTTTCGGGCAGCGCATGCCCCCAAGTGGCAATCTCGTTCATGTCGTTCCAGTATCCTTTCACGCCCAGCTTGGCATAGGCCCGTAACTTTTCTTTCCACCACTGGCGTGCACCCGGTTGGGTGAAGTCAGGGAAATGGCACCAGCCCGGCCACACCTGACCGGTGTAGTACTGGCCATCGGGGTATTTGATGAACACATCGTTTTTGACGCCATCGTCATAGGCATCGTAGCCCTTTTCTTCTTTGATGCCCGGGTCGCACATGAGCACCACGTCAAAGCCGAGGTCTTTGAGTTCGTTCAGCAGCTTTTGCGGCTGGGGGAAATTTTTCTGATCCCACGTGAAGATTTTATATCTCTCCATGTAGTGGATGTCCATCACGATAACATCGGCCGGGATGTCTTTTTCGCGGAACGTGCGCGCCAAATTTTGTACCTCCTTGTCGGGATAGTAGCTGTAGCGGCATTGTTGATAGCCAATGCTCCAGAGCGGGGGCATTTCCATACGGCCCGTGAGCCACGTGTACTGTTGGATGATGTCCGCCACGGTGGCTCCGTAAAAGAAATAATAGTTCATCTCGCCCGCATCGGCCGCAAAGCTGGCGAAACGATTGTTGGAGGCACCAAAATTGAAAAATGTCTTATGGGTGTTGTCCAAAAACAAGCCGTAACAAAGTCCGTGGTGAAGCCCTATGTAGAAAGGAGTGGAGCAGTACAGCGGGTCTTGGCCCGAGTGATAGGCGTAGGCATCAGTATTCCACTGTACATAAGATGATCCTTTGCGATCGAGGTTGCCTGTTTTTTCGCCCATGCCAATGAAGCGCTCACCTTCTTGCAGCTTCTTATACGTGGTTACCTGTTCGCCCACCCAGGCCGTACCCAAGCCGGGCTCATCTTCGTTGATGACCACGCCTTGCGGGGTAAGAAAGCGAAAGCGCACCGGGTTTTTGGTGATTTCAAGGGTGAGGTGCTCGGTTTGCAGCACGACTACGCTGCCCGTGTCGCGGTGGTTGAGCGTAACGGACTCAGGCTGTGCCACCACCGAGTACGAAAAATCTTCAAACGAGGCTTCGCGCGTAACGCTGATGCGCACAATGGAAGGTGAGTAAAAAAGGGCGCGAAACGACAATCGACCTGATTTGCCTTGGGCGCGGGCACCGCTCACTTGGAACGATTCCAACGCGGCCAATGGCTCGCTGACGGACTTATTAAACATATTGAACCGGTAGTTGCTGTGGTTAGTCTTCAAAAAAGACCAAAGCGCAGCACTTAACCTAATAAACCGGGTTCAAAAACTCCGAAAACGGTTGCGGGAAACGACACGCCAATCCGAGATGCAAAATTCAGAATCGACCCTTTTGTGTGTTTACTTTTTCTTCCGGATGGATGACTCGCGGGCCAGCAGCCGTGTTTTGAGCACTTTGGTCTCGGGCTGGGGTTCACCCTGGTCTTTGTCGCGCATTTCGATGTGGCGGATCAGCAACCGGGCCGCTTCTTGTCCCATTTCAAAGCCAGGCTGGTCCACCGAGCTGAGCGGAGGGTCCATCAATTGGCTGAAAAACCAGTTGCTGAAGCCCATGACGGCCATATCGGTAGGAATGGAAAGGCCTTTTTCTTTCACGGCCTTCATGGCGCCCATGGCCAGCATGTCGTTGTTGGCAAAAATGGCATCCGGGGGTGTGCTGAGCGAAAGCAGCTTTTTGGTGGCTTTTTGGGCTTCTTCCAAGGAGCCGTCCGGACATTGGATGATCAGGTTTTCTTTTACTTCCAGGCCGCGGTCCGTCAGGGCTTCCTTGTAGCCGCGCAGGCGGTCCGTGCTGATGAGTAAGTTGGGGGCCGCCATGAGGTGGGCGATGCGTTTGCAACCCTGATCGATCAGGTGCAGCACGGCTTCTTTGGCGCCCACGTAGTCGTCCACGATCACCTTGCTGGTGTTGGGGTTGGTGTACATGCGGTCGAAGAACACGATGGGCACGCCCTTGGAAATGATAGCCTCGATGTGGTCGTAATTGGTTGTTTCTCTGGAGATTGACAAGAGCATGCCGTCCACGCGGCTGTTGAAAAGAGCCTTCATGTCCGTGATTTCGCGTTGCACGGACTCGTTGGTTTGGGTGAGGATGACATTGTAGCCGGCCTGGTAGGCGACATCTTCGATGCCGCTGATGACGGTGCTGAAGAAGAAGTGCACGATTTCGGGGATGATGACCCCGATGGTATTGGTCTTTTTCTGGCGCAGGCTCAGGGCCACGATATTGGGCTGGTAGTTGAGTCTTTCGGCCAGTTCGTTGACGGCTTTTTTGGTTTCGGAGCTGATGTCCGGATGGTCTTTGAGTGCCCGCGAGACGGTAGAGGGCGAGATGCCCAGTTCGCGGGCGATGTCTTTAATGGTGACTTGGTTGAATTTCATAGCGTCAGACCTAGCGAAGGTGTAAACATAGCTAGTTTTGAGGTGATAATTATAGAGGTAACCCATTTTAAGCGTCCATGCTGCCGCTCGTGAGCAAAGTCAAAAACGGCACTGTTCTTTTGTGGCTTAGATTGGTTTTGCTACGGTGTGCTCTATATTGTTTTTTCCGATGGTATCGTCTCAAAGGCGCATAATGACGGTGCGACCCTTGACCGCGAACCCAACGGCCGCAAAGGGTCAAAATGGGGTGTTGGAATCGTTCCCAGTCCAGTCATGCCCTTTTTTTGGACTTGGGCGAATTGCTCTGGAAGTGAATTTTTCAGCCTGAAACTCTGGATGTGAAATGTTCTTTTTCGCACGATTTTCGGGTTACTAGGCGCAGCGCACGGGCAGCTAGCCCGCTGCGCAAGGTTAAACAAACGCAATACTTGTTATAATGCAAACGGTTGCGGCAACGATTCCTAAAAAAAAATGGCCGATTCTGTGTGATTTCATTGTTTTTCGCCAACGATCGTTCTTACTTTAGCCGTGTTATCGTAGTGTTATCTGCGGTAACTGTGACCAGTAACAACAACAATTCAAACCCAAACAAATGAAACGATTACTTTACTTAGCGACTTTTGCGGTCTTTGGGGGAGGCATTTTGATTTCCTGTGAACCCGACTCAGTTGAGCCGGAAATCTTTGATTCTGCTCCCTCCATTACTATCACCAGCCCTGGAAGTTACATCATCGAGAATTTGGACTTCAATATGGAGTTCAAAATCAACGATGGTGTTAGCGAGGAAATTTCCATTTCTCCTCTTGAATCGGCCGAATTCGTTATTTTAGACTCTGACACGTCAGATGTAGTTGTCCCGGAAGTGGAGTTGGCGGTCGGTGGCATCCTTACAGAGGTTGATCAGGTGTTCGATAACAATTTGCCAGTGGGTTCTTACGTGCTTCGTGTTGTTGCGCGTGATACGCGTGGCAACGAAACGGTGGCGCTGAAGCGATTTCAAGTAATTGAAGATTATGTGTCGATCAGCATCATTGGCAGTGCTACTCCCGGTGGATGGGACTCTGACACCAACATGACGCGTGATGCTGGCAACCCTATTTTGTGGAAAATAAATGACCTTGTTTTGACGGCCGGTGCGGCAAAATTCCGTGCCAATGGTAATTGGACAGTCAATTGGGGCGCGACAGGCTTTCCAACGGGTACCGGAACGCAAGATGGACCTGACATTCCCATTATTGCAGGCACATATGACATTGAATTGAATGTTATTACGGGCCAATATAGATTTCAGTAGCCGGTTTATCTTTTTCACATACAACATGTCGAACATATTATGAATATTCTATACAAAAACATTGCGAAGTGCGTAACGCTGGGACTTTTTTTTGTCATCAGCGTGGGTGCCTTTGCACAGCAGGTTGTAACCGGTAAAGTTACTTCCGCGGATGACAATGCGGGGATTCCTGGTGTTAACATTCTGGAAAAGGGAACCAGTAATGGAACCGTGACCGATGTTGACGGTAATTTTTCGATTGCCGTGGGGCCAAATGCTACGTTGGTATTTTCGTTTGTCGGTTATGTCACACAAGAAGCCGCTGTGGGCTCCAAGTCAGTGATCAATGTATCGATGGCCTCTGATGTAACAGCTCTTTCGGAGGTGGTAGTGGTCGGCTACGGAACCCAAGACAAAAAGGAAATAACAAGCGCAGTTTCTAGTGTGAAGGCGGAGGAGTTTAACCGTGGGAACGTGAATGACCCCTCGCAGTTACTGGCTGGAAAAGTTGCTGGTTTGCAGGTCGTTAGGGAAGGGTCTAATCCGAGTCAGGGATTTAATATTCGTTTGAGAGGTCTGTCTTCAGTTGGCGCGAATTCTTCTCCGTTGATAGTGATCGATGGAGTCATTGGAGCGTCCCTCAACAGTGTTGATCCCAATGATATAGCATCCATGGACGTGCTGAAAGACGGGTCGGCTGCTGCGATTTACGGAACCCGGGGCTCTGCGGGGGTAATTATCATAACTACAAAAAAAGGCGTTGCTGGTAAAACAACAGTCGATTACAACGGTTATGTTTCTGCAGAATCGATAGCAAGGAGAATTCCTGTCTTGACGGCATCGGAGTTTCGCAATTTTTCCGGTGAGCTAAATGTTGCCGGAGGCGATCGGGGTGCAGATACCAATTGGTTAGACGAAATCTCACGTACAGCGATTAGCCATGTACACACGGTTTCCCTTGGAGGCGGAACAAAGGGAACAACTTATCGCGCATCTGTTAACTTCCGGGATATTGATGGTATTCAGCGGTTTACAGGCTTTCAAAATCTAAACACGAGATTAAATTTGACCCAAAAAGCGTTGAATGATAAAATGACCATCAACGCTCAAATTGTTACAACGAATCGCGAGTCGAATTTTGGGTTCAATGATGCTTTCCGTTACTCCACGATATACAATCCTACTGCCCCCGTTCGTTCAAGCGACCCTGCTTTCGAACAATACGGAGGATATTACCAAGAAACGCGGTTTGACTTCTTGAACCCCGTGGCGATGATTGAGCAAAATCGCAATGAAGGTCAGTACGCCAGATTAAACACCAACATTAGCGCGACATATGAATTAACAAGTTCCTTGAGCGTTTCGGCTAGCTACTCCAAGCAAACAGAGGAAGAATTTTTTGGACGTTATTTCAGTAAGCAAAGTTTATTTGTGGGGTTTGGTCGAAAAGGCTTGGCAGAACGGAATACCAACAAGTTTCAGTTTGATCTATTTGAAACAACCGTCAACTTCAGCCAAAATTTTGGTGATCTGAATTTGGCAGCCGTGGGTGGTTATTCCTTCCAAGAATTTACGAATGAGGGATTTGGAATTTCCGCTGGGAATTTTGTCTCTGATGCTTTCACGTACAATGATATTGGGTCTGCATTAGATATACCGAACGGGGTCGCAAATGCTTTCAGCTACAAGAATGACAATAAACTCATAGCTTTTTTTGGTCGTGTCAATCTAAACTTCAAAGAAGCGTATTTTTTGTCGGCTGCTGCCAGGTATGAAGGTTCAACTCGATTTGGGCAAGACAATAAGTGGGGACTCTTCCCAGCGGTAAGTGCTGGGGCTACATTGACTAATCTTTTTGATGTGCCGGTGTTCAATTCCTTGAAAATTCGTGCTGGGTACGGAGTTACAGGGCAGCAACCTAATGGCAGCTATTTGTCTTTATTGACTTTTGGCCGTTCTGGTAACTTCTTGGTCAATGGTCAATATGTTCCCGGTTATGCTCCAACATACAATGCCAACCCAGACTTGGCGTGGGAGAAAAAGGGGGAGTTCAATGTGGGGTTTGATTTCTCATTGATGAGTAATCGGTTGACAGGCTCGATTGACTATTATACTCGCACTACCACTGATTTCATTCAGTTTCAGAGTGTTCCCGTCCCTCCTAATTTGGCACCCAATACATTTCTTAACGGAGGTGACCTTCGGAACAATGGCTTGGAAATTGCCCTTAACTATCAACTGATTTCTACCGGTGACTTAAGCGTTACCACCGGAGTTAACCTGGCAACGTTTAATACCGAGATTCGTGATTTGAATCTGGGGGAAAGCGGACAGCGTTTTCAGGCCAATGTTGGTTCACCTGGTCAGAATGGAACTTTTATGATTCGTTTACGGGAAGGCCAGCCCGTTGGCCAGATCTGGGGTTTAAAGTATAAAGGGCTTGATGAAAATGGAAAATGGGTATATGAAGATGTGAACGGTGATGGGGTGTATGATCAGTTCGAGGATGGGCAAGTATTGGGGCAAGGGTTGCCGAAATTCACGCTAAACTGGAACACCTCGGCAATGTATCGTAATTTCGATTTCAATTTTCTTGTGCGGTCGGCCTTTGGTCATAGCATAGTCAATCAATATAGAACATTCTATGAATCTCCCGGAGCCATAACAAGTTACAACGTGGTAGAGTCTGCAAGAGAGTTGAGGTTTTTGACGGATGCGCCAGCATACTCAAGTCTTCATGTGGAAAAAGGGGATTATGTTGCTTTGGACAACATTACTGTGGGCTATACTGTACCGCTCACGAACGGAAGTCGTTTTTCGAAAGTAAGGGTGTACACCACGGCCCAAAACCCTTTCATTTTGACAAAATATAGTGGCGCTGATCCAGAGGTGCGTTATGTGGATACAGAAGAAGGCGATAACCCGCTTCAGCCTGGCATCGACCGGAGGAACACGTGGGTGCGTACTCGCACGTTTACACTGGGTGTTAATGTTACTTTTTAAATTTAATGACAGATGAAAATTTTTGATATCAAAAACAGAATTAAGCAGTCCTTAAGCATAGGATTGACTGTGATGTTTGGATTCTCCTGTACCAACTTGGACGAGACATTGTATAGCCAGGTGACACAGGACAACTTCTTTAAGACCGATGAGGAGAGAGTGACAGCACTTGCCGCGGCTTATACGGTCTTGTACTTCTGGGGCAGTCACAATGGATACTTTTCCTATCAGGAGGTGACCACAGATGAAATGGCTATACCGGTGAAGGGTAATGACTGGCTTGATGGCAATCAATGGGTTTTTGCGCACCGGCATACCATGACACCTCAGGGCGAAGGGTTAAACAACATGTGGAACGACCTATTCCGCGGGGTAAATACTTGTAATCGTTTAATAAAGCAGTTCGAGGCCATTCCGGATTCAGGGCCTACCATTGCCGAAGTGAAGACTTTGAGAGCGTTTTACTACTATCTGCTCATGGACAATTTCGGTGGCGTTCCACTCGTGACGAGCTTTGATAATGCGGAGCCGAATCCGGTACGAGCTAGCAGAACTGAGGTCTATAATTTTGTGATATCTGAACTGCAAACCAATGTTCCCCTTCTTAGCCAAGAGAAAAATCAGGCTACCTACGCCCGGTTTAATTATTGGGCTGGGAGAACTTTGCAGGCACGCATTTTGCTGAACTCTGGAATTTATCTCGGAACGAGTACCCCGGCTACCGCAGCGCTGGATGCGGTAATTTCGGCCTGTGATGAGGTTATCAACAGTGGCAAGTTTTCTCTGGAGCCGAATTTCTTCTCTAATTTTACATCCACGAATGGGGGCCCTGGTGCCGCGGAGTTTATTTTGGCCGTTCCATATGATGAAAAGTTTGCTGGGGGATTCAATATTCATCAGATGACGCTGCACTATGAAAGTCAAAAGACCTATAATTTGGTTGATCAGCCGTGGAATGGATACACGACTCTTCAGTCGTTTTACAACTCATTTGATCCAGCGGACGTACGCAGAAATTCAATAATAACGGGCCCTCAATTTTCGTCTTCAGGTGTTCGTTTGCGCGACACGGGCGCAGAACCGAGTGACCCAGATGGTCAAGACTTGACGTTCACGCCAGCTGTCAATGAACTCACGCCTAATGCGCTTCGACAAGCGGGGGGTCGTGTTGGTAAGTTTCAGTTTAAGTTGGGGGCGCGTAATACGCTGGATAACGACTTTCCCATATATCGGTATGCAGAGGTGCTATTGATGAAGGCTGAAGCTTTGTGGCGAAAAAGTAATAACCCCACAGATGCTGCCGCGCTGACATTGGTTAATCAAGTTCGTGCACGTGCCTTTGATCCGGATCAGCCCCTAAACAGTTTGGGCTCATTGGGGGATGCCTATCCTGGCCCCGCGCTTTTGCAGGAGTTGGGCCGCGAATTTTTCGCGGAGGCAAAGAGACGGCAGGATTTGATTCGCTTCGGCAAGTTTGGGGCAGCTTGGGACTTCAAAGACGCATCGGCAGCCACAAAGACTATTTTTCCCATTCCGGCTCCCCAAAGAGTCGCAAATCCAAATTTAGATCAGAACCCTGGTTACTAGAGTTGGTGAACTTAATTAGAAAACGGCCGTCCAGAATTGGACGGCCGTTTTTATTTGCGCTTGAATTTTGAAATTTTCAATTGACTAATTGGTTGCTTCGTTAATTTTACCTTCAATGGGAAGGTTGAGGTGGTTTTATTTTCTTTTATTAGTGAATTGCAGAGCTGACCGTGATCAGTTGACGCATGGCACCCAACGACTCCGATTGCGTGACACGAATATAGTTTTTTCAAATACAATTGCTTATAGCGAATCTCTAAATCCCTACACCTACCGAAACTTCTTCAACGGAGCAGGGGTGGCCATAGGAGACATCAATAACGATGGGTGGGAGGATATTTATTTTACCGGCAATCAGGTAGAAAACAAGCTGTATCTGAATCTCGGAAACTGGCGGTTTGAGGATATTACTCGTGCGGCAGGCGTGGCGTGTCAGGACGTTTGGTCAACAGGTGTGGTGATGGTGGATGTTAATGCAGATGGCTGGTTGGATATATACATCTGTAAGTCCGGCCCCCCCGATGTGACAGGGGTACGACACAATGAATTATTTATCAACAATGGAGATTTAACATTCACAGAATCATCAAAAGAGTGGGGCCTGGCCGTTACAGGGCTATCCACTCACGCTACATTTTTTGACTTTGATCGCGATGGAGATCTTGACTGCTATATACTATCGAATTCGATTCGTCCGATTGGGGGGTTTGACCTCCAGAAAGATTCTAGGGAAACACCGGATCCATCAGGACAAGGAGCACGTTTTATGAGAAACGAGGGCACGCACTTCATAGATGTAACAACTCAGGTGGGAATATACTCGAGTGCTATTGGATTTGGTCTTGGCGTCACCGCAACCGATGTGAACAATGACGGATGGATAGACCTGTATGTTTCAAACGATTTTTTTGAACGAGACTACTTGTATATCAACCAACAAAACGGATCTTTTCGCGAGAGACTTGAGGAATACGTGATGTCAGCTAGTTTTGGATCTATGGGCGCGGATGCTGCCGACATCAACAATGATGGCCTACTTGATATTTTTGTTACTGAGATGTTACCTTCCGATCACGCACGGTACAAAACAAAAGCGGTATTCGAGAATTGGGAGAAGCAACAACGCGGTTTCTCGCAGGGGTATGGTGTACAAGTGCCACGGAATGTTATTCATGTCAATCAAGAAGGAGACCAATTTTCTGAGATGGGGAGGTTATTTGGGATCGAGGCTACCGATTGGAGTTGGGGTGCTTTGCTGTTCGATGTCGACTTGGATGGGTGGAAGGACATATTTGTAGCCAATGGAATTGCGAGGGATTTGACGGATCAGGACTACGTAAATTTTATGGCCGATCCCCAAACAATTCGATCACTGGTGGATACCAAAGGGATGGTGATTGGCGAGTTGTTAGACAAGGTTCCTTCCGAACCGCTTGTCAACCCACTGTTCAAAAATCTCAGCGGTGACGATTTTGCCAATGTGTCGATGGAATGGGGACTTTCCCGCGCATCTTTTTCAAATGGGGCAGCATATGGCGACTTGGACAATGACGGAGATTTTGATTTGGTGATCTCGAATATTAATGAACCGGCATTTGTCGTTGAAAACGGGACGCGTCAGATGGATTCAGTTCATTTTTTGGCCATTGATTTACGGAGTCGGTCGAAAAATACACACGCTATTGGCGCAAAGGTGTCGATCTTCACAGGCGGACAGCGGCAAATGGTTGAGGTCAATCCTGCTCGGGGATTTATGTCGTCCAGTAGTTACCGCGTGATCGCTGGCCTGGGTTTTGAAGAAAAAGTGGACTCGGTGGAGGTGGATTGGGGGGATGGCCTCTTTTCGGTGTTGCACAATCCCGATGTAGATACGTTGCTTCGTATTGAGGACAACAGGCTTTTACAGAAATCGACAGCAGATAGGAACTCGGATGCAGTACCTTATTTTCGAGAGACTTTATACACATCTTTTTATCCGCACCGGGAGAACGAGTTCAACGATTTTGACCGTGACCGACTGCTGTACCACATGCTGAGCAACGAAGGCCCGCGGGCTTGCAAGGGTGACGCCAACGGGGACGGGCTTGACGATGTTTTTGTGGGCGGGGCCAAGGGCCAACCGGGCCGCCTGTACCTCCAGGGCCCGGGGGGCACCTTCCGCAGCGCGGACGAGCCGCTGTTTTCGCAGGACAGCGCGAGCGAGGACTGCGGGTGCGTTTTTTTTGATGCGGACCGCGATGGGGACCTTGACCTGTACGTGGCGAGCGGAGGGTATGAATACCCGACCACGAGCACGGCCCTGGCCGACCGTCTGTACCTCAACGAGGGGCGCGGGCATTTCAGGAAAGAGGCATCCCAGGTGCTTCCGGCTTCGAAGTTCGAGTCCACCTCGGCCGTTGCCGCGGCCGACTTTGACGGTGACGGTGACATGGACCTTTTCGTGGGGGTGCGGCTGGATCCGTTCCAGTACGGTGTACCCACCAACGGCTACCTTCTGGAGAACGATGGGCGCGGCAAGTTCCGGGAAGTGAGCGGGGAACGCGCCCCGGTGCTGAAAGGGATGGGTATGATCACCGATGCGCTCTGGAGCGACTATGACCGGGACGGAGACCCGGACCTGCTGGTGGTGGGCGAGTGGCTGGGGGTGCGGCTTTTCAACAATGCGGGGGGCAAGTTCACGGAAGTGAGCGGCCGGTTGGGCCTTTCGGGCACGGAAGGGTGGTGGAACAAAGTGATCGCGCACGACCTTGACGGGGACGGGGACGAAGACTACGTGCTGGGCAACCATGGTTTGAATTCGCGTTTCAAGGCTAGCAAGGAGAAGCCGGTGACTATGTGGGTGAACGACTTTGACCAGAACGGCACGGTGGAGCAGATCATCTGCCGCTGGTGGGGCGATACGCAATACCCGATGGCCCTTCGGCATGACCTGTTGAGCCAGCTTCCGGGGCTGAAGAAGAAGTACCTTAAATACAGCAGCTACAAAGACCAACGGGTGGAGGACATATTCACGGCCGACCAGTTGAAACGGGCGCTCAAATGGGAGGCGAGGGAACTCCGCACGGCCGTTTTGTGGAACGAAGGGGGCACGTTGCGGTTGGCTCCGCTGCCGGTGGAGGCGCAGTACGCCCCGATGTACGGGTTGGCGGCCGGGGATTTCACGGGCGATGGGAAGGCGGACATCGTGGTGGGGGGCAACCAGTACCGCGCCAAGCCGGAAGTGGGCCGCTACGATGCGAGCTACGGGGCGCTGTTCGCGGGAGACGGCCGGGGAGGGTTCACGTTCGTCCGATCATCGGAGTCGGGCCTGAAGATCCGGGGCGAAGTACGCAGCATCGTTCCGCTGCGCGTGCAGGGCAAGCCCCACCTGTTTTTTGCCCTCAATAATGATGTGCCGAAATTATTTATGTTACAAAAATGAGACAGAGTTTTTTTTTGATGGTTTGTTTATTTGTTTCGTGCAAAACAGACTATCAGCGATTGGAAGAAAATGAGCTGCGGTCAGGTAAACGTTTCGATGATTTTATCGAGGGATTGCATTTGGGTATGACACGTCAAGAATATTTTGATCAATGTTTACAGAAAAATCATGATGGGGTATTCACCAACGGGCTTGGAAATCGAGTTCAGTACAAGATAGCATCGGGTTTGAAAGAAATAAACCTTTTGTTTGAGCCAGATTATCATGACGAACATATTTTTCAGTTTGACATTCAGGCCAACTATGTGGCATGGTCCCCTTGGAACGCACAGCTATCATCAGATAACCTGGTTGAAGACTTGAAAAGTATTTGCATGCAGTGGTATTCGGGAAACGATTTTCTCAAAGTTGACGGGGGGGGGGACCGAACGGCTTGGGTTAAAGTCGATGGTAATAGACGAGTGACAATTTGGGCCTCGGAAGACGGGCTTGCAAAAGTGATGGTTCGCGATTTAACCGTTTCACATGATCAACGCGAGGAGTAGCGCCTCAGCGGCCGTTTTATTTTTTCTGTTCTGTTGCACAGAACAAAGACCACCCCGTGTTCCAAACACCCGTTCGTTATTTGAACTGGTGTCATCGGACGAGTCCGGTATTACATTCGTCAACGAGCTTTCGTTTGATGAAAAATTCAATATCTATACCTACAGGAATTTTTACAATGGAGGTGGGGTCGGATTAGGGGATATCAACAACGATGGACTTCTGGATGTCTACTTTAATTCAAATCAGGGGTCCAATAAATTATACCTTAACAAAGGCGATTGGGAATTTGAAGATGTTACGGAGCGCGCTGGGGTTGAGGGGAAAAAGTCCTGGTCAACGGGCGTGGCTATGGCCGATGTGAATGGCGATGGTTGGTTGGATATTTATGTATGTAACTCCGGAGATGTTGCGGGAGGTAATAAGCAAAACGAGTTATTTATCAACAACGGAGATTTAACGTTTACAGAATTGGCGGCTGCGTATGGGTTGGCCGATCCCGGATTTACTACACATGCGGTCTTTTTTGACTATGACAATGACGGAGATTTGGATGTTTACATACTAAACAATTCATATCAGGCCATTGGCAGTTTCAATCTACAGAAAAATGAACGGCCACTACGCGACCCATTTGGCGGTGATAAACTGATGCGAAATGAGGGTGATAAATTTGTTGATGTTTCAGAGGAGGCTGGAATCTATGGGAGCGTTATCGGGTTTGGTTTGGGTGTTACAATTGGAGACGTCAACAAAGACGGGTGGCTGGATATTTTTGTTTCCAATGATTTTTTTGAGAGGGATTACCTATATATCAATCAGAAAAACGGAACATTCTCCGAGGAACTAACCCAGTGGATGAATTGTATCAGCGGAGCATCAATGGGTGCCGACATGGCGGACATAAATAATGACGGCTTTCTGGATATTTTCGTGACCGAAATGTTGCCGTCAGAACATGGGCGGCAAAAAACCGTCACCACGTTTGAGGACTGGAATCGATATCAGTACAATGTTGCAAATGACTATTTTCACCAGTTTACACGCAACATGTTTCAATTGAATAACGGTGACCGTTCATTTTCAGAAGTTGGCCGGCTGATGGGCGTAGAGGCCACCGATTGGAGTTGGGGTGCGTTGATCGCTGACTTTGACAATGATGGAAAGCGGGATTTATTCGTTTCAAATGGCATCCGACAAGATCTTACAGACCAGGATTTTCTGTCCTATGCGAGCAGCGAAGAGTTTGCCAAGTCGGTCATCACCCGAAACGGGGTAAACTATAAAAAATTGGTGGAGGTCATTCCAAGTCAGAAGATTGGGAATTTCATGTTCCGTAATATTGGAGACCTCGAGTTTCAGGATGTGTCTTCAGAATGGGGCGTTCACGAGCCGAGTTTTTCGAATGGGGCGGCATATGGTGATTTGGACAATGATGGCGATCTTGACCTGGTAGTCAATAATGTGGACGACCGCGCTTATCTATACAGAAATAATACATCGACACTCAGCCAAAACCACTATTTAACACTGCGGCTGAATGGGCAAATGAGAAATCGATCAGCAATTGGAGCGCGAGTTGAGGCACTGGTCAAAGGGAAGGTTTTTTATGCGGAGCAAATTCCAACAAAAGGTTTTGAGTCAAGCATTGATCACCGGGTGCACATCGGGATGGGCAAGGATACCGTCATTGATAAATTGGTTGTTTATTGGCCTTCGGGCAAGACGAGTGTGCTGGAAAGTGTTTTGTGTGATCAGATATTGGAGTTGAGTGAGTCCACCGCACAGATGATGTCACCTCTATTCACATCGGCCCAGCCGGTATCAGAATCGTTTTTGCGCGAGGCACATAAAAATGGATTTTATCCGCACCGGGAGAACGAGTTCAACGATTTTGACCGTGACCGACTGCTGTACCACATGCTGAGCAACGAAGGCCCGCGGGCTTGCAAGGGTGACGCCAACGGGGACGGGCTTGACGATGTTTTTGTGGGCGGGGCCAAGGGCCAACCGGGCCGCCTGTACCTCCAGGGCCCGGGGGGCACCTTCCGCAGCGCGGACGAGCCGCTGTTTTCGCAGGACAGCGCGAGCGAGGACTGCGGGTGCGTTTTTTTTGATGCGGACCGCGATGGGGACCTTGACCTGTACGTGGCGAGCGGAGGGTATGAATACCCGACCACGAGCACGGCCCTGGCCGACCGTCTGTACCTCAACGAGGGGCGCGGGCATTTCAGGAAAGAGGCATCCCAGGTGCTTCCGGCTTCGAAGTTCGAGTCCACCTCGGCCGTTGCCGCGGCCGACTTTGACGGTGACGGTGACATGGACCTTTTCGTGGGGGTGCGGCTGGATCCGTTCCAGTACGGTGTACCCACCAACGGCTACCTTCTGGAGAACGATGGGCGCGGCAAGTTCCGGGAAGTGAGCGGGGAACGCGCCCCGGTGCTGAAAGGGATGGGTATGATCACCGATGCGCTCTGGAGCGACTATGACCGGGACGGAGACCCGGACCTGCTGGTGGTGGGCGAGTGGCTGGGGGTGCGGCTTTTCAACAATGCGGGGGGCAAGTTCACGGAAGTGAGCGGCCGGTTGGGCCTTTCGGGCACGGAAGGGTGGTGGAACAAAGTGATCGCGCACGACCTTGACGGGGACGGGGACGAAGACTACGTGCTGGGCAACCATGGTTTGAATTCGCGTTTCAAGGCTAGCAAGGAGAAGCCGGTGACTATGTGGGTGAACGACTTTGACCAGAACGGCACGGTGGAGCAGATCATCTGCCGCTGGTGGGGCGATACGCAATACCCGATGGCCCTTCGGCATGACCTGTTGAGCCAGCTTCCGGGGCTGAAGAAGAAGTACCTTAAATACAGCAGCTACAAAGACCAACGGGTGGAGGACATATTCACGGCCGACCAGTTGAAACGGGCGCTCAAATGGGAGGCGAGGGAACTCCGCACGGCCGTTTTGTGGAACGAAGGGGGCACGTTGCGGTTGGCTCCGCTGCCGGTGGAGGCGCAGTACGCCCCGATGTACGGGTTGGCGGCCGGGGATTTCACGGGCGATGGGAAGGCGGACATCGTGGTGGGGGGCAACCAGTACCGCGCCAAGCCGGAAGTGGGCCGCTACGATGCGAGCTACGGGGCGCTGTTCGCGGGAGACGGCCGGGGAGGGTTCACGTTCGTCCGATCATCGGAGTCGGGCCTGAAGATCCGGGGCGAAGTACGCAGCATCGTTCCGCTGCGCGTGCAGGGCAAGCCCCACCTGTTTTTTGCCCTCAACAATGAGGTGCCTCGGCTGTATGAAATCAAGACACCGTGAGCAGGCCAGTTGTCGTTCGGTGGATGTTGGTGGGATGGTTGTTCCTAACCCTGGCGTGTTCATCGCCAACACCCAAAACCCTGTTTCAACCACGCACTGAAACCGGCATCGAATTTTCCAACACCGTAATTGAAACAGAGCAATTCAACATCATCGAATATTTGTATTTCTACAACGGAGCGGGTGTGAGCATCGGTGACGTCAACAACGATGGATTACCCGATGTGTATTTGGTTTCCAACCAAGATAGCAATCGCCTGTTCCTCAATAACGGCAACTGGAAATTTGAGGACATTACCCATCGCGCGGGAGTGCCCGGCAAAGGAAACTGGAAGACAGGAACGGTGATGGCCGATGTAAATGGCGATGGATGGGTGGACATTTATACGTGTGGCGTGGGGGCATACAAGTCGTTTACCGGATCCAATCAACTTTACATTAACAATGGGGACCTTACTTTTTCTGAGAAGTCAGCCGAGTACGGATTGGCGTTCACCGGATTTTCTACACAAGCTTGTTTTTTTGACTATGATCGCGATGGCGATTTGGATATGTACTTACTGAATCATTCCGTTCACTCGGTTGATTCCTATGGGCGCGCATCACTTCGAAATAAACCCGACTCGCTGGCCGGTGATAGACTATTTGAAAACCTATTGATCCCCACGGGCCAACCGACATTTATTGACGTGACCGCCAAGGCAAATATCTTCTCCAGCAAAATTGGCTATGGGTTGGGCATCGGTGTAGCGGATGTGAATGACGATCAATGGCCCGACATCTACGTTTCCAACGACTTTCATGAGAACGACTATCTGTACATCAACAATCAAGACAAAACATTCACGGAAGTGATAACTGCGTCAACGGGTCACACAAGTCGGTTTTCCATGGGCAATGATTTGGCCGACTTCAACAATGACTTACGAACGGATATTGTGACGACTGACATGTTTCCGAACGAGGAACCCATTATCAAGACGTCCGCGGGGGAAGACTCTTACGAAATCTATCAATTCAAGCTGAAGTTTGGCTACCATACCCAGGCGGCACGGAATAGCCTGCAAATGAATCAGGGCGTTGACGCACGGGGAATGCCTTGCTTTAGCGACATCGCCTTCCCTGCAGGTATCGCAGCCACGGACTGGAGTTGGTCACCGCTGCTGGTGGATTTTGATGGCGATGGTTGGAAGGATCTTTATGTTACGAATGGGATCATACGCAGACCGAACGACTTGGACTATGCCAACTTCATCTCATCCGATTCCATCCGGAAAAAAATGGTTTCCGATCATGGCCGGGTAATGCCTTGGTTGTCGTTAATGCCCGAGGGACGCGTCAAAAACTTTTTCTTTCAAAATCAGGGAGACAGTACTTTCCGCGATGCGTCCGTTTGGGCGGGAGTGATCGAGAAGACGTGTTCGACCGGTATGGCCGTAGGCGATTTGGATAACGATGGAGACCCGGATTTTATAATTAACAACCTAAATGGAAGCGTAGGCGTGTGGGAGAACAAGACCGAGAATGCGTTTGTCCGGCTTACCCTACAGGATACGCTCTCGCCCAACACGCGAGCTGTGGGTGCCAAGGTGCACGCCTATGTAGACGGAAAGCCGCAGGCACAAGAAGTGATGTCAGCCCGGGGGTGGTGTTCTTCGTCCGATTTTGTATTGAGTTTTGGAGTTGGTAAGGCTGCCTCAGTCGACTCGGCATTGATCTTTTGGCCTGACGGTTCACGGCAGATCGTGAAAAGTCTGGTTGGCAGACGCGTAGTCACCAAGAATCAATCCAGCTATCGACCCAGTGTTTTACCCCCCACGTTATTTTCTTACCTGCCAACGGGGATACCCTATCGGCACCAAGAAAATGATTTTAATGCGATCAGTCGCGAAGGTCTGATTCCGCGCACATTTTCAGCGGACGGGCCCGCGTTGGCCATAGGCGATGTCAATGGCGACCTCCTCGATGATTTCTATGTGGGCGGGGCGAAAGGCCAACCCGGAAGTATCTGGATTCAGCAGGAAGTGGGACCATTTAAACAAGGCATTATTTTTAATGCTGATTCGTTGTCCGAGGATATTGATGCCGCTTTTTTTGATGTGGATGGCGATCGCGATCTTGATTTGGTTGTGGTGGCGGGTGGTCAGGAGGAATTGCAAGCGAGTGAGCTCATAAAGCCACGTTTGTATGTCAATGACGGAAAAGGGCAGTTCAGCAAACGAGGCGATTTCCCTGACATTTACCTTCATGCCTCATGTGTACGGCCGTGCGACTACGACCAAGACGGAGATATTGATTTATTTATTGGTGCCAGCGTTATGCCGCTTCTCTACGGCATGGCACCGGTCAGTTATTTGCTGGTCAATGATGGCCGCGGTCGGTTCACATTGTCCGATGGCTGGTTGGGGCAAAGCATGTTTGACAACTTAACGCGCGTGCGGCCAGGGATGGTGCGCGATGCCCGCTGGGCGGACATCAATAACGATGGATTGAATGATCTCGTTTTGGTTGGCGAATGGATGCCCATTACCGTGTTGAAGCAACAGCCCAACCATACCTTTACAAATGCCACAGTAGAAGTTGGTTTGGATTCCACCCACGGACTTTGGAATTGCCTTTATGTGGCCGATGTGGATCAGGATGGAGACGTAGATATTGTGGCAGGCAACATGGGATTCAACAGTCGGTTGTCGGCAACCCGCGATACACCTCTTTCCTTGTATTTGGGCGATTTTGACTCAAATGGAAATTCCGATCACGTATTGGTATACGAAAACGGGGGTAAGATGTATCCCTTTGCTTCACGAGATCAACTGGTGAAGCAAATCCCGTCATTAAAAAGAAAATTTTTGAAATATGCCGACTATCGGGATGTGGAACTGTCCGATGTGGTAACGCCTCAGCAAAAAGGAAACTCGGCTCAATTGGTCGCGTACACCTTGGAGACATCTTTTTTTGAGAATAGTGGAGGCGCGTTTTCGCGCAGGTCATTGCCGCGGGCTGCGCAGTACTTTCCTGTGCATTCAATAGTGGGCTATGATTTTGATCAGGACGGAGTAACGGACATCCTACTTGGGGGAAATGAAACTGCGGTGCAGCCGGAAATTGGCCCGATGGATGCCGGTTGGGGCCTCTTTTTGAAAGGTAAATCAAATGGAAATTTTCAGGCGATGCCTCCCGCTCGGTCGGGACTCTATCTTCCCGGAAATGTCCGTGCCTCGGGTGTGATCCGGGCATCGAAAAACACGAAACGAGTTATTTTTGCACGCAACAATGATTCGATTGCATTCTTCTTGCTAAAAAAGTAAACCGCTATGAAATACGCTACATTCTTTGTTTGTTTGGCTTGTGCGTTCGCTACGCATGCCCAAGTGGATGCCTGGGAAATTCCAGCGCAGAACATCAACGCCAAAAACTACTTTGGCGTCACAGTGGCCAACGGCATGATCGGGTTGGTGTCGTCACCAGAACCCATGAAAGTACAGGACGTGGTGCTCAATGGCGTGTATGACTACTACCAGCGCGGGCGTGTGTCCAACATCCTCAAAACGTTCAATCACGTAAATATGAATTTGGATGTTAATGGCCGTAGGATTGGGCCAAAAGACATACAGAATTACCGCCAGGTGCTGAATATGCAGAAGGCGGTACTAAAGACCCAATTTGAAGTGGGGCAGGACGTGTCCGTGACCCATTCGCTGATGGCCCTCCGACATCTTCCGTATTCAGCATTGACCATCGTGGAAATCAAAGCCATGAACGATGTGGTGATTACACCCATGAGTGTCATTGAAGCTCCGACCCACTTGAGCGATGTCCGAAATCTGTACAGCGAGATTGACCGACCTCACGTAACCATCCCGCTCCTCACCTCCGTGGGCAAGAGTCCCTCTGGTAAGCACACCGTAGCCGTATCCAACAGTTTTATTTTTTCTGAACCGCATGGACAAGAACCCGACCTCATCCACGAAGATTGGGACTACAACATGCACTTGGCAAAGTTCCATAAGAGAATGAAAGCCGGTGAGACGTACACTTTCAGTGTTGTTTCATCAGCTACTTCCACCGCGGATTTCCAAGACCCATTGAATGAAGCCGAGCGGCTTACCGTGTTTGCCAAGCTTGAGGGCACCGAACGCCTGCTGCAACGGCATGAGGCCGAGTGGGGAAAACTCTGGAAGAGCGACATCATCATTGAAGGGGACGAGGCCGTTCAGCGCGATGTGCGCTTTGCCCTGTACCACCTATATTCCTTTGCCCGCGAAGGAACAGCATACAGTTTGTCCCCGATGGGGCTTTCGGGGTTGGGCTACAATGGTCACGTCTTTTGGGATACGGAACTCTGGATGTATCCTCCTTTATTGACGCTACAGCCCGCTATGGCCAAGTCCCTCTTGGAGTATCGATTCCAGCGCTTGGAGGCCGCCAAACGAAATGCATTCTCTCACGGCTACAAGGGTGCCATGTTCCCGTGGGAGTCCTCGGCCGAGGGGACCGAAGACACGCCTGTGTGGGCACTGACGGGCCCCTTCCAACATCACATTACCGGCTGTGTGGGGTGGGCATTCTGGAAGTATTACCAGGTCACCAAAGACAAAACGTGGTTACGCGAGCGTGGATACCCCATGTTGAAGGAAGTGGCAGACTTTTGGGCCAGTCGCGTGGAGCGAAAGGGCCCGGGTAGATATGAAATCAATAACGTGATCGGAGCCAATGAGTGGCAGGAAAACATCAACAACAACGCCTTTACCAATGCCATGGCAATTACAGTGCTTCGCTACGCCACACAGGCGGCAAAGGAATTAGGAATTGTGCCCGATCCGGATTGGGAGCACGTTTCAAAAAACATCCCCATTCTCAAATTCCCCGATGGCGTGACACGCGAAAACGCCACCTACGCGGGGGAGGTGATCAAACAAGCAGACGTGAATTTGCTGGCCTATCCGCTCGACATCGTGACGGACAAGACGCAAATTGAAAAAGACTTGGCGTATTATGAGCCGCGTTATGCCCCTGATGGGCCGGCCATGGGGTTTTGCGTTTTGGCCACACTCTATGCCAAGCTAAATCAAACAGAGAAAGCGTTAGACGTTTTTATCAAAAGTTATGAACCCAATAAAGTGCCGCCCTTCGGAGTGCTGTCGGAAACGGCCGGTGGCACCAATCCGTATTTTGCCACCGGTGCTGGCGGAATGCTTCAAACGGTTTTGTTTGGGTTCGGAGGGCTCCAGATTTCGGATGCGGGAGTTACGCAGGTAAAAACAACACTGCCCAAAAAATGGAAATCACTCCAGATAAAGGGCGTGGGGACTGCTAAAAGTACCTTCTCCGTCAGATAAGACTTTATCCCATCCGGGTGTATCTTTGCAGGGACTCATTTTTTGGGTGTTATGAAAAAAGCTTCTTTAATCGGTTGTTTTGTTTTGGCATGCGTTCCCTTTGGCTGTAAGAACTCGGGCGAATACAAGCTAAAGACAGAAAACCCCGAATTCCTCCACCGAACGATGCGCGTGATCACCGATCGCATCGTACATGACATTTTCTCACCACCCGTGGCAAGTCGCATCTATGCATATACAAGCGTGGCGGGTTATGAGGCCATTCGGCAGGGGCATCCTGACTATGCCACGTTGGCGGGTCAATTGACGGATTTGACACCCGCGCCCGCGCCCATCGAGGGGAAAGAATACTCGTTTACCATCGCGGCCGCGCAGGCCATGTTCAAAGTAGGGCGGACCTTGGTTTTTTCGGAAGACCAGATGGATGAGTTTTATCAGCAGCTAACGCGGGAATTCGAGGAGACGGGCATTCCGAGTGATGTGTTGGAAAGGTCATTGGCTTACGGAAACCAGGTGGCCGATCATATCATAGCGTGGTCTAACAGTGACAACTATAAACAAACCCGAACGTTCCCAAAGTACTCCATCGAAAAAGACCCCGCCACGTGGAAACCCACGCCTCCCGCCTACATGGATGCTGTGGAGCCGCATTGGAATAAAATTCGTCCCTTTGTGATCGACTCGGCCGCGCAATTTAAGCCCAAGCCGCCCACACCGTTTTCGATTGATAAGGGTAGTACGTTTTATTTAGAGGCACGCGAAGTGTATGATGTGGTTACCAACATCACCGAAGAGCAACGCGAGATTGCCAGTTTTTGGGATTGCAATCCCTTTATGATGAATGTGCGTGGGCACGTTATGTTTGCGACCAAGAAGATTTCGCCCGGAGGGCATTGGATCAACATTACACGCGAAGCCTGCACAAAAGTACAGGCAACCGCGATTACGTCTGCCGAGGCGTATGTGCGCGTTTCACTTGCTTTGATCGATGGATTTATTAGTTGCTGGGATGAGAAGTACCGGAGCCGATTGATCAGACCCGAAAGCTACATCAACCAATATATCGATGAGAATTGGTTGCCCATTCTCCAAACGCCACCGTTTCCGGAATACACCAGTGGGCACAGCGTGATCTCGGGCGCAGCCTCGGTAGCGCTCACGCACGTGTTTGGCGACAACTTTTCATACACGGACTCTACGGAAGTCGACTTTGGACTTCCCGTTCGAAGCTACACTTCGTTTTATCAAGCAGCCGAAGAGGCGGCCATCAGCCGCCTGTATGGCGGAATCCACTATCGCCCCGCGGTGGAAGAAGGCTTGAAGGAAGGAAAAGCGTTGGGTGAGTTTGTGATTGGTAATCTCAAAACCAAGGAGGAGGAATAATTGAACTACCTTGGACGCTTAAGCAATCGATGCACTTGGTTGGATATTCGAACAGGGGCTTGCCTTCAATATACGGACATGGATCAGGGAAAAAGACCGGTAGATCGCTGGGGAATACGTCAAAGCCGCTTTGGCTCGCGTTGACTACCTCAAAAAAGCCCCAGACCACCTCACGGGTGTCCGTTGTTGAGAAAATATTTCCTTTTAGTTGGGCCGGGGGTGTGTCAAAAATGGAGCCGACTTGGTTTACCAACACTTTCACTTTGCTCCAGTAGTCAAACGACTCGGGCGTGCAAGACTCCGCTGTGACAGCGAAGTAGTGGCGAAGAAGAAATGATTCATCTACATTTCGACTGCCCGAGGCAACTCGTGCCGTACGGCTGGAGCGGATGGCACGGGTATCAATGAGATTTATCGCTTGCGAATTCACTCTGGACGAAACAAAGCAGTCTGGCGGTGTACTATTAAACGGATCGGGGAAATTGGTAGGACGAATGACATAAACCTCACTAGTGGAGATACGAATAAAAGGTCTGGAAGGCGGGATATCCAAGTCGCTCAAAATATCAAGTATTGGCAGTGATGAGATCGTACCGTCAGGACTCACCACTTCTTCATTTCGAAATTCGTAGTATGAACGTGCATTGGCGGCCTCGTCCGGCATTCTTTGAGGGAGCGATTCGTACGTTTTTCTGTCAATAACAATTTGAAGTCTGTAAGTCGCGCCCGGCAAAGGCTGAAAATCAGCAATGCCATAATTGCCGCTACCGATGTGTCTGAATCTCCAGGTATTATCTTGGTCGTCCAGGACGGTTACTTGGGCCCCGATAACAGGATTAGGAAATCGATCCAATTCCGTTGTTCGACCGATGCTAACAATGGTTTGACTCGGTATCGTACTGAGTTTTGCAGATACAACCAATTCTCGACCATTTCGCTCCACTGGAAAATCTATTGGTGTCAAGCACCCATAGAGTAGCATCAGCGTTAAAATCGAAGGCAGGAATTTTTTCACGGTATGGAGATGTTGTAGGTAAGCGAAGGGAATGCCGCCCCCAAAATGGACAGTTGATAGGGCTTGGGAATCAGGAAGTTCGGAGGCGTTTGATAAAAAACCGAGTACGCGTTTTCCCGACTCAAGATGTTGTAAATGGACAGTACCAGCGTATCCTCGTATTTTTTGAGCACACTGCCGATGGTGATGGCCATATCAATCCGAAAATAGTCTGGAATGCGATACTGGTTCCGGTCTGAATAAATAGGAATGACCGTGCCGTCTACAATAAAACTCGATTCAATGGCCGTAATAGGCCTGCCGGTATTGTAAGTGGCTGTCCACGATACACCGCCTTTTCCGATTTTTTTGTCGAGTACAATATTAATGGCATGTGGTTTGTCAAAATTGGCGCGGTACCATTCTCCGCGATTGACGAGTTCCTCGGGAAAGTCCGAAAGTGTACGCACGAACGAACGTGAGAACGTGTAGGATATCCAGCCCGTCCAAAGTCCCTTCATCTTTCGGCCATACAGTTCAAACCCGTAAGCCCGGCCTTGGGCGTTTACAAGTTCAGTTTCAATATGCCGATTTAAAAAGAGGGTCGGAAAATCCTTGTACTCAATGAGCCCATTCTGTTCCCGGTAGAAGTATTCGGCCGAAAGCTCCCATGTATTGTCCTTTAGGTTGGCAAAGTAGCCTACCGAATAGTTGTCAGCTATCTGGGGCGGCATGTATTGGGTGGCAATCTGCCAGATGTCTACCGGGGTAGGGGCGGCCGCGTTGGATATCTGATGAATGTATTGCCTCATTCGATTGTATCCCAGTTTGATGGACTGTGATTTGAACGGACTGATGCGTACTGAAAAACGAGGTTCCAGTCCTTGGAAAGACGTTATCTTGTCCCCGCGTCCGTAAATGATGGTATCGGCCATCTGTGAGACGGTTCGGGGAGCATTCGGTTGATATTGAAACACGGTATCGCTACCCAAATGGGTGTAGCCAGAATAGCGCACGCCACCCGCAAACGAAAAGCGTTCTCCGAGAGTAACCTCCCCATTGACAAATCCGGCCCATTCAATACCTGAATTCTTATCTACTTTTTGGGGGACTACCGTCCCTTTGCCTTTGTAATTGGTAAGTTCTTCGGGCCTTGACTGGTAGAAAACAGATTCTACCCCTGTGGTCAGTTGGATGGACTCAGTTGGTTGGTAGTTCAGTAACTGTCGGAATTGGAAATAATTCATTTGATTGGTCAGCTTCGATGCGTCAAAACCGTCTGGATCAATTAATGAGTTGGTAAAACTGCTGGCGCTGATCAGGGTTGAGGGCGAGGCTTTCCGGTGGGTTAGTGTTTTCCATTCAAGATTGGCAATTTGGTTGGTGTAATCGTAGGCAAATTGGTTGCTGAATTGGAAAAAATCATAGCTTCTGAAGTAGTTGAGCCGAAGGCTACTGTTGGGCGAAAGCTCTTGGACGAAGGACGAAGTCACGTCATAAAAATTCAATCGACTTGCCTGTATGTCAGGGTTGTCCGCTAGCCCCAAAAGCCAATTGGAATTGGAAAATCGGGTAGACACCAGAAATGATGATTTATCTTTTTGTATGGGCCCCTCTGCCAGCAGTCGGCTTGCGGCCAATCCCGCTCCGACTTGAAATTTCCAAGACTCCATATTCCCCGGCCGTGTGTTGACTTCCAAAACAGAAGATGCCCTACCGCCCAACATCGCGGGCACATGCCCCTTGTACAAGGTAAAATTTGAAACAACATCGGGGTTAAAGGAAGAAACAAAACCCAGCGCGTGACTGGCGTTAAAAATAGGTGTACCGTTAAATAACAAGAGATTTTGATCCGTACGGCCACCACGAACGGTAAACCCTGCTGAGCCTTCCCCCACTGAGCCCACACCGGGAAGCAATTGAATGCTTTTCAAAATATCCACCTCGCCCAGGAAAGTCGGGAGCTTCTTGATTTCGGCAATATTCAGTGTGGCAGTGCCGGCCAAAGCGCTTTTGATGTTGCTGTCAATCGGCCTTGAGGAAACCACTACCTCTTCTAATGTGTTCACATTTTCTTCTAATGTAAAATTAATGTTCCCACCAGACCAGACCCGTACTTTTCTTAGGGCACTTTGTTTGCCGACATAGCGAACCGTCATCCGATATTTTCCCGCGGGCAACTCAAGCAAATAGTTTCCATTCTGATCGCTGTAATCAAAGTACTTAAAGCCATCCATCGAAACGGAAGCACTAACCAAGGGCAGACCTTGGCGGTCGGTAATCTTGCCTGTAATAATTACCTTTGTTTCGGGTGATAGGCGAAGTGTGGAATCCCCCAGATTGAGGTAGGGAATATCCCAAACGTCCTGAGCTCGCGCATGTGTGAAACAAGCAACGCTTAGTAAAATGGTTATGCAACGCAACTTTTTGATCAGATCCACTATCTTCATCTATCGATCGCTTCTTTTTACAACCTTACTCAATTTATTGGGTTGCTCCAAAAATCAAGCGAACAAAAGTTTCTATGATAGCGATTTGTTCAAGTCCGTTCAAACATCCGCCATCTTCCCCGACTCCAAAACATTCCCGGATTGTATTCCCAAACGTTCCGTAGACGATATTTTATCCGATTACGAGAGACAATCAGCCGCCCGTGATTTTGACCTGGCTGCGTTTGTATCCGACAACTTCGAGCTGCCTAACCGACCCACGGCCAATTTCAAGACGGATTCCACTCGAAGCATTGAGGCACACATTCGCGCATTGTGGCCCGCGCTTACACGCCCGGCTGATGCAGCGCTGCCAGCCAGTTCGCTCTTGCCTCTACCCAAGCCGTACGTTGTTCCGGGCGGACGATTTTCGGAGATATATTATTGGGATAGCTACTTTACCATGCTGGGACTGCGTGCCGAGGGAAACGATGAGCTGATCGAGTCCATGATCGATAACTTTGCGTTTTTGATCGACAGCATCGGCCATATACCCAATGGCAATCGCACGTACTATGTCAGCCGCTCACAGCCGCCCTTTTTCGCATTGATGGTGACTCTTCTGGCGGAGAAAGACCCTTCGTGCCTTCAACGGTATTTACCACAATTGATCAAAGAACATGATTTTTGGATGAAAGGCCGAGAAAACGTGACCGAGCCAGGCCAAGCATTTGAGCGGGTAGTGATGATGGGCGATGGCACATACATGAACCGCTATTGGGACAATAACCCAACGCCTCGGCCCGAGGCTTTTAAGGAAGACGTTGCCGAGCAGCAGAAGGCGGGACGGCAACCGGAAGACATCTATCTTGACCTTCGCGCGGGTGCGGAGTCCGGTTGGGACTTTTCCTCGCGTTGGTTGGCCGATTCCAAGACATTGCATACCATTCGCACCACAGAGATTATTCCCGTGGACTTGAATGCGCTGATGTTTCACTTGGAAAGCACCATTGCACGCGCCTATCGCGAAGCAAAAGACAGCGACAAAGAGCGACCTTACCGGGCGCTGGCGTCCAATCGCAGACGCGCCCTCCTCACGTTTATGTGGGATACCCAGCAGAATTTTTTTGTGGATTTCGACTGGAAAGCACAAAAACAGACCGGCACCAAAACACTGGCGGGCATGTTCCCTTTCTTTATCGGATTTCCGCAGCGCGATTTGGCAGAGAAAGCTGCGCCTGTCCTGGAGAGGGAATTCTTGAAACCCGGAGGCCTAACCACCACGCTGGTGCAAACGGGCGAACAGTGGGACGCGCCCAACGGCTGGGCACCGTTGCAGTGGGTTTCATACAAGGCTTTGCGGAACTACGGACAAAACGCATTGGCGCAGAAAATACGTTCGCGGTGGCTTCGCCAGAATGAGCGGGTTTATCAGCGCACAGGTAAGTTGATGGAGAAATATAACGTGATGGATACCACCTTGCTGGCTGGAGGAGGGGAGTACCCGAATCAAGATGGTTTTGGTTGGACCAATGGTGTTTACCTGGCCATGAAGACGGACACCCTGCGGTAGGTTTGCGACATTTTCCGGGGTTGATTGGTTGGTTTTTGATCGCTACCTTTCCCACAAAGCCTGAACCATGTCGTTACAAAAGCCGACCCTTACGTTTGCCCAAATCATCAATATGAATGTCGGGTTCTTCGGCATTCAATACAGTTTTGGACTCCAGCAAAGCGCGGTCAATCCCATTTATGATTTCTTGGGTGCCAGTCCCGATGAAATACCCCTTTTGAACTTGGCAGGGCCGGTGACGGGTTTGTTGGTTCAGCCCATCATCGGGGCATTGAGCGACAAAACGTGGCATCCGCGGTTGGGCAGACGTAAACCCTACTTTTTTATCGGTGCCCTGCTGTGCAGCATCGCACTGTTTTTTTATCCATTCAGCAGTGCCCTGTGGATGGCCGTGGGGTTGTTGTGGATACTGGATGTAGGCAACAATACTGCCATGGAGCCGTACCGCGCGTTTATTGCGGATAAGCTAAATGATGAGCAGCGTGCCACGGGCTTTCAAACACAGAGTTTTTTTACAGGCTTAGGACAAACCTTGGCTAATATTTCACTTTTTGTTTTCCCGCTTGTCATCATCGGTAAAACGGGCGCCATCCCCAACTGGGTATTTGCTTCTTTTTTCTTAGGCGCGGTTTGTTCGATCGGCACGATTTGGTGGAGCATGCGCACCACCCCCGAGATTCCTCCCACGGAAAGTGAAGTCATGGAAATCCATCGGAAAAACAAAGGGCAGCCCCCGCTGGTTTTTCAGTTTTTTATTTCGATTGCGACCTCGGTGGTGGCCTATGCTTTTTTGTTGCTGATGGCCTTGCCCACGTTGTTTTACCGGCCGTTGTTGTCAAGGGCCCTCGCGTGGGCTAAGTCCAATGCAGTGGTACGTGTGCTATTTGCGCAAAACATCGAGATTGTTGAAGCTATTTTAGAGATGCCGCGCGTAATGTGGCAGCTCGCGCTCGTATACCTCTTTCAATGGTATGCGCTTTTTTGCTATTGGCAGAATTCATCAAAAAGTATTGCGTTGTCCGTATGGAAGACAACGCCCAGCGAAGATCCAACAGCCTATGAACAGGCGGTGAGTTGGACAGGCCTGGTGAACGGTTGGTACAACGTGGTTACGTTTCTTGCCGCCTTTGCCTTGGTCGGGTTTGTAAAAAAATCCAACCCGAAAGTGGTACACTTCACCTGCCTCATGTGTGCGGCCGTGGGGCTCATGTTGTTTCCCTTTGTTGAGAATAAGTACTTGCTGTTTCCAGCCATCACCGGATTTGGGGTAGGGTGGGCCAGCATGATGGGTATACCCTATTTGTTGGTGGTAGAACACATCCCCAAAGAGCGGTACGGTGTGTACATGGGCATTATCAACATGATGATTGTGATACCCATGATCTTGCAAACCCTAACGTTCGGGTGGGTATTGAAGAATGTCCTGTTCAACAACAGCAGCTATGCCGTATTGTTGGCGGGCATCCTGCTACTGGTAGCGGCACTGGCCACACTGTTGATCAAGTCGGAAGGAACAAGCGAAGGGGTACACCTAACCGCTTCGGGCTCACATTAGATAGGCACCGTAGTTAACCACGAAACCTTTTTTATGCATCCCTACACAGCAGAATTTATCGGAACCCTGTTATTGATTTTGATCGGAAACGGGGTGGTGGCCGGAAGTGTGTTGAAAGGCAGTAAAGCCGAGAACGGAGGGTGGTGGATTATCTGCTTCACGTGGGGCATGGCCGTTACCTTGGCTGTTTATGCAGTAGGTGGTGTTAGCGGTGCCCACCTGAACCCGGCCGTTACGCTGGCTTTGGCGTACGAGGGCAGTTTTCCGTGGGCGCAGGTACCCGGTTATATGTTGGCGCAAGTAGCGGGTGCTTTCGTTGCTTCGGTGTGTGTGTGGCTTCACTACCTTCCGCACTGGCGCGGCACGAATGACGGTGGCGCCAAGCGGGCTGTGTTTTGCACGGCACCTGCCATCCGCCATACACTCGCCAATTTGCTCAGCGAAGTGACTGCCACGGCTGTGTTGGTTCTGGCCCTTTTGTTTTTGGGTGCACAAGAATTCACCCAAGGGTTGAAGCCATTGGTAGTCGGTATTTTGGTGATGGTGATTGGATTGAGTTTGGGCGGCACCACGGGTTTTGCCATCAATCCTGCACGTGATTTTGGTCCCCGGATCGCACATGCCATCCTGCCAATTCATGGAAAGGCTCCCTCCGATTGGGGCTATGCTTGGATACCCGTCATCGGGCCACTGGCAGGCGGCCTTCTGGGCGCTTGGCTATACCAACTGATCTACTAGCGTATGGGCAAGAAGTATGTCATTGCGCTTGATCAAGGCACCACCAGTTCACGGGCCATTTTGGTCGATGAAAACGCACAGATTGTCGGCATTGCGCAGCAAGAGTTTACCCAGCGATTTCCTCAGTCCGGGTGGGTAGAGCACGATCCGGAGGAGATATGGAAAACACAATCGGATGTTTTGAAACAACTCATCAGCGTGCATCAAGTCGCACCGGCTGATATTACCGCCATTGGCATCACCAACCAGCGCGAGACCACCGTGGTGTGGGACAAAGAAACGGGTAAGCCTATCTACCCGGCCATCGTATGGCAAGACAAGCGAACGGCACCTATCTGCGAAGAATTGAAGACGAAGGGGCTGAGCGACTACGTGCGCGAAAATACCGGACTGGTAATCGACTCATATTTTTCAGGAACCAAAATAAAGTGGATACTCGACAATGTGCCCACGGCCCGTGCGCGGGCCAAGGAAGGCAAGCTACTCTTCGGTACCATTGACACGTGGCTGATATGGAAACTGACGCAGGGGCGTGTGCATGCTACGGATTATTCCAATGCTTCGCGCACCCTGTTGTTTAACATCCGTGCGCTGACGTGGGACGAGCGGCTTTTGCGCGAGTTGTCTATACCCCCTTCCATGCTGCCTGCGGTGAAACCCTCTTCGCATCATTTCGGATCATGGACGCTCGATGGAGTGGACGTGCCCATCTCTGGAGTGGCGGGCGATCAACAAGCGGCCTTGTTCGGTCAAGCGTGCTTTCAACCCGGTATGGCCAAAAACACTTACGGTACGGGATGTTTTATGTTGATGAATACCGGCACCACGCTCCAATATTCAAAAAACGGACTCATCACCACCATTGCCTGGGGGCTGGAAGGCACCGTAGAATATGCGCTGGAGGGCAGCGTGTTCATTGCGGGTGCCGCGGTACAATGGCTGCGCGACAGTTTGCATCTCATCGATCAATCCAAAGACTCGGAATATTTTGCTGGCAAAGCACTCGGCTCAAACGAAGTGTATGTTGTGCCGGCCTTTGCGGGACTGGGTGCCCCCTATTGGGATATGTATGCGCGGGGCGCCATCTTCGGCCTTACGCGCGACACGGGGAAAGATCACATCATCAAAGCCACCTTGGAATCGTTGGCCTACCAAACCAAAGACATTTTGGACGCGATGCAGCAGGATGCCGGCATCACCCTCTCCAGCCTGAAAGTGGATGGAGGCGCCTGTGCAAACAACATGTTGATGCAGTTTCAAGCCGACATTATTGGGGCTCGGGTAGAGCGCCCTGCGGTCATTGAATCAACGGCTATGGGGGCCGCCTATTTGGCAGGCTTGCAGACGGGACTCTGGACAAAAGCCGACATTGTTGAGAAACGGAAAATTGAACGGACTTTTGTGCCCGACCTGGCAAGTGAGCAACGCGACAAGCTTTACCGCGGTTGGAAGAAGGCCGTAGAACGATCAATGCGATGGGCAGACGAGGTCAAGGGGTAGTTACATGACGCGCGAACAAGCCATTCAATCCCTCCGGCAAAATCCAGTTGACCTTTTGGTTATCGGGGGTGGAATTACGGGCGCGGGCATCGCCTTGGATGCCGCCTCCCGCGGGCTGGCAGTTGCCTTGGTCGAGAAAGACGATTTTGCCTATGGCACCAGCAGCCGATCTACCAAACTAATCCATGGCGGGTTGCGCTATTTGAAACAATTGGAATTTGCTTTGGTTAAAGAGGTGGGTAGCGAGCGAGCCATTGTACATCGCTTGGCCCCGCACCTCGTGGTGCCCGAAAAAATGTTGTTGCCGTTGTACGAGAAACGTGGGCTGGGCTACTGGCTTACATCCATCGGGCTAAAAGTATACGACTGGCTGGCAGGCGTAAAGGCAGAAGATCAGCGCAAGATGCTGACCAAACAACAGACACTGGCGCAGGAACCGTTGCTAAAGAGCCGTGATGTGAAAGGAGGCGCACTTTATGCCGAATACCGGACGGACGATGCCCGGTTGACCATTGAGATTATCAAGTTGGCGGCTTCATTCGGTGCCACGGTAGTCAACTACGCGGAAGCCACCGGCTTCGGGTACCGCGAAGGTAAGGTAGCGTCCGTCTCAGTACTCGACCGACAAACCCATCAGTCGTTTGAAGTCAAGGCCACAGCCGTTGTGAATGCGGCCGGCCCATGGGTAGATGAAATACGACAACTAAATCAATCCAAACAGGGCAAAACGTTGCATTTGACCAAAGGCGTACACATCGTGCTGCCGTACCACCGTTTGCCGGTGCGCCAGGCCATCTATTTTGATGTGCCCGATGGGCGCATGATTTTTGCCATTCCGCGCGGGCGCGTAACGTATGTGGGCACAACCGATACCGACTACACGTCTGATAAAGGGCACGTTTTTACTTCGAAGGAAGATGCGTTGTACCTGGTGCACGCAATCAATGAAACGTTCCCCACGGTACACATCACCCTGGCGGATATTGAGTCATCTTGGGCGGGGCTTCGCCCATTGATCCATGAAGAGGGAAAATCCGCGTCCGAACTCTCGCGCAAAGACGAGATTTTTGAGTCACCTTCAGGCCTTATTTCCATTGCGGGAGGCAAGCTGACAGGCTATCGCAAAATGGCCGAGCGCGTAGTGGACCGTGTGCTCGCAACGTATTTTTCCGGAAATACCTATCGCCCTTGCCATACCGACCAACTGCCATTGGCCGGTCACGGACTCAAACAGGTTTCAGAGGTACAAGCACTCGAGTCGAAATTGACGCTGCGTTTTGGGCAGTATGGTCTTTTAGGCAGCGACATCACCAACTTGGTGCATCTTTATGGCGCACAGGCCACGCAGATATTCGAAGCCTTTGAGCGCCATCGCTCGGACGATGCCGAACGTGATCTGCTCAGGGCTGAGATGGCCTATGCCATCGATCACGAGTTTGCGGTGTCCCCGCTGGATTTTCTGATCCGCAGAAGCGGCATGCTTTACTTCAACCGGCCGAGGGCCGTCCACTACAGGCAATACCTGCTCGATTTCTTTGCGGTGCGTTTCCAGTGGACGGCTGATGAGCGAGTGATGCAGGAAAACAAAATGACGTTGGCTATGGACGAAGTAATTCAGTGCAGACTATGAACAATAAGTGGACGATTTATTTGTGGGCGTTGACGGGATTTGTCGTGGTCATCGGGTTGGAGGTCGCCAAAGTTTACTACCTGATGCCCTTTCCGGGAAGCCAGCAAACCGAGGCAGTGGAGTTGGCCTATCAAATCCATCATCACATTCATTGGCTTCGGATTGTGGGATGGGCGTGGTTAGCCTATCCGCTGTATGTAATTCTGAAAAACGATGACCTGACGGGGCGAATGCTGACGGGCGCGTTACTTGTTTTTTATTTTCTGGTATTTTATCAGTTCAATTTTCGGTTGATGGCCGACAAGATGTTTGAGCAGCCAAAGGAATTGATTTTTTTACCGGCCGATTCCAACCGGATCGACCGGGGAAACTTGATTATCGGGGTGGCGCGAAACGGGGAAGCAAAAGCCTATCCCATTGAAATCATCGGCTATCATCACCAAGTGCGCGATACCCTGGGCGGGGAGTTGATCATGGTCACCTACTGCACGGTTTGCCGCACGGGTCGGGTTTTTCGCCCGTTGGTGGAAGGCAAGCCAGAGACGTTTCGGCTGGTGGGCATGGATCAGTTCAACGCCATGTTCGAAGACACGCGCACACAAAGTTGGTGGCGACAGGTGAATGGAGAAGCCGTGGCCGGGCCGCTGAAGGGATCGCTTCTGGAGGAAATTCCGTCACAGCAGATGAGTTTGCTGGCGTGGATAGACCGGTACCCGGATACACAGGTCATGCAACCCGACAGGCGGTACGATTCGGCCTATGCCGATCTGAAAGAGTATGACGAAGGAACCATTAAAAGCCGACTGGAACAGCGCGATACGGCCTCGTGGCAAGAGAAGTCGTGGGTGGTGGGTATTCAATCGGGCTCGGCTGCGAAAGCGTATGACTGGAATGATCTGCAACACCAGCGCGTGATCAACGATCGTGTGGGGGATTTGTCGGTAGTGGTCACGCTGGAGCCAGATAGCGTTTCGTTTCACGCATGGGAACGCGATACCCTTCGTTTTGAGTGGACAGGCACTTCGCTACGGGACCGAAACACACAGTCGCGATGGAACTGGCGCGGCCAGTGCGTGGAAGGGCCGCTGCAAGGGCAGCAGTTGCGTTACGTGCAGGCCTATCAGGAGTTTTGGCACTCGTGGAGAACCTTTCGTACAGCCACCGAGACATTCAAACCATGAATACAGAGGACACCCGTTGGTGGAAAGAAGCCGTAGTGTATCAAATATACCCGCGCAGTTTCTATGACAGCAATGGAGATGGCATAGGCGATCTGCAAGGCATCATTCAAAAACTGGACTATATTCAGTCGCTCGGGGTCGATGCGGTATGGCTGAATCCCATCTATCAATCCCCCTACGATGACGGAGGCTACGACATCAGCGATTACTACGCGATTCATCCGGAGTTTGGCACGTTGGCCGATTTTGATGAGTTGATTGCGGGGCTACATGCACGCGGCATCCGGCTGATCATGGATTTGGTGGTCAATCACTCCTCGGATGAGCATCGGTGGTTTGTGGAATCGCGCCAAAGCAAAAACAATCCCTACCGCGACTACTACTTTTGGCGGGCGGGCAAAGGAGACGGTCCGCCCAATAACTGGCCATCCTTTTTCGGGGGGAGTGCCTGGCAAAAGGATGAGGCCACTCAAGAGTACTACCTTCACCTCTTCTCGCGCAAGCAACCCGACCTTAATTGGGAGAGCCCCGCCCTGCGCCAAGAAGTGGCCGAACTGATGCGCTTTTGGTTGCACAAAGGCGTGGACGGGCTGCGCCTGGATGTTATCTCGGCCATTTCAAAACGAACGGACTTCCCCGACACGGACACGCCCGACTTTAATGAAACCATTCGGAAATACTACGCCAATGGCCCGCGCTTAAAGGAATTTATCGCGGAGATGCGGAGCCGCGTTTGGAACCACTACCAGGTGATGACCGTAGGCGAGGGACCGGGCATTACCCCCGACAATGCACTCGACTACCTCGATGAACAGCATGGCTTGGACATGATTTTTCATTTTGGCCACATGTTTATGGATCAAGGCCCGGGCGGACGATTTGACCCCGTGCCTTGGACGATGACGGATTTCAAACAGGTGTTTCAAACGTGGGACGATGCCCTGAACAGCAAAGGCTGGGGCAGCATCTTTTTGGGCAATCACGATTTTGCCCGAATGGTTTCGCGGTGGGGAAATGACCAAGACCATTGGGAGCCCTCGGCCAAGCTTTTATTGATGCTCCTACTGTCCATGCGCGGGACACCGTTTGTTTTTGCAGGCGATGAGATTGGCATGACCAACACCACACTTACATCGGTAGCCCAATCCAAAGACATCGAAACACGCAACGGCTGGCGCGAAGCGCAAAAGAAAGGAGTTAGCGAAGCAGCGTTTCTCAAAGCCGCCAACTATGCCGGCCGCGACAATGCGCGTACGCCTTTCCAGTGGTCGGCCGCCCCGCACGCGGGATTTACCAAGGGCCAGCCTTGGATGGAGGTAAACGCCAACCATACGCACATCAACGTGGCAAGGGAGGAAACAAACCCTCACTCAATCCTGTCGTTTTTTAAGCAAATGCGGGCTTTGCGAAAAGCCCATCCCGTCCTCACATTTGGCTCCTACACCTTGCTGCGCGATACGCCCGACCGATGCTTTGCTTACATCCGCGAAAGCGCCAAAGAAAAGCTGGCGGTGGTGCTCAATTTCTCGGACGAACCGATTACATTGGCACAAGCAGGGGTAGCAGCCAGTGCCTCCCGGCTTTTGGGAAACTACCCATCCGCTCACGGACATGCGCTGCGCCCTTGGGAAGGTGTGATCCTTCAGCTATGAGCAAAAACGAAAAACAACTTTGGGGTATTGACCTGGGGGGCACCAAGGCCGAAGGGGTCGTGCTGGGCCCCGGTGGCGTTGACGATATTCGTTTCCGCGACCGCGTGCATACCGGTGCGGAAAACGGATACTTGCATATTCTCAACCAGATAGCCAGGCTCGTCAGTATGATGGAACAGAAGATGGGCTATCGGCCGGAGCGGTTAGGTATCGGCACGCCCGGCACGTTAGATCCCAAACTGGGCACCATGAAAGGGTGCAATTCCGAATGCATGAATTTTATGCCCATGAAAAGCGACTTGGAGACGCTGCTGAAAATGGAAGTGGAGATTGCCAATGATGCCAACTGTTTTGCCCTGGCGGAAACCCAATTGGGTGCCGTGAAACAAGATTTCCCCAAGGCGAAAGTTGTGTTTGGCGTGATCATGGGCACGGGCGTAGGGGGCGGGTTGGTAGTCGATGGCAGAGCGCTGGGTGGACTCCAGGGCATTGCGGGCGAATGGGGCCACAATTTTTTGGACGAGTCGGGAGGCCCCTGTTATTGCGGGAAATCGGGCTGTGTCGAAAAAATATTGGCGGGCCCTTCATTGGAACGTTTCTATGCTTCGGTGGCCGGCCAGAAGAAAAGCATGAAGGAAATTTATGCACTTTATCAATCGGGCGATGGCGCGGCTACAGAAACCATGCAACGGTTGATTCATTTTTTCGGTAAGGCCTTGAGCGTTATCGTAAACATTATCGACCCCGATGTGATTGTCATTGGCGGGGGCGTGGGCAACATCCCCGAAATCTACACCGAGGGGGTGGAGTCGGTGCGCAAGTTTGCCTTTAACAACGGGGTGTTGGACACGCCCATCATAAAACCGCGGTTGGGCGATAGTGCGGGTGTTTTTGGGGCGGCTTATTTGGTGAATTGATTGGATTTGAGACAAGAGAAAAATGTCGTATTTTAGCCCCACAGTCGAGAGATCTGACCTTTTCGGATCGTAGAGAACCAGGTTTCTCCTCGACTGTTTTTTATTTTGCCACCATGTATCTCCTGTATACCGATGAGTCAGGGTCGATTAACGATGCAAACCAGGACTATTTCGTGTTAGCTGGCATATCCCTGTTTGAGCGCCAAGGGTATTGGTTTGCGAACCGATTAGACGCAATCGCAAAACACTTTAATCCGGCTGACCCAGGGATGGTAGAGTTGCACGGAAGCCCCATGTTTTCGGGTCGTGGTTTTTGGCGACAGTTTCCAAAAGTGCAGCGAATCGAGGCTATGAAGGAAGCACTCAACATAGTGGCAAGATCTCACCCCAGCAATCGAATTTTTGCTTGTGTCATCAAGAAGTCTGCTCTGGCCGCAGCGGCCAGCAAAGGCACCTTGATGTATGATCCGATTAAATTGGCTTTCGAGCAGTTATCGACCAGATTCGATCACTACCTGACACGACTGCATCAGTTTAACGATACTCAACGAGGCATTGTTATTTTTGACAAGTCGACATACGAGTCCACCATCCAGAACCTGGCTATTAATTTTAGAACGATTGGCCACACGTGGGGAGTTTTGCGGAATTTCTCCGAAGTTCCGCTATTTTTGGATAGTCGGGCATCAAGACTGATACAGTTGGCCGATCTGATAGCCTACGCGACTTTTAGGAGGTACAGCAAGTCTGACATGTTTTTTTTTGATATTTTCAAAAACAGAATTGACCAGCATGCCGGGGTAATCCACGGCCTATACGAGTTTATCTAATATTGAATGAAACGAATCGCCATCATAGGCCCCATCCCGCGCGATCATATAGTGACGCACAACGGAGAACTCATCCAAAAATGGGGTTGTGTGACGCACCCCGTCATTGCCCTGTCGGTACTGGCGGGCCACAAAATCGAAGTGGTGCCCGTGTCGCACGTGCGCTCGGTAGACCGCGACAACGTGGCGGAAGTGTTCAAAGGATACAAAGGCATCAATTTAAAACACGTTTCAAGCAAACAAGATCAGGGGGATATCATCAGTTTGCGTTTTGTGGATGTCAATAACCGGCTAGAACGACAAACCGGTTTCATGGACCCCATTGTGCCAGACGACTTAAAAAAACTCCTCGATTGCAAAGCCTTTGTCTTCATCCCCATCAGCGATTATGAGATATCGCTGGAGACGCTGATGTTTTTGAAGAAGCGCAGCAAGGGCACAATTATTTTTGATGCCCACGGCCCTACTACTGCGTGTTTGATCAATGGCGAACGGCAGCGCAAGTTCTGGATTGACCGTGATGTGTGGCTCCCCTACATAGACGTGCTCAAGATGAACCTCGAAGAGGCGCAGGCTTCGTGGTTCAAAAAAGAATACGAAAGCAGCGACTTCGGCCATAGCGAAGAACCCGATCGCCAAGAGTTGCGTGCCTTTGCCGAGCATTGCCTGGCAAAAGGGGTGAAGTGCGTGTACATCACGGTGGACTCGCGGGGATGTTTGGTGTACTTCAAAGAGCGCGGAAAAATCAAGGAAGAAATGGTGGCTGCCGTAAAAGTGGAGAAAGTGGTCGATACGACCGGATGCGGTGATTCGTTTGCCGGGGGCATCGGCTATGGCCTCACCATGAAACCCAAAGACTACCTGGGGGCTGCCCGTTTTGGAAACGCGCTGGGGGCTATGCGTACGCAGGGAAAGACGTTTGATGTTTTCCGGACTTTAAAGGAAACTGAGCAAATCATCCGTCAAGGGTATATTGCTTGGAATTTGTAATGACTCGAAGGATGATACGAGCATGTATTTTTGATTTGGATGGCGTCATTGTCGACACGGCCCACTACCATTTTTTGGCCTGGCAACGGTTGGCGCAAGAACTGGGCATTCCGTTTAACGAGGACGACAATGAACGTCTGAAAGGCGTGAGCCGTATGCGATCGCTGGAAATCATACTCGAACTGGGCCGCCTGACGATGGACGAAGCGAGGAAGGAACAATTGGCCACGAAGAAAAATGGATGGTTTGTTGACTACGTCAATGCCATTCGCCCCGAAGAAATTTTTCCGGGCGTAAAAGAACTGATCGATCAGATCAAGGCAAAAGGGATAAAAGTAGGCCTTGCCTCCAGCAGCAAGAATGCCCAGCGCGTTATTGATTTGTTGCAGATCGGAAGCCTTTTTGATGCCGTGGTGGATGGCACCATGATCACCCACTCAAAGCCGCATCCTGAAATTTTTCTGCTGGCAGCCAAACGGTTGGGGTTAGCACCCGCTGAGTGTGTCGTGTTTGAAGATGCGGAAGCAGGCGTGGAGGCGGCCTTGGCCGCAGGCATGCGGTGCGTGGGCGTGGGCTTGCCCGAGCAATTGGGAAAAGCGCACCATATTATTCCCCACACGGGACAATATACACTCGAGAGGCTGAGCGAACTTGAACACCTCAACCTTGAATGACGAATCTTGAACTTTGAATTTTGAACCTTGAATTTTGAATTTTTGATTTTGAATTCCTAATCCTCCACCCCCATTTTCGCCTTTTGTATGAAGAGCTACATCAAACACCACGAATGGCACATCATCGAAGAAGGATTTAATCCACATGTGCACCGCATCTCCGAGAGTCTGTTCAGCCTCGGCAACGGCCGCATGGGGCAACGCGCCAACTTTGAAGAAAAGTATTCAGGCGAAATGCACCAAGGCAGCTATGTGGCAGGTGTTTACTATCCGGACAAAACCCGCGTGGGCTGGTGGAAAAACGGTTATCCGGAGTATTTCGCCAAGGTATTGAACGCCCCCAGTTGGACGGGTATACACATCAACGTAGGCAAGCAATCGCTGGATTTGGCCCAGTGCAAAGTCAGCGGGTTTAGGCGCGTGCTCGACATGAAGCGGGGCCTGCTGCACCGCGTATTTGTGGCCACGCTGCCCGATGGTAAAAAGGTGCGCGTGGACGCACAACGTTTTTGCAGCATGGCCGATGGCGAAATAGGGGCCATCCGCTACGCCATCACGCCCTTGAATTTTAGCGCCACGGCCACTATTACCCTTCCCATCGATGCCGATGTAGTAAACAAAGATTCCAATTACGATGAGAAGTTTTGGAATGAAGTGGCCAAGGAAGCCAAAGCCGGCATGGCCATTGTGACGGCCGAAACCAAGAAGACCTTTTTCCATGTCACCACGGGCATGACATACGCGGTGCACGCAGCAGGCAAAAAAGCAAAGCCGATTTCCGTAAAGGCGAACAAAAAAGAAAAGTATGCCGACAACATGATTACGGTAAGGCTGGCCAAAGAACAGGAAACCGTTATCTACAAATATGCGGTGGTGCTTTCGAGCGAGAACCACGCGAAGCCCAAGCTGATGGCCGCGGCCAAGAAAAAACTAACAGCCATTGCTGCGAAGGGCTTTGATAAACTACTGGCCGACCACGTGGCCGTATGGGCGCACAAATGGGAGGAGTGCGACATCACTATCGAGGGCGACATTGCGGCCCAGCAAGGCATACGCTTCAACATCTTCCAATTGACGCAAACCTACACGGGCGAAGATGAGCGTCTCAACATTGGCCCGAAGGGATTCACCGGGGAAAAATATGGAGGCAGCACCTACTGGGATACGGAAGCCTATTGTTTGCCGTTTTACCTTGGCACAGCCGATCAGAAAGTAGCCCGCAACTTGTTGGTGTATCGTTACAAACATCTGAAACGCGCTATCGAAAATGCGGGTAAGTTGGGCTTTACGGATGGAGCCGCACTATACCCCATGGTAACCATGAATGGCGAAGAATGCCATAACGAGTGGGAGATCACGTTTGAGGAAATACACCGCAACGGGGCCATCGCCTATGCCATTTTTGACTATATCCGCTACACAGGCGATGAAAAATATCTGTCGGATTATGGTTTGGAAGTGCTCATCGGTATTTCGCGGTTTTGGGCCCAGCGCGTCAATTGGTCAGCCGACAAACAAAAATATGTGATGCTGGGCGTTACCGGCCCGAATGAGTACGAGAACAACGTGAACAACAACTGGTACACCAATACCATGGCCACGTGGACGCTCGAATACACACGCCATGCCTTGGATTATGTGCGGCAATCGGACGAATCCAAGTTTGCCAAGATCATTGCCAAGACCAAACTGACGGATGCAGAGCCGCTGAAGTGGAAGGACATCATCGATCACATGTACTATCCGGTGGATGCCGGGAGAGGAGTGTTTTTGCAGCAAGACGGCTTCCTCGACAAAGAGCTGCTCACCGTCAGCGATCTGCGCCCGCAAGATCGCCCGCTCAACCAGAAATGGTCGTGGGACCGGATTTTGCGCTCATGTTTTATCAAACAGGCGGACGTATTACAGGGCCTTTATTTCTTTGAGGAGCGCTTCGACAAAGACACGATCAAACGCAACTTTGACTTCTACGAGCCGATGACCGTTCACGAGTCATCCCTGTCGCCCTGCGTGCACGTGATTTTGGCCTGCAAGATCGGGTACGAAGAAAAAGCCTATGAAATGTACCTGCGCACTGCCCGCTTGGACTTGGACGACTACAACAACGATACGGAAGACGGCTGCCATATTACTTCCATGGCCGGCACGTGGGTGAGCGTGATCAAGGGCTTTGGCGGTATGACCATCCGAAACGGACAATTGCACTTTGCCCCGTACCTGCCCAAGCAATGGAACGGCTACTCGTTCCGGCTGGAGTTCCGTGGACGAGTGATTAAAGTACGCGTAACCCAACAAGGGGCCGATGTTGTGTTGGAGTCGGGCGACTCATTGGCGGTAGTCGTCAACGGGCGCGAGGTGTCGTTGGGTGCCGGTCGATGAAGTTCCATAGCACACGCCACGCGGGGCTGTCATTTTCTTTTCGCGAGGCGGTCTTACACGGTCTGGCACCCGATGGCGGGTTGGTTGTACCCGAACAGATTTCTTCGTTGCCCCCTTCGTTTTGGGCGAATTTCTCCCGGTATTCACCCGAGGAAATCGCGTATGAAGTCGCGTGGCCTTTTCTGAAAACGGATTTCATTCCCGCGCAGGTACAACAAATCGTGCAACACACGCTTTCGTTTTCCATTCCGCTGGTTCGGGTCAATTCTTCCATTTACAGCCTGGAGCTTTTCCATGGCCCCACGTTGGCGTTTAAAGACGTGGGGGCGCGTTTTCTGGCTGCGGTGCTCGGGCATTTGGCAAAAGACGAACCGCGCGAGACCACCGTGTTGGTGGCCACCTCGGGCGATACAGGAAGTGCCGTGGCACATGGCTTTTACAATGTACCGGGCACACGCGTGGTTGTCTTGTATCCTTCGGGCAAGGTGAGCGAGTTGCAAGAGAAACAATTTACCACGTTGGGGGGAAACATCACGGCCTTGGAAGTGGAAGGCACGTTTGATGATTGCCAGCAATTGGTAAAACAAGCCTTTGCCGATGCAGATTTGCGGCAGCGCGTGTCGTTGACTTCGGCCAACTCGATCAACATCGCGCGCCTGTTGCCGCAAACATTTTATTATTTCCTCGCGGCCGCGCAGTTGCCGCCCGAAACTCCCCTCGTATTCTCCGTGCCCAGCGGCAACTTTGGCAACCTGACGGCCGGGGTGCTGGCCCAGCGCATGGGTTTGCCGGTGGAAAAGTTTTTGGCCGCCACCAACCGCAACGACACGGTGCCCGTTTATCTGCGCACGGGCCAATTCGATCCCAAGCCTTCCGTTCCAACCATCAGCAACGCCATGGACGTGGGCAATCCCAGCAACTTTGAGCGGCTCGTACATTTGTTTGGCACCCAGCGCATGATGGCTGCCGCGCTGGAAGGCTATGCCTACTCCGACAGCGAAACGCGCGATGCGATCCGCACCCTTTTTCGCGACACCGGCTACGTGTTGGACCCGCACGGGGCCATCGGCTATCTCGCTTGCCGCGACTATGCCACCCGGCACCCCAACGCATGCTGCATTTTTCTGGAGACTGCACACCCGGTCAAGTTTAAAGAAACCGTGGAAGGCCAGGTGGGGGAGGTGGAGGTACCAGAACGTTTGCGAAAACTCCTGACGGCCACCAAACAATCCATCAAAATACCGGCCCGTTACGAGGCCCTGCGCTCCCAATTCTGAGCGCAGCGAAGAATCCCCCGATCCCCGTCCTGATTCTGAGCATCAGCGAAGAATCCCCTTGAGCTCCCGGGCGACTCCCTACTTCTTCCAGCCTTGTTCACCAAGCAAGGGCACAAACGCAAACTGGTCGAATGTTTCCGTCTTCAATTTGCCATCTTTTTTGGTCACCAGGTGCATCGCCTGTTTTTCCAAGTTGCCCACCGGCACGATTAGTTTGCCAGGGTCTTTGAGTTGGCTTACGAGTGCATCGGGGATCACGGGCGCACCGGCCGTTACGATAATCTTGTCGTATGGTGCCTTGGCGGGATACCCTTTCGAGCCATCGCCAAACAAAAAGAAGGGCTTATAGCCCAACGTGGGCAGAAAGTCGCGCGTGCGCTCGTAAAGCCTTTTGTTGTATTCGATCGTGTATACCTGGGCGCCCAGTTCCAACAAAATCGCGGCTTGATAGCCTGAGCCCGTGCCGATCTCCAATACGCGGTCGCCCGGTTTTATCTCCAACCGCTCCGTTTGAAATGCCACCGTGTAAGGCTGCGAGATCGTTTGCCCTTCCCCAATCGGAAAAGCCTTGTCCTCATATGCATGGATGAGCAGCGCGTCATCAAAAAAAACGTGGCGCGGCACCCGCCCGATTGCCGCCAAAACCGCCTCGTCTTGGATCCCTTTTTCGCGCAGCTTTTTGACCAGTTTATTGCGCAGCCCGCGTTGGCGGTAGTTGTCCACAATCATTCCACAAAAAATATATAATCCTGTAAATCAATAACTTAAAAACAGAAAAAGCATTCTTCTGCTCCGTCAAACTGTCGCAAAAGAGGTCAATTTTTCCGCTTTGTCAAAGTTTTGGTTAATTGATAGGAAAAGTGAAACCTAAACCACTATTTTCGAGTTCTCTAAGCACAGTGAGAACATATTTTGCCATAGCGTTGTCCTGTGTATACCTGTCCCTGGCAGTAGGTGTGGCCAAAACCACGCACTACTGTATGGGCAGGGTAAATTCCCAAGTACTCTTCTCTTTTCAAGCCAAAACTTGTGCGTGCGATCGCTACGCCAAGGAGCCCAAACCATCATGCTGCCGCGATGAAGTAGAGCTCATCCAATTGGATGAAACCCAACAGCCTTCGTCCGTTCTGCACACCGTGGATGTGACCGCGGTACTCGTGGCATTGGTGGCGGCAGGTTATGAACTGCCCACAGCTAGTTTTCGCGCGGGGTATCGTCCTGTTGCGGTTGCGGACCCGCCTGTTTCCGGGCCTCCGATCTATCAAAAAAATTGCAGCCTGATATTTTACGAGGGATAGCGTGATCGATCTTCGGATCGAACCTGCCACCCACGCATCGACCATTGACAGACCCAGGTAGCTGTGTACGTTGGTTGTTTGCGTGTCCGGTGGCCCACTTACGTCATAACATGTATTTCAATTCATTTATCCCTTATGAAAACGATCAAAGCATTAGTTCTCATCATCTTCATCAGTTCGGCCGGGTTTGCCGAAGCCCAGTCCAAAACCGTAACGGCCAACCTCAAAGTGTATGGCAACTGCGCCATGTGCAAGCGCAGGATTGAAACCGCCCTGGATGCCAAAGGCATTAAAGCAGCCACGTGGAACACCAAAACCAAAATGCTGGAAGTGGTGTACCTGCCCGAAAAAATTTCCGAGCAGAAAATCCATGACCTGATTGCGAGCGTAGGCCACGACACCGACAAAGCGAAGGCCAAAGACGAGGTGTATGCAAACCTTCCGTTCTGCTGCCTCTACCGCGACCATGACCACTCGGGCATGACCGACAACTAAACCATCCCGAGCGATGAAGAATTGGTTGTGGACGGCATGCGTGGTGCTGGCCGTACAGGCGCATGCGCAAAAAATCATGGGGCTGGTAGTCGAGAAAAATGCCAAGGGCGTGGAACAGCCATTGGCCGGGGCCAACGTTTATTGGCTTGGGACCTCCATTGGCACTACCACCCGCGACAACGGGGTGTTTATGATCGACCGCACGGACAACAGCGACCGTCTGGTGATCAGTTACGTTGGCTACAAGGCCGATACAGTGGCCGTAACGACCGAGACCAAGAGTCTCAAGGTTGAACTCAAGTCCGATGCTTACCTGGAGGAAGTAGTGGTGCAGGGGTGGAAACCGTCATCGCGCTCCGACTTCTTCTCCGGCATCAACGTGATTCAAATGGACGAGAAAGAATTGTTTAAGGCCGCCTGTTGCAATCTCTCCGAAAGCTTTGAAACCAACCCGGCTGTGGACGTGGCCTTCACCGATGCCATTACCGGCACACGACAAATTCAGATGCTGGGCTTGGCGGGGCCTAACACCATGATATCGGTGGAGAACATGCCGGGCGTGCGTGGCCTGGCCGCCAGTCAGGGTATTCAGTTTATTCCCGGTACGTGGATCAACTCCATCCAGGTGACGAAGGGAACAGGCTCAGTGGTGAATGGCTATGAGAGCGTGGCGGGCCAGATCAACGTAGAGTTGAAGAAGCCGCAAGAAAGCGAAACATTGTATGTGAACGGCTATGCCAACAACGGGGGGCGTTTGGAAACCAACTTGGTGGCCACCGTGCAAGCCGGCAAGAAATGGGCCACTACCTTTTTGGTGCACGGCAGCGCGCGGCCGTTTGAGATGGACCAAAACAAAGATGCCTTCCTGGATTTTCCTCTGGGCACGCAGGCCAATGTCATCAATCGGTGGGTCTATAATCCCGGCAACGGATGGCTGGGGCAGTTTTCCTTGCGCTACCTCAACGACCGCAAGCAGGGTGGCCAGACTAACTTTGACCGCGACAATAAGTTTACCACCAACCGCTACGGTTTGGAGATCAATACCGACCGCTACGAGGCGGTTGGCAAACTGGGGTATCAGTTTCCCGGCAAGCCGTACAAGAGCGTGGGTTTTCAAATCAGTGGCACGGTGCACGAACACGACAGCTATTTTGGTTTTACCGAACACGTGGCCGATGAACGTTCCGTGTATGGCAACGCCATTTACCAATCCATCATTGGCAACACCTCGCACAAATTCAAAACAGGCGTGAGTTTTCTATACGATCGCTTTCGCGAGACGCTGGACTACACCCAGACAGGAAGTGTCTTTGACTTTGGCCGTGTGGAAGTGGTGCCGGGCGGTTTTGTCGAATACACCTACGATGACTTGAAAAAATTTTCGGTCATTGCCGGCTTGCGGGTGGACTACCACAACCTGTTTGGCGTGTTGGTGACGCCCCGCCTGCACACGCGTTGGAACATGACCGAGTCCACCGTGCTGCGCACTTCGGTGGGCCGTGGCTACCGTGTGGCCAATGTGGTGGCCGAAAATACGGCCTTCTTAGTATCGTCACGGCAGTTGGTGCTGGAGCGTGCAGTAGGCGATGCGTATGGCTTCCGGCCGGACGAAGCGTGGAACTATGGTGTGTCGCTGAATCAGGATTTCACGCTGGACTACCGGCCCGGCACACTCAGCCTGGATTACTTCTTCACCGACTTCCGAAACCAAGCCGTACTCGACTACGATCTCAATCCGCAGCAGATCAACATCTATGCGCTGCGTGGCAAGTCGTACTCGCACAGCATGCAGGCGCAACTGGACTATCAGTTGGCGCGCAGGTTAGACGTGCGGCTGGCGTACCGCTACCTGGATGTGCAGACCGACTACCAGGGCGGCCGGTTGGAGCGGCCACTGGTGTCGCGAGGCCGTGCGTTTGTGAACGTGGCCTATGCCACCAAAAACTTATGGAAGTTTGATTACACCGTGCAGCGGCTGGGCGTGCAGCGCCTGCCTTCCACGGCCAGCAATCCAACTGAGTACAGGCTTGAAAATTTCTCCGATCCGTATTGGATCATGAACGCACAGGTATCCAAAGACTGGGGCGAGCGGTGGAGCGTGTATGTGGGCGTGGAGAACCTCGGCAACTTCCGGTTGGACAATCCCATCGTAGGGGCGGCCGATCCGTTTGGGCCTTTTTTCGATAGTTCGATGGTGTGGGGCCCCGTGTTTGGGCGGATGGTGTACACGGGTTTTCGCTACCGCGTAAAATAAATTCGTTGGATATTTAGAGAAAATCGGCCGGTTTTTTAAAAGAAAGTTTCATCTGCATTGATTTCGGAAGAACCCAGCTAGTCTTGATATTTGAGATTTAAATCCATTGCAAATGCTCACCGCCCTCCACCCCAAACTACCCATGCGTCAGCCGTCTGTGACGAGGCAATTCTATGAGTCGATGGGATTTCATTTGTGGGGGAATGTGTACCCGGAGTACCTGATGATGGAGCGCGATGGGCTGCAAATCCACTTCTTTTTGCATAACACCTTGAACCCAATCGAGAACGATGGACAAGTATATGTGCGAACGAATCAAATTGAAACGTTGTACAACGCCTTTTTAGAAAACCGTGTGCCCATCCACCCACAAGGCATGCTGGAGACCAAGCCTTGGGGCCAGCGCGAGTTTTCTGTCCTCGACCCCGATCATAATCTACTTACCTTCGGACAGCAGGTGTAAGATCCGCAGTGTCTCCCCTCTGCGCTACTTTGTGTTCTTTGTGTAGTAGAAGGTTGTTCCACAGAGTTTCGCGGAGAAGCACAAAGGTGCACAAAGCATGCTAAATCCTTTGTGATCCTCTGGGCTACTTTGTGCTCTTTGTGTAGTAGAAGGTTGTTCCACAGAGTTTCACG
>ERZ1066136.69-NODE-69-length-114279-cov-25.807484_pt1 | contig 114279 bp, 84 predicted proteins | sample MGYA00382783_ERZ1066136 | MGnify/ENA primary metagenome ERZ1066136 (study PRJEB33369, sample SAMEA5778366) | biofilm metagenome | biome: Industrial cooling water; feature: Water cooling tower basin; material: Biofilm | place: United Arab Emirates | collected... | reverse complement strand
GCCGAGATCGCCGCCGCGCCCGGCCCCGCGGCGCCGAGCAGCGCGTCGACCTCGGCGAGGATCGCCGCGAGGATCGCCGCGGGCGTCGGCGGACTCGCGGTCGCGTCGACGACCCGGTGGCGCGCGCGATCGAGCGGGGCCCACCGCCGGACGTCGCTGGCGAGGAACACGACGACGCTCGGGGTCCGCAGGGCGCTGGCGAGGTGCGAGACGCCGGTGTCGCCGGTGACGACGAGCCGCGCGCGGCGGACGAGCGCGCCGAGGGCCCCGAGCGCGGTGCGGCCCGTCAGGTCGTGCAGCGCGGCGCCGGCGTGCGCCCGCACGGCCGCGGCGATCGCCGACTCGTCGGCGGCGCCGGTCAGCGCGACGTCGAGGCCGCGGCCGGCGAGGTCGTCGGCGACGCGCGCGAGCAGCCGCGGCTCGAGCCGGCGCGCCGCCTCGCTCGCGCCGACGTGCACGAGCGCCAGCCGGGCATCCGTGGCGACGCCGGCGGTCCGCAGGACGGCGTCGCAATCGGCCTCGTCGCCCGGCGCGAGCGGGAACTCGAGCGATTCGCCGCGGCCGGGGATCCCGAGGAATGCGAGCAGCGCCAGCCAGACGAGCGGCTCGGGCAGGCCCTCGGGGTACGGGGCGAAGGTCGCCGGATCGGGGCAGGCGAGCGGCGGTCGATACAATCCCGCGAGCGCGCGCCCGCCGAGCAATTGCGCGAAGGTGTTGCTGACCTCGCCGCTGCCGTGCATCTGCACGACGAGGTCGAAGCGGCCCTGCACGGAGCGCAGGAATTCGGGCAAGGCCGCGACGTTCGCCGGCGACTCGGGCAGGCCCGGGAAGCCGGGGAATTCGCGGAACTCGTCGACGAGGTGGGGGTAACGCGCGACCAGGGGCCGCGTCGCCGGCAGCCCGAGCACGGTCGTGCGGGCGCCCGGCAGCGCGGCCCGCAGGGCCCGCAGGGCCGGCGTGACGCACAGAAGGTCGCCGAGCCCCGGCAACGCCCGGAGCACGAGGACGTCGCGCGGGGGCGGGTGCAGGGCGGGCAGCGGCGGATTCGGCATAGGACCCGGGCGGGCGGACGTGCGAATGTGCGCTTCGCACGGGCGAGACTAGGCAATGCCGGCACCCATGCACCATTTCGTGGCGCGAGCCGGCCGTGCGCGTCTTTGGGCGCCGCCGCGGGATCGGACGGCACGAGAATGCGCGGAGGCCGCCCACCGCGTCGAGCGGCGGACCGCCGGACGACCGCGGACGATCGCCGGGGCAGGCCGCAACTCACGGCCGCGCGCGGCGGTCGTCGGCTCCGCCGCGTCCCACGCCGGCCCGCGTTCGCGGTAGAAGGCGCGCCCCACGATGCCAGCCCACAGCCCCAGAGTCGGGATCGACTTCGGCACCTCGAGCTCGGCGCTCGCGCTCGCCGACGCCGAGGGTCGGGTCCGCTTCGCCCAGCTGCCGACGCTCGGAGCGCTCGGTTCGAGCTGGCGCACGCTGCTGTTCTTCGACCCCGACGAGCAGCCGGTCCGCCAGCCGATCCAGTACGCCGCCGGCGGCGAGGCGATCGCGGCCTACCTCGAGTGCATGGGCGAGGGTCGCCTGCTGCAATCGTTCAAGTCCCACCTGACGACGCAGTCGCTCGGGCGCACCCAGATCGCCCACCACCAGATCGGGCTCGACGACATGATCGCGCTGTTCCTCCGGCGGCTGCGCGAGCGGGCCGAGCAGCACCTCGGGGTCGCGATCGAGGCGGCGACGATCGGCCGGCCGGTGCGGTTCGTCGGCGCGCGCACGCCCGAGGACGACGAGGCCGCGGCCGGGCGGCTGCTGGCGGCCGCGCGCCAGGCCGGCTTCGTCGACGCGCGCCTCGAGCTCGAGCCGGTCGGCGCGGCGTACCACTACGAGCGCGCGCTGACGCGGCCCGAGCTGGCGCTGGTCGCCGACTTCGGCGCGGGCACCACCGACTTCTGCCTGATGCGCATGGGCCCGACCGGCCGCGGCGACGAGCGCGCCCGCGAGATCGTCGGCACCGGCGGCGTCGGGGCGGCCGGCGACGACCTCGACGCGGCGCTGATCGAGAACCTGGTGTGCCCGCGGCTCGGCAAGGGCGACACCTACGTCGAGATGGGCCGCGAGCACCCGATCCCCGGCTCGTACTACTACAAGCTGGCGCGCTGGCACCACCTGCCGTTCCTCGCCGGCCCGCGCGTGCGCGCCGAGCTCGAGCGGCTGCGCCGCGGCGCGCGGCACCCGGAGCGGATCGCGGCGCTGATGCACATCATCGCGACCAACAGCGCGTTCAACCTGCACAAGGCGGTCGAGCGGACCAAGGTCGAGCTGTCGAGCAAGCCGCAGGCGAGCTTCGACTTCGGCGACGGCGAGCTCGAGATCCGCGCGACCGTGACGCGCCGCGACTTCGAGCGCTGGATCGCCCCGGTGACCGCCGCGATCGCGGCGAGCCTCGACGACACGCTCGCCCGCGCCGGCGTGACCCCGGACGCGGTCGACTGCGTGTTCATGACCGGCGGCACCGCGTTCGTGCCGGTGGTCCGCGCGCTGTTCAAGGCCCGCTTCGGCGCCGCCAAGCTGCGCAGCGGCGACGAGCTGATGTCGATCGCCTCGGGCCTGGCGCTGCGCGCCGCGGCGCCCGGACCCCCCTGACGGCGGCGGAGCGGGTAAGCTGCCCGAGACCCCCGCGAGCCGGTCGCTCGCCGCGGCCGAGGTGACCGGCGACGCCGAGACCCTCGTGTCGCCCGGGCTGCGGCCGGAGGTGCTCGGCGACGCGGCCCAGCGACAGACGAAGGCGCTCGTCCACGCGGCGCTGTTCAAGGGCACCGGCGAGGCGCCGACGATCGGGCCGTACCGGGTGCTGACGCGGCTCGGCGAGGGCGGGATGGGCGTCGTGTACGCGGCCTACGACGACACGCTCGAGCGCAAGGTGGCGCTCAAGCTGCTCCGCGGGGCGATCGTGCGCCGCCCGGAGGGCCGGGTGCGGACCCTCCGCGAGGCGCGGGCGCTGGCCCGCCTGTCCCACCCCAACGTGGTCCACGTGTACCAGGTCGGCGAGGTCGACGACGAGGTGTTCGTGGCGATGGAGTTCCTCACCGGGCCGACGCTGCGCGCCTGGCTCAAGGGACAGCCACGGACGTGGCGCGAGGTGCTCGCGGTGTTCCGTCAGGCCGGCGAGGGGCTGGCGGCGGCGCACCGGCAGGGGGTGATCCACCGCGACTTCAAGCCGGCCAACGTGATCGTCGGCGACGACGGGCGCGTGCGCGTGCTCGACTTCGGCCTGGCCCACTTCGGCGACGACCGCGGGGCGACCGCGGCGCTGTCGGCCGCGGGCGAGCCGACCGACGTGCTGCGGACCCAGACCGGCGCGGTGCTCGGGACGCCGGCGTACATGGCGGCCGAGCAATTCGCGGGCGCCCGCGGCGACGCGAGGACGGATCAGTTCAGCTTCTGCACCGCCCTGTACGAGGCGCTGTACGGGCAGCGGCCGTTCGCCGGCGATACGCTCGCGGCGCTGGTGCCGGCGGTGACCACCGGCCGGATCGAGCCGGTCAAGGCGGGCCGCGACGTGCCCGCGTGGCTGCACCGCGTGGTCGTGCGCGGGCTGCAGCCCGATCCGGCGCAGCGCTGGCCGTCGATGGACGCGCTGCTGGCCGCGCTCGAGCCCCCCGCGGCGCGCCGCGGCCGGATCGCGGCGGTCGTCGGCTCGTCGGCCGCGCTGCTGCTCGGGGGCTCCATCCTCGCCACGCGGACGGCGCCGGACGACCCGCAGCGGCTCGCCGAGCGCGAGGCCGCCGCGCGGGCGCAGGCCGAGATGCGCCGCTCGCAGGACGAGCAGCGATTGACCGAGGCGCGCGCCGCGTTGACGCGCGACCCGGCGGATACGATCCGGGCGCTGGCGAGGCTCGCCGGCAACGATCCGGCGACGTGGCAGCGCGCGCGGTTCTTCGCGGCGGCCGCCCAGGCGCGCGGCCTGCCGGCGGAGGTGCTGCGCGCCGGTGAATCGCCGCTCGCCGAGGTGCAGCCGCTCGCGGGCGGCGGGCTCGTCGGGCGCGACGAGCTCGGCGCGGTGTGGCAGTGGAACATGACCGAAAGAACAGGCATCCGGGTGCTCGCGCCCGGCGCGGCGACCGACCTGTGGGCGGCGCGCGACGTGCCGGTGTGGGCGGTCAAGAGCGGCGCGTCGGTCCGGGTGTTCGGCAGCGACCGGGCGCAGACGATCGACGTCGGCGCGGTCGAGGCGGCCGCCCACGCCTGGCGGCTGGCGTCCGACGGGCGCACCCTGGTGGCCGTGGCGTCGAAGTGGCACAAGACCGCGGCGCACGACGGCGCGATCCATCTGTGGGATCTGACGCGCCCGGGCTCGCCGCCGCAGACGATCGCGCTGCCGCCGGAGACCCTCCCGGTGATCGCGGACGACGCGTCGGTGGTCGTCCACGGGCAGGCGGACGGCCTCCGCGTCGTGCGGCCGGGCGCGGGCGCCGGGTCGACGCTGCCGTACCGGGGCACGCCGTGGACGCTGTCGGCCGATCGGCGATTCCTCGTCGCGTCGCCGGCCGACAGGGACGGGGTGCTCGACGTGATCGAGCTGACGACCGGGACGTCGCGGCGGGTCGAGGCGGGGTCGGCGGTGGTGCTCGGCGGCGCGGACGCGCTGTTCATGCGGCCGTTCGGGCCGCGGGTGCTCGTCTGGCGCGAGTCGCTGGCGACCAGCGAGCTCGCGTGGCAGCTCCAGGTGCCGGCCCAGGGCGGAGCGATCGAGCGCCGGCTGATCGTCGATCCGGACAACAATCAATTCGCGGTGGCGCTCGGCGAGCAATGGGGCGTCGGCGACCTCGGGCGCGGCGAGCTGACCTCGTTCCTGACGGTCCCGAAGGACAGGTCGCCGCAATGGGCCGGACCCGGCGCGCTGATGGTGGCGGTCCGCGACGAGGTGCGGATCCACCGGCCGGCGACGGCGCCGGTGCAGCTGCGCCGGCGCGCCTGGGACTGCGCGCTCTCGCCCGGCGGGCGGTGGGCGGCCGCGTTGCCGTGGGACGTCGCGCGCGGAGCGTTCGAGCGGATCGATCTGACGACGGGCGCGACGGCGACGTTTCGCTGCCCGACCACGCCGAAGACCCAGGATCTCGGCGGCGAGTTCGCGAGCTACTCGTCCGTGACGGCGATCGACGACGCCGGGCAGATCGCCATGTTGGGCGAGGGCTGGGGCTGCTGGTGGGACGAGCAGCACGGGGCGCGCACCGGCCAGCGGGCCCTCACGTGGGGCCTGGTCGCGGCGCTGCCGCGCGGGGTGGCGATCGCCGAGGGGGCCGAGGTCGAGGTGTGGTCGGGGCCGGACGAGAAGACGCGCAGCTGGACGGCCGCGGGTACGGTCGCGGATCTGCAGGCGAGCCCGTCGGGCGCGCTGCTGGCGGTGCGCAGCGACCGGGGCATCCAGGTGCTGCGCGACACCGGCGAGGTGGTGCCGGTGGTCACGGAGCCGACGCCGGCGGAGCCGCGCGCGGTGACGGCGGGCGCGCTGGCGTGGAGCCCCGACGGCGCGCGGCTGGCGGCGCTCGACCCGGTCGACGGGTCGCTCGCGCTGACGGTGTGGGACGTCGCCGGGCCGCCGCGCGAGGTGGCACGATATGGCCTGAAGGACAGCCCCGGCCGCCCGCGCAACCAGATCGCGTTCACACCGACGGGCGCGGCGGCGGTGCTGACCGACCGCCACGGCTCGCTGATGCGGATCGCCCTCGCTGGCCGCGAGACCCGGCGGATCGAGCTGCCGGATCTGTTCGCGTTCCAGGTGCGCGGCGAGACCGAGGTGATCGGGATCGACCTGCAGCACACGCCGCACATGGCCGACTTCGCGGCGGGCGAGACGGCGCCGCTGACGCCGAACCTCGAGGCCGGCGGGTCGACGAAGCCGCGGCTGCGCCGCAGCGCGGACGGGTCGGTGTGGACCTGCGCCGCGCTCGGCCCGGGCTCGCTGCTCGAGATCGCGACGACCGACGCGGCGACGCCCGAGGACGTGCGCGCCCGCGTCCGCGAGCTGGCCGCGTCGCTGTGACGGCGCGCGGGCGTGAGCCCGGCCCGCGGCCGAGCGAGACGGAGCGCGCGCCGTCCGTGCTCGTGGCGCCCTCGCGCGCGGGCGCGGGCTCGCCGTGCTCGTCGCGCGCGCGTCCTCGCGCCCAGGGGCTCGCGTGCGCGCTCGTCGGTGCGCGCGAGGACGCGCTAGCGCGACGTCTCGCCCGAGAGGCGGGCGATCGCGCCGGTGAGCTCGTCGCGCAGCTCGGGGCAGCCGTCGTGCGACATGCCGGCGAGCACCTCGAGCGCGGGCAAGGCCCGGACCTCGCCGCGAGCCGCGAGCTGGCCGACGATCGCCCGCTTGTCGGCGCAGCGCCCGAGCTCGAGCTGCGCGAGGTCGCGGAGGTACTCGGGCAGGCCGGCGCGCCGCGGCGCGTTGGCGATCGCCTCGCTCGCCACCCGCCGCGCGTCCGCATTGCGACTGCCGAGCAGCATCTTGACGTCGTCGGCGAAGGCGGCCGGAGCCTCCGCGACCAATTGATCGATCGTCGCCCGGCCGCGCCGCTCGGCGGGCTTGCTCGCCGCCGCCGGCGAGCCCGCGCCGGGATCCGGTCCGCCCGCGCCGGGATCCGGTCCGCCCGCGAAGGTCACCGCGACGAGCACCAGCACGAGCACCGCGGCGAGCCCGAACCACACGACGCGCGGGGTCCGTCGCGGCGACCGATCGGCCGCGCCGGTCGCGACCGTCGCCACCGTCGCCGCGGGCCGCACGTCGGCGACCGTCACCTCGCCGGGCGTCGGCGACGTCGGGAGCACCGCGCTCCCCGACACCGCGGGGACGACGTGACCGGCGAGCTCGCTGGTCAGGGCGAGCCGTCGCAGCTCGTCGCGGACCTCCTGCGCCGACGCCGGCCGGTCCGTCGGGGTGCGCGCGAGCAGGCGGTCGATCACGTTCGCCAGCACGTCGGGCACATCGCCGCGCAGGCTCGGCGCCGGGCGCGAGAGCTGCCGCGTGTACAGCTCGGTCAACGAGTCGCCCTGCCACAACACCTGGGCCGTGACGCACTCCCACAGGACCACGCCGAGGGCGTACAGATCGACGCGGAAGTCGACCTGGCCGCCGACCGCCTGCTCCGGCGCCATGTAGCCCGGCGTGCCGATCACGGCGCCGGCGCGGGTGATCGGCTGGGCGAGGTCGGCGATCGTGCCGCCGTGCTCCCCGGACACGCGCGCGATCCCGAAGTCGACGACGCGGGCGTGCAGGGCCCCGTCGCGGCGCTGCTCGAGCAGGATGTTGTCGGGCTTGAGATCGCGGTGGACGATGCCGATCGCGTGCGCCGCGGCCAGCGCGTCGGCGATCTGGCTGCCGAGCAAGGCCACCTGCGGCCACGGCAGCGGACCCGCCTGGATCCGCTTCGTCAGGCTCTCACCGCGGACCAGCTGCGTGACGAGGTATGCCCCGCCCTCGGGCAGCGGCCCGTAGTCGATCGCGCTGGCGACGTGCGGGTGGTCGAGCCGCGCCGTCGCCAGCGCCTCGCGGGTGAAGCGGGCCTCGGCCTGGCTGTGCGCCGCGAACTCCGTCTTGATCGTCTTGAACGCGACCTGCTTGCGCAGCCGCAGGTGCTCGGCGACGAACACCGCGCCCATGCCCCCCTCGCCGAGCACCTCGACGATCTTGTAGCGGTCGTCGATGATCCGGCCGATCCAGCGTGTGGCCTGGAGAGCGCCTTCGGGGCTGTCGGCTTCGGTGTTCGGCATCACCACCTCGCGCGCGGGCCCCGGACTATACCCGAGCCCTGCGCACGGAGGCGCGCCCGGGCCCCGGCTCGCGGGCCGGGCCCGCCCCGTGCCCCTCGCGCCGCCTCAGGACGCCGCCGCGGGGCAGCAGACCGAGCCCTCGACCGCGACCGCCTCGCCCTCCGCCGCGCGGATCGTGCCGATCGGCGCCTGGCCATCGGCGCAGCGGTAGTCGGGGCGCTGGGTGGCGCCGTCGCCGATGTCGCCGACGATCGTCCCGCCCTTCTCCTGGCACTCGGCGCTCGTCAGCGCCGGGCGCTCGGCCTTCTCCTGCGTCGGCTCCGGACCGGGGGGCGTCGAGCCGTCCGAGCCCTTCTTGGAACAACCAGCCGCGAGCACGAGGCCGAGGCCGGCGGTGGCGAGGATCTGTCGCGTCGTCATGGCCCGAAGTTGTAGGCCGATGTCGCCCCGCCTTCAAGCCGCTCCGTGCCCACAGCCGGGCGGCGCCGCGCGAGCGACCGTGCGACGACGCCGACACAACAATGCGCCCGCGCTCTCGCCGACAGCCGGCCGCTCCCTGCACGGCACCCGGATCCTCGGGATCGATCTGCGCCTCTGCTCCGACCTCGGCGTGGACACTCGCGTCGACGTGGAAGGCGAGTGCTCGGCAAGCAAAGCCCCCTCCGGCAGCGAGCTGGAGGGGGCTCCTTCGTGCTTGTGAGCGGCGGGCCTCAGAACTTGTTCCACAGCCACTGATTCGTGACCTCGTGGTGGAACTGCACCTCGGACGTCTTGATCATCGTCCCGAGGGCCCGCGGGCAGCGCTCGGCGGAGGCCTGCTTGACCTCGGCGAAGCGGCTCTGGACCTGCTCGCCGAGCAGGTCGGCGACGAAGCGGCTCGCCTTGAACAGGCGGATCGCGTCGTTGATGTTGTCGGGGAGGAAGCGGGTGCGGGCGCGCTTGTTGGCGGCTTCGGCCGGGTCGGTCGACGGGCCCTCGAGGCCGGTGCGGAGCAGCGTGTAGACGGTCATGTACGGGTTCGCGTCGGGGGCGACGGAGCGGACCTCGATGCGGGCCGAGCGCTCGTTGCCGAGCGGGATCCGGACCATGCTGCCGCGGTCGGTCGCCGAGGCCTTGATCTGGTTCGGCGCCTCGAAGTGCGGGTCGAGCCGGCGGTACGCGTTGACGCTCGGGTTGAGCATCAGGCAGATGTCGGGCGCGCAGTTGAGGATCCGGTCGGTGAACTGCCAGCCGAGCGCCGACAGGCCGCCCTCGCCCTGCTTGTCGTGGAACAGGTTGGTGCCGCCGCGCTGCAGCGAGATGTTGGTGTGCATCCCGTTGCCGTTGATCCCGGTGACCGGCTTCGGCAAAAACGACGCGGTCATGTCGTAGTTCTGCGCGACCTGCCGGCACAGCAGCTTGTACAGCTGGACCTGGTCGGCGGCGACGATCGCCTCGGTGTGCGCGAAGTTCATCTCGAACTGCGACGGTGCGACCTCGGGGTGGTCCTTCTCGTTGCCGAAGCCCATCGCCCGCTGCACCTCGGCCGCGGTGTCGATGAAGCGGCGCAGCGCGTCGCCGGGCAGCGAATGGTAGTAGCCGCCGGTCGAGATGAACTCGAAGTGGCCGGTCTCGTGGTACAGCCGCTCGGCGTCGCGGCCCTTGAACAGGAAGCCCTCGATCTCGTGCGCGAACTGGGCCACCGTACCGTCCTTCGCGTACAGCGCCTCGGCGTACTGCTTGAGCCGCGCGCGCATGTCGGCCTGGTACGGCGCCCCGTCCTGCCCGCGGACCTCGGCGAACACGAGGATCTTGCCCGGGCCGAACACGTCCGACGGCAGCCAGTAGAACGCCGGCCAGTCGATCGCCAGCCGCAGGTCCGACTCGTGCTGCTGCGAGAACCCGCGGATCGAGCTGCCGTCGAAGGTCAGGTTGTCGGCGCTGCGCAGCAGGAACTTCTTGTCGTAGTCCAGCATGTGCAGCCGGCCCTCGAGGTCGGTGAACGCGACCGTGACGGCCTTGATCCGCTTCTCGTCGGTCAGATACTTGACGCGCTCCTCCCGGACCTTGTCGGCCGACACCCGGGCCAGACGCGCGTTCTTGACCTCCAGATTCAGCTCCTCGAGCCACTCGTACGGGATCTCGAGGAAGTCACGGAGCATGGGCGAAGCTTCAGGGCGGGACATGAAGCGTAGATAGTTCCGCCACTAGGATAATTTCAAGGGGATTTAGACTAACTCGCCACACCGCTACGCAGTGCGAATCCGCACCGACCGGCGCCGAACACGCAGCTTCACTCCAAGAACGCCGACGCCCGGCCGCCGCGCCGGCGACCGTAGCTGGCCCTTTCGCCAGCCACGGTCGACGCACTCGCCGCGCCGGGCTCGTACGATTCACCTGGCCTAACGGTCAGGCGAGCAGGCCGCGCAGCTCTTCTTCCTCGAGGATCTCGAGCGTCAGGTCGGTGAAGTCGGCCTCGGCGACGTCGAGCCCGACGGCGAGGTTGCGCAGGTAGGTGCTCTCCGCGAGGTCGAGCTCGTCGTCGGCGTCGTTGACGCTGGCGACCAGCTCGAGCAGCGTCCGCTTCTCCTCGGTGCTCAGGCCGCGCAGCTCGGCCGCGGCCTTCTGCACGCTGAAGGCCGCCGGGCTGAAGCTCGTGATCAGGCCGTTGATCGCGTCCGGCAGCGGGCCGCCGCCGATCAGGGTGGTGAGCAGGGCGCGGATCCGCGTGACCTCCGCGCCCGCGAGGCGCTTGTCGGCATACGCGGCGCCGAGCAAGAGCTGAGTGATCGTTTCGATGTGCTGCTTCATCGCGTTCCTCTGCGTCCAGGCGACCGGCCCGGCCCGGCGAGGGTATCCGATCGAGGCGGGCTCCGCAGCAGACGTCCCGGGCCCGCGAGGGGCGGCCGCGACCGGTTGTGTGCGGGAGCGGGAGCGGCATGAGCTGCCGCCGCGTGTCGTGGTGCGTTTCGCCTCGCGGGCCTCGCCGCGGTCGCGCTCGCCTGCGCCTGCTTCCAGGACGCCCCCCGACCACGCTCACCGGGGCAGCACCTCCGCCGCGACCGGCAGCTCGACCGGCGGCTCGACCAAGGAGATCGCCACGAGCACCGGCGCGACCTCCAGCAGCACGGGCCCGGCAGCGGGAGCGGCGAGTCGACGACCGCCGCGCCGCCCGACCTGCATCTCCCTCGGCGCCGACGCGAAGGCCCGGCACCGACGGCCAGACCATGCTCGTCCATCCGGCGTGCTCGACGAGGTGATGCTGTGGCGGCGGGCCCTGGCCGCGCCGGAGATCTGCGCGGCCGCCGGGCTCGAGTGTCAGCAAGCCCGCGCGAGAACGGACCGACCGCGCGGCCCTCGCGGGCTCGCAGGCCGCTCCCGAACCGCGCCGCCGCGCCGCCCGGCCGCCGCGCTCCGCGCACACGATCGTTCGCGCCGGTCGTTCGTGCCGCTTGCGCCGCGCGGGGTCGGCGACGATCCTGGCGCCGGTTCGAGGGGGAGGACGGGCAGGTGGCACATCGTTTCTGGTCTTTTGGTCATGTTCCACGGGTCATGCTCGCGCTGGCGCTCGCGCCGGCGTGCGGCGAGCCGGGCGGCGGGTCGTCCGCGTCGACCGGCGGCAGCTCGAGCGGCGAGGCGACGAGCACGACCGCCGACGGCACGACGACGACCGGCGCGACCGGCACGACCGCGCCGACGGGCGGCTCGGCGAGCGAGAGCGAGAGCGGCTCGAGCGGGGGGACCTCGACGACGACCGTCACGACCGGCGGCACCACCGACGCGGCGACCGGCACGACCGCCCCGGTCGACCCGTCGACCAGCACGACCGAGGCGATCGGGACGAGCTCGTCGAGCGGCACCGCGGGCCCCGCCTGCACCCCGCCGCTCGTCGCGTGCGCCGGCGATTGCGTCGACCTCGACGTCGACCCGCAGCACTGTGGCGCGTGCGACACGCCCTGCGCCGACGGCCAGCTGTGCAGCGACGGCCAGTGCCTCGACGTGATCTGCAACCCGGGCAGCACCGAGGCCTGCTACACCGGGCCCGACGGCACACAGGACCTCGGCGTCTGCAAGGGCGGCGAGCAGCTGTGCAACGAGCAGGGCACCGGCTACGGCCCGTGCCTCGGCGAGGTCCTGCCGAACATCGACGACTGCAACACGCCGGCCGACGAGGATTGCACCGGCAAGGCCAACGAGGGCTGCTGGCTGCAGAGCTGCAAGGCGATCAAGGCCGCGCAGCCGGACGCAAAGGACGGGCAGTACACGATCGACGTCGACGGCGACGACGGCCCGCTGCCCGCGGTCGTCGTGCTGTGCGACATGACGATCGACGGCGGCGGCTGGACCCGCTTCAACTGGCTGCACACCGACTACACCCCGGGCCAGGATCCCCTCGGCCAGCAGCTGACCGACTGCAAGGTGGGCGACCTGCAGTGCCGCGGACGGATCCCCAAGGGCATCGTCGTTCAGGACCTGATGGTCAAGGACCTGACCGACAAGGTCCACGCGCTGTGGAAGTTCAACAACTCGACGATCAGCAAGGCCCTGCTCGCCGCCCTGCAGGACAAGGTCGAGTACTGCGGCGCCAACCAGGGCGCGTTCCAGCCGTACTTCAACAACTCCGCCGAGGTCTACTGCGGCACCGGCAACGAGGGCGGCTGCGACTCCTTCTATTACACCTCCGGCGCCTGCCAGGCCGTCGGCAACTGGGGCATCCACTGGGACGGCGACGGGGCCTGGTGCTCCGCCGCCTTCAAGATGGGCGCGACCAAGAGCGGCTGCGGCAACCACGGCGACCAGGGCTTCCTCAACGAATGCGCCTGCGACGACGAGAAGGGCGAGCTCTACTTCCGGTAGCGCACGAGCCGCTGGCCGATCCGCCCGGCGGCGTCGACCGCCTCGACCAGCACCTCGCCCGCCTCGGCCGGCAGCGGCGGCGAGGCGCCGGTGAGCGCGCCGTCGCGCCCGCGCTGCGTCCACCAGCGCGGCGCGAACACCCGGCCGTCCCACGCCCAGTCGATCGCCCACTCGACGACCGACGCGACCCCCTGCCCCGCCTCGCTCACGAAGTCGACCAGCTCGACGACCTCCCCGCGGAGCGCGACCGACGGACACGGCAGCCGCCGCGGCGCCGCGTCCTCGTCGTCGGCGAGCGCGCGCGGCAGCTCCCACAGCGACGCCGCTCCGCCGTCCGCCGCGTCGTGGGCCGACGGGTGGAACTCCCACGCGAGCACCTCGAGCGCCGCCATCCCGGCCGCGCGCGCCGCGTCGAGCCACCGCGCCACCTCGGCCGCGCCCGGCCGCGCCTCGCCGACGGCGACGACGACCGCCGCCGCCCCGCGCCGCCCCGCGATCTGTCCCCTCGGCCAGCTCTCCGCCCCGTGCAGCCGCAGCGCCCGCTCGACCAGCGCCGCCTCCCCGCGCTCGCGCAGCGCGGCGCGCCGGGCCGCCGGACCGCCGTCGAGCACCGAGAAGCCGCCGGCCTCGCCGCGCGCGATCAGCCCGCGCAGCCGCCGGCGGATCACCGCGAACGCCTGCGGCGAGCGGTCGACCGCGATCCACCGCCGCCCGCAGCGCGCCGCCACGGCGGCGGTCGTGCCCGAGCCGGCGAACGCGTCGAGCACGAGGTCGCCCGGGCGCGAGCACATCTGCACGATCCGCTCGAGCAGCGCCTCCGGCTTCTGCGTGTCGTAACCGAGCCGCTCCGCGTGCGTCCCCTGCAGCGCGCGGATGTCCGTCCACACGTCCTGCAGCGGCACGCCCTCGAGCTCGTCGAGGTAGTGCTTCTGCCGCGGCACCGCGCCGGGCCGGCTCTGGTAGACCCGCCCCACGCGCAGCAGCTCCTCCATCGTCGCCTGTCCGTAGCGCCAGTGTCGCTTGACCCCGAGGAACTCGTAGCGCGGGTTACCCTTGGCCGCCCCGCCGGGCGCCGTCAGCGGGCCCGACATGAACCGGCGGCCGGTCTGCGGCTCGACGTGGCGGTACCACTTCGCCACGTACGCCGGGTCGTGCGGCACCCGCAGCGTCGTCCACGCGCGCGCGGGCCCGCGGCCGTACACCAGCAGCACGTCGTGGACCGCCCCGAGCCGCCGGGCGCCCTGGCCGGCGTCGTTGTGCGCCGAGTAGCGCTTCCACGCGATCTGGTTGACGAAGCTGTCGGCGCCGAACAGCTCGTCCATCAGCACGCGGACGCGGTGGCACACGCCGACGCCGACGTGGACCACGATCGTCGCGCCCGGCTTCATCAGCGCGCGCAGCAGCACGAGCCGCGGGTACAGCATCGACAGGTAGCCGGCGCCGCCCCACGCGTCGCGGTAGGCCTCGACCTCGACGTCGTCACTCCTTAAGTAGTGCGACGCGCCGACGTCGAACGGCGGGTCGATGTACACGAGATCGACCGTCGCGCCGATCTCCGCGCGCAGGGCCGCGAGCGCGAGCGCGTTGTCGGCCCACACGAGGCGGCCCTGCGCCGCGCCCGGGTCCCCGGCGATCTCCCGCAGCTCGAGCGGCCCCTCGCCGCGCGGCCGAAACGGCGCGTCCTTGCCGGCCCACCGCAGCGTGACGTCCGCCGCCGCGGACTCGCTCGGCTGGTTCGGCGCGTCGTCGGGCCGCCTGGGCACGCCGCCATCGTAGCGGACCTGCGGGCCGGTCACGCCGCGCACGCCAGTTCGCAGGCCGCATCCGGGTATCGGGGTCCGGCTCGTCGAATGTGGGGGGTCGGGGCGGCTTGTCGCGGGTCGCCGCCTCTGTCTACCATCCGGTCTGCTGGTGGAGGCGCGATCGCGGATGGCCAAGAGCTCACAGCTTCATCGTCGACTTGTCGGACTGCCCCTCGGGACAGTCCTCCTCGGGGCCGGGTGCTACGACGGCGAGCTCCCCTCGGGCGACACCGACCTCCTGGACACCACGGGCGCGGTCGCCTCGACCGCCGGCACGACCGACGCCGTGCCGACGACCGGCGAGGTCACGACCGGCGACGGCACGACTGGCGAGCCGGCCGACTGCTACTCGACCCGCGACTTCTTCGCCGACCAGGTGTGGTCGAAGGGCCTGAACACGACCTGTCTCAAGTGCCACGATCCGACCGGCGTCGCCGCGGCCAAGGGCGCCAAGCTCCGCCTGCTCTCGCCGGTCTACCCCGGCTTCATCGAGGCCAACCTCGCCAACGTCCAGAGCCTCGCCGGCTACACCTACGAGGACACGCCGTTGATCCTCGCCAAGCCGATGGGCAAGGTCGACCACGGCGGCGGGATCCTGCTCGACGAGTCGAGCGAGCTCTACACCAACATCCTCTCGCTGCTCGAGCAGCTCGAGGCGCCGGTCGAGTGCCCGCCGCAGGAGGCCGGCGACGTGTTCCCCGACGTCCTGCTCTTGACGCCCGAGGAGACGCTGCGCAAGGCCGCCCTGCACCTCGTCGGCCGCCTGCCGGCCGACGACGAGATCGCCGCCGTCGCCGACGGGGGCGAGCCCGCCCTCGCCGCCGCGCTCGAGGACATGATGACCGAGGACGCGTTCTACGACCGCCTCGTCGACATCCTCAACGACACCTTCCTGACCGACATGTACATCGGCGGCGACTCGCTCAACCGCCTCAACGCGACCACCCCCGACTGGCCGAACGTCCTCAAGTACTTCGACAAGGTCAACCCGATGCCGGACGACCAGAAGAAGCGGATCGCCCGGGCCGTCGCCCGCGAGCCGCTCGACCTGATCTCCTACATCGTCCGCAACGACCGCCCGTTCACCGAGGTGCTGACGGCCAAGTACACCGTCTTCACCCCGGACTCCGCCTACCTCTACGGCGTCGCCGCGCAGTTCGAGGACCCGAACGACCCGAACGAGCTCAAGGAGGGCGTCCTCAAGGTCACGCGCAACGGCAAGGAGCTGACCTTCCCGCACGCCGGCATCCTGACGTCGCCGATGTGGCTCAACCGCTTCCCGACGACCACGACCAACCGCAACCGCCTGCGCGCGCGCAAGGTCTACGACCAGTTCCTCGCCACCGACGTCCTCGCGCTCGCCAGCCAGGCGATCGACCCCGCCGCCGGCTCGAACTTCCTCAACCCGACCCGCGAGGACCCGACCTGCGCGATGTGCCACACGGTGATCGACCCGATCGCCGGCGCGTTCCAGATGTTCGACCGCAACAACCAGGAGATGCTGCTCGAGAAGCCGGTGTGGTTCCCCGAGATGTTCGCGCCGGGCTACCAGTTCGAGCTGATGCCCGTCGAGCAGTTCCCGACCGGCGTCCAGTGGCTCGCCGAGCGCGTCGCCGCCGACCCGCGCTTCTCGCTGTCGGCCACCTACAAGGTCTACGAGGCGCTCGTCGGCGAGAAGCCCGCGCAGTACCCGAGCGACACCGCCGCCCCCGACTACAAGCAGAAGCTGTCCGCCTGGGAGGCCCAGGACGAGTTCCTGCGCACCGTCGCCGCCGAGTTCGTCGCCGACGACCACAACCTCAAGACCGTGTTCGTCCGCGTGCTCCTGAGCCCGTACTACCGCGGCGTCCAGGTGACGAGCCCGCCGAGCGCCGAGCGCAAGGCCGAGCTCGCGTTCGTCGGCACCGGCCGGCTCTCGACCCCCGAGCTCCTGACCAGGAAGATCCAGGCGACGACCGGCGTCCGCTGGGGCGGCACCAACGACCTGCTGCTCGGCGAGTTCAAGCTGCTCTACGGCGGCATCGACTCGAACGCGATCGTCCAGCGGCTGACCGCCGTCAACCAGCTGATGGCGAGCGTCGCCATGCGCATGGCCGTCGAGGTCTCGTGCAGCGCGACCGCCTTCGACTTCACCAGGGCGCCCGACCAGCGCCTCCTGTTCCCGCTGGTCGACAAGGCCGACACGCCCGACACCGCCGACGCCAAGATCCGGGCCAACATCCAGCACCTGCACGCGCGCCTGCTCGGCGAGCAGCTCGCGGACGACGACCCCGAGCTGGAGCGCACCTACACGCTGTTCCTCGACACCTGGACCGCCGGCCAGCAGAACCTCGTCGACGACACCGAGTCGACCTCGCTCGGCTCGTGCGGCGCGACCAAGGATCCGAACACCGGCGCCGCGCTGCCCGACGCCGACAAGCTGACGACCGACGACCTCTACACGATCCGCGCCTGGCAGGCCGTCGTCGCCTACCTGCTGTCGGACTACACCTTCCTCTACGAGTGAGCCCCAGATCGGAGACCTACGACCATGGATCGCCGCAGCTTCCTCAAGATCGCCGCCACGACCGGGCTCTCGCTCGCCCTCCCCCGCCACGCCCGCGCCGCGCTGCCCGCCTACAAGGGCCCGTTCTACGTCATGATCAGCGCGCGCGGCGGCTGGGACCCCGTCTACCTGTGCGACCCCAAGCCGAAGGGCGCGTTCAACCGCCTCTACGACTACGACCCGGCCAGCCCGACCAAGGCCGGCGACATCCACTACGCCGACATCCCGGTCCCGGCCAATCTGGTCACCGACCCGCTCGCCCTGCCGTACCTGATGAAGAACGCCGACTTCTTCGCCAAGTACGCCAGCAAGCTGGTCGTGCTCAACGGCCTCAACATGGAGACCAACAACCATGATCGCGGCGTCGTCACGATCTGGTCCGGCCGCAGCGACGGCGGCTACCCGAACTTCGCCGCGCTGGTCGCCGCGGCCAAGGCGCCCGAGCACCCGCTCGCCTTCATCTCGAGCGGCGGCTACGACGGCACCGGCAACCTGATCCCGGTCACGCGCCTCAACTCGGTCAACTCGTTCCGCAAGCTCGCCGAGCCCAACCGCATCAACCCGAGCGACCCGAACAACACCAGCACCTTCGTCCACCCGGACACCTACGCCCGGATCCACGCCGCCCAGCAGGCCCGCCTCGCCGCCTACAAGGCCGACCAGCAGCTGCCCAAGCTCCAGGGCGCGGCCGGCCAGCTCTACCTCGCCCGCGGCAACCTCGACCTGCTCGCCTCGGTCGTCCTGCCCGACACCCTGATCGACCTGCCGAACGAGATCGCCGACCTCGAGCGCATGGCCCAGCAGACCCAGCTGGCGATGGCCGCCTTCACCGCCGGCCTCGCCGTCGGCGTCAACCTCGAGCTCGGCGGCTTCGACACCCACGGCAACCACGACACCCAGCAGGTCCGCCAGCTCGCCAAGCTGCTGTGGGGCATCGACTACGTGATGACCCAGGCCGCGACCGCCGGCATCGACACCAACCTGATCGTCATGGTCGGCTCCGACTTCGGCCGCGGCAAGGGCTACAACGGCCCCAACGCCGGCGACGGCAAGGACCACTGGCCTGTCTCTTCGGCCATGTTCCTGAGCGGCAACCCGGCGCTGCTCGGCGGCGGCGGCCGGGTGATCGGCGGCACCACCGAGGCCGACCAGCTCCCGATCGGCGTCGACCCCGACACGCTCGCGCTCGACGAGTCGGAGAACGGCGTCGTCCTGACCTCGTCGCACCTGCACGTCGCGCTGCGCGAGCTCGCCGGCGTCGCCGACTCGCCGGCGGCCCAGAAATTCGGGATCGTCGCCGACCTTTTGCCGATCTTCGGCTGACCGGCCGCGCCGCGGCCCCGCGCGCAGATCCGCGCGCCCCCTTGGCGGCCGGGACGGGATCGCGCACACTGTCGCGCGCCCGTCATGACCGCCGAGTCCCCCTACTTCTGCGACGCCGCCGAGCACTTCATCGGCACCAGCGCCACGCAGGCCGATCCGGTGTACGCCGGCTCGCGCGGGTCGGCCGGGCGGATCGACGGTCCGCGCCGGCGGGCCCGCTTCCACGGCCCGCGCGCCCTCGCCTACGACCCGGCTGCCGCCGCCCTCTACGTCGCCGACACCGGCAACGGCGCCCTGCGCTGCATCGACACCCGCGCCGGGGTCGTCAACACCGTCGTCACGCTCGAGGACATCTGCGCGATCGCACATGTCCAGGAGTTCACCCCGAGCGGCCTCGCCTGCGACGGCGACCTGCTCGCGCTCGCCGACATCCGCAACCACGTCGTCTGGAGCTACCACCTCCGGACCCACCGCCTCGCCCTGCTCGCCGGCGCCCCGGGGCACCACGGCGACCAGGACGGCCCGGGCGACCGCGCTCGCTTCTGGCTGCCCGCGGCCGTCTCGGTCGCCGCCGACGGCCGCGGCTTCGTCGTCCACGAGGCCCGCGGCCGCCGCCTCGTCACCCGCGACGGCGACGTCGTGACGCTCCCGCGCTGACCCGCCGCGCGCCGATGCGGCCCGCGCTCGCCCGCCGGACCCGGTTTGACAGCCGCGGGCGCCTCGGCAAAAACCCGGGGCATGCCCCGCCTCGCCTGCCTTACGACGCCCGCGCTCGCCGCCCTCCTCGCCTGCAGCCCTGACGGCCGCGCCGACCCGGGCACGGCCTCCGCCACCGCGACCACCACCGCCAGCACCGGCCCCGCCGCGACCTCGACCGGCACCACCGAAGCGCCGCCGACCACCGGCGCGAGCACCGACGCCGGCTCGACCACCGCGGCCGCCTCGACCGGGGCCTCGACCACCGCCGACGCGACCTCGACCGGCGAGCCGGGCACCGGCACCAGCGAGGGCGTCGCCTCGACCTCGACCGGCCCCGGGCCGAAGCTCGACCTGCCGCCCGAGATGCCGATCCCGGTCAAGGAGATCCCCGGCCTCCTCTCGATCACCTTCTACGAGACCACCGGCCAGGTGATGGAGTACACCTTCGCGGTCGACGGCCCTGAGCTCAACACCCTGCTGCAAGATCCGCTGAGCCAGGCCAACCGCGACATCCAGGGCACGAGCGTCGAGTTCTACGACGTCTACTACTCCGACGAGGACGGCGTGTTCGACCCGAACGGCAGCTATCTGACGATCGCCGGCTCGTTCGGCGCGAAGCTGCCGGCCGGCGGCGGCCTCAACCTCGCCGAGATCTCGCTCAACTACGAGAACGACGCCGTCGAGTTCGGCAGCTTCCTCGCCAGCTTCCAGGGCCTCGGCGACAACTACGTCCCCGGCTCCGAGGTCAACACGATCGACAACAACCTCGCGACCCACTCGACGATGGGCAACAACGTCGACACCCCCGACCAGCGCCTGCGGGTCACCCTCGGCTTCAAGTCGTCGCTGATGCCCGGCTGACCCTCCGGCTGACCCTTCGGACCTGTCCCGCGCTACTCGACGGCCGCCTCGCCGAAGTCGACCAGCTCGACCCCGGTCAGCCGCAGGGACGTGCTCAGCAGCGAGTAGATCAGGAACGCCGCCAGCGTCGCGCGGCTCTTGACCCACGTCGGCTCGTAGCGCGGCCCGACCAGCGCGCCCGAGCGGAAGAACGGGTCGAGCTCGAGCGCGTCGCCCAGCGCCATCCGCCCGGCGAACAGGTGGTGGATCAGCTCCGGCCGCCCGCACTGGATCGCCTTGAGGAAGAACGCGTGGACGCCCAGGAGCCCGCGCAGGTACACGCCGTCCTTGGTGAACGCGACCGCGCCGGCGACGTCGCCGCCGCGGAACACCCGCGCCGCCGAGTGGAAGCTCTCCTCGACGGCCTGGCCCGAGTCGTGGAAGAACCGGAACACGTCGATGAAGTCGGCGCCCTCGAGCGCGAGGTGGACCGCCTTGACCCGCAGCGCCAGCCGACGCAGCCGCGCCAGGTCGATCGCGTTGGTGATCATCTCGGCGAAGGTCGCCAGCCCCTCCTGCGTCGCGGTCGTCCGCGGCGCGCCGAGCCCGAGCGCGCGCAGGTGCGGCTGCTCGCGCCCGTTGAGCGCCGTCAGCGAGTGGACGAAGATCTCGTGCTCGATCAGCTGGGCGACGTCGTACTCGCTGAAGCAGGTCGCGCCGCGCAGCCGCACGCGCGTCGGCCCGGCCGCCGCCTTCGCGGCCATGTCGGGGTCGATCACGACGGCGATCGGCCGCCCGTCGAACACCGGCTCGATCCTGCGCCGCAGCGTCTCGGCGACCGCGTGCGGGGTGATGCAGTAGTCCTGCTCGGCGATGTAGCCGGCGTCGCGGAAGTCCGCGGTCAGCTCGAGGAACTGCTCGGCCGCCGCGAGGTTGCTGACCTGCCCCGGCCCGACCGGGTCCGTCGGCGCGCCGTAGAGCTCGCGCGACAGCGCGGTGAACCGCGGGGTGCCGGCGGCCTCCATCATCGCCGCCGCGACCACATAGCTGCGCGCCGTGCGGTACAAATAGCGCCCGACCGGGTGCCCGCGGTCGCACTCGGTCATGATCGCCTCGAGCGCGCGGGTGTTGCGAGCGAACCCCACCTTCCGCGGCTCGACGCGCGGCAGCCGCGGGTCGCCCGCGTGCCAGCTCGCCAGGAATTCCGGGCCCGCCGCGGCCGGCCAGGCGAGGAGGCTCAGCACCTTGACGTCCTTGGCGGCCTCGACCAGTCGGGCGTCGAGTTCGGCGAAGCGTTCGAGCGTCGTGTCCATGCGGTCCGTCGTCACCCGAGGATCGCACGCGCGAGCCCGTGGCCCAAGGCCGAGCGCACCTTCGGGGGCGCGTGCGGGCGCGGGCGCAGCCCGACGGTCCGCCCGCGCACGCGCCAGCGCGCCGGAGCCGGCGCCACGCGGCGCGGCCCCCTCCGTCGCGGGACGGCGCACCTCGCGGCCGGACACCTGTCACGGCGCGGCAACTCACCCGGGCGCGCGCGCGACCACTCGCCCGCGGGCGTCGACTTTCCGCTACCCTGGCGCTCCACCATCCATGGCCTTCAAAGTCGGCGAGGACATCGACGCTTTCTGCACCAAGTGCCAACTCGACACGATTCACGTCGTCGTCGCCCTCAAGCCCGACAACACGGTACCGAAGCGGGTCGAGTGCAAGAGCTGTCACGGGCAGCACATGTACCGCGCGCCCAAGCTGCCCTCGCGGTCGGAGCCGGCGAGCCAGCCGACGCCGATCAACCGCAGCGCCGCGGCGCGCAACCCGGCCCCGCCGAAGCCGCCCAAGCCGGCCAAGCCGGCCAAGGCCCCGGCGGCGACCGCTCCGCCCGCGGGCGGCGGCGCCCGCGAGTGGCTGCGCAAGATGGAGGAGCTCGCCCAGCGCGACGGCCTGGTGATCCGCCCGTACTCGATGCGCGAGACCTTCGCCGCCGGCGACCCCGTGTCGCACCCGAAGTTCGGCAAGGGCGTCGTGCTCGAGGTCCTCGAGGCCAAGAAGTGCGCCATCCTGTTCGAGGACGGCCGCAAGGTCCTGGCGATGGGCAACGCCTGAGCCTGCCCCTCGGGCCGTGTCCGCGAGGGCATGACCGTTAAGACCTGTCCCGAGGTGCGTCACGCGACCTCCGGCCGGCGATGCAGGTGCAGCGCCTGCGCGAGGTCCTCCTCCCGCGCCGGCGCCGCGGGGTCGCGATCGGCGTCGTCGAGGTCGGCGACCGTCCGCGCGACGCGGCGGAGCCGGTGCTGCAGCCGCGGGCTCAGGCCCCGCAGCTCGGCGGTCGACGCGAGCAGCAGCTCCGCCGCCGGGTCGAGCGCGCACAGCCGCTGGATCACGCCGTCGCTCGCCGGCACCTCGGCGTTGGTCCGCCACGGCGAGCCGCGCAGCCGCGCCGCCTGGCGCGCGCGCGCCAGCTCGACCCGCGCCCGCACCTTCGCGCTCGGCTCGCTCGGCTCGCGGCTCCGCAGCTCCTCGGTCGTCGCCGGCTGCACCGGCACGACGACGTCGATCCGGTCGAGCAGCGGCCCCGACAGCCGCTGCTGGTAGCGCTGCACCGCCTGCGGCGAGTCGACGCACACCCGCGCCCCGTGGCCCGCGTACCCGCACGGGCACGGGTTCATCGCCGCGAGCAGCTGGAACCGCGCCGGGAACGCGACGCTGCCGCGCGCCCGCACGATCCGGACCACGCCCTCCTCGAGCGGCTCGCGCAGCCCCTCGAGGCAGCCGCGCGAGAACTCGGGCAGCTCGTCGAGGAACAGCACCCCGCGGTGCGCCAGGCTGACCTCGCCGGGCCGCAGGTACGGCCCGCCGCCGAGCAGCCCCGCGACGCTGACGGTGTGGTGCGGCGCCCGGAACGGCACCTCGCGGACGAGCCCCGCGGCGCCGCGCAGCGCCGCGACCCCGTGGATCTTCGTCACCTCGAGCGCGGCCTCGTCGTCGAGCGGCGGGTAGAGCCCGACGGCCCGCCGCGCGAGCATCGTCTTGCCGACGCCCGGCGGCCCGTGGAGCAGCACGTTGTGGCCGCCGGCGGCCATCACCTCGAGCGCCTTGCGGGCGATCGCCAGCCCGCGGACATCGGCGAGGTCGAGCAGCTCGCGCGGCCCGCCGGGCCGCCCTGGCGTCGGCCGGCTCGGGGCGATCTCCGCCTCGCCGCGCAGGTGCGCGACCAGCTGCGGCAGATCCCGCACCGCCAGCACGGCGATCCCCGGGATCGCCGCCGCCTCCGCTGCGCTGTCCTCCGGGACAGCCAGCGCCGCGAACCCCTGCCGGCGCGCGCAGTCGGCGATCACCAGCGTCCCCGAGGCCGGCCGCAGCGACCCGTCGAGCGACAGCTCGCCCCACAGCATCAGCCCCTGCAGCCGCGACGCCGGCACGACCTCGTGGCTCGCCAGCAGCGCGCACGCCACCGCCAGGTCGATCCCCGGGCTGTCCTTTCGCTCATCCGCCGGCGCGAGATTGACGACCTGCTTGCGCGGAGGCATCTTGTGCCCGCAGTGTCCGAGCGCGCTGCGCACCCGCTCGCGCGCCTCCATCAACGCGCCGCTGGCCCGCCCGACGAGCGTCAGCCCCGGCAGACCGAGGCCGACGTCGGCCTCGACGGTGACGACCATGCCCTCGACCCCGAGGACGCTCGCAGAGTAGGCGCGGGTGAGCATGCCTGCGCCCATTCAATTCACATGCGCCGCGCCCGCGCGTGGGATCTCAACGACTTACGTCGCCGCGGACAGCCGTCCGTCCCGCCCGCGGGACGCCGCCGTCCCGCGGCCCGGCCGCCGACCACGGTGCACATGCACGGGGCGCCGCCGATTTCCTGTCCCGTGCATGCTGTCTCATGCGCCAGACGACGCGCCGGCGCCGCCCTCGCACGCGCGCGCCCGCGCATGGCCGCGGACGCGCACGCACTTCTGACCCTTGCCCCATCGGCGGAACACAGCAACCATCGAGACCTGCGCTTTCCGCGGGAGGAGACCAGCCACAAGCCATGGGAAATGCAACGACTCAGGTCAAGCGTGCGGCAGAGATCGATGGAGCCATCGGCGCGGCGCTCGTCGACGCCGAGAGCGGGATGACGCTCGCCACCGCGGGCGGCAACGCCGGCTTCGACATCGAGATGGCCGCGGCCAGCCACACCAACGTCGTGCAGGCCGAGTTCAAGGCGATCAGCGCCCTCCACCTCCACGACGAGCTCGAGGACATCCTCGTCACCCTCGGCAAGCAGTACCACATCCTCCGCCCGCTCCGTCGCACCCCGTCGGTCTTCTTCTACGTCGCCCTCGACCGGACCAAGACCAACCTCGCGATGGCCCGCCGCCTCCTCGCCGATATCGAGACCAACACCACGCTTTGACGAACCAACGGCACCCCACCGGCCGCGCCGAGCGGCCCCCGGCGCCGCCGGCCTGCGCTCCTGGAGACGCACCTTGACCTCGCTCTTCATCGTCGAGGACGACCTGCACTTCCGCAGCGCGCTGACCCGCGAGCTCGAGGGCCACGGCTTCGAGGTCTCCTCGGCGCCGTCCGTCGAGCTCGCGCTCGCCGCCCTCGCGCGCAGCCCCGCCGACGTCCTGCTGACCGACCTGCGCCTCCACGGCCAGGACGGCCTCGACCTGCTCAAGCGGCTGCCGAGCGTCTCGCGGCGCACCCGCACGATCCTGATGAGCGCCTACGCCTCGGCCCGCGACCACCAGATCGCCACCGAGCTCGGCGCCGTCGCGATCCTCGTCAAGCCGTTCACCTCGAGCGAGCTGCTGCGATCGATCCAGAAGGCGATCGACTGCGAGACCGGCTTCCAGGGCAGCATCCACGGCCTGTCGCTGATCGACATGGCGCAGATGTTCCACCTCGCCCAGCGCTCGGTCACGATCATCATCAACCCCGCCGGCGGCCCGCCGAGCAAGATCCACTTCCAGAAGGGCGAGATCGTCCACGCGACCCACCGCGGCCTCGAGGGCCCCGCCGCGCTGCGGGCGATCCTCGCCACCCCCTCGGGCACGATCCACACCACCGGCATCGAGGAGAGCGTCCCGCACACGATCGCCGTCCCGTTCGACCACCTCCTGCTCGAGAGCCTCAGCCAGCTCGACGAGGAGATCCACGAGGCCCAGCGCTCGCAGATCCGCCGGATCCCCGAGCTCAGCGAGCTGACCGACGACGCCGAGGAGAACGAGCCGCTGCCGGCGTTCACCGCCGGCCTCCTGTCCGAGGACGACAACAACCTGCTGCTCGGCCTCGACCTCCACGACGAGCTGCTGCCGCCGCCGGCGCCGGAGCCCGACCCGCGCTCCGACCGGATCTACAGCGCCTCGCTGCCCACCCCGGTCGCCCCGCCGGCCGCCACCGAGGAGCTGTCCGCCCCGCCGCCGCTCGTCCCCGCCGAGAACGAGGCCTGCCGCGACGTCGTCGCCTCGGTCGACGGCGCGATCGCCTGCGCCCTCCTCGGCCTCGAGCACGGGTTTCTGCTCGGGTACCACGAGAGCGGCCCGGGCATGAACCCGCAGGCGATGCGGATCATGGCCGGCGCCGCGCGCGAGCTGTTCGTCGGCAACGTCAGCCGCCTCGCCGCGATCGTCGGCGACGCCGGCGCCGCGGCTCTCCTGCAGGAGGTCCAGCTGACCGCGAACTCGCACCACATCTTCGCCAAGCTGCTGCCCGGCCACAAGCGCGCGGTCGTCCTCGTCACCGACAAGACGATCAGCATCGGCATGGGCTGGGCGATGCTCCGCTCGAAGTGCGACAAGCTCGGACGCGCCGGCGCGTGACCGTGCGAGGGACGTTCGCATGGCAGTCTACGAACCCGAGAGCGACCGGATCGTCGTCCGCGTCGTCTACGACGGCCCCGGCCGCGCCGGCAAGACGACCAACGTCGAGCAGCTCGCGCGGATCTTCGACACCAGGCCCGGCAACGAGCTCCAGGTCTACGGCGCCGCCGGCCGCGCGATCCTGTTCGACTGGTTCAGCTTCGACGGCGGCGTGCTCGACGGCCACCGCCTCCAGGTCCAGGTCGTCACCGTGCCCAACCGCCGCAGCCTGGAGCCGCAGCGGGCCCACATCCTCCACACCGCCGACGCCGTCGTGCTCGTCTGCGACAGCGCCCGCGCCGGCCTCGACGCCGTGTTCGAGTCGCTCGCCGGCCTGCGCGGCCACCTCGCCCGGCACGGCGCCGAGGTCCCGCTGGTCGTCCAGGCCAACAAGCAGGACTTGCCCGACGTCCTGCTCCCGCACGAGCTCGGCGGCGCGCTCGGCATGTCCTTCGAGGTCCCCGTGCTCGCCGCCCAGGCGTCGGCCGGCATCGGCGTCCGCGAGACCGTGATCCACGCGATCCGGGCCGCCGTCCGCCAGCTCAAGCGGCGCACCGCCGGGGTCGGCCTCGCCGCGATCACCGGCCGCGCCGGCACCGCCGAGGAGCTGCGCGCCGCCCTGCCCGACTTCGAGACGACCGCCCGCCCGACCCGCCGCGCCGAGGACGGCCGCGTCGTCTACCTGCGCCAGCGCGCCGCCAGCGGCCCCGAGCCGGCCGCCCGCCCGCGCCCGACCGCCCCGCGGCCCTACCCGTCCCCCCTGACCGATCGGCCAGGCTCCCCGGCCGCCAACTCGCCGGCCTCCCCGGACGGCCGCCCGCCCTCCGGCGCCGAGGGACATGCCCCCGCGGACAGCCCCGCGCCCACCACGGGACCTGTCCTCACGGACAGATCCGCGCCCGCCACGGGACCTGTCCCGCCAGACAGCCCGAACGCCGCCGCCGAACCTGTCCCCGAGGACATCGCCGCCGCGCTCGCGCGCCCGCCCGACGAGCCCGCGCCGGACGCCCCCGCGCCCGCCGCCCCGCGCCCCAACGTCCCGTCCGGCCACGTCTGGCCGGTCCCCGGCGGCCGCCGGCTGCTCGAGCGGCTCGCCGGCCGCCCCCTCGAGCCCGCGCCCCGCCCGCGCGGCTCGCCGGACCTCCCCTACCACGCCGCCGGCCTGTGCCTCCGGACCCGCCCTCAGTGGCGCTACCCCGACGTCGAGGCCGGCCGCGAGGCCCTGCTGCTGCGCGCCCGCGGGCTCGCCCGCCTCGGCGCGCTGCTGCCGACCGACCTCGCCGTCGCCCTCGCCGCGGACCCGGACGGCGCCGCGCTGTGGCACATCACCCCGCGGCTGCCCGCGCTCGACGAGTCGCTGCGCGAGGCCCCGGCCGACACGCGCGTCCGGCTCCTCGCCCGCCTCGCCGCCGCCCACGCGGCCGCGCTCCGGCTCGCCGCCCGCGACGACCTCGTGCTCTCGTTCGCCCTGCGCGCCTGGTCCGAGCAGGACGGCCGCATCGTCTACACCGCGACCGACCTCGACGATCGCGCCCGGATCCCCGACCTCGCCGCCCGGCTGCTGGCGGCGCTCGCCGGCCTGGGCGCCGCGCCGTCGCTGCTGCTCGCCTACACCGACGGGCTCGCGCGCGCCCTCCCGGACACGCTCACCCGCGACGACGCCGCCGCCCTCGATCTGCTCGGCGGCCTCGAAGCCGCCGCGGACGACCTCGCCCGCGCGCGCGTGCTCGCGGCCGTCCGCGCGTGCGCCTGAGCCCGGCGCGCCGCACCCGGCGCGCCGCACCCGACGCGCCCGCTCAGCCCTGGAACAGCTTGCCGAGCTTCATGGCGACGCCCATGTCGCCGTCGATCTTGATCTTGCCGGTCATGAACGCCGTCATCGGGTCGAGCTTGCGCGCCAGCATCTTGCCGAAGTCGTCGAGCGAGACCTTGACCGTACAGGCGGCGGGCTCGTCGTTGTTGCTGACCGTGCTGCCGTCGATCAGCAGCACGCCGCCCTCGTTGAACGCGAACTTGATCTTGGCGCCGAGGTTCTTGTCACCGACCGCGTTGCGGACCTGCTCAGTGTACGCTTCCAGGCTCATGGTCTCCTGCGTACCACAACCCGGCGCGCGCAACTTCCGGCGACCCGCCGCATAAACAGCCCCGCCCCGCGACTGGACGCACACCGGCGCGCACCTGCCCGCGCGTCGGCCTTGTGCGTAAGATGCGGCGTCATGACCGGCTACCGTTCCGTCTTTCGCCCGGGCCTGTTCGCCGGGCAAACGATCGTCGTCACCGGCGGCGGCAGCGGGATCGGCCGCTGCACCGCGCACGAGCTCGCGGCCCTCGGCGCGCACGCGGTCCTGGTCGGTCGCAAGCAGGCCAAGCTCGACGCGACCGCCGCCGAGATCACCGAGGACGGCGGCGCCTGTTCGATCCACGTCTGCGACATCCGCGACGAGGCCCAGGTCAAGGACACCGTCGCCGCGATCGTGAAGGCGCGCGGCCGGATCGACGGCCTCGTCAACAACGCCGGCGGCCAGTTCCCCGCGCCGCTCGCCGCGATCAACCAAAAGGGCTTCGAGACGGTCGTCCGCACCAACCTCGTCGGCGGCTTCCTGGTCGCGCGCGAGGTCTTCAACCAGTCGATGAGCGAGCACGGCGGCTCGATCGTCAACATCGTCGCCGACATGTGGCACAGCATGCCGGGCATGGGCCACAGCGGGGCCGCGCGCGCGGGCATGGTCAACTTCACGCAGACCGCCGCCGTCGAGTGGGCGCCCGCCGGCGTGCGCGTCAACGCCGTCGCCCCCGGCTGGATCGCCTCCTCCGGCCTCGACAACTACGAGGGCTTCGCGCGCCAGCTGATCCCGCGCCTCAAGCAGTCGGTGCCGCTGTACCGCCTCGGCACCGAGGCCGAGGTCAGCGCCGCGATCGCCTTCCTCCTGTCCGAGGCCGCCGCGTTCATCAGCGGCACCACCCTGCGGGTCGACGGCGCCGCGCCCAACCTCAGCGCGGTGTGGCCCGTGCAGGAGCACGACCGCTCGCGCCCCTTCGACGGCTTCCACCGCGCCAAGCTCCCCGAGGTCCTGCGCTAAAGGCCAGCCATGCCCGTCCTCCAGTCCAGCATCGACCCGCACAGCGACGTCTTCCAGGCCAACCGCGCCGCGCAGCTCAGGCTGATCGCCGAGTTCAGGGCCGCCGAGCAGCGCGTCCGCGACAACTCGGCCAGGCAGGCCGACAAGTTCGCCAAGCGCGGCCAGCTGCTCCCGCGCGACCGCGTCGCCCGCCTGCTCGACCGCGGCACCCCCTTCCTCGAGCTCTCGACCCTCGCCGGCCTCGGCATGCACGACGACGACGGCCGCGGCGACACCAGCGGCGGCGGCTGCATCATCGGCATCGGCTTCGTCTCCGGCGTCCGCTGCATCGTCAGCGCCAGCGACAGCGCGATCAAGGGCGGCGCCGTCTCGCCGATGGGCCTCAAGAAGTCGCTGCGCGCCCAGGAGATCGCGCTCGAGCAGCGCCTCCCGCTGATCTCGCTGGTCGAGAGCGCCGGCGCCAACCTGATGTACCAGGCCGAGATCTTCGTCGACGGCGGCCGCGTGTTCGCCAACATGGCGCGCCTGTCGGCCGCCGGCATCCCGCAGATCACCGTCGTCCACGGCAGCAGCACCGCCGGCGGCGCCTACCTGCCCGGCCTGTCCGACTACGTGATCGCCGTCCGCGGCCAGGCCAAGGTGTTCCTCGCCGGCCCGCCGCTGGTCCAGGCCGCGCTCGGCGAGGTCGCCGACGACGAGTCGCTCGGCGGCGCCGAGCTGCACGCCACGGTCACCGGCACCGCCGAGTACATCGCCGAGAACGACGCCCACGCGATCCACCTCGCGCGCGAGCTGATGGCCAACATCGCCCGCTCGCCGCTCGCCGACCTCGGCGACGCCCGCGCCCCGCGCCCGCACAAGCCGCCGCGCTTCGACGTCGAGGAGCTGCTCGGCATCGTCCCGGTCGACTTCAAGAAGCCCTACGACGTCCGCGAGGTGATCGCCCGCCTCGTCGACGACTCCGACTTCCTCGAGTTCAAGGCGCTCTACGGCGCCCAGACCGTCTGCGGCCACGCGACGATCGAGGGCCACGCGGTCGGGATCCTCGGCAACAACGGCCCGATCAACCCCGACGGCGCGACCAAGGCCGGCCAGTTCATCCAGCTGTGCTGTCAGTCGGGCACCCCGCTGGTCTTCCTGCAGAACACCACCGGCTACATGGTCGGCACCGCCGCCGAGCGCGCCGGCATGGTCAAGCACGGCTCGAAGATGATCCAGGCGGTCGCCAACGCCGACGTGCCGAAGCTGACCGTCATCCTCGGCGGCAGCTTCGGCGCCGGCAACTACGGCATGTGCGGCCGCTCGTACGACCCGCGCTTCATCTTCGCCTGGCCCGGCAGCCGGATCGCCGTCATGGGCGGCGAGCAGGCCGCCAAGGTGATGGAGATCCTCAACGTCGCCAAGCTCGAGCGCCAGGGCCTCAAGGTCGACGCCGCCGCGATGGCGCAGATGGGCAAGTCGATCAAGGACCGCCTCGACGCCGAGTCGACCGCGCTCTACGCGACCGCGCACCTGTGGGACGACGGCATCATCGACCCCCGCGACACCCGCCGCGTGCTCGCCGAGGCGCTCGCGATCTGCCGCGAGGCCGAGGTCCGCCGCCTGCGCCCCAACTCCTTCGGCGTCGCCCGCCTGTAACTCGCGCCCTGTCCCGTCCACCCTGCCCGAAAGGCCAGCCATGCTGTTCACCGACGAGCACGACCTCCTGCGCCAGAGCCTGCGCACCTTCATCGCCCGCGAGATCACCCCGCACGTCGAGGAGTGGGAGGAGGCGCGGATCTTCCCGGCCCACGACATCTTCCGCAAGCTCGGCAAGGAGGGCTTCCTGGGCCTGACCAAGCCGACCGAGTACGGCGGCGCCGGCCTCGACTACTCGTACGCGATCGCGATGGCCGAGGAGCTCGGCCACATCCCCGCCGGCGGCATCGGCCTGGCGATCGGCGTCCAGACCGACATGTGCACCCCGGCGCTCGCCCGCTTCGGCTCCGACGAGCTCAAGCAGGAGTTCCTCGCCCCCTCGATCGCCGGCGAGCTCGTCGGCTGCATCGGCGTCTCCGAGACCGGCGCCGGGTCCGACGTCGCCGGCCTCAAGACCTACGCCCGCAAGGACGGCGACGACTACGTCATCTCCGGCAGCAAGATGTGGATCACCAACGGCATCCAGGCCGACTGGATGTGCTGCCTCGTCAACACCAGCGACGACAAGCCGCACAGGAACAAGTCGCTCGTGATCGTGCCGATGAACACGAAGGGCGTCGAGCGGGCCAAGAAGCTGCACAAGCTCGGCATGTGGTCGAGCGACACCGCGCAGATCTTCTTCGACGAGGTCCGCGTCCCGCAGCGCTACCGGATCGGCCCCGAGGGCGCCGGCTTCATGCTGCAGATGCTGCAGTTCCAGGAGGAGCGCCTGTGGGGCGCCGCCAACGCGATCACCGCGATGGAGGACGCGATCAAGGAGACGATCCAGTACACCCGCCAGCGCCAGACCTTCGGCCGCCCGCTGATCGACAACCAGGTCGTCCACTTCCGCCTCGCCGAGCTGTCGACCGAGGTCGAGTGCCTCAAGTCGCTCGTCTACCGCGCGACCGAGGAGTTCATCAGCGGCAAGGACGTCACCCGCCTCGCCTCGATGGCCAAGCTCAAGGGCGGCCGCCTCGCCCGCGAGGTCGCCGACGGCTGCCTGCAGTACTGGGGCGGCATGGGCTACATGTGGGAGTCCAAGATCTCGCGGATGTTCCGCGACTCCCGCCTCGCCTCGATCGGCGGCGGCGCCGACGAGATCATGCTCGGCATCATCTGCAAGCTCGACGGCACCCTGCCCGGAAAGTCGTCCTAAAAGGCCATGTCCCACGCGACCTTGCCCGAGTGCCAGACGCTGCTCGTCCGCCGCGACGGCTGGCGCCTCCACGTCACCTTGAACCGCCCCGAGGCGCGCAACGCGATGTCGTTCGCGATGGTCCGCGAGCTGATGGCCGTGTTCGCCGCGATCGCGGACGACCGCGAGACCCGCGCCGTGATCCTCCGCGGCGCCGGGGGCAACTTCTGCGCCGGCGGCGACATCAAGGACATGGCCGGCGCCCGCGCCGCCGAGCCCGGCCCCGACGGCCGCGACCCGCTCGCCGTCACCAACCGGATCTTCGGCGCGATGCTGACCGCGATCGAGCAGGCCCCGCAGGCCGTGATCGCCGTGCTCGAGGGCGCCGTGATGGGCGGCGGCTTCGGCCTGTGCTGCGTCAGCGACGTCGCGCTCGCCAGCGAGGACGTCAAGTTCCGCCTGCCCGAGACCGGCCTCGGCGTTCCCCCGGCCCAGATCGCGCCGTTCATCGTCCGCCGCGTCGGCCTGACCCACGCCCGCCGCCTCGCCGTCACCGGCGGCGCGCTCGGCCCTGCCGAGGCGCTCGCCCTCGGCCTCGTCCACCACGTGTCCCCGAGCGCAGGTCTCGACGGACAGGTCCAGAAGGTCCTGTCCGACGTCGCCCGCTGCGCCCCCGGGGCCGTCGCCGTGACCAAGCGCCTCGTGATCGCCGCCAGCGGCGCCCCCCACGGCGACGCGCTCGGCGGCCTCCTCGACGCCGCCGCCGACGACTTCGCCCGCGCGGCCCGCGGCCCCGAGGGCATCGAGGGCATGATGGCCTTCATCCAAAAGCGCAACGCCGCCTGGAACGACACATGAGCTTCTCCACGATCCTGATCGCCAACCGCGGCGAGATCGCCTGCCGGATCATCCGCACCGCCCACGCCCTCGGCTACGCCTGCGTCGCCGTCTACAGCGACGCCGACGCCGGCGCCCCGCACGTCCGCCTCGCCGACCGTGCCGTCCGGATCGGCCCGCCGCCGGTCCGCGAGTCGTACCTCGACCCCGAGCGCCTGATCGCCGCCGCCAGGGCCGCCGGCGCCGACGCGGTCCACCCCGGGTACGGCTTCCTCTCCGAGAACGACGCGTTCGCCCAGGCCTGCCAGGACGCCGGCCTCGTGTTCATCGGCCCGTCGCCCGCGGCGATCCGTGCGATGGGCAACAAGGCCGCCGCCAAGCGGGCGATGCTCGCCGCCGGCGTCCCCTGCATCCCTGGCTTTCAGGACAGCAGCGAGGACGGCCAGTCCGACGGCCGCCTGCTCGCCGAGGCCGAGCGGATCGGCCTGCCGCTCCTGATCAAAGCCGCGGCCGGCGGCGGCGGTCGCGGCATGCGCCTCGTCCGCGAGGTGGACGCCCTCGCCGCCGCGATCACCTCGGCCCGCTCCGAGTCCGCCGGCGCGTTCGGCAGCGGCGAGCTGATCCTCGAGCGCGCGCTCCTCAGCGGCCGCCACGTCGAGATCCAGGTGTTCGGCGACAGCCACGGCAACGTGATCCACCTCGGCGAGCGCGACTGCTCGGTCCAGCGCCGCCACCAGAAGGTCGTCGAGGAGTCGCCCTCGCCCGCCGTCTCGCCGGCCCTGCGCGCCGAGATGGGCGCCGCCGCCGTGCTCGCCGCCAAGTCGATCGGCTACGTCGGCGCCGGCACCGTCGAGTTCATGCTCGACCACGACGGCCGCTTCTACTTCCTCGAGATGAACACCCGCCTGCAGGTCGAGCACCCGGTCACCGAGCTCGTCACCGGCCTCGACCTCGTCGCCTGGCAGCTCCGCGTCGCCGCCGGCGAGCCGCTCCCGCTGACGCAGGACCAGGTCGAGCTGCGCGGCCACGCGATCGAGGTCCGCCTCTACGCCGAGGACCCGTACGCCGGCCACCTCCCGCAGTCCGGCACCGTGCTCGCCTGGCAGCCCGCCGCCGGCGAGGGCGTCCGCGTCGACCACGGCATCCTGCCCGGCCAGACGATCTCGCCGTTCTACGACCCGATGATCGCCAAGGTGATCGCCGGCGGCCGCACCCGCGACGAGGCCCGCCGCCGCCTGATCCGCGCCCTCGGCGAGAGCGTCCTGCTCGGCCTCCCCAACAACAAGCGCTTCCTCGCCGACATCCTCGCCCACCCGGTGTTCGTCGCCGGCGGCGCGACCACCCGCTTCCTCGACGAGCACCTCCCCGCCCCCGCGCGCCCCGAGCCCGACGCCCGCGCCTGGGCCGTCGCCGCCGCCCTCTGGTGCCTCAAGGGACAGGAACACCGGGACATCGACCCCTGGCGCAGCGCCGGCCGGGCGACCTTCCCCCTGACCCTCAAGACAGGCGAGCGCGAGCAGACCCTCCTCGTCGACCCGGGTCCGTCCGGCGCCGTCACCGTGCAGCTCGGCCCCGAGGCCCACGTCGTCCGCGTGCTCGCGCGCGCCGGCGCCGAGCTGCGCGTGCAGGTCGGCGACGTCCAGGACACCGTGCACGCCGCGTGGGCCGGCGGCAAGCTGCACCTCGAGACAGGCGGCGTCCAGCGCGAGTTCAGCGAGCCGCTGCCGAAGGGCGCCGAGCCGGACGCGGGCGTCGGCGGCGACGGCAAGCTGGTCGCGCCGACCAGCGGCCGGATCGTCGCCGTCCACGTCGCCATCGGCGACCGCGTCCGCCGCGGCCAGACGCTCGTCACCCTCGAGGCGATGAAGATCGAGAACGCCCTCGCGGTCGCCGTCGCCGGCGTCGTCACCGAGCTCAAGGTCCAGCCTGGCGACCAGGTCGCCGCCGGCCGCATCCTCGCGGTCGTCACCCCCGACGACGGCCCCGACCCGGCCGCCGCCGCCGCCTGATCCGTGCTACGGTAAAATCCATGATCCCCGCGCACCTGTTCAACGAAGTCCTGGCCCTCCCCCCGGAGGAGCGCCGCGAGTTCGCCCTGCGCGTGCTCGACACCGTCGAAGATCCGATCCCGCCGGAGATCGAAGAGGCGCAGTACCAAGAGATCCTGCGCCGCGGCCGAGAACTCGAGGACGGCAAGGCGACACTGATCCCCTGGGAGCAGATCAAGGACGAGGTGTTTCCCGACGAGGACTGAGCGGACTGCCCAGCAGCCTTGCCGCGGCGCGCGCGTTCGCGCATACCCTCCCGTGCGTGAAGCGGCACCCCATCCTCCTGCACTCGACCGCACGCCTCGACCTCGATCGCGCACGCGCGTGGTGTCGCAACTTCAACGGTCTCTCTCGTCGCTTCGCCGACGAGTTCCAGCGTGTCCTCGCCGAACTGCGCGAGACGCCCAGGCGCTGATCCATCTGGCGCCCCCCCGACCTCCGCCGCCGAGTCTTCCAGGACACTCCGTTCGTCCTCTGGTACAGACTCCTCGACATCGGTGAGATCGAGATCCGCGCTGTCCTCCACCAGCGCAAAGATCTCGCCCGTCGCTTCCCCGAGGCCCCATGACCCACGACAAGGCGATCGTCACCTGCGCCCTGACCGGCGTGCTCACCAACCCCAAGCAGCACCCTGTCCCGGTCACCCCCGAGGAGCTCGCCGCCGCCGCGCGGCAGGCCCGGGACGCCGGCGCCTCCGTCGTCCACGTCCACTTCCGCCGGCAGGAGCCCGGCCTCGGCCACCTCCCGAGCTGGGACCCCGAGATCGCCAGAGCTGTCCGCGAGGCCATCCGCGCCGAGTGCCCGGACCTGATCTTCAACATGAGCACCGGCGTCATGGGCGACGACATCTCCGGCCCGGTCGCCTGCATGCAGGCGATCCGGCCCGAGATCGCCGCCTGCAACGCCGGCAGCCTCAATTATCTCAAGGCCAAGAGCGACGGCACCTGGGCCTGGCCGCCGCTCCTCTTCGACAACCCGGTCCCCAAGGTCCAGGCCTTCCTCGACGCCATGGCGCAGACCGGCACCGCCCCCGAGTTCGAGTGCTTCGACCTCGGGATCGTCCGCAGCGTCGGCCTCTACGTCGACGTGGGTATGGCCAAACACCCCCACTACAACTTCGTCACCGGCGTCGCCTCGGGCATGCCGGTCGACCCCGAGCTGCTGCCGTTCCTGCTCAAGTACATCAAGCCCGGCTCGCGCTGGGAGGTCACCGCGATCGGCCGCGAGGAGATCTGGCTGCTCCACCAGCGCGCCGCGGAGCTCGGCGGCGACCTGCGGACCGGCCTCGAGGACACCTTTTACCTGCCCGACGGCGCCCGCGCGCGGAGCAACGGCGAGCTGATCGACGCCCTCGTCGCCACCGCCCGTCGGGTCGGCCGCGACATCGCCTCGCCCGCCGAGGCCCGCGAGCGCATGCACCTGCCCGCGTGAGCGCCCCCACGCGTCTCGGCGCCGTGATACCCTCGCGCGCCGATGACGTCGCACGCCTTCACCGACGCCGAGCGGGCCGCCCTGCGCGACACCTTGCGCGCCTTCATCGAGCGCGAGGCCCTGCCCCACATCGACGCCTGGGAGGAGGCCGGCGCCTTCCCGCGCGAGCTCTACGCCCGCGCCGGCCAGCTCGGGATCCTCGGCCTCGGCTTCCCCGAGGAGTACGGCGGCACCCCCGGCGACAGCACCGCGACCATCCTCCTCTGCGAGGAGTTCGCGCGCACCGGCAGCGGCGGCCTCATCGCCGGCCTGTTCTCCCATGGCATCGGCCTCCCGCCGATCCTCAACCTCGGCACCGACGGGCAGAAGCGCCGCTTTGTCCCCGACGTGCTCGCCGGCCGCAAGATCGCCGCGCTCGCCGTCACCGAGCCGTCCGGCGGCTCCGACGTCGCCAACCTCAAGACCGTCGCCCGCCGCGACGGCGACCACTACGTCGTCCACGGCAGCAAGACCTTCATCACCTCCGGCGTGCGCGCCGATCTCGTCACCGTCGCCGTCCGCACCGGCCCACCTGGCCTTGGGGGCATCTCGATGCTCGTCGTCGAGGCCGACACCCCCGGCTTCACCCGCACCGCCCTCGACAAGAAGATGGGCTGGTGGTGCTCCGACACCGCCACCCTCTACTTCGACGAGTGCCGCGTCCCCGCCGCCAACCTGCTCGGCGGCGAGAACCAGGGCTTTGTGGGCATCATGCAGAATTTCAACCGCGAGCGCCTGATGCTCGCGGCGATGGCCGTCGCCTTCGCGCAGGTCTGCCTCGACGACGCGATCGCCTACGCGCGCACGCGCGAGACCTTCGGCAAGCCGCTGATCACGCGCCAGGTGATCCGCCACAAGCTCGTCGACATGGCGACGCGGATCCACCCGGTCCGCACCTGGCTCTACGACCTCGCGCGGCGGATCGACGCCGGCGAGTGGCCGATCGCCGAGATCTGCATGCTCAAGAACGCCGCCGTCGCCTGCGTCGAGTTCTGCGCCAAGGAGGGCGTCCAGATCTTCGGCGGCGCCGGCTACCTGCGCGGCGCCCGGGTCGAGCGGATCTACCGCGAGACCAAGGTGCTGGCGATCGGCGGCGGCGCCGAGGAGATCATGAAGGACCTCGCCGCCAGGCAGCTCGGCCTGTAATCACCAACCCGCCCAGGGAGGCCCCGTGGTCACCGATACGATCCCCGCTCGCTTCTTCGCCCAGGCCCACGCCCACCCCGACGGCCCCGCCTACCACGTCCGTCGCGGCGGCGCGTGGCAGAGCGTCTCGTGGCGTGACTACGCCGCCCAGGTCCGCCGGGCCGCCCGCGCGCTCGTCGCCCTCGGCCTCGCCCCGGGCCAGGGCGTCTGCCTGCTCGGCTACAACCGCCCCGAGTGGGTGATCACCGCCTTCGCCGCGATCGCGGCCGGCGGCGTCCCGGCCGGCATCTACACCACCTGCTCGCCGGTCGAGGTGCAGTACATCGTCCACCACGCCGAGGCCCCCGTCGTGCTCGTCGAGGACCGCGCGCAGTACGACAAGCTCCGCCAGCAGCGCGACAACCTGCCTGGCCTCAAGTTCATCGTCCTGATGGACGGCGCCCCGGCGATCGACGACCCGATGGTCCTCGCCTGGGACGCCTTCCTCGCCGCCGGCGACCGCGTCCCCGACGCCGCCGTCGACGAGCGCGGCCGCGGCCTCGCGGAGGACGACACCGCGACCTACATCTACACCTCCGGCACGACCGGCCCGCCGAAGGCCGTCATGCTGACCCACCGCAACATCCTGTGGACCGCCGAGACCCTGTCCTCGCTGATCGAGATCCGCCCCCAGGACTCGCTGCTGTCGTACCTCCCGCTGTCGCACATCGCCGAGCAGATGCTGTCGATGCACGGCCCCGCCTGCTACGGCCACTCGGTCTACTTCGCCGAGGCGCTCGAGCGCGTGCCCGACAACCTCAAGGAGGTCCAGCCGACGATCTTCTTTGGCGTCCCGCGGATCTGGGAGAAGTTCCACGCCGCCGTGTCGGCCCGCCTGTCCCAGGTGACAGGTCCGAAGAAGCGCCTGCTCGGCTGGGCGATGGGCGTCGCCCGCCGCTACCACGCGCTCACCATGATCGGCCGCCCGGTCCCGGCGACGCTCGGCTGGCAGTATCGCCTCGCCCAGCGCCTCGTCTTCCGCAAGCTCAAGACCGCGCTCGGCCTCGGGCGCGCCCGCATGTGCGTCTCGGGCGCGGCCCCGATCGCCGCCCACGTGCTCGAGTTCTTCACCGGCCTCGACATCCTCGTCCGCGAGGTCTACGGCCAGTCCGAGGACTGCGGCCCGACCACCCTCAACGTCCACGGCGCGACCAAGCTCGGCACCGTCGGCCGCCCGATCCCCGGCCTCGAGGTCCGGCTCGCCGACGACGGCGAGATCCTCGTCCGCGGCCCCAGCGTCTTCAAGGGCTACTACAAGGACCCGGCCGCGACCGCCGAGGCGCTGCAGGACGGCTGGCTGCACTCCGGCGACCTCGGCTCGTTCGACGCCGACCGCTTCCTGTCGATCACCGGCCGCAAGAAAGAGATCATCATCACCGCCGGCGGCAAGAACATCGCCCCGAAGAACATCGAGGCCGCGCTCAAGGAGAGCCCGCTCGTCGAGGAGGCGGTCGTCATCGGCGACCGCCGCAAGTTCCTCTCCGCGCTGCTCGCCATCGACCGCGCCGCCGCCGCGAAGTGGCTCGAGGGCCAGGGCCAGCCCGCCGCCGAGCCGCTGCACGAGAGCCCCGCGCTGCTCGCCGAGCTGACGAAGTGGGTCGACAAGGTGGGCGAGCAGTTCGCCCGCGTCGAGCAAGTCCGCAAGTTCCGGCTCCTGCCGCGCAGCCTGAGCCAGGAAGCCGGCGAGCTGACGCCGACGCTCAAGCTCAAGCGCCGCGTGATCGACAAGAACTGGTCCGCCCTGATCGAGGGCATGTACGCGGACGACCCCAACTGACCCCGCGGCGCTCGGGCCGCGCCTCGAAGCAAGCCTACTGCACCTCGACGACCACCCCCGCGCTCTCGACCCCGTGGAGCCCGGCCGCCGCGATCGCCCACCGCCCCGCCCCGAGCTCGAAGCTCGCCTGTGACGCCGGCACGATCGTCTCGAGCGCCCAGCCCTTCCCTGCCTCCGCGTACACCACCCACGCGCGCAGCGACGCGGGCGCTGCGTGCCCGATCGTCACCGTCGTCCCCTTCAGCGCCACGGTCGGCGGCGCCACCGCGACCTCCTGCATCGCCGCGATCGGCGGCGTCAGGGCCGGCGTCGCGTAGAACTCCGCCTTCATCACGTCCGCGATCCCGTCGAGGTTGCTCTGCAGCGGCGCGATCTGGAAGAAGATGTTGCCCTGCGAGCCTGCCTCCGCGAACTCGCGGCTGAGCAGCACCTGCTGGCGGAACTCGTCGACCGACCACACCGGCGCGCTCCCGAGCTTGCTCAGGTTGTTCCCGGCGAAGATGTAGCGCCCGCCCTCGGTCACGCTCGCCCACCACTCGATCAGCGTCGCGTACGACTGCGCCTCCTGCCCGATCGGCCAGTACAGCTGCGGCGCCAGGTAGTCGACCCAGCCCTCCTGCATCCACTTCAGCGGGTCCGCGTACAGCCCCTCGTACTGGTCGAACCCGGTGATGCCCGGCGGGATCCCGGGCCGGTAGATCCCGAACGGGCTGACCCCGAAGCGCACCGACGGCCGCAGCCCCGCGATCGTCTCGCCGACCGCCTGGACCATCCCGTCGACATTCGCCCGCCGCCAGTCCGCCCGCGTCAGCGCCCCGCCGCCGAGCTGATACGCCTGCCACGTCGCGTCGTCCGGGAACTCCGTCCCGTCGGGGTACGGATAGAAGTAGTCGTCGAAGTGGACCCCGTCGACCGCGTAGCGCGTCACCAGGTCGGCGATCACCGCCAGCAGGTGGTCTTGCACCGGCTTCGCCCCCGGGTCCATCCACACGAACTTGTCGTACGTGTACGCGTACTCGGGCAGCACGCTGGCGACGTGCTTCGGGTCGAGCGGCGCGTCCTTGCTGGCCTTCGCGCGGTACGGGTTCAGCCACGCGTGGACCTCGATCCCCCGCGCGTGCGCCTCCTCGATCAGCAGCGCGAGCGGGTCGTACCCAGGATCTTGTCCCTGCGTCCCGGTCAAGTATCGGCTCCACGGCTCGAGCGGCGAGTCGTACAGCGCGTCGCACTCGGGCCGGACCTGGAACACCAGCGCGTTGAGACCGGTCGCCCGGGCCACGTCGAGCAGCGCCCGTAGCTCGTCCTGCTGGGCCGCCGCCGACAACCCCGACTTGCTCGGGAAGTTGATGTTGAACACCGACGCGACCCACGCCGCCCGCAGCTCGCGCGCGTGCCCGACCTCGACCAGCTCCGGCCCCGACCCGCCGCCGGTGCTCGTCCCCCCGCTGCTCCCCGTCCCCGGCTCCCCCGTCGCCCCGCCCGTCGTCGGCTCCGCGCTCGCGCTGCCCGTCGCCCCGCCCGTCGCCCCGCCCGTCGCCCCGCCCGTGCTGCCCGTCCCGCCCGTCTCGGCCCCGCCCGCGTCGCCGCAGGCCAGCGCCCACGCCAGCAGAACGAACGACCATGGACCTCGGGCAAGGCGGCTCGGCAGCATCTCCTCCTCCTACCACGACGCGCGCCCGCGCTCTGGGTGCGAGAGAACTCCGCCGGACCGCCGCATTTTCCCCCTGGATACGCGTTCAAAACCGCGCCGCACCTGCTGTAGCATCCGCGCCCATGTTCACGACCGTTCGTTCCGCCCTCCTGGCCACCGCGTTTGCGGGCCTCTCCCTGACCGCCTGCCAGGTGACCCCCGGCCAGTACCGCGTCTACAAGATCACCGAGCTCCCCGCCGTCCCTGCCCTCGACTGTGGGGTCGACATCGACCCGCGCGACAGCACCAAGTTCTTCTCCGCGCAGACGATCGCGATCTTCGCCACCGAGCCCGACGACTACTTCCTCGAGTACGGCACCGACGTGATCCTCGGCACGCGCAGCGGCAAGGACTACTCGTTCTTCGCCGACAGCGTCAACGCCGAGGATCAGGGCCAGGACGGGGAGACGACGATCACCACCATCCGCTCGGTCAAGGTCGACCTGACGATCAACGGCCACCAGATCAACGGCGACTACGTCCTCTTCGAGTCGACCACCTGCAGCGGCGTCTGCGACAACATCGAGCCGACCGCCTGCACGATCAACGGCCGGTTCTTCGGCAGCGAGATCAAGGACATCGAGCTCGAGCGCGCGATCTGACGCGCCGCCCTAGAGCAGCCCGTGCAGCGGCCCGCCGGGGGCCGCCAGCGCGTCGACCCGGCGCGACACCGCCGGGTCCTCGACCAGCGGCGGCGCGTGGTGCGGCTTGCGCCGCGCGTCGACCACCAGCGACCCGGCGCAGCCCCAGTGCTTGTGGACCGTGCGCGCGCCGATCCCCTCGATGTCGACCGCCGGGTTCATCCGCGTGAACGTCACCCACAGGAAGTTGTGGACCGTCCGCGCCGCGAACTCGCTGTCGTCGACGATCACCACCAGCGGGAACCGGTTGATCGCGTCCTCGGGCGTCAGCCCGGCGACGAACCGCTGCAGCGCCCCGTCGGCCCCCGCGCACGCCGGCCCGGTGACCGCGAGGATCCCCGGCAGGCAAATACGCGGCGCCTTGAACCCGTCGGGCAGCCGCAGCTCCGCGGGCACCTCGGCCGGCAGGCTCCGCCGCGCCTCGCCGACCGCCGCGATCACCAGCTTGCTGCCCGCGTGCAGCCCCGCGCCCGAGTAGTCGAGCGTGTCGATCGTCGTCTCCGTCTGGAAGTGCAGGTCACGGCGCCAGTCGACGCGCTCGAGGACATGTCCGAAGAACCAGGGGATGTCGTGGAGGTCGCCCGCGGGCGCGTCCTCGCGCGCGGCGATGATCAGCACCTTCGCCAGCGACATCTGCCCCTGCCCGAGGATCGCGTTCGCCTGGGTCAGCAGCTCCTGCGGCCGCTCGCGCGGCGCGTACGGCGTGTAGCGCTCGCTGCCGATCGCCAGCAGGAGCGGGTGGACCCCGGCCGCGTCGACCGCGTGGACCTGCGACACCCCCGGGATCACCGCCGGGATCGCCGGCCCCGTGATCTCGTGGATGATCGCCCCGAACTGCGTGTCCTCCTGCGGCGGCCGCCCGACGACCGTGAACGGCCAGATCGCGTCGGCGCGGGCCCACACCCGCTCGACCTGCAGCACCGGGAACTCGTGGACCAGGCTGTAGTACCCGAGGTGGTCGCCGAACGGCCCCTCGGGGAGCCGCTTGTGCGGGTCGACCGTCCCGCTGATCACGAAGTCGGCCTCGGCCGCGAACGCCGGCTCACCTGGCCTTTGGACCATCCGCAGCCGCCGCCCGCCGAGCGCCCCCGCGAACGCCACCTCCGGCAGCCCCTCCGGCAGCGGCATCACCGCGGCCAGCGTCAGCGCCGGCGGCCCGCCGACGAACACGTGGACCTTCAGCGGCTCGCCGCGCCGGATCGCCGCCGAGTGGTGCACCCCGATCCCGCGGTGGATCTGGTAGTGCAGCCCGATCTGCTTCCCGGGCGCGTACTGCCCGCCCGACAGCTGCACGCGGTACATCCCGAGGTTGCTCTTCATCCACCCCGGCCGGTCGGGGTCCTCGCTGTAGACCAGCGGCAGCGTCACGAACGCCCCGCCGTCGCGGGGCCACGACACCAGCTGCGGCAGGTCGGCGATCCCGACCTGCTGCGCCATCACCGGCCCCGAGCCGACGAACTTCGGCCGCGCGTGCCACGCCGAGCGCAGCAGCCCGACGTGGCGCCACGGCCGGCGCAGCACCGCGCCCGGGTCCGCGCGCAGCGCGACCAGCTTCTTCACCCGCTCGAGCGCCCCGCGGAACATGAACCGCACCCGCTCGGGCGTGCCGAACAGGTTGCTGACCATCGGGAAGCGCGAGCCCTTGACCCGCGCGAAGTAGAGCGCCGGTCCGCCGGCCTGGTACACGCGCCGCTGGATCTCCGCGGCTTCGAGGTACGGATCGACCTCGACCTCGACGCGGACGAGGTGTCCGTGGCGTTCGAGGTCGACGACGCACTCGCGGAGCGAACGGTAGGCGCTCATGGGGGCTCGCCCGCGAAGGTACCCCGGGGGGCGCGGGCGAGCCACTCGATCCGGGCGCCGGTCCGCTGGACGGGCGCCCCGGCGGCGATCACATGCAGACGGAGCCGATCAGCGCGCCGACGCCGAGGTCGACCTGCGGGTCGGTGCACTGCTGGCCCATCGGGCAGTCGGCGTCGCTGTTGCACTCGCCGCAGATGCCGAGCTTGAGCAGACCCATGACGCTCGCCTCGCCGCAGAAGCCCGACTTGCAGGCGCTGTTGCCGGCCGGCATGCCGCCCTCGTCCTCGAGCGAGCAGCCCTGGTTGTTGTCGATCGCGGCGTCCGCGACGCAGTCGAGCTTGCCGCTGAAGTTGGCGACGTCGTAGGTCGGGGTGCAGTTCGGCAGGTCCATCGGGCAGTCGGCGTCGACCTGGCACTGGCCGCAGGTCGACACCGTGATGATCCCGGGGACCTGGAGCAGCGTGCCGCACGTCGCGTTCATCGGGTCGGCGCAGACCTCGTCGCTCATGCAGCCCTGGCCCGGCTCGCCCATGTTGCAGCTCGCGCCGACCCCGGCGATCGGGTTCGGCACCGAGCAGCCGCCGCCGGCGCAGTCGGCGTCGACCAGGCACTCGCCGCAGAAGCCGCCGAGCGCCGGCACGACGAAGCACTTGCCGGTGTCGCAGCCGCAGCCGCTCGCGTCGGTGCACGACGAGTTGATCGGCTGGCCCTCGGGGTCGTTGCAGGTCGGCATCGGCGAGGTCGTCGTCGTCGTCGGGTCGACCGGGTCCTCCGTCGTCGTGCCCGAGTCGCCCATCGTGCCCTCGGTCGCCGAGGTCGGCGTGTTCGAGGTCTGCGACGCGCCCGCGGTCGGCTCGTCCTCGGTGGTGCCGTTCGTCTCGCCGGCGGTGGCGGACGCGGTGTCCTTGCGGTCGTCGCTGCAGCCGGTCAGGGCGAGCGAGAGCGTAAGCGTGCTGGCGAACAGGAAGCGAAGGCTTTTACAGGTCATCGCGGTCTCCGCGGGGCTTGTTTCGTCGCCCCAAGAAAGGCTCACAGAAGGCGGGAAGGCTCACAAGAAAGGAAGACGCCCGGAGGCGGGAACACGGGCGGGCCCCACGATCCGGGACCCTCCCTCGAGGCATCGTTCGGATTACTACCTCTTTGCTACTGCCGGGCGCAAGTCCCCGCACAAAAGCCGCTCCCCGCGCGCCGACTTCGGTTAGAGTCCCGGCGATGAACCCGACCGTCCGCTGCGGCCTCATCCAGTGCGCCAACCCCATCAACGACGAGGGCGTACCCGTCAAGAAGATCCAGCAGGCGATGCTCGACAAGCACCTGCCGATGATCGAGGAGGCCGGCAAGCGGGGCGTCCAGATCCTCTGCCTCCAGGAGATCTTCAATGGCCCGTACTTCTGCCCCAGCCAGGACCGCCGCTGGTACGCCGCCGCCGAGCCGATCCCCGGCCCGACGACCGCGCTGATGCAGGAGTACGCGCGCCGCCTCGGCATGGCGATCGTCGTCCCCCTCTACGAAGAGGCGATGCGCGGCGTCTACTTCAACACCGCCGCCGTGATCGACGCCGACGGCACGTACCTCGGCAAGTACCGCAAGCAGCACATCCCGCAGACCTCCGGCTTCTGGGAGAAATTCTTCTTCAAGCCCGGCGACCTCGGCTACCCCGTCTTCCGCACCCAGTTCGCCACGATCGGGGTCTACATTTGCTACGACCGCCACTTCCCGGAGGGGGCCAGAGCCCTCGGCCTCAACGGCGCCGAGATCGTCTTCAACCCGAGCGCGACGGTCGCCGGCCTCAGCCAATACCTGTGGAAGCTCGAGCAGCCCGCGCACGCGGTCGCCAACGGCTACTACGTCGGCGCGATCAACCGCGTCGGCACCGAGGCCCCGTGGAACATCGGCAAGTTCTACGGCCACAGCTACTTCGTCAACCCGCGCGGCCAGATCCTCGCCGAGGCGAGCGAGGACCAGGACGAGCTCGTGGTCGCCGACCTCGACCTGTCGATGATCGACGAGGTCCGCCAAGTCTGGCAGTTCTACCGCGACCGCCGCCCCGACACCTACGACGACCTCACCCGTCCGTAGCCGCCGAACGAACCCGCCCCGCCCCCCGAGAGCTCCCTTTATGCCCGGCATCGTCCTCCGCAACGGCCAGATCGTCACCGCCCTCGACCAGTTCGTCGCCGACATCTACTGCGACGAGGGCAAGATCGTAGCGATCGGCGAGAACCTCGACGTCCCCGCCGGCACCGAAGTGATCGACGCCTCGGGCCAGTACGTGTTCCCCGGCGGGATCGACGCCCACACGCACATGGAGCTGCCCTTCATGGGCACCGTCAGCTCCGACGACTTCTTCACCGGCACCGCCGCCGGCGTCGCCGGCGGCACCACCTCGATCATCGACTTCATCATCCCGAACCGCAACCAGAGCCTGATCGAGGCCCGCGACTTCTGGATGAACAACGCCACGAAGGCCTGCGCCGACTACGCCTTCCACATGGCCGTCACCTGGTACGGCCCCCAGGTCGAGCAGGAGATGCGCCGCGTCCACCGCGAGAACGGCATCTCCTCGTTCAAGGTCTTCATGGCCTACACCGGCGCGATCGGCGTCGACGACGACGAGTTCATCGGCGTGATCGACACCGCCGCCGACCTCGGCGCCCTCGTCACCGCCCACTGCGAGCACGGCCTCGCCGTCCAGGCGCTCCAGCGCAAGCTCGTCGCCCAGGGCAAGACCGCCCCGCGCTACCACGCCGAGAGCCGCCCCTCGTGGGTCGAGGGCGAGGCGACCGGCCGCGCGATCATGCTCGCCCGCTGTGCAGGCCAGCCGATCTACATCGTCCACCTCACCTGCCGCGAGTCGCTCGACGCCGTCTACCGCGCGCGGCAGGAGGGCCAGCTCGTCTACGTCGAGACCTGCCCGCAGTACCTCCTGCTCGACGACTCGGTCTACGACAAGCCCGACTTCGAGGGCGCCGCCTACGTGATGAGCCCGCCGATCCGCCCCAGGGGCCATCAGGACGCGCTGTGGCACGCCCTGTCGTGCGGCATCATCCACACCGTCGCCACCGACCACTGCCCGTTCCGCCAGCACGACCAGAAGGTCATGGGCCTCGGCAACTTCACCAGGATCCCCAACGGCGCCGCCGGCATCGAGAACCGCATGCCGCTGATGTACACCTACGGCGTCGCCACCGGCCGGCTCACCCTCCAGCAGTTCGTCGACGTCTGCTGCACCCAGCCGGCCAAGATCTTCGGCCTCTACCCGCGCAAGGGCGCGATCCGCCCCGGCGCCGACGCGGACCTGTTCCTCTACGACCCGACCGTCCGCACCACGATCAGCGCCCGCACCCACTTCCAGCGGGTCGACCGCAACATCTTCGAGGGCTTCGAGATCCACGGCGCCGTCACCCACACGATCGTCGCCGGCAAGCTCGCCTTCAAGAACGGCGAGCTCCGCGTCGAACGCGGCGCCGGCCGCTACCTCCCTCGCGTCTGACCGGACGTTCCTGTCCCGAAGGTCCATCCGCCCGCACGCGCGGACCTGCCCCGAAGATCTCCCCGCCCCGCATCGCCACCGGCTCCGACGGCGACGCTCGCCGTGCGCCGGCGATGAACTCCGTTCCGCCGGCTCGCTCGCGTCGACGCTCGCCGCAGACCCTGCCCGCGCCGTTCTGACGGCGGAGCGCAGCCGCGTGGGCCCGGCGCTCGCGCAGGACGGCGCGCGTCGCGGGCATTGCGGGCCGAGTCGCCCGCGAGGCTTCGCCTCCCCGACTGCGATTCGCCGCGCGCCCGCCCGCGCTGCGCCGCGCGTTCTCGCGCGCACGCGAGGCACGCAGCTCGAGTCTCCCGTGGGCCGGCACCAGGCGCGAGGTCCCTGGCTGATCGGACAGCCGCCTCCGCGAGGGGCTCTCGGCCGCGGCCGACTTGCGGTATCGTGAGACGATGCGCCGACCGCTGGTACTGTCCGTCCTCCTGGCCTCTCTGCTGCCCGCCGCAGCCCTCGCCGCGCCCCCCGAGGCGGACGGCGCCGCGGCCGCTGAACCTGTCCCTGCGGCCAGCGAGCCCGCCACGCCCGCCACGCCCGCCCGCGAACCTGTCCCGCTGGACAGCGGCCCGGCGCCCGAGAGCGGCCGCGACCCGGCCGTGTCCTCCGGCCTGACGCCGGCCCCCGAGCCGCCGCCGGACAGGCCGCTCGCGCCCGGCCAGGACGCCCCGCTGGTCGCCCGCCACCGCCTCGTCTACAGCAACCTGCTGGTCCTGCGCGTCAACCCGCTCGGCGCCGAGGACCGCTTCATGCTCGGCTACAACTACCGCCTGTTCAACAAGACGAGCAAGCTGTTCCGCGACGCGTACATCGGCGTCGCCTTCAGCCCGACCGTCTCGCCGTCGATCGCCCGGCTCGGCGGCCAGCTCGACATCGCCCCGCTGTCGATCCTGCGCCTGCGCGCCGGCTACTACTTCGTCAGCTGGTACGGCTCGCAGCGGTTCAAGGCCCACGGCTTCCACTCGCCGCTAGACAACTACGGCCCGAACGCGATCGGCGAGCGCGCCGAGCGGAACGAGGCGATCCCGTTCCTGTCCGGCGGCCAGGCCGAGCTCGCCGCGCTGTTCCAGATCAAGGCCGGCCCGGTCGCTGTGCGCAACGACCTGATCGTCTACAACAACAACATCCGCATGCCGAACGACGCGAACGGCAAGCAGTACGACGTCTTCTACGACCTGCGCCACGACGTGCTCGTCCCGGCCAAGGGCTGGTTCCTGACCAACGACACCGACCTCCTCTACGTCACCAAGTTCGGCCTCGCCGCCGGCATCCGCAACTCGCTCGTCCACGTGTTCTACCCCGAGGCCGTCTACGAGGCGATGGACGACACGACCGCCAACCCGAACACGCCGATGGACCGGATCGGCCCGCTGATCAGCCACACCTTCTACGACCGCCCGTGGAAGCGCTTCAACAAGCCGACGCTGTTCTTCGCCGCCCAGTGGTGGGTCGCCCACCGCTTCCGCGGCCAGGGCTCGGCCGGCGACGTCAACCAGGGCATCCCGCTGTTCTTGCTCGGGTTCGCGTTCTCCGGCGACCTCGTCAAGAGCAAGAACTGACCCCCTTCGATCGTGATCAAGGCTCCGCTGCATGAGCGCGGGGCCTTCTTGCTGCATGAGCGCGGGGCCTCTCTCCGCTGCGTGAGCGCGGGGCCTCTCTCCGCTGCATGAGCGCGGGGCCTCTCCGCTGCCTGGACGCGGGGCCCCGAAGATTGTGGAGCGGGCGGACCCTGGCGGGCCCCGCTTCTCCCCCGCGCATCCTCTGTCTCGCCGCCCTGAACCTTACGCCCCACGACGAGCCCCGCTTGTCGCAGATCCTCCGCTGTCCTGCCGCCGCAAACCTTCCCCCCACGACGAACCCCGCTTGTCGCAGTTCCTCCGCTGTCCTGCCGCCGCAAACCTTCCCCCCACGACGAGCCCCGCTTCTCCCCGCGCTTCCTCTGTCTCGCCGCCCCAAACCTTCCCCCCGCGACGAACCCCGCTTCTCCCCGCGCACCGTCTGTCTCGTCGCCGTGACCCTTCACCCCGCGACGGGTGTCGCGTCTCGCCCGCCGCGCTTGCAACCAACCTGCGGACGGGCACACGCCGGCACCGAGGTCTTCGCGCACTGAAACGCGGGGCCCACCGGGCTCGTCGGGGCGCGTCCCCGGGGCGGCGCAGTGGGACGCCGGCGGGGCGGAGCCCATGGCGCGCGCGCAGGCGGCTTCTCTGGCACTCAAGACATTACTCTTAGAACACGTCCTTCGCGCCACCCGACTCGTGAGCACGCGAGCCGCCGAGCACGGCCATGGGGGGGAGCCCGCCGATAGCGAGGGCCCCGCGGAGCCGCCCCGGGGACGCGCCCACCCAGGCCTTCAGCCCCGCGTCCCCCAGATCGGACCCCAGCCCCCGCGTAGATCGAACCCCAGCGCGTCCCCCAACTTGGCGACGCTCACCGCAGAAACGCATCGATCCGAGCCTGCGCGTTCTCCCCAAGATCGACGAAGAACAGCCCGAACTCGACCGGGTGGTAGTTGCCCGCCCCGAGCGCGTGGTCGAGCAGCCGGCTCATGAGGTCCCGCGGCGGCGCCTCGACCGGCTCGACCACCAGCCAGCCGCCGCTGCACCGCGCCGACACGAAGCCCGGCCGCGGCGTCGGCGGCCCCTCCCCCGCGAAGAACACCGCCCCGCGGCTCTGCTCGCGCCCCACCGGCGCCTCGTCGCGCCGCCACGTCAGCGGGTTGACGCACACCCGCGGGCTGTCCGTCGGGACAGCCTCGACGAAGTCGAGCCCGCCCGCGTAGCCCGGCCCGCGCGCGTTCCAGGCGACCACGCACCCGGTCTGCGTCGGCCCGTCGCACACCTCGAGCCCCGGGATCGCCGCCACCGTCGCCTCGCTCATCGGCCCGCCGATCAGGTACGCCACGACCATCCGCGCGCGCAGCTCCGGGTCCGCGACCACCTCGCGCACCACCCGCAGCGCGTGCACGGCTCCCTGGCTGTGCGCCGCGACGATGAACGGCCGCCCGCGGCTGTGGTCCGCGAGGAAGCGGTGGAACGCCGCCACCACGTCGTCGCCCCCGAGCGCGATCGCCCGCGCCCCGTCCTCGGTGGGCCGCAGGAACGCGGTCAGGTTGGCCTGCCGGTAGCGCGGCGCGTACACGGCGCAGCAGCGGTTGAACGCGCTCGCCTGGATCCGCGTCGCCCCGCGGTCGGTCGCTTCGTTGACCGTCGCGTCGTCTGTCGCCGCGTTCCACCCGCGGCCGACGTACGACGTCGGGTGGACGTAGAACACGTCGACCGGCGCCGCCCCCTGGTCCCCGCCCGCGAGTCCCACCACCGTCCCATCTGCCGCGTCGACCCGGTCCGGCAGGGCCCCCCACGCCGCCGGATCGCGGTAGTCCGGCGCCGGCGGCACGGCCGACCGATCGAACGCGACCCGCGGCGTCAGGACCGCGACCACCAGCGCGTCGAACCACACCCCCGCCGCGACCACCCCCGCCGCGAGCGCCCCCGCCGCGGCCCAGCGCTTCTTCACAGCCCCATCTGCTTGGCGATGATGATCTTCATGATCTCGTTGGTGCCGGCGTAGATCCGCTGCACCCGCGCGTCCATGTACGCGCGCGAGATCGGGTACTCGAGCATGTACCCGTAGCCGCCGAACATCTGCAGGCACGCGTCGACGACCCGCTGCAGCATCTCGGTCTGCCACAGCTTCGCCATCGAGCACTCCTTGACCAGGTACTCGCCGGCCACGTGCTCCGCGATCACGCGGTCGAGGAACGCCCGCCCGACCTCGATCTCGGTCGCGCACTCGGTCAGCTTGAACTGCGTGTTCTGGAACTTCGAGATCGGCTTGCCGAACGCCTTGCGCTCCTGCACGTACGCGATCGTGTCGGCGAGCACCACCTCCGCGCCCGCCTGCGCCCCGATCGCCACGATCAGCCGCTCCTGCTGCAGCTTCTGCATCAGCATCAGGAAGCCCGCGCCCGGCGCCCCGATCAGGTTCGCCGCCGGCACCCGGCAGTCCTCGAACGCCAGCTCGGCGGTGTCCTGCGAGAACATCCCCGCCTTCTTCAGCTTCTTGCCCTTGATGAAGCCCGGCCGCCCGGCCTCGACCGCGAACAGCGAGATGTTCTGGTGCGGGCTGTCCGAGTCCTCCGAGCGCGCCGCGACGACGCACAGATCGCACAGGATCCCGTTCGAGATGAACGTCTTGGCCCCGTTGATCACGTAGTCGTCGCCGTCGCGCCGCGCCGTCGTCGTGATCCCCGCCAGGTCCGACCCCGTCCCCGGCTCGGTCATCGCGATCGCCGTCACGATCTCGCCCGACACGCAGCCCGGCAGCCACCGCTGCTTCTGCTCGTCGGTGCCGAAGCTGGCGATGTACGGCACCACCACGTCGCTGTGCAGCGGCAGCGCGAAGCCCGACTCGTGGACCCGCGCCAGCTCCTCGATCACGATCACCGAGTGCAGGAAGTCGCCGCCCGGCCCGCCGAGCTCCTCCGGCAGCCACGGGCACAGGAGCCCCGCCGCGCCGGCCTTGCGCCACGCCTCGCGGTCGACGATCCCCGCCTCGATCCACCGCTCCTGGTGCGGGACCACCTCGCGCTGGAAGAACTCGCGCGCCGTCGCGCGGAACAGCTCGTGCTCGGGAGTGAACAGGGTGCGCTTCATCGGCCTCTACTCTCTCACAGGTAAGGGGCGACCACGGCCTCGAGCTGCGGGCCGAACACGGCTCCCGGCTGGCGGAACACCAGCTCGCCGCCCTTGTACACGCACAGCGTCGGGATCGAGCGCACCCCGAGCGCCGCGGCCGTGCGCTGGTGCTCGTCGGTGTTGACCTTCGCGATCATCAGCCGGCCCCCGAGCTTGGCCCCGAGCTCGGCCAGGTGCGGCGCCAGCATCTTGCACGGCCCGCACCACGGCGCCCAGAAGTCGACCAGCACCGGCACCGGCGCGGCCGCGACCAGCCGCTCGAGCCCCGCGTCGTCGACCTCCTGCGGGCGCCCCGTCGGGTCGAGCTTGCGCTTGCACCGGCCGCACACCGGCCCCTCGTAGCGCCGCTCCGCCAGGATCTTGTTGATCTGCCCGCACTCGTCGCAGCGGAAGTAAAGCGCGTCGGTCATCGCTCCTGCTCCTCGCGCGGATCCGGCCGCCGGGCGCCCGCGCATCGCCCGACAACCGTAGCCACGGGCCGCCCCCCCTGGCAAGCAGCCGCGGCGCGAGAACATTGCGACCTCGCCGTGCGTACCATGCTCCCGTGCGCCGCCCCGGATCGTTCATCCTCGGCCTCGTCCTCCTCCTGTGCGCCGGCTCGCTGCTCGAGCCGACCGCCGAGGCCGGCGACTTCCTCGAGCGCCAGCGCCGCTACCCCCGGGTCAAGGACGCCCTCGAGCGCCGCCTGCCCGCGATCGAGGCCAACTTCCGCGACGCCGGGGCCGCCTGGCCCCCCAAGTCGCTGTTCATCCGCAGCTTCAAGGAGGAAAAGGTCCTCGAGCTGTGGGCCGCCCCGCTCGACCGCGCCGCCCCGCACGTGCTCGTCCGCACCTTCCCGATCTGCGCCCAGAGCGGCGAGCTCGGGCCCAAGCGCCGCGAGGGCGACGGCCAGGTCCCCGAGGGCTTCTACAAGGTCAGCGTCTTCAACCCGCAGAGCAGCTACCACCTCTCGCTCGGCGTCAGCTACCCCAACGCCGCCGACCGCTTCCACAGCCGCGGCCAGCCGCCCGGCAGCGCCATCATGATCCACGGCAGCTGCGTCACGATCGGCTGCATCCCCCTGCGCGACGGCCCGATCGAGGACCTCTACCTCGCCGCCGTCCTCGCCCGCGACGCCGGCCAGCAGGACATCCCGATCCACGCCTTCCCCTGCCGCCTCGACACCCCCCGGTGCCAGCTCGTCCTCGACGCGATCGCCGAGACCCGCCCCGACCTCGCCGCCTTCTGGGACGGCCTGATCCCCGGCTACCTCGCCTTCCTCGACACCGGCGCCCCGCCCAGGGTCAAACCCGAGCGCGACGGCACCTACAGCCTCGTCCCCCCGCGCGAGCGCCGTCCCCTGATCACCGCCAGCGCCGACCACTGACCCGCCCCGCCTGCCCCAAAAGCCATCCTCCGAGCGCCGGCGCCCCACCTCCACCACCTGTCCGAACAATCAGCCCGCCCCCTCTCGCCGCCCCCTCCCGACCCCGTCGCGGACCCCACCACCACCACCTGTCCAAACGACCAGCCCGCCCCCGCTCGCCGCCCCCTCCCCGACCCCGTCGCGGACCCCACCGCCACCACCTGTCCGAACAATCAGCCCGCCTCCTCTCGCCGCCCCCCTCCCCGACCCCGTCGCGGTCCGACATCGAGGAGCCGGCCGGGCCTGGAGAGGGCCGCGAGCCGGGCGCGAGGAACGAGCGACCGTCTCGCGGCTGAGGCCTCCGCGCCCCCACGCCCTCGCAGCGCGGCGACGGACCGGCGACGACGCATCTCACGGAGTCACCGTGCATCGGGCCGGGCATGCGGGTCGTCGCCCATCTGCAGGCAATGGAGGGCGACGAAGTCGACCTCCATGCCGAAGCCTGGGCGACGCCCCGCATGCCCGGCCCGCTGCGAGGCGCCTCCGGCAAGTTGCCCGCCGCGCACCCGTGCCCCTCCGCGCGAGCGCCCCCGAGCGCCCGCCCCGCCGCTACCCGCGCCGCCCCCCTCGTGGCATCCTCGCCGGGACGGATGCTCGCCGCCCGCGCCATCGACCCGCTGAGCGCCTCGACATCGCTGCTCGCCTCGCTCTTGCCGCTGCTCTACGTCGGCGGCCTCGTCGCCGCCGGCCTGGTCGTCTCGTTCGTCCTGCGCCGGCTCGCCGCCCTCCCGTCCTTCCGGCAGGTCCACCCGTGGATCCCGCTGCTGCACCTCGCCGTCTGGCTCCCGCTCGTGTGGCTCCTGCAGAGCCGCCTGATGCCGACGCTCGAGGGCCCGACCGCGCTCACCCGCGGCCTCCTGCTCGCCGTCCTGCTCGTCGCCGCGCTCCCGTGGCTGCGCTGCGTCGTCCTCGGCGTCGTCTTCGCGATCGAGGCCCGCTACAAGATCGGCGACGACCTGCGCGTCGGCGCCACCGAGGGCCGGCTCGTCGCCGTCGGCCTGCGCGCGATCACCCTGCGCACCCACGACGGCACCGACGCCACGATCCCCTACGATCGCCTCGCCGCCGAGACCGTCGTCCGCCTCAACCTGCGGGCCCACGACACCCCCTGCGACCTCGCCGTCGACGTCCCGCGCGGGATCGCCCCCGCGCGCGCCGTCGAGCTCGCGCGCCAGGCCGCCGCGCTGAGCCGGTTCGCCTCGCCGCGCTGCCCGCCCGAGGTCTACCTCGCCGCCCGCGATCACGACCCGCTGGCGCTGCGCCTGCAGATCCGCGGCTTCCTCTTCGACCACGAGCACGACGAGCGGTTCCGCAGCGACCTCGTCGAGCGCCTGCACGCCGCCTTCCTCGCCGAGCGGCCCGACGCCCATGCGGATCGCCGCGCTCAGTGACTTCCACATCGGCGCGCGCGCCGGCATGGACGAGTTCCGCCACGACGAGGCCGCCTTCCTCGAGCGCCTCGCCCGCGTCGTCGACCGCCACGACCGCGTCGTCCTCGTCGGCGACATCTGGCAGACCGAGCACGACTGGCGCTTCGGACAGGACGCCGCGGCCAGGCAGCTCGCGCTCGCCCGCCGCCGCCTCCCGCGGCTCGCCCGCGCCCTCGACCGCCTCTCCTACGTCCACGGCAACCACGACGCCGTCGCCGCCCGCGAGCTCGGCGCCCTCCCCGAGCTCCGCCTCGAGGCCGACGGCTGCGCCGTCCTGTTCGTCCACGGCCACCAGTTCGACCCCGTGTTCGGCCGCGCCTACGCGGCCGCGCGCGCCGCCACCTGGTTCACCGGCCGCCTGCGCCGCGCCGGCCTGCGCCCGCTCGCCCACTACTTCGAGGCCAAGGACGTCGCGATCAAGCACGCCCGCTTCGGCCACCGCGAGGGCCCCTACGCCACCGCCGCGCGCGCCCTGATGCGCGCGCGCGACGTCCAGCTCGTCGTCATGGGCCACACCCACGTCGCCCACACCCACGACCTGCCCGAGGGCACCGTCGTCAACACCGGCACCTGCAGCGGCGGCCGCTTCACCGTCGCCACGATCGACACCGCGACCCGCCGCGCGACGCTCGCCTTCACTTGACGACGAACGGGATCTCGATCGGCCCGAGGTCCTCCCCGGTCGTCGCGTCGATCAGCCGCAGCGTGAACGTCAGCCGCTTCACGTCGGCGGCCGGCTCGAAGTACAGAAACCCCGACACCCGCCCGCCGGGCGACAGCACCCCCTCCGGCAGCGCCTTCTGGATCATGTCCCCCGACGGCAGGTTGATCTTCTCGAACTGCACCGCGTACGTCCCGTAGTACGTCGGCCGGTACGGGAACGGCCCGTTGAAGATCGCCCAGCCCGGGTACCACGGCGCCAGGTACGGCGCGACGCCGAAGCCGAACATCGCGTACGGCACCTGCACCGGCACCGCCTCCGACAGCGCGCCCGTCATCTCGAACGGCGGCAGCGCGGCGAACAGCACCCCTCCGCGCGAGATCAGCCCGAAGTGCTCGTAGCGGACCTCGATCCGCCGGTCGCTGTCGTTGGTGATCGTCACCAGCATCGGCGTCACCGCGCGCTCGAGGTCCTCGGGGAACCCGCGCCACGCGCCGGCGACCGCGACCACGCGGACCCCGTGGTGCTCGGCCGTGGCGCCCTTGCCGACGCTCGCCACCGGCTGGGCGTCGGGCGCCGGCTCGAGCGTCGTCGCACAGCCGGCGACGCTCGCTACGAGGATGAGATTGGCGAGAAGGGCACCCGTAGGACGCATACTCGGCTCCCGATCGCCCGCAGCCTACGCCCACCCGCGCGGCTGGCCACGCCTGCGCACGCGCGTGCGCAGGTGCTCGCCACGCGCGGCCCGATCTGCCGCGCGGCGACCTCGGCCGCGACGCTCCAGTGCGGGGCACCCGCCCGCGAACTCACAGCGCCGTGTACGCGCGGTGCGTCAGCGACACGTCGAGCGAGGAGCCGGCCGCGCCGGTGAAGCGGACGAACCCGACGTCGTTCGGCGCCGCCAGCGAGACCCCACCCTTCACCTCGCTCGCCTTGCCCTCCCACAGGATCACGCTGACGTCGTCGACGAACACTCGCCCCTCGCCCGAGCCCGGCGGCGACTGCTTGAAGTAGATCCGCAGGTCGCCCGCCCCGGACGGCGCGACCAGGTCGACGCTGAACGGCGTCCAGCCGTACGTCCCCCCGCTGCGCGTCAGCCGGTCGACCGTCGACAGCACCGTCCCGTCCGCCTCGTAGATCCGCGTCGTCAGCCGGAACGTCCCCGCGTTGTCGCCGCGGACCCACCCGCGGATCGTCAACCGCGCCCCGCCCGGGATCGGGATCGTCCGCGCGTTCGCCAGCGACGTCGCCCCGGAGTTCGACGACCTGCGCAGCAGCACCGCCGCGCCCGCCCCGCTGCGGACCACGCTGTTCTGCACGTACCGCGACTCGCTCGTGTCCCACGCCGCGCCCTCGGAGAACGCGTCGTCGACGTCGCCGTCCTCGAAGTCGCCGAACCGCAGGATCTCGCGGCCCCACTCCGCCTGCGCGCTCGCCCCCGTCTGGATCCCCACCAGCGAGTCCGCAGGCCCCGTGCGCGCGAACTCGACCGCCCCCGTCGACCCCTTCACCAGCGGCAAGGCCAGCGCCTCGACCTGCTGCTGCACCGCCACCTGCGACGGGCTCTTGACCGCGACCACCCGCGGCCCCGAAGGGAACACCGTCGCCCCGAACAGCCCGTCCGCCACCCCGCTCCCGCTCGGCGCCTTCGGCAGCGTCGCCGACAGGTGCCCGAGCTGCCGCCCCGCCCGCGCCAGCGACGCCCCCGCCAGCAGCTTCGGCACGTACTTCTCGACGTACACCGGCATCAGCTGCAGCCGCGCGACGTCGTACCCGCCCTCCCCGGTCGCCTCGACGTCGGCGATCGCGATCGCCGACTGCGTCGTCTCGAACGTGCTCTGATCGAAGATGAAGTTGCCGAGCGACATCAGCACGAACCGCGGCCCCGCCCCCGCGTCGACCAGCCCGACCCCCTGCAGCGTGTGCGTGTGGTGGGCGACGACCAGGCCCGCCCCCTGCTCGACCAGCGACACGAACATCGCCCGCATCGTGTTCGACGGGTAGCTGCTGTACTCGACCCCGCCGTGGATCATCGGCACCGCGAAGCTCGCCCCGACCTCGGCCGCGAGGAAGTCGGCCAGGTTGTCGGCCGACGCCTCGAGCGCCCCCGGCTTGCTCGGGTCGCGCGCGACCAGCAGGTACTTCGTCAGGCTCGACCCGTCCGTCTTCAGCGCGCTGAACCCCTGCAGCGCCAGCGGCACCCCGCCGGGCGTCGCGTGGATCGTCGTGTCGAGCGCCGCCGACTCGTTCATCTCCGCCCCGGTCCAGTCGAGCCCGACCTCCGCCACCGCGTTGATCGAGTCGTACACCCCGTCGCCCATGTAATCGAACACATGGTTGTTCGCCAGGTCGACCGCGTCGAACCCCGCCGACAACAGCCCCGCCAGCGTGTCCGGGTGCGAGAAGAACGTGTACGACTTCGTCGGGTGCGGCGTCGCCGGATCGGCCGTCACCGCGCACTCGAGGTTGGCGACCGCGTAGTCGGCCGCCGCGATCGCCTCGCGCACGTACGCGACCACCTTCGCCGCGTCGGCCGCCCGCGACCCCGGCCGGATCAGGTCCCCCGCCTCGCCCTCGATCCCGTCCTCGTCGCCGTCGGTGAAGCGCCGGCCGAACATCGTGTCGCCGACGAACACCAGCCGCGCCCGCCCGGCCTTGCGCGCCGTCATCACCACCGTCCCCGCGCCCGCCCCGGCCTCCGCGAGCGGCCGCTGCAGATCGACCGGCACCACCTCCGTGTAGTGCCCGGCCCGCGCGATCTTCAGCAGCACCGACCGCCGCACCAGCCCCTCGATCACGAACGACCCCGCCGCGCTGGTCACCCCGCTGCGCCCGTTGTTGGGCGCCGCCTCGCCGAACCCGACGACCTGGATCGTCGCCCCCGCGACCGGCATCCCCGACGCGTCGACGACCTTCCCGGTCACCGCGATCGGCGTCTTCAGGTACGCGGCGTCGAACGCCGCCTCGCTCGCATCGAACGTATAGGTCCCCGCGGACGCGACCGACGACGCCGTAGCGATCGCCAGCACGACCATCGCGGGCGACCACGAGAGTACGCCCCGCCACATTGCCATGATGCAGCTACCATGGGCCCACACCCGCCCACGGGCCACGCGCCCGCCCGCGCGAGTGTGACGCGGATCCGCGGCCTGCTGCACCCGAACCGGCGCCGACCGACGTTCTCGGCCGCGCCTCAGCGCTTCTTCAGCCCGCGGTAGCGGAACGCGACCATCAGCTCCTCGTCGAGCGCGAGCAGCTTCTCGAAGTGCACCTCGCGGCCCTGCAGCGGCAAGCTGACCGGCACCGGCATCGCCCCGTCGCCGAGCGACCCCGCGTTCGCCTGGCCCTGCGCCTGCTGCACGACCTCGGGCGTCGCCGTCTGCACGTAGTTCATGTCCTCCGCCGGGATCGGGTTCGACAGGTACTTGACCTTGCGCAGGTTGCCGTCGATCGAGAAGCGCTTGATCTTCGCGTCGTCGGGCGCGTACACGGTCCACGCCACGTACGTGCACGGCGCGTCGGCCCGCGGCAGCGTCGCCTTGAACGCCCCGCGCCCCGACTCGCTCGGCGGCGCCCCGCCCTCGACGTACACGAGCTCGACCTCGAACGCCGCCAGCTCGCCGCCCGCCGACTGCGAGCGGACCAGCGGGATCATCACCCGCTTGTCGGCCGCCAGCGCCGGCTGGACCGCGCGCCCGCCGACCGACGCGCTCCACAGCTCCGCCCCCTCCGGCAGCGCGAGCCGGAGGAACTGCCGCCGGTTGTTGCGGATCTTGTACTTCACGCTCGTCAGCCGCCGGCCCTCGCGCGTCCACATCGTCCGCGCCCGCGTCTCGTCGAGCAGCGTCACCAGCACGTCCGCGTCCGCGTGCTGCGACGCCGACAGCGGCACCGCGATCTCCGACCCGAGGTACTTGAACCCGAGCAGCACCGGCTGCCCCGTGATCCCGAGGATCGCCGCCGGCAGCGCGCGCACGTCGACCGGCGTCGCCCCCTTGACGTCCCCCGCCTCCACCTCGAGGTTCCCGCGCGACTCGACCCCGACGAACCCGCGCGTCCGCTCGACCCCGACCGGCACCGCCACCGGCGCCAGCGCGCCCTGGATGTCCCCGCGGACCACCTTCTCCATCTCGAACCGCAGCGCGTACGCCCCCTTCGCCGCGTAGTTGAGCGCCACCGCCAGGTTGCCCTCGCCGTCGACCTTCCACTCGCGCACCCCCGCGCCGACGACGTCGAGCACCGTCATGTCCTTCGGCACCTTCAGGCTCAACCGGTCGACCCCGCTGAACAGGATCGTGTACTGCACCGTCGTCGTCGCCCGCATCAGCCCCTCGCCGAGGCTGACCAGCGTGTACACCTCCGACAGCACCCGGCTCGCCTGCTGCGCCGCCTTCGGCAGCTCGCGCTGCCACTTGATCTCGAGCGACCCGGTCGCCGGCAGCACCGCCTCGACCACCCGCTTCTCGCCGACGATCTTGTCCGACTGCAGCTTCGCCCCCGTCACCGTGAAGTCGAGGTCCTCGCGCGCCGGCACCGACAGCACCGCCGACGTCGCCCCCGCCGGCGTCAGCGGGAACGACATCCCGGACGACCCCTCCGCCGACGTCACCGCCGCCGCGAACGTCACGTCGAGCGTCAGCGCCCCCCGCTGATTCGTCACCAGCACATAGCGCCCGTCCTCGATCACCACCGCCGCCTCGGCATTGCCGATCTTCGCCGACTCGAGCGCCACCGTCGCCGGCAGGAACGGCACCTTGACGAACCCCTTGCCGCGCAGCACCTCGACCCGGAACTTCCCCTTGAACACCGCCGCGTACGGCTCCCCGTCCTTCAGCTGCACCTCGCCGTCGTAGCGCGCCGACGAGATCGCGTAGTCGAGCGGCGCCGTCGCCTCCTCCGCCCGCGTCTTTTCGTAGAGCTTCAGGAACTCGTCGAGCTTCATCACGACCCGCTCGGGATCGTCCGGCGCGGCCGCCTTCGCGGCTGGCACGAGGGACAGGAGGGTGACGAGGGCGAATGCAGCGCTGCGCATGGTTCTCATTCCTTGGCGAACAGGGGCTCCTTCGCCGCGATCTCGATCGAGTACGCGGCGTCGGGGGGGAGTAACAACCTCTGGTACCGCACGGCCTCGCCGACCGCCGGCACCACCACCGACAGCGCCGACGCGTGGACCACCGGCGTCGGCATGCCGGCCGTGTTCGTGGCGCTCGAATCATCCTTCGCGCGCCGCTCCTTCTCGCCGCGGGCGCGGGTGTCGAGGGCCTGTCGCTTCGCACGCCCGGGGCGCCGGACCGCGCGCGCCGACGTCACGTCGACACGCTCGAGCCTCCTGGACGCCAGCGGGCTCTCCTGATCGGCGAGCGCCATCGTCCGCCCGGCCGCGATCGGGACCGCCGGCTCCGGCGGCGGAGGCGGCCGCAGCTCGACGCGCTCTTCGACGAACTCCTGCACGATCGTGGCGCTGCCCGTCCCGCCGCCGAGCCGGATCCCGGCCACCTCCGCGAACCGACCCTCACCGCCGATCGCCGGCGCCTCGGGCGCCGCGTCCCTGCTCCCCTCGGGCACGCGACCGGACAGCCGCGCCCCCTCGGGCCTCAGCATCACCCCGTCGACGGTGTCGTCCTCGAAGTCGTACACGCTCACGCCGCCCGCCTTGCCCGCCGGCACGTCGCCCCCGCCCGCGCCGCCGTCCGGGACCTGGCGCGCCGGCGCCGACTTCTTCGCGCTGCGCACCGGCGCCGCCCGCTGCTTCGCCTCCTGCGACGCCTTCGTGACGGCCTCGATCTCCTTGGCGAGCGACGCGTTGGTCGACCGCTGCTCGACGCTCTCCGCCTGCTCGAGCGCCGCCAGCTTGTCGCCGACCTGGAGCGCCTGCTGATACGACGACGCCGCCGCGTCGTAGTCGCCGCGCGCCCGCGCCTCCTCGGCCTTCTGCTTTAGCTCCGCCTGCGCCTGCACGTCCGCGTACGCGCGCGCCTTCGCCTGCTCGCGGACCCGCCGCTGCATCGACACGTCCTGGCCCGCGCTCGCCTTGCCGCCGACGACGTCGAGGTTGCTCTGCAGCCGGTCGATGTTCTCGTTCTTCGCCCCGATCGACCGCAGCTCGTCGAGCTTCTTCTGCGCCTCGCCGAAGTCGTTGCGCATCCACGCCTGCACGGCGTCCTGGAACGTCGCGTCGGCCTGCGCCGCCCTGACCTCGCCGACCCCGAGCCCGTACGTGATCCCCTCGCCGCGGGTAAACGCCGCCACGACGTCGCCCTCGCCCGGCCGCACCCGCGACGTGTAGCCCGGCGGCAGGTGCAGCGTCACCCGCGACACCGCGACCGGCGCGTCGACCCGCGGCAGCTCGAGCCGCCGCGCCTCGCGGCGCCGCCACGCGTCCGACTCGCCGAGCAGGATCACCTCGACCGGGAACGACAACAGCCCGCGCACCGTCTCGACCGACCGCAGCAGCGGCACGATCCACGCCCCGTCCTTCGCCCGCGCCGGCGTCGCCGTCTTCCCGCCCACTCTTATCCCGATCACCTTGAAGCCCGCGGGCGGCCGCAGCTTCAGGCTCGCCGCCCGCTCGTTGCGGACCTCGTAGTGCGCCCGCACAAGCGCCCGCCCCTCGCGGCTGGTCGCCACCGTGTACGACGCGACGTCGACGACCACCGGCGGCCCCTCGAGCGGCACGAACCGCAGCAGGCTCAGCTCCCCGCCTGTCCCTCCGACCAGCGACGCCGTGGCTGTCCCTTCGACCAGCCCCTGCGCCCACCCCGGCAGCGACCCCGCCGCGACCAGGCTCCACCCCGGCGCCTCCGGCACCGCCTCGACCTCCCCGTCGCGCGCCAGCTGCAGCGCCGTCTCGCTGCGGAACACCCCCGCCGGCGCGATCGTCGGCACGCTCGCGCGCGACTCTGCCGACCGCCCGATCGGCGTCGTCCATCGCAGCTCGAGCTCGACCCGGTCGCGCACCGGCGCCTGCAGCTCGACGCGCACGGACTCGCCCGCGCGCGCCCACGCGCGCACGTTCGGCCCCGTCACCTCGAGGTCGCCGCCGAGCCCCGCCGTCTGCAGCTCGACCGCCGAGAGCTCGCCCTGCCGCACCTCCCACACCGCGCGCGCCCGCCCGCGCAGCTCCGCCTCGCCGACTGTCAGCCCGATCCCGACCCGCGCGACGACCACCGGCGGCCGCCCCTCGGCCGGCCGCGGAGGTGCCTCGAAGGCCAGGTCGATCGCCCCGGCCCCGCCGGCGAACGCCCCGCCGACCGCCAGCGCCGGCGCCCCGTCGATCTTCACCGCCGGCACCAGCCCCTCGGGCGCCGCCGCCTCGATCCGCCCGCGCACCGCCGGCAACCACTTCAGCGCCACCGCCCCGCGCGCCGGGTCGCCCGGCACGAACGCCTCGACGACCACCTCGGCGCTGCCCTGCACCCGCCCCGCGATCGTCCCGCCCGAGTCGTCGACCCGGAGCGCCGCCGGCTGCCCGTTCCACGTCGCCGCGATCACCCGCAGCCCCGGCGTCGGCCCGAACAGCTGGCCCGAGAACCAGCCTGTCCCGAAGGACCGGATCTGCCAGCGCCCCCGGATCTGCAGCCCTCCTTCGGCCGGCGCGATCGTCAAGCTGCGCCGCTCGGCCCACGGCCCCGGGCTCGCCTCGACCGGCCGCGCCGTCAGCTCGCGGTGGCGCTCGCCCGCGAGCTCGACCGTGTCCGCGGGCGGACCGGCGAGGGCGAGCAGCACGGCGAGCAGCACGGCACGCGACGCTACTCCCCCACCCTCGCCCCGGCAAGCCCCGGTCGGATCGACGTCGGGCTGCGACCGTTCACGGCATCAGCCCGTCCCAGAAGTCGCACTGCTTCGCGCGCACGCCCTCGACCAGCCCCGGCGGCTCGTCGAGCAGCGCCGCGTTGTCGCTCGCCCCGACGTACGCCGGCCACTCGAGGCCCGGCCCCGCCGGGTCGCCCGTCGCCGCGAAGCCCACCCACGCCGCCTGGATCCGCGCCGCCATCGCCAGGTCGTCGGCGTTCGGCTGGTACTCGAAGTTCCCGTCGAGCACCGCGCCCCAGTTGCCGAAGATATAGATCAGCTCGAGCCCGTGGAACGCCGCCTTCGGGGTGTTCGGCAGCGCGGTGTAGCCGTCGTACGCGAAGTGGTAGCGGAACACCGCCGCGCCCTGCCCCTGGTCGGCGGCCCGCGCCGAGCGCCGCGCGTTGCACACGAACTTGACGTCGCTCGTCAGCGCCACGTACGCCAGCCGGCCGTCGTCGCCGTACTCCGCCGCCGGGTACATCGCCAGCACCTCGCCCGCCAGCGGCCCGAACGTCGCCGTCACCAGCGCCTCGTACTGCGGCACCGTCAGCGGCCCGACCGCGTTCGCCGTCTCGCCCGCGTTCGCCCCGAAGATCACCGGCACCTGATTGTGTGTCCCCTCGGACATGGCCGAAAGCGAAGCCTTCGGCAGCACCACCCCGTCGACGTGCGGCCCCCACCCCTGCGACAGCCCCGCGACGTTCGGGTACCCGTCGGGCTGGGTCGCCAGGATCGCCGCGACGTCGAGCCCGCGCAGGCACGCCGCCGGATCCGGCGCCGCGTCGCACCCGGAGCCGGTGAACCACGGCGCCGCGATGTCCTGCTCGAACGCCGCCAGCGTCCGCTCGCGGCACGCCCCGCTCTGCGCGATCGCCCCGTGGAACAGCCCCGCCGCCCGCGGCGAGCCGATCAGGCTGCACGTGTTCACCGCGCCGGCCGACTCGCCGAACACCATCACGCGCGCCGGGTCGCCGCCGAACCGCGCGATGTTGTCGCGCACCCACTCGAGCGCGAGCACCTGGTCGAGGATCCCGTAGTTGCCCGAGACCCCCTCGGGCGACTCCGCCGCGAGCGCCGGGTGCGTCAGGAACCCGAGCGCCCCGAGGCGGTAGTTGAGCGTGACCACCACGACGTCGCGCGCCTTCGCCAGCGCCGCCCCGTCGAACAGCTCGTCCGAGCCCGCGCCGACCGCGTTGCCGCCGCCGTGGATGAACACGAGGACAGGTCGCGCCTGCACGTCCGCCGCCGGCGTCCACACGTTGAGCGTCAGGCAGTCCTCGTCGGTCTCGCTCGCGACCACCTGGCCCTGCGCGTCCTTCTCGACCTGCGGGCACACCGGTCCGAACACCTTCGCCGGCGTCAGCGCCGGCACGCACGCGCGCGGCACCGGCGGCCTCCACCGCAATTCACCGACCGGCGGCTCCGCGTAGCGCACCCCGCGGAACGCGAGCACCTCCCCCAGCGCCTCGCCCTCGATCGGCCCCGCGACGGTGTGCACGATCGCCGGCCCCTCCGGCACCTCGGCCCCGCACGCATCCGGCACCTCGCCGGTCGAGCTGCCGCCGGTCGTCGGCGGCACCGGCGGCCACGTCTCGCCGCCCGTCACCCCGTCCGTCACCCCGCCCTCGAGCGTCCCCTGGAACGGCCCGGTGTCGAAGGCCGTCGCCGCCCCGGCATCGCTGGCCGCCGACGCCCCGACGTCGCCGAAGGTCTCGGAGGTGTTCTGCACCGCCGTGCTGCACGCGGCGAGCAGCGCGCCGGCGAGGATCCCATGTCGCTGGTTCATGACGCCCGAGCATCGGCGAGTCCGCCGCCGGGCTCAAGGCGCCGCGACGCCGCGCGCCGCCGCGCGGCCCGTCACATCAGCGAGCCCTGCTTGCCCGTACACGCCCACTTGCCGAAGAACATGTACTCGCGCTTGCACTCGGCGAGGTAGCTCGTCCCGCCCTTGGTCACGAACATGTACGTCCGCCCGCTCACCCCGGTCGCGTGGCCGGTCGGCTCCGCGTTGCCGGGCAGCTCGCACGCCTCCGGCGTCTGCCCGAGCGCCTTGCACACGGCGTTGCGCGCCTCGCCCTGCGTCTCGCGGAAGTTCTGCGCGTTGCCCCAGCTCTGGTAGGCGATGACGAGCGTGGCCGCGAAGAACAGGTACCAGAAGAACTGCCGCATGCATCGATGCTCGCACACCCCGCACGCCCGGGACAAGCCGGCGCGCCCGCGCTCGCGCGTCAGAACACCGTCATGCTAGCCTCCGACGCCTCCCCAACGCGATGACCGCCCCTCAGCGATTCTTCATCACCGGCTGTGCCAGCGGGATCGGCCGCCACGCCGCCGACGTGCTCGTCGCCGCCGGTCACACCGTCTTCGCCACCGACCTCCGGCTCGGGCCGTTGCAGGCGTTCGCCGAGGCCCGCGCCTGGCCGGCCGCCCGCACCGCCTGCCGCGCCCTCGACGTCCGCGACCCCGCCGCCTGGGAGGCCGCCTTCGCCGAGGCCGTCCGGGTGATGGGCGCCGTCGACGTCCTCCTCAACGTCGCCGGCTACCTCAAACCCGGCTACGCGCTCGAGTGCGCCGCCGAGGACGTCGACCTCCACTTCGACGTCAACACCAAGGGCGTCGTCCACGGCACCCGCGTCGCCGCCCGCCACATGGCCGCGCGCCGCCGCGGCCACATCGTCAACATCGCCTCGATCGCCAGCCTCGCCCCGGTCCCCGGGATCGCGCTCTACAGCGCCTCGAAGTACGCCGTCCGGGCCTTCTCGATCGCCGCGGCCCAGGAGCTGCGCCCGCACGGCGTCGCCGTCACCGTCGTCTGCCCCGACGCCGTCCGCACGCCGATGCTCGACCTCCAGCTCGACTACCGCGAGGCCGAGCTGACCTTCTCCGGCTCGCGCCTCCTGACCCCCGACGACGTCGTCCGCGCGATCGTCGACGACGTCCTGCCGCGCCGCCCGCTGATGCTCTCGCTCCCGCGCTCGCGCGCCCTCCTGGCCCGCCTCGCCGACCTGTTCCCGAGGACAGCCGTCTGGCTCGAGCCGCTGATGCGCCGGATCGGCCGCGCCCGCCAGGCCCGCATGCGCGGGACCCCCTGAGCGCGCGAATTCTCCCGTTCGCCGCGCCCGCCCCCGCGGTGCTACCGTCGCAGCCGACGATGACCTCGCCGACCCTGCCGCAGCACGACGCCGACCCCGTGGCCCGCCGCCGGGCCCTCGACAGCGCCCGCGAGCGCTACGCCTACGACGCCACCGTCTGCCCGCCCTTCAACCTCTACCACTCGCTCCCCGGCGACGAGGTCTTCGGCGTCGCCTACCTCACCGAGCGCCTCGCCGCCGCCGCCAACGTCCCGGCCAACGCCCTCGCCGTCAAGCTGCGGACCCTGTTCGACCGCTTCGACGAGCTGCAGGACTACGACGACCTGTTCACCTTCGTCGCCCGCCCCGCGATCGCCGACACCTGGCGCAGCGACGCCGCGTTCGCCGAGCAGCGCCTGTCCGGCGTCGAGACCCGCGTCCTCCGCCGCGTCGACCACCTGCCCGACAACCTCCGCGTCGACCCCGGCCTGTTCGCCGCGCTCACCGGCGCCCCGCTCGACCAGGCCCGGTTCGAGGGCCGCCTGTTCGTCGCCGACTACGCCCTCCTCGACGGCCTGCCCGCCGGCGGCGCCCGCGACCGCTCCAAGTTCCTCTACGCCCCGATCGCCCTCTACTGCTGGACCGAGGACCCCGACGCGACCCGCGACACCCCGCCGAGCCAGCGCGGCCGGCTGGTCCCGGTCGCGATCCAGCTCGACCAGGCCCCGAGCAAGCACAACCTCTACACCCCGCGCGACGGCCTCGACTGGCTGCTCGCCCGCACCGTCGCGCAGAACGCCGACAACACCCTCTGCATGATGGCGCACCACGTCGCCCGCGTGCACCTCGGCCTCGAGCCCTTCGCCATGGCGACCGCCCGCCAGCTCGGCGAGGGCCACCCGATCGGCCGCCTCCTCCGCCCGCACCTCCGCTACCTCCTCGTCCAGGACGAGCTCTCGCGCCGCCTGTTCGTCAACCCCGGCGGCTACATCGAGCGCCTCTACGGCCCGACGCTCGAGGGCTCGCTCGAGATCGCCCGGCGCAGCTTCCGCCAGTGGCGCGTCGACGAGTGGTCGTTCCCCCGCGACCTCGAGCTGCGCGGCCTCGCCGACGACCACCTCCCGCACTACCCCTGGCGCGACGACGGCCGCCTCGTCTGGGCCGCCCTCTCCGAGTTCGTCGCCGCCTACGTCCGCTGGTGCTACCCGACCGACCTCGACCTCGCGCTCGATGCCGAGATCCGCGCCTGGCTGGACGAGCTCGGCGACCCCGCCCGCGGCAACCTCCGCGGCCTCCCCCGGACCCCCGAGCGCGACAGCCTCGCCGACCTGATCACCAACGTGATCTTCACCAGCAGCCCCTACCACTCGGCGATGAACTACCGCCAGGCCGAGTACGCCACCCACGTCCCCAACTACCCGATGGCCCTCTACAGCCCGATGCCCGGCGTCCGCGGCGTCGCCGACGAGTCCCACCTCCTCGACATGCTCCCGCCGCAGTCCGCCAGCCTCGGCCAGCTCGAGATCGTCACCCTGCTGACCGCCTACCAGCACGACCAGCTCGGCCACTACGAGACCGACGACCAGCTCCACGACCCGCCCGAGCTCCACGAGCTCGTCGTCGCCTTCCAGGAGCGCCTCGTCAGCGCCGAGCAGCAGATCTTCCAGCGCAACCGCGAGCGCGCCGTCCCCTACGTCGGCCTGCTGCCGAGCAAGCTCGCCAACAGCGCGAGCGTCTGAGCGGCCCGCCCCCTCGCTTGCCGCCCCTCCCCCGGGTGCTACGAACCGGCGCCCCTTTTTCACCAAGGAGACGCGTCATGACCAGAGGAGTGGGCGGCCAGTCGCCGTCGAACATCACCCGCCACCTGCGCGGCCTCGACTTCCCCGCGAGCAAGCAGGACCTGCTCGACAGGGCCCGCAGCGACAACGCCGAGCCCGAGGTCCTCGAGCTGCTGGAGCGCATGCCCGACCAGGAGTACCAGAGCATGGCCGACGTCATGAAGGGCTTCGGCCAGGCCAACGACGAGGACGACGACGATCAGTAGCCCCCGGGGGCATGTCCGCTCGGACATGCCCCGGAGGACCTCAGCGCACCAGGATCATGAACTCGACGCGACGGTTGCGGGCCCGCCCCGCCGCCGTCGCGTCGCTGTCGAGCGGCTCGTCGGGCCCCGCCCCGCGCGCCTCGATCCGCCGCTCGTCGATCCCGCGGAACACCAGCGCCTGCTCGATCACCAGCGCCCGGCGGACCGACAGCTCCTTGAGCGCCAGCCGCCCCTCCGCGGACCTCGCCCCCTGCGTGTGCACCGACACCTCGAGCCGCACCGTCGGGTACTTGCGCAGGAGCCCCGCCACGCGGTCGAGCGTCGCCGCCGACGTCGGCAGCATCGCCTCCGTCTCCCCGGCGAACGCGAGCCCGCGGGCGATCCCGCCGAGCGCCGCCAGCTCCTTCGGCACCGAGTCGTCGCAGCCGTCCTCGTCCTCGAACCCGTTGCGGGTCTCCGGCTCGCGCGGGCACCGGTCGGCGAGGTCGTCGATCCTGTCGCCGTCGCTGTCGGGCACCGGGCAGCCGAAGTTCGCCTCGACGCCGGCGACGTCGGGGCACTTGTCGCTGACGTCGATCAGCCCGTCGCCGTCGCGGTCGCGGCCCGGGCAGCCGTCGGGCCGGATCCCGCGCTGGCGCGGGCACGCGTCGGCGATGTCCTTGATCCCGTCGCCGTCGGCGTCGTCGCCCGGGCAGCCGTCGGGCGGGTTGCCCCACACCTCGGGGCACAGGTCGTCGCGGTCGAGGTAGCGGTCGCCGTCGCGGTCCTGCAGCGCCCACGTCGAAGGCTCCGACCCGTACGCGCAGCCCGCCACCAGCAGCACCGCGCCGCCCATCCACAGCTTCGCTCGCACTCGCATCCTGCCCTCTCTCCTCGCCTCGACGTCCGCGCGCGCCCTCGCGCGCGCCCTCACGACCGCGCCTGCGCCCCGCCGACCGGCCCCTGCGACCCGCCGAAGAACTTCCCGTACGTGTCGACCAGCGCGTACCCGAAGAATTGCCCGAAGCGCAGCAGCGTCGCGCGCTTCTCGGACGGCCCGAGCCCCGCCCCGATCGCGCGCATGCTCGCCAGCTGCTTCATGAAGTCGTCCATGTGCACGCGCAGGATCCCCCTGCCAACGACCGGCCCGTCCGGCCCCGGCCCGCGGTGGATCGTCGTGAACAGCGTCGTCATGTCCGCCCACGCGTCGAACCCCGGGTCGTCGCGGACCACCTTGAACCCGTCGACGAAGTACACCTCGCCGCGGCGCCCGCGGAGCTGCATCCGGTAGATCAGGTTGCGCGTCTCCGCCTGCCCGAGGTTCTCGACGAACATGTGGAACACGCCCTCGTGGACCGTCAGCGTCTCGGACGCCAGCGCCGGCGCCTCGACCGTCCCGATCAGCGGGCACGGGTGCCGCGGGTCGGCGAGGCACGCCGCGAGGTCGCGGACGAACACCGTCAGCACGCAGTCGAACGACGACCCCTCCGCCGCCCCGCGCCGCGCCCCCGCCGCGTAGTCGTCGGTCTCGCCGGCCGAGAAGTGCCCGCGCATCGCCTCGGTGAACGCGACCCCGCCGCCCGGCTCGCGCAGCGGCAGCGCGACGTCCGGCCCCGGCGCGCTCGAGATCGTCCACCCGCGGTCCTCGGCGATCAGCGCGCACGCCCGCTCGGCCAGCGCGCAGATCGTCAGCAGCGGGTTCGCCCCGAGCGAGCGCGGCACGATCGCCCCGTCGCACACGTAGAGGTTGTCGTACACGTCCGCGCCGCGCGGCCCGCAGAACACCTGCCCGCGGTCGTTGACCACCCCGCCCGCCGCGTCGTCGGCCATCGGGCAGCCGCCGAGCGGGTGGACCGTGATCAGCGCGTGGCCGGTCAGCGCGGTCCACAGCGGGCTCGGCACGAAGATCCCGCCGTTCGGCGCGATCACCCGCTCGAGCGCCTCCTGGATCTGCGACACCTCGCGCGACAGCCCGACCTGCGGCCACGTCACCTGCACGCGGTCGCCGACGAGCCCGAGCTCGCCGCCGGCGTCGTCGTGCGCGGTGACGATGAACACCGACGTGTGCCGCAGGGCCCCCGCGCGGGCCCCGAGCGCCGCGCTCTCCATCTCGCGCGCCACCCCGGCCGCGTCCTCCTCGACGCCGCGCGCCCCCGCCCGCCCGAGCGCCGCCGCCGCCACCATCAACCCGGACAGCGTCACCTCCGCGAGCGCCCCCGGCACCGCCCCGTCCTGCACCACGCACCCGTCCGCGAGCCGCTCCTGCCCGCGCAGGTCGATCATCCCCGTCAGCGTCGGTCCGACCGGCACCACCTCGTCGCGCGGCCGCTTGCCCCACCCGATCGCGTCGACCGGCGCGCGGTTGTTGTAGCCGAACCCGATCACGTCGCCGTTGCCGCTGAACCGCTGCCCGAGCCGGTCCGACAGCGGCAGCCCGGCCGCGCGCGAGCGCAGCAGGATCTCCGTGCTCCCGAGCGCCCCCGCCGCGAGCACCACCAGGTCCGCGATCACGCACATCGGCCCGGCCTCGGGGAAGCGCTCGCGCCCGTACCCGACGCAGTCGTAGTAGACCCGCCACGCCGCGCCCGCGCGCTCGACCCGGATCACGCTCACCTCGGTGAAGATCTCCGCCCCGTGCAACACCGCGTCCGGCAGGTACGTCGCCGCGACCGTGTTCTTCGCCTCGTGGTTGCACCCGGTCACGCAGTCGCCGCAGCTCACGCATGGCCTTCGGGTCAGCCCGTGCCGCCGCTCCGCCGCGCCGAAGTGGACCGCCAGCGGCAGCCGCACCGCCCTCGCCCCGAGCGACCGCCCGGCGCGCAGCAGCGCCTGCAGCTTCGCCGGCGCCTCCTGGTCCTCGGGGAATGTCCTCGGGGACAGCATCACCTCGGCCGCGCGGAACCCGGCCTCGAGGCCGGCGGGGTCGTCGCGCAGCGCCCGCGGCCACGCCTCGTCGGCGAGCACCCGCGCCTCGGGCCGCAGGCACACGTTGGCGTTGATCAGCGACGTCCCGCCGAGCCCGCAGCCGACGAGCACGTGGATGTCCTGGCCGACGCGGAAGTCGAACAGCGCCGCCGGGTCGCCGACCGTCGGCTTGCCCGCGGGCGTGACCTGCACCTCGCCGCGGAACGCCGCCCCGTCCTCCGGGAAGTCGCCGGGCACGAACTCTCGCCCGCGCTCGAGCACGCAGACCTGGCGCCCGGCGCGGGCGAGGCGGGCCGCCGCGACGCCCCCGCCGTAGCCCGAGCCGACGACGACGACATCGTACCGGGGCCGCATCGACTCGATCGGGCGCGACAGGCGGGGCATGATGCCCAGGGTAACGGGCCCCCTGGCCTCGCTGCCACCGGGACCCCCGGAACGCATCCGCCCGCGCGCCTCGACTCGGGTCGGGGCCGCGCGGGCGGAGCGATTGTGAGCGGAACGGGAGGGATTCGAACCCTCGGTAGAGGTTTCCCCCTACTCAGGTTTAGCAAACCTGCGCCTTCAGCCTCTCGGCCACCGTTCCTCGCGCAGAAGGTTGTCTGCCCGCGAGCGCCGCGGGGCCTGCAAGCTAGCCGTGTTGGTCCCGGCTTGCAAGCACGAGTTTGCCCGCTCCGCTCACACCTCCCGCGCCTGCACCGCGGCCCCTCGTGTCCCGAGCCCCGGGCCGATCGCCGCCGGAGCCTTGTGCGATCTCCGGCCCCCCGCCACACTGGCCGCCGGTGCTCGCCTCCTTCAAGCGCGCCGCCCAGGCGGTCGCCACCGAGCTGCTCACGGCGATGGGCTGCTTCATCGCCGGCCTGCTGCTCGTCGGCCTCCCCGGCGTCGCCGACGGGCTGCGCGCCGTCACCGGGGCCGTGTTCGGCCGCCCGAACCTCCCGGCCGATCAGGCGCGGATCGCCCTGTCGCTCGCGCTGACCCCGCTGGCGACCCTGGCGGCCGCCGGCCTCTACAGAAAGATCGGCCGGGCCCTCGACCAGGACGCGCCGGCCCCGCAGCCCGCGCCGGTCGCCGCCCCCGGGTGGTCGGCGGCGCTCGTGGTCGCGCACATCGCGGCCGCGTTCGTCGGCAGCTACCTGCTCGGCTTCCTGATGAACCTGCTCGGCGCCCCGGTGACCGAGCAGAAGCTCGTGCTCGACCTCGTCGCCGCCGGCGGCCCGGCCGTCGCCAACCTGACGCTGTCGGCGCTGGTGCTCGCGCCGATCGGCGAGGAGTGGTTCTTCCGCGGCCAGCTGTTCACCCGCCTGGCCCGCAGCGCCGGCCCGATCCCCGCCTACGCCGCCTCGGCGCTGCTGTTCGCGGTGTTCCACGACAACCTCCGCGGGCTGGTCATCTACCTCTGGCTCGGCCTGGTGTTCGCCCACGTGCTCGCACGCACCGGCCGCCTGAGCTGCGCGATCGCCGTACACTTCGGCAACAACGCGATCACGCTGGCGACCCTGCTGTCGATGTGATGCGAGAGTTCGCGCACGAGCGAGCGCGCGCGAAGGCTCTTGTCGCAGGCGGGGCACCCTGTTAGATTCCGCGGCCCCTGCACCCCTGCAGGGCACGCACTCGTAGCTCAGTTGGATAGAGCATCGGTCTACGGAACCGAGGGTCGTAGGTTCGAATCCTTCCGAGTGCGCCACCCAGAGAGGCTCCGCCACAAGCGGGGCCTCTTCTGCTTTCTGGGCCTGTTGCTCCGGGCTGCCCGACGCTCCTCGCGGCTCTGCCCGACACTCCTCGCACGGGCCGGCCGGGGACCTGCCCGACGCCCCTCGCGGACCTGCCCGACGCTCCTCGCACGGGCCGGCCGGGACCGGATGGATACGCGGCGAGGGTCGCGGGGCCGGTGGCCGGGGCGCCTGCCCGGCTCAAACAGTCCTCGCCCTTCGTCGCGGCTGAGGGTGCTTCGACACGATCGTTCACTCGGGCTGCGGAACTCGCCGGACAGGCGCCCCGGCCCCCGTCCTCGGGAGCTCTCTTGGGGCGGTGACGGTCGGCTCCGCCGAGATCCGGTCCCGGCCGGCCCTGAACCACGGCATCAAGACCGCGACGATCCATCCCAACTCCACGCGTGCCGACCGCTCCGCACGACCTTTGCCCTCGACGGCCTGGCCGACGGTCTGTCCCGAGAGCCAGGCCGTTCTCGCAGCCGGACCCACCGGCGAAACTCGCCCCCGCGCGAGCCCCCGCCGCCTCCCCGGCCCGAGAGTCATCCTCTCGCGCCCCGGCCCTCGTCGCCTCCCTGACCCGAAGACCATCTTCTCGCTCGCGCCCGGCCCTCGCCGCCTCCCTGACCCGAAGACCATCTTCTCGCTCGCGCCCCGGCCCTCGTCGCCTCCCTGACCCGAAGACCATCTTCTCGCTCACTCCCCGGCCCTCGCCGCCTCCCTGGCCCGAAGACCATCTTCTCGCTCGCGCCCCGGCCCTCGCCGCCTCCCTGACCCGAAGACCATCTTCTCGCTCGCGCCCGGCCCTCGCCGACGACGCTCCGGTGTGTTCGCCGCGCGGACGAGGCTGTGGTTCAGGCGCGACCGGGTCCCGGATCTCGGCGGAGCCGACCGTCACGCCCCAAGAGAGCTCCCGAGGACGGGGGCCGGGGCGCCTGTCCGGCGAGTTCCGCAGCCCGAGTGAACGATCGTGTCGAAGCACCCTCAGCCGCGACGAAGGGCGAGGACTGTTTGAGCCGGGCAGGCGCCCCGGCCACCGGCCCCGCGACCCTCGCCGCGCCTCATCCGGGACCCGGTCGCGCCGTGCGACGTCCTCCGCATCACCCTTTCCCCGCCGTTTCCACCCCGCGCCCGCCCCTCCGTTCGGGCCGCCCGCGTGTGTTCCCCCGCGGTCCCCCGCGCCCCCGTGTGCTCCCCCACGCCCGCGTGCGCGCCGGAGCGCACCGCGCCCTTCGGACATTTCCCGAAGGACATGCCTCAAGAAACACCTCGTCCCCCGAGAACCCCGTTCTCGCCGCGCAGGCCGAGAAAGTCGCCCGAACCTGCCGCCGCGTCAACCACACCCGCTGCGCGCACGGGCCCGGCTCACACGCCCTGCGCCTCCGCGCCGCCCGCGAAATTCCTTCGCGCTGGACCGTGCCCGACGCGTTGCACGCTGGTTCGTGCTGGGAGCGCTGACCACACGATGCACACCTCGACCGTCGACCTGAACGCCAAGATCCCCAACAACGTCGGCCTCGCCGACGACCCGAAGGTGCGCCGCGCGCTCGAGCACTGGCAGCCGGCCTACCTCGACTGGTGGCGCGAGATGGGCCCGAGCGACTTCGCCGAGCAGCAGATCTGGCTGCGCACCGCGGTCTCGGTCGAGCCGGGCGGGTGGGCCAACTGGGGCTACGTGCGGATGCCCGAGTACCGCTGGGGCATCTTCCTGACCCCGCACCAGCAGCAGGCGCTGATCCACGTCGGCGACCACACCGGCGAGCGCGCCTGGGAGGACGTCCCGGGCGAGCACCGGGCCGCGCTGCGGCGGATCATCGTCACCCAGGCCGACACCGAGCCCGCGAGCGTCGAGCAGCAGCGGATGCTCGGCCACCTCGCCCCGAGCCTCTACGACATGCGCAACCTGTTCCAGGTCAACGTCGAGGAGGGCCGCCACCTGTGGGCGATGGTCTACCTGCTGCACAAGTACTTCGGCAAGGACGGCCGCGAGGAGGCCGAGGCGCTGCTCGAGCGGCGCGCCGGCGACCCGGACAAGCCGCGGATCCTCGGCGCCTTCAACCAGCCGTGCGACCACTGGCTGTCGTTCTTCGCCTTCACGATGTTCACCGACCGCGACGGCAAGTACCAGCTCGCCGCGCTCAAGGAGAGCGCCTTCGACCCGCTCGCCCGCTCGTGCGAGTTCATGCTCACCGAGGAGGCCTTCCACCTGTTCGTCGGCGAGACCGGCATGGAGCGGATCATCCGCCGCTCGGCCGAGCTCGAGCGCCTCGACCCCAACGGCGACGTCCGCAAGCAGGGCGGGATCGACTTCGACACGATCCAGCGCGCGATCAACTACTGGTTCACCTACTGCCTCGACCTGTTCGGCGGCGAGATCTCGAGCAACGCCGCCAACTACTTCGCCGCCGGCCTCAAGGGCCGCTACAAGGAGGCCGACCGCTACGCCGACCACCTCGCGCTCGGCGACGTCTACGCCCTCCCGGTCGTCGAGGACGGCCGCCTCGTCACCCGCGAGGTCCCGCTGCGCAGCGCGATGAACGAGACCCTGCGCGACGACTACATCGTCGACTGCGAGCGGGCCGTCCGCCACTGGAACGAGATGCTCGCGGCGATGGGCAGCCCGCGGCGCCTCACCCTCCCGCACCGCCGGTTCCACCGCCACCAGGGCGTCTACGCCGGCCACTTCTTCGACCCCCGGGGCGAGCTGATCTCCGAGGACGAGTTCAGCCGCCGCAAGGATCAGTGGCTCCTGTCGCCGACCGACAACGACTACCTGCGGTCGATCATGGTCCGCGTCCGCGAGCCGGGGAAGTTCGCCAACTGGATCGCCCCGCCGCGCAAGGGCCTCGGCGGCCAGGACCTCGAGTTCGCCTACGTCCGCGACTAGTGCCGCGTCGGACCCACGGGCCGCCGGCGCGCTCGCTCCAGGGCGACCGGCGGCCGCGGCCATTCGCCCCCTGGCGCGCCCCCGAGCCGCGGTGGTAGAGATCGCGCGTCCTATGCAAAATCGCGCGCTTGTCTCCTTCGTCACCGCCGGCGTCGTCCTCGGCGCGGCCTGCAACTTCTCCTCCTCCGAGACCGACGCCTCGGCCACCGCGACCGAGACCGGTACGACCGGCGGCACCGAGACCGGCGGCACCGACGGCCCGGTGACCACCGACACGCCGCCGACGACGACCACCCCCCCGCCGACGACCACCGACACGCCGACCTCGACGACCGCCGACCCGACCGACACCGCCGCCGACACCGGCACCACCGGCAGCGTCGACCTCGACGACGCGACGATCTACCAGATCCAGGGCGGCCAGATCCCCGAGGGCAGCGTCGTCACCCTCAAGGGCGTCGTCATCACCTCGCCGACGCGCGAGGACAAGGGGATCATGTACATCCAGGAGCCCGAGGGCGGCGAGTTCTCGGGCATCGCCGTGTACATGTTCGACGAGGTCGTGATGAGCCTCACCGCCAAGCCGGGCGTCGTCATCGACATCAAGGGCGAGTACACCGAGTTCAACGGCGAGAGCCAGCTCAAGGTCACCGCGCCGACCGACATCACGATCGTCAGCGAGGGCGAGCCCCCGGCCCCCGAGGTCGTCGCGCCGGCCGACATCGCCACCGGCGGCCCCAAGGCCGAGAACTACGAGGGCGTGCTCGTCGCCGTCGAGAACGTCGACGTCACCAACCCGATGGTCGACGTCGGCCAGTTCGAGGTCACCGGCGGCCTGCGGATCACCGACTTCTTCCTGTTCCCGGACATGGACCCGGTCGTCCAGATGGACCAGACCTTCCAGAGCATCGCCGGCCCGCTGCAGTTCAGCTTCGACCACCACAAGATCGCGCCGCGGACCGCCGGCGACCTCCTCACCGACGAGATGCCCGGCGGCGACGTCTCGATCTACGAGATCCAGCAGGGCATGGTCCCGCTGAACGCGACGGTGACCGTCAAGGGCGCGGTCGTCACCAGCCCGCTGACCTTCAAGAAGGACGGCTTCTTCATCCAGGACCCGATGGGCGGCGAGTGGTCCGGCATCTACGTCTACGTCGGCATGAACGCCGTCAACGTCAAGCCGGGCGACGTCGTCGACGTCGAGGGCACCTACGACGAGTTCTTCGAGTTCTCGCAGATCGAGGTCACCGACCCGCTGAAGGTCGTCGTCACCGGCATGGCCCCGGTCCCCGCCCCCGCGCTCGTCGCCGCCGCCGACGTCACCGCCGGCGGCTCCCTGCAGGAGAACTACGAGGGCGTGCTCGTCACCGTCGAGAACGTCCAGGTCGCCGCCGTCAACCAGATGTTCGGCGAGTTCGAGCTGACCGACGGCCTGTTCGTCGACGACCTGTTCTTCGCCAAGGCCGACTGGAAGCTGCCGATGGTCGGCGCCATGTTCATGTCGCTGACCGGCCCGCTGTCGTTCGGCTTCATGGAGGCCCGCCTCAACCCGCGGACCCCGGCCGACATCGTGCCCTAGCCCTCGGCGCGCCGCGCTCGCGCCGGCGCGCGCGCGGGCGCCCGGCGCGGCCTTGAGTCGCGCGCGGATTTTCGCCAAGCTGTCCGCGCCGTGACGCCCGGGCTCGACGCGCTCGACCTCCACTACATGCGCGCCGCGCTGCGGCTCGCCGAGCAGGCCGCGGCGCGCGGCGACGTCCCGGTCGGCGCGCTCGTGGTCCTGGGCGGCGCCGTGATCGGCGTCGGCGGCAACACCCGCGAGGTCGACGCCGACCCGACCGGCCACGCCGAGGTCGTCGCCCTGCGCGAGGCCTGCCGCGCCAAGCGGCGCTGGCGGGTCGACGGCGCGACCCTCTACGTCACCCTCGAGCCGTGCCCGATGTGCGCGGGCGCCCTCGTCGGCGCCCGCGTCGCCCGCCTCGTCTACGGCGCCGCCGACCCGAAGGCCGGCGCCGTCCGCTCGCTCTACAACCTCTGCGACGACCCGCGCCTCAACCACCGCATGGCCGTCGTCCCCGGCGTGCTCGCGTCCGAGTCCGCCGCCCTCCTCCAGGACTTCTTCCGCCGCGCCCGCGCGCGCGCCAAGGCCCCGTGACCGACCTCGCCGCCGTCCAGCAGCTCCTCGCCAAAGGGCGCCTCAGCCTCGACCGCTGCGAGCGCGGCCGCGCGACCTTCCTCTCGCACGTCCACGCCGCGAAGGCGCTCGTCCCCGGCCCGTGGATCGGCCACCGCGACCTGATCTACGCGCTCGCGCTCGCCAACCTGTCGCCCGAGCAGCGCAAGAGCCTCGCCCGCGCGGTCCTCGTCGACCACGGCCGCGAGTTCGGCGTCGGCCGCCTGTCCCTGACGACCTGTCCTTCAGGCCTGCCGTTCGGCGGCTCCTCGCTGCTGCTGCGCCAGCGCGCCGGCGGCCCGACCTGCATGTACACCTGGGCGCTCGCCCCCGACGCGGCCGCCGCCCGGTGCGACTGGCTGCTGCTGCGCGCCCAGCCCGAGTGGGCCGCGCCCGCGCCGCCGCCGCCGCTCGGCCCCGACGCGGTCGCCACCCTCGACGCGCTCGGCTTCGAGGTCCTGATCTTCGTCGACTCCGGCGTATGCGCCCGCCAGGTCGCCGACCGCTGCCTCGCCGGCCTCGAGCACACCGCCCACCCGCGCTTCCTCCCGTTCCTCGACGGCCACACCCCGCGCGCCCGCGTCCGCCTGTGGCCGCACGCCTCCGACCCGCACGCGTTCGACTCGTTCCTCAAGGACAGGTCGAAGCAGCCCGACGCGCCGCTCGCGTTGATCCTCGTCGACGCCCCGGCCGCGCTGCGCGCCGGCGTCGAGACCTGGCTCAAGAGCCAGCCCGCCGCCCGCAAGGTCGAGCTCGCCGCCGCGACCTGCCCCGGCCGGGCCGGCCGCGGCGATCTCTCGCGCCTGTGGGACGCCTGCGGCCGCCCGAACGTCCTCCTCCGCGGCGCCCCCGAGTGGACCGCGGCGGCCGCCGCCTTCCTGCGCGACCTCGGCGCCCGCACCGAGACGCAGGGCGACAGCGACCAGCTCGGCCTGTTCGCCTGAACGCGGCCCCCTCCGCAAACAGGCGCGCCCCCGCGCCCTGCGCGGTCTCGTTGTACGTGCGCCGATCTGGAGCCCCGGCCGGCGCTCCCGTACAATCGCCGGCCGAGCCCCGCGCATGGACAATCGACTCCCGCTGCCCTCGGTGATGCCGCTCGCTCTCGGACTGCTCGCCGTGGTCGCCTCGCAGTTCGGCGGCGCCCAGCCGCTCGTGCCCGGCGTCCTCGGGCTCACCGCCGGCGCGCTGGGCTGGTGGATCGGCTCGCGCGCCGAGGTCTTGCTCGCCCGCCTCGGCGACGACCGCCAGGCCCTGCGCGAGGCCGAGTCCCGCGGCAGCCAGGCCGAGCGCGCCCTCCAGGACGCCGGCGCGCGCGCCCAGGCCCTCCAGACCCAGACCCAGGAGCTGACCGCCCGCCTCCAGTCCTCGCAGGCCCAGGCCCAGGAGCTCGCCGCCCGCCTCCAGTCCTCGCAGTCGCAGGCCCAGGAGCTCGCCGCCCGCCTCCAGGCCGCCGAGGCCGAGCAGCGCGGCCTCCAGGCCCGCGTCAACGACGCCGCCCTGCGCGCCCAGGAGCAGGCGCTGCGCGCCCAGTCGGCCGAGTCCCGCGTCGGCGACCTCGAGGCGCGGCTGCACGACGCGCAGGCCGAGTCGCGCGCGATCCAGCAGAGCCTGCGCAACGGCGCCCCCGAGCTCGACGCGCTGCGCACCGAGCTCGACACCGTCCGCCGGGCCGCCCACGAGGCGCGCACGCGCCTGTCGAGCGAGCTCGACGCGATCCGGCACGAGCACGAGGCCAGCTCGTCCGAGCTCGCGCGCCTGCAGGCCCGCCTCGCCGACGCGCTCAGCCAGCGCGACGGCGCCGTCCGCGACGCCGACGAGCTGCGCAAGATGATCGACGCCGGCATGCCGAGCCGCGGCCTCGACGAGGAGGCCGCCGCGCTCCTGCAGGAGCTCTCGGAGGGCCTCGGCACCACCGCCGGCGCGCTCGAGGAGACCTCGCAGGCGCTCAACGCCGTCAACGGCGGCCTCAAGGGCATCGCCGATAACGTCGAGCTGCTGGCCAGCAACGCCGAGGAGAGCGCCAGCTCGATCCTCGAGATGGCCGCCGCCAACGACGAGGTCGCCGAGAGCATGCTCAACCTCGCCGCGAGCGTGCAGGAGACCGCGACCTCGATCGAGGAGATGACCTTCTCGGTCAAGGAGGTCGCCAAGAACATCGAGGCGCTGAGCTCGACCGCCGAGGAGACCTCGACCGCGATGACGGCGATGGACGGCTCGATCCAGCAGGTCGAGAACAACGCCAACGAGACCGCCGGCCTGTCCGAGGAGGTCGTGTGGGCCGCCGAGGGGGGCGTCGACGCGATCAACCAGACGATCGAGGTGATCAACCTGATCAAGACCTACTCGGCCGACGGCGTCTCGGTCATCAGCCGCCTCGGCGAGCGGATCAGCGAGATCGGCAAGATCCTGAGCGTGATCGACGACGTGTCCGAGCAGACCAACCTGCTCGCGCTCAACGCCGCGATCATCGCCGCCCAGGCCGGCGAGCACGGCAAGGGCTTCGCGGTCGTCGCCGACGAGATCAAGGACCTCGCCGAGCGCTCCGCCAGCAGCACCAAGGAGATCGCCGACATCATCAAGGCCGTCCAGCGCGAGAGCCGCAACGCCGTCGAGGCCGTCCAGCGCTCGAGCAAGGCCGTCGACGACGGCGTCCGCGTCAGCCACCAGGCCGAGGACGCGCTCAAGCGGATCTCCGACGCCGCCCGCCGCAGCACCCAGATGGTCCGCGAGATCGCCCGCGTCGCCGTCCAGCAGACCCAGAGCTCGAAGCAGGTCACCGACGCGATCAACGTCGTCGCCACCACCGTCCAGCAGGTCGCCACCGCGACCAGCGAGCAGGCCCGCGGCGCCGAACAGATCATGCGCTCGGCCGAGAAGATGAAGACGATCACCCGCCACGTCGAGCGCTCGACCCAGGAGCAGACCCGCGGCTCGCGCCAGATCACCCGCGCGATCGAGACGATCAGCGAGATGGTCAGCCAGCTCTCGAAGGCCCACCGCGCCCAGACCCAGGGCGCCGACCAGATCGTCGAGGGCCTCAAGTCGGTCCGCGAGGGCATGCAGTACCAGCGCAGCCTGATCGAGCAGCTCAACGACCGCGTCGGCCTCGGCGTCCCGCGCAGCAAGCCGGCGCGCGGCGGCAGGCCGGCGACCCGCTCCTAGTGCCGCGCCCAGGGCCTAACGACACCACCTCGCTTGGTCTCATCGCCGCTGGCTTCGTTGGCGAAACTCGTAGTACGGTCCAGTACAACTTCGTTTCGCCGCCTCGCCAGCGACGATGATCCCGGCGCGAGGCGGCGCCGTTAGACCCTGGGCGCGGCACTAGCGCTGCGATCGACTGCTCCGTCCGTCGCCCGTGCGCGACGACTGGATGGCCCGCGCCCTGGACCTGGAGCCCTCCCCCGCGGCCACGTGCGACCTGTGGCGCCCCGCACGTCCGCCCCGGAGCCGCCCCGCGGACGCGCCCGCGGCCGAGCCCGGCCGCTCGCCAGCGCGAAGCGCGCCCCGCCCGCGCTCGCCCCCGCCGCCAGACACTGCTATGGTCTGCCCGTGTTCGGCATCGGCCTCACCGAGATGATCCTGGTCGGGATCGTCGCCCTGATGCTCTTCAGCCCGAAGGAGCTGCCGGACATGATCAAGGTGATCGCCCGCGTCTACGGCAGCATCCGCCGCACCGCCGAGCAGTTCCGGGCCCAGGTGATGGAGGCCGAGGAGCTGCGCGAGCCGATCGAGGAGATCCGCGCCGCCTACCACGGCACCAAGGCCGAGCTCGACTCGGCCCGCGACGTCGCCCGCCGCGAGCTCCAGCGCGCCCGCTCGGAGGTCCTCCGCGCCCAGCAGAAGATCAACGAGATCGCCCGCGAGGAGGCCAAGCGCGCGCCTGCCCTCGGGGACAGGGTCGCCGCGACAGGCTCGACCGAACAGGTCGCTTCGGCCAGCCCCGCGCCCGCCCCGACCGCCGTCCCCACCGCCGTCCCCGCCGCCGTCCCCGCCGCCGTCCCCGCCGCCGTGCCGACCGCCGTCTCTGGCCCCGCCCCCGCCCCGCCTGCCGCCGCCCCCGCCGGCGAGCGCGACGTCGCATGACCACCCCGAACACCAACGGCCTCGACGGCCTCGCCGAGGGCCCCGAGGGCGACCAGCCGATGTCCTTCTGGGACCACCTCGCCGAGCTGCGCAACCGGCTCGTCAAGGCCGCGCTCGGCGTCGTCCTCGGCTGCATCCTCTGCTTCGTCTACGCGACCGAGCTGCGCGAGTTCCTCGCCCACCCGCTGCACGAGGCGTGGGTCGCCGCCGGCATGGCGGGCAAGCCCGAGCTGCAGGTCCTGGCGATGATGGACGCCTTCATGACCGACATGCGGGTCGCCGTCGCCGGCGGCCTGTTCGTCGGCGCGCCGGTCGCCTTCTATCAGTTCTGGATGTTCATCGCCCCGGGCCTGTACGCCCGCGAGAAGCGGTTCGTGATCCCGTTCGTCGCCTGCTCGGTGCTGATGTTCCTCGCCGGCGCCGCGTTCTGCTACTACTTCGTGCTGCCGTGGATGATCCAGTGGCTGCTCTCGTACACCCAGAGCACCAGCGGCGCCGAGACGGCGGTCGTCTACAACCTGACCTTGAACGACTACATCCGCGACTCGACCAAGGTCCTCGTCGCCTTCGGCGCGGTGTTCGAGTTCCCGCTGCTGGTCGCCTTCCTCGCCGCCGCCGAGGTCCTGACCCACCGTACGCTGCTGCGGTTCTGGAAGATCTCGGTCATCCTGATCTTCATCATCGCCGCCGTGCTGACCCCGCCCGAGCCGGTCTCGCAGCTGATGATGGCGTTCCCGATGGTCGGCCTGTTCTTCCTCAGCGTCGGCATCGCCTACCTGATCACGCGCTCCAAGGCCCGGGCCGCCGCCGCGAGCGAGGCCGCCGCGGGCCCGCCCGCCCCGCCGGACCCGCCCCAGGCCGCCTGACGCCGCCCCGGGCGCCACTTTGCGCACTTCTCGCGCCCCCGGCCCTGGCCGCCGGGCCCCTACCTTTGGGCCGCGAGCTCGCATATCCTCGGCGCCCATGCTCTACGTCCGCTTCTCGCATCTCCTGACCACGATGCTCGGCGTGCTCGCGCTCGAGGCCGCCTGTGTGTGCGGCCCCGGCCCGAACGTCGGCGGCTACGACGACCCGTCCGGCAAGGACCCGCCGCGCTCGCTGCAGGGCATCAAGTTCGTCGAGAGCGAGAAGGGCGAGCCCGGCGTGATCGGCTGCGCCGACGGCCAGCGCGAGGGCTTCGCCGACCTGACCCGCCACAAGCGGATCGCCGGCTGCCTCGCCACCTGGGAGGGCACCAAGAGCCTGCGCGACAAGCCGACCGGCAAGGTCTGCGGCGACGACAACAAGGTCGTCTGCAACTCGCCCGCCGACGCCTGCGCCAAGGGCTGGCACGTCTGCGGCTGGAACGGCAAGAACGACGACCTCAAGCGCCACACCACCGCCAACGCCTGCAACAAGGAGGCCGGCCCCGGCAAGTTCGTCGCGGCGATGAGCCACGGCCAGAGCGAGGACCTGTGCCCGCCGGCCCCGACCGCCGAGACCGTGTTCCCGTGCATGGACTCGGGCATCTGCTCCGAGCCCGTCTGCTGCGGCGACGCCTGCCAGTTCGGCAAGTGCCGCGACGGCGTCTGGAAGGGCCAGACCAAGATCTCGCTCGGCAAGGCCGAGGGCTGCGGCTCGGTGACCTCCGAGCGCAACGGCGGCGTGCTGTGCTGCTACGACGGCGACGGCGACCCCGCCGGCGCCGCCGCCCCGGCTGCGCCCGCGGCCCCGACCGAACCGGCAGCCGCCGGCACGATCCCCTCGCCCGGCGACCCCGCGACCGCGGCCGTCCCGGTCCCGCCGACCACCCCGACGACCACCCCGCCCTCGACCACCCCGCCGTTCGGCGCCGCCCCGGCCGACGCCGCCAAGGTCATCCCGCAGCCCGACAGCACCGCCACCGGCGACGCCGCCAAGGGCAAGAAGAAGTCGACCGCCGAGAAGGCCGAGAAGTAACCCGGCCCCTCCGCCGCGCGAGCCCCGGCCCGCGCCCTCCCCCGAGGGCCGGGCCGTTCGCGCGCCCGCATCGCGCCTCAGCGCACCGCGCAGCGCCCGGCCCGACACGCGCAGTACACCGCCGGCCGCGACGGATCCGGCGGGTCCGGGTCGCTGCACAGCGGCACCGCGAGCCCCTTCACGGCGACGCCTCGCCGGAGCCCGTCGCTCTCGCCCCGCCCGTCGTCACCGCTCGCAGGCCGTCGAGCCCGCCGCCGGATCCGTCGGCACGGCCTCCCGCGCCCGTCCCCGTCGCGCCGTCCACTCGCACCGGGCCGATCGCCGCCGCAGCGTCCGGCCCTGCTGTGCTGCCCGCACCGGGCGCCTCGGCCCGGCACGCGAGCACGCACGCGAGCGCGCACACCCCCGCGAGCCTCCACGCACGCGCGCCCGCCCGCGTCTCGCGCGCGACCCGTCCGGCTACGCCGCGATCTCTCCGGTGCACACCGCGCTGACGTAGTGGTCGACCGCCTCTCGCTCCGGCCGCATCACCTCCGTGACCGGCGACGTCATCACGTCCATCGCCCGGCCCCAGAACTGCAACCGGCGCCCGACCCACTCCGCATCGGCCCCGATCGGCGGCAGCTGGATCGCCCGCAGCCGCAGCGCCGCGTGGCGCCGCTGCCACTCCCCCGTCGTCCGGTCGCGCACGCCCACGCACTCGTCCAGCCGGAGATGGTACTCCGTGTGCCTGGTCGCAAACACCCGGTGACGGCGACGGTTCGTCGGCTCCATGTCGATCAGCCTGCCAAACGGCCCGGCCGCACCGCAAAAAACCGGCATGAACCCGGCCCCGCGCCCTCGACGCGCTCGACCGTTCCGTCGACGCACACGCCAGGCGGCCTCACCGCCACAGCGCTCGCCAATTCCTTCCGCCCGGCTCTCCCCCACCGGCCCGCACCGTCGCAGTTCCCGGCCTCCGCCCGTCTCGTCCTCTGGCTCCGCCGGGCCCGCTCCGGGCCGCCACCGGCCCCCGCACGGCCGCAGTTCCCGCCCGCCAGGCCCCTCCGCCCGTCTCGTCCTCTGGCCCCCGCTCGACGCCCCTGCTCCCGCCACGACCAGCCCCACAACCTCCCCCGGCCAGGTCACACTGACGCCTCCCCCGCGCCTGCTACACTCCCGGGCCGTGCCGTCCTCGCCGTTCTCCGCCCTGCCGCGCTTCGGGCGCGGCAGCTTCTGGCTGTTCGTCGTCGTCGCGGCCGCCAGCGCCTTCGTCTCCGACCTCCCGGTCGCCCGCCTCCTCCACCTCGGCTCGCCGTTCGCCTCCGAGCTCGCCCTCTGGCAGCCGCTCACGGCGCCGTTCTTGTTCCCCGAGGGCCAGCTCGGCGGCCTCGTCGGCACCGGCCTGCTGCAGTGGTTCGTCGGCAGCCCGGTCGAGGCGCGGCTCGGCACCGCGCGCTACCTCGGCCTCGTCCTCGGCTGCGCCGCGCTCGGCTACCTCGCGCTCGGCCTGGTCGGTCTCGCCGTCCCGGCCGCCCTCGCCCACCCGCTCGGCGGCAGCCTCCCCGTCGACCTCGCCGCGCTCGCCGCCTTCGGCCTCCTGTTCGCGCGCGAGCCGGTCTCGGTGTTCGGCGTGCTCCCGGTGACCGCGCGCGGGTTCGCCGGCGTCGCCGCGGCCCTGCTCGTCCTCGGCCCGCTGCTGCGCGACGGCTGGCCCGCCGCCGTCCCCGGCCTCGTCGCCGGCCTCGCCGCGCTCCTGGTCGTCCGGCGCTGGCGAAAAGCCCCGCCGTCCGGCAAAGTCGCCCCCCGCGGCGGCGGCAAGGCCCCGGGCAAGCGCCCGCGGCACCTGCGGATCGTCGACGGCCGCGAGCAGTACCTGAACTGAGGCTCCTGTCCTCGACTTCCTGTCCTCGACTTCCTGTCCTCGACTTCCTGTCCCCTAAAGCCTGCCCTCAAGACCACGTGACGACCCGCACCCACGAGCCGCGCGAGGCGGCGATGACCACCGCCGTGCCGATCGGCGCCCCCTCGCGTCCGCTGCGGCGGGTGACCCTGCGCGTCACCGAGGGCCCGGACCGCGACGTCCAGATCCAGACCGCCCGCCCGCGGATCACGATCGGCCGCAGCGCCGTCAACGACCTCGTGCTGACCGACGGCTCGATCAGCGGCCTGCACGCCGAGCTGCAGCTCGGCAGCGCCGGCGGGGCGGTGCTCCTGCGCGACCTCGGCAGCACCAACGGCACGACGGTCAACGGCGTCCGGATCCGCGAGGCCTGGCTCGATCCCGGCACCACGATCCACCTCGGCAAGACCGCCGTCGCGTTCCTCGCCGAGGACGAGGTCCAGGTCCCGATCTCCCGCCAGGGCCACTTCGGCGCGCTGATCGGCCAGAGCCCGGCGATGCGCGAGGTCTACGCGGTGCTCGAGCGGATCGCCGACACCGACATGAGCGTGCTCGTCGGCGGCGAGACCGGCTCGGGCAAGGAGCTGGTCGCCCGCGCCCTCCACGACGAGTCCCCGCGCCACAAGGGCCCCTTCGTCGTGCTCGACTGCGGCGCCCTGCCGCGCGAGCTCGCCGAGGCCGCGATCCTCGGCCACCGCAAGGGCTCGTTCACCAGCGCGATCTCCGACCGCGCCGGCTGCTTCGAGGAGGCCCACGGCGGGACCCTCTTCCTCGACGAGGTCGGCGAGCTCCCGCTCGACCTCCAGCCCAAGCTGCTGCGCGTGCTCGACCGCCGCGAGGTCCAGCGGATCGGCGAGAGCACCGTCCGCAAGGTCGACGTCCGGGTCGTCGCCGCGACCCACCGCGACCTCAAGACGATGGTCAGCCAGGGCCAGTTCCGCGAGGACCTGTACTTCCGCCTGTCGGTGATGACCGTCGAGCTCCCGCCGCTGCGCGAGCGCGGCGACGACATCGTCCTGCTCGCCGAGAAGTTCGTCGCCGACTTCACCCGCGGCCGGCCCGGCACCGTCGTCCTCGGCCCGGCGGCCCGCGCCGCGCTGCTCGGCCACCCCTGGCCCGGCAACGTCCGCGAGCTCAAGAACACGATCGAGCGCGCCGTCCACCTCGCGCACCACGGCGTGATCGAGCCGAGCGACCTGTTCCTCGGCCGCCAGCCGCGCGCGCCGCTCGTCCCGGCCGCCGCCGCCGCGCCCGCGGCCGCCGCCCCGGACCCCGAGCTCGCGGCGCTCTACGCCCTCCCGTTCAAGGAGGCCAAGCAGGAGATGCTCGACGCGTTCGAGCGCCGCTACTTCTCGCGCCTGCTCGACGTCCACGCCGGCAACCTCAGCCGCGCCGCCGCGGACGCCGGGATCACCCGCTACTACCTGCGCGAGCTGCTCAAGCGCCTCGGCCTCCACCGCGTCAAGGACGACGAGCCATGACCGAAGAGACCTGCCCTGGGCGCCCTGTCCCTATGGCCCTGCCCGATCGGCCAGCCGACGACGACCGCTGGCGGCGCGCCGCCGACGCGGCCGGCCGCGTCCACCCCGTCCTGCGGACCGCCGCGCTGATCGCCTGGGCCGCGCTCAGCGGCGCGTGCGGCGACCGCCGCAGCGACCCGGTCGGCGCCGCGCAGGCGTTCACCGCCGCGGTCCAGCGCGGCGACATGAAGGCCGTGCTCCCGCTGGTCGAGCGCGCCGCCGCCGAGAAGCTCGCCGCCGCCGCCGAGCAGGCCTCCGACCAGGTCGGCGGCCGCCGGCGGATCGAGCCGGCCGAGATGCTGCAGATCGTCGCCGTCGACCCCAACTTCGAGCTCGCCGCCGCCGAGCTGCTCGACAACGACGGCAGCCTCGCGCACGTCCGCCTGGTCGGCAGCCAGCAGGAGAGCCACACGCTGACCCTCGTGCTCGAGGACGGCGCGTGGCACGTACGGATCCCGACGCCCCCCGTCACCCCGACGACCACGCCATGACCGATCCCTCGCCCCCGCGGACCCTGCTCGGCTGGGTCCTCCCCTGCGTCCTCGTCGGCGCCGCCGTGTTCGCCCACTGGATGCTCAACGTCCCGAACGGCCCGCTGCCGCCGCCCGTCGTCAAGGAAGACGCCCCGAAGAAGCCCGACCCCGGCAAGACCGGCGGCGGCGGCGGCGGCGGCGACGACGACGACAAGGACAAGGACGACGAGCCGTTCACCACCCCGCGCAGCCCCGGCCTGCTGACCCAGCTGTGGAACGCCTACGACGCGCTGCCGTTCGGCAACGAGCCGACCTTCGAGGCGTGGAACGTCGCCCACAAGCCGGTCGTCACCCAGATCGTCACCGCGACGCGCCTGCAGCTGTTCAAGGGCCGCTCCCCGCCGCCGTCGATCACGGTGACCAACATCGAGTGCCACACGATCCGCTGCCGCTTCACCCTGACCGGCACCGTCGAGGAGGACCTCCAGGCGCTCTCCGACGCGCTCTCCGGCCTGCAGATCGGCGGCGCGACGCTGTGGCACAAGTTCGTGCCCGAGCCGCTCGCCGAGGAGCCGGCCAAGCGCGCCGGCGCGACCCCGCGCAAGAAGGTGCAGATCGTCGTCGCGTTCATCCGCGACCTGCCGCCGATCGACCAGATCACCTTCAAGGACGGCGCCCCGATCAAGCCGCCGCCGCCGGCCATCCCGCCGGCCCAGGGCGCGCTCCCGGCCCCGAGCCCGACCGCGACCGTACCGACCGGCGGGACCACGCCGCCGGGCGCCGCCCCGACCGCCCCGGCCGTCACGACCGCGCCGACCGGCCCGAAGCCCGCCAAGGGCTGACGCGGCCGCGACTTTGCGGCGCTGCTACGCTGCGATCGATGCGCTGCGCTCCGCTCCTCGCCCTCGCCCTCGCGGCCTGCGGCGTCGCCTTCGAGGACGACCTGCAGGGCCGGATCTCCGTCCGCTCGACGCTCCACGGCGACTGGACGATGACCCCGACCGCCTGCTTCTCGGGCGAGCCCCTGCTGTTCTTCGGCGTCGACCTCAGCGAAGACGGCGACGTCGGCAGCGCCGTCCGGATCGTGCTCGACCCGCTCGAGGGCTACAAGCTGGCGATGAACGTCCCCGGGCAGGACCTCGCGCTGATCGTCGGAGAGCCGGCCGAGGACTGCGAGGTGTTCGACCTCGCGGTCGCGCGCACGCGGACGCGCATCAACGAGATCTGGGTCGTCGAGGGCCACGCCCACGTCACCTGCCGCGCCCCCGGCCTCGAGATCGACGCCGACCTCGACTTCTCCGACTGCCACTGACGCGCGAGCACGGCGCGCGGGCGAAGCGTGCGAGGCGAGGCGCGCGAGCGAAGAACGCGGAGCGAGCCGCGATGGCCGGGCCGGCAAACGCGAAGAGGGGCGCGCCGCGCGGCCCGCCCCTCGCGCTCGTCGCTCGCGCGGCGTGCTAGCCGCTGAGCTTCTTCTTGAGCTCCTCGAGCTGCGCGTCGATCTCGGCGGCCTTGAGGTCCTCGGGGCTCGGCTCCTCGGCCGGCGGCGCCTTCGCCTCGCCCTTGGCGGAGCCGAGCTGCTTCGGGTCCTCCGACTTGCCGGCCGTCAGCGCCATCTTGCGCTTGAGGGCCTCGAGCTGGTCGTCGACGCTGCTCGCCTCGAGCGCCTTGAACTGCGACTCGAGGCTGCCCTCCTGCAGGGCGCCGCCGATCTCGGACGACGCCTCGGCCTCGGCCTCGAGCTGGGTGACGCGGTCGGACATGCGGTCGAAGGTGTCGAAGGCCGACGTCGAGTTGATGCTCGACAGCGTCTCGTTGATCGTCCGCTGGGCCTCGGCGCGCTTCTGCCGCGAGACCAGCAGGTTGCGCTTGCGCTTGGCCTCCTCGATCTTGCTGTCGAGGCCGCGGAGCGCGCCCTTCAGCTGCTCGACCGAGTTCTTCTGGGCCTCCCACTGGTCCTTGAGCTGGGCGGCGACCTCGTCGTGGTCGCCCTTGCGCTGCAGGGCCGCGCGGGCGAGGTTCTCGTCGCCCGCCTTGAGCGCGAGCATCGCCTTCTTCTCCCACTCGGCGGCCTTCGCGGCCTCCTGCTCCCACTGCTTCTTGATCCGCTTCTCATCGGCGATCGCGATCGCGACCTGCTTCTTGGCCTCGATGAGCTGCTGCTTCATGTCGACCAAGACCTGGTTGAGCATCTTCTCCGGGTCTTCGGCCCGGTTGATGAGCTCGTTGATGTTGGAGCGGATCAGGGTGCCGAGGCGTGAAAAAAGTCCCATCTTAGTTGCCCTCCCGGGGGGCCTCAGGAGAAACGGGCGCAGCGCGCCACGGGGCGAGCTGGTCGAGGTGACTGTCGAGCGCCATGGCCATGTCTTCGATCATGGCCTGAAACTCGCTGAAATCGAGGTCTTCGAGCTGGTGCGCGCCCGAGAGCATGATCTGCTCGCCGTCGAGGGCGTAGGCGCAGTGCAGCGTCGTGTCGTTGAACACGAGCAGGCGGCGGAACAGCCCGAGCTGGTCCGGCGTCGCCGCCGTGACCGAGAGCACCGGCGCCGAGTAGAGGACGATCGGTTCGTCGATCCGGACGACGATCCGGACGTTGTGGATCGTCTGCGGCCCGACTACCCAGGTGTCTTCGGAGACCTTTTCATAGGGGAGCTCCATCCGGAGCATGTACGACTCGAGGGTGTCGGCGTAACTCATGGGAGAGGGCGCTCAGGCGGCGCGGCGAAGGGGGTCTTGGGCGAGCGGGTCTCGGGCGAGCGGGGGGTGTGGATGGAGGTCGGCCCCGGCGCAGAAGTAGCGCGCCGGGTGAGTCCGCGGTGGGTCTGCGGTCGGTCCGCGGTGGGTCCGCGGTGGGTCCGCAGCGGGTCCGCAGCGCGGCGGCGAGCCCGGCGGCAGCCACTATACGCGACGGCCGGCGGGGCCGGCAACCCAACCCCTGCAAAGACCTTCGCTTTCCAGGCGGGCGAGCCCGTGGTATCCGGGGCCCACCAGAGCCGCCCCATGACAGCACCCGGGCACCTCCATCCCCCACCGCACCAGAGGCCCCGCCGATGACCGCGCGCGCAAGCGGGCCGGGCGCGGCCGAGACCCGGCTGCCGCGGCACGTCGGCATCATCATGGACGGCAACGGCCGGTGGGCGCGGCAGAAGGGGCTCCCGCGCGAGGTCGGCCACGAGCACGGCGCGGACGCCGTCCGCCGGGTCGTCCGCGCGGCGCGCGAGCTCGGCGTCGAGGCGCTGACCCTGTTCGCCTTCTCGAGCCAGAACTGGGACCGGCCGCCGCAGGAGGTCTTCCACCTCATGCAGCTGCTCAACCGCTACCTGATCGAGGAGCGCGCGGAGATCCTCGACAACCAGATCCGCCTGATCACCGTCGGCGACACCGAGCGCCTGCCGGGCTACGTGCGCGACCCGATGCGCGAGCTGATCGCCGCCTCGTCGGAGAACCGGGCGATGACGCTCTGCCTGGCCCTCAGCTACGGCGGCCGCGAGACGATCACCGAGGCCGTGCGACGGATCGCGCGCGCCGTCCAGGCCGGCACGCTCCGCCCCGACGAGATCGACCCGAAGACCTTCGAGGGCTTCCTCGACTCGAGCCGCCACCTGCCCCCGCTCGACCTCCTGATCCGCACCAGCGGCGAGCACCGGATCTCCAACTTCTTCCTGTGGGAGGTCGCCTACGCCGAGCTCTTCTTCACCGAGGTGCTCTGGCCCGACTTCGCCCGCGAGCACCTGCTCGAGGCGCTCGACGACTACGGCCGCCGCGAGCGTCGCTTCGGCCAGGTGCCCTCCGAATCCGAGGCCGACGCGCTCGACGAGCAGCCGGCCCTCGGCATCTTCCCGCCGCAGCGCGGCAAGGGGTGAGCAGCGTTGGCCGACCTGATCAAGCGCCTGTGGACCGCGATCATTCTCGTGCCGATCCTCGTGGTCGCGCTGTTCGTCGACCCGTCGCCGTGGAGCATCCTCGTGCTGGCGACGATCGCCGGCGGCCTCGCCCACGACGAGTTCCTGCGCATGGCCCTGCCGGCGACCGCCGAGGACCGCGAGCTCCCGCTCCGCGTCGTCATGGGCACGGTCGGCGCGGCGGTCCTCGCCCTGCCGATGGTCTTCGGCGCCGGCCGGGTCCTGCCGCCGCTGCTCGCCGCCTCGGCGATCCTCGTCGCCCTGACGCTGCTCGCCCGCAAGCACCACCTCGACCGCGCCGGCCGCCACGCCGCCGCGTGCTTCGCCAGCGTCCTCTACGTGCCGCTCCTCGCGTCGCTGTGGCCGCAGATCAAGCTGCACTTTAGCCCGGGCTGGCTGTTCGTCACGCTGGCGATCGCGTTCATGTCCGACACCGGCGCGTACGCGTTCGGCCGCCTGTGGGGCAAGCACAAGCTCTACCCCGCCGTCAGCCCCGGCAAGACCTGGGAGGGCGCGCTCGGCGGGCTCGTCGGCGCCAACCTGGCGACGATCGGCTGGGGCTCGCTGTTCCTGCTGCCCGAGCTGACGATCCCCAAGGCGATCGCCCTCGGCGTCGTCGGCTCGCTCGCCGGCCAGGTCGGCGACCTGTTCGAGTCGATGCTCAAGCGCGGCTACGGCGTCAAGGACTCCGGCTCGCTGCTGCCCGGCCACGGCGGGATGCTCGACCGCGTCGACGCGCTGCTGTTCGTCGGGCCCGTCGTCTACTACTTCGCCACCTACGTCGTGTACGGCGGCATGTGCTGACCTCGCGTCGCGGGGCTCGGGCGTGTCGATCGCCTTCTGCACGACCTCCCGGTAGTCGCCGCCGTTCGTGACCCGGTCGACGACCTCGCAGAAGCAGCCGCCGCACGCGCGGGCGTGGCGTACAGCGCGCTGACGAGGCCGAAAGTCACGCCGGCGCACGCCGCAAGCGGGGAAGTCACGAGCGCAGGGGCATGCCTCCGCGTCAGAAGCGATCCGCCCGCCGGCGTCCAGCGCACGCGCGGCTCGCCCCAGGATCGGCCCGAGGGGTCGGCTCGGCCGCACCGCGGGCAAGCGACGCCGTCCACGCGGATCCAGCGGGCGCGGGCGCAGTAGCTGCGCGCTCGCCCGGGCGCGCGTGCGGCGTCGCGTTTACCCCTCGCGTCCTGGCCCGAGCGCCTTCGGGCTCGAATTACGCATCCAGAGGTAGCCGACCCCGCCGAGCAGCACGAGCGGCCAGAACGCGAAGGCGACGCTGGCGACCGCCGCCGAGCCGACGCCCGTGACGGCCGCGGCGCCCGCGGCGGCGCCCGTGGGCGTCCGGCGCTGCTTGGCGTAGGCGTAGGTGGCGCCGGCGACGGCGCAGCCAATGAGGAGCGAGAGCATGCAGAGCCTCCAAAAAAAGCGGTTCGCTGCAGTATAGACGGTTCGGCGGGCGTGGCGAGCGGACTGGACGCGGGGCGGGTGGGGACCGATACTTGCGGCCGTGTCAGACGACCCGAAGAGCAATCGCGCCGGCGAGGCGCGGCCGAAGGCCGCAGGCTCGCCTGGCCATCAGGCCGCGCCCAGCGGTGAGGACCGACGGCGGGGGGATCGAGGCAGGGGCGGCCCGCGAGAGCCCGCGCGCGAAGGCGCGAGGCCGCAAGGCGAAGGCAGGCCACCGCGCAGCGACGATCGCGGTGATCGTCCCGAGCGCCACGCCGGGGACCGCGGCCACGACCGCGGGGATCGCCCCGACCGCCGCGGCGACCGTCGCCCGCCGCAGGGCGACCGCCGGCGCAGCGACACCTCTTCGCCGCTGACCGCCTCGCTGTTCAGCGCCCTGCAGGACAAGGAGATGCCGTGCCGGATCGCCGGGTGCGAGAACACCTGGACCTGGTACGCCGCGCAGCAGATCCGCGGCTTCGGCCAGAAGCCGCCGGAGCGGATGTGCGACCAGCACCTCGCGCAGTTCAGCGAGCTCGCCGACCGCGAGGTCCCGTGCCGCACCCCCGGCTGCGCCAACACGTGGCTCTGGAAGCGCGGGGCCCAGCTCGCCGACCTCCAGCGCCACGGCAAGCTCAAGCGCCCGTCCCGCCTGTGCGCCGACTGCCTCGCCGCCGAGCGCGACACCACCGACGCGGCGATGCCCTGCAAGGTCGAGGGCTGCCGCCGCACCTGGGTGTGGAGCCGCGACGCCCAGCTCCGCCACCGCCTGTGGGTCCTGCGCCAGCGCGCCAAGGCCCGCGCCGCCGAGGCCAAGGCCGAGGCGAGGGCCGAGGCCGAGGCCAAGCTCGAGGCCGCGCCGCCTGTCTCCGAGGCCCTGTCCCCGGCGCCAGACGCCGAGGCTGCCCCGGAGAACCTGTCCGCCGAGACAGCCTCCCAGGCCGAGCCGACCGCCGAGGCCGGCGCGGTCGCCCCGGCGGCGGTCGCCGCCGAGCCCGCGGGCGAGGCCGGCAAGAAGAAGCGCCGGCGCAAGCGCAAGCAGCGGGTCCGCGCCGTCCCCGACCCCGAGGGGCCGCCGCAGCGGATGTGCGGCCTGTGCGCGCAGAAGCTCGGCAAGATCGTGGCGCGCGAGGTCCCGTGCAAGGTGCACGGCTGCGTGCGCACGTGGACGCTCGACCGCGCGAGCCAGCTGCGCGCGTGGGTCCACTCCGGCAGCGACGACGTCGACTTCGACCCGCCGGCCGCCAAGCGCATGTGCGAGGTCTGCCGCGAGTTCTGCCGCAAGCACCCCGACCGCGAGGTCGCGTGCGGCCGGCCCGGCTGCGTCAACACGTGGACCTACAAGACCGGCGCCCAGCTCCAGGCCTTCCTCGCCGGCCGCCTGCAGGACCCGCTCAAGCTGTGCGCCGAGTGTGCCAGGGGCGAGTTCGCCAAGCAGGCCGAGGAGGCCGGGCTGCCCGAGGGGGCCGAGATCATGCCGTGCGTGGTCCCGGCCTGCCCGGGCCAGTGGGTCTACGTGCCCGGCCAGAAGCTGATGGCCGTCGCCGACGGCGAGCTCGCGCCCGACCGCATGTGCACCAAGTGCCGGCGCGAGCGCGGCCTGCCCCCGCTGCCGCACCTCCCGCCCGGCGAGACCGCCGAGCTCGAGGTCTCGGCCGAGGACACCGCCGAGCCGGAGCACGAGGACGACGAGGACGAGCTCCTCGCGGGTGAGCACGACCACCCCGCGGACGAGCCCGCCGGCGAGCCCGAGGCGGGCGACGCGGACGACCTCGGCGCGCCCGAGGCCGAGGCCGAGGCCGAGACCGACGCCGACGCCGACGCCGAGCCCGCGACCCCGGAGGGCGAGCCGGGGCGGGCCGATTGACCGCGGCCGCCCTCTCGTGCGACCTTCCACGGGCGCACGCGAGCTTGCTCCTCTGACCGCGAGCCCTCTCCTGCCCACGCGACCGCGACCGCGACCGCGTGCGCGCCTCTCCAGCCGCCCTGCGGCCGCCTGACCCGCGGCCGCGGTCGGCGCTCATTTGTCCCGTCACACAGGTCTCTTCCACCAGGTCCTTCCGGACAGGTCCCTCGGCCATGGCCAACCCGATCCCCCGCTCCTTCGCGCTCGCCGAGACCCGGCGGCGCTACGAGGCGACCCCGCGGACCCTCGACGACGACCTGCAGCGGATGGCCCGCGGCGACCGCGGCTGCCTCGGCGACGCGATCGCGGGGCTCGGCGCGGCCGGGATCCTCGTGTTCGGCGTGCTCGGCTACCTCGGCCTGACCGGCATGGGCCCGACCGCCGTCGCCGCGGCGCTCTTGATCGGCGGGTTTGTCCTCAGCGCCGCCGCGCAGGTCAAGAGCGCCCCGATCCGCTACAAAGCGCTGACCGAGGGCCCGCTCGCGCTCGGCCGGGTCGTCCGCGCCGACCGTGCGCTCTACGAGCCCGGCGAGACCCCCTACCCCGCGCTCGTGCTGTTCGCCGTCGATCCGCCGCGCCGCTTCGACAGCAAGTACCTCGACGAGGTCGCCGGCAAGCTCGCCGCCCTGCGCGACGGCGGGCCCGCGCCCGAGGGCCAGGCCGAGGTCCAGGCGATGCTCAGGGACCCGAGCCGCGTCGCCGTGCTCCGCGTCCCCCCCGCGCTCGCCGGCCCCGGCGAGGCCTACCTCGGGGTCGTCAGCGTCGACCCGCGCCGCCTGCCCGCGCACAAGCTCGAGAACGACGTGGTGCCCGTGATCGCCGCCCCGGGCCTCGGCTTCGTCGAGCACGTGTAGGCCCGCCCCGGCGGCCGCCGGCCGTCGACAAGCCCGCGCCGGCGGCGTATGAAGGAGAGGCCATGCGCGCCGCGCCGTCCGCGACCCGATCTGCCCGCTTCGCCCTGTCCCTCACGCTCTGTCTCTCAGGACCTGTCCTCTCAGCCACTGGCTGCAAGGACAGCCCCGCGCCAGCCCCGCCCGAGCCGGCGCCGGTCGCCGCCGCGCCCGCGCCCGCGCCCGCCCCGGCGCCCGCGCCCGCCGGCCCGGAGACGTGGGTCGGCGCGGTCGAGCTGCCCGGCAGCAAGCTGCCGTTCGTCGCCCGCCTCGCGCCCCCGGCCGACCCGAACGACCCCAGGGCCGCCTGGACCGGCCGCCTCGACATCCCGGCCCAGGGCGTCAAAGATTTTCCGCTCCAGGACGTCGCCGTCGCCGCCGACGCGCTCGACTTCGTGCTCGCCCCGCCCGGCGCCGCCGAGAGCCAGTGGGCGGTGTTCTCGTTCGAGCGCACCGCCGGCGCCGCCGAGGCGAAGGGCTCGCTCAGCCAGTCGGGCCAGAGCTTCCCGGCGACGCTCCGCCGCCTCGCGCCCGGCGAGTCGGCCGACATCGCGCCGAAGCGCCCGCAGGAGCCGAAGCCCCCGTTCCCCTACGCGACCCGCGAGGTGACGTTCGCCAGCGCCGCGCCCGACAAGGTGACGCTCGCCGGCACGCTGAGCCTGCCCCAGGGGACAGGTCCGTTCCCGGCGGTCGTCCTGCTGACCGGCTCCGGCGCGCAGGACCGCGACGAGACGCTGCTCGGCCACAAGCCGTTCCTGGTGCTCGCCGACCACCTCACCCGCGCCGGCCTCGCGGTGCTCCGCTTCGACGACCGCGGGATCGGCGGCTCGAAGGGCGTCCTCGACCGGGCGACCCAGGCCGACCTCGCCGGCGACGCCCGCGGCGCCCTCGACTTCCTCACCCAGCAGCCCGAGATCGCCAGGGACCGCGTCGGCCTGCTCGGCCACAGCGAGGGCGCGATGATCGCCGCCCGCGCCGCCGCCCTCGACAAGCGCGTCGGCTTCGTCGTGATGCTCGCCGGCCCGGGCGTGCCCGGCCGGGAGATCCTGCCGCTGCAGCTGGCGGCGATCGCCCGCGCCCAGGGCATCACGCAGGCCGACATCGACGCGCAGCTCGCCAGCCAGAAGCTGCTGCTCGAGGCGCTGCTGGCCAAGAAGCCGCGCGCCGAGCTCGAGTCGATCGTGCGCAAGCTGGTCGCCGCGCAGAGCCCCGGCTCGACCGAACAACAGCTCGACGCGCTCGTCGCCGCGTCGCTCGCGTCGTTCGACACCCCGTGGTTCCACGACTTCCTCAAGGCCGACCCCCGCGCCGACCTCCGCAAGCTGAAGAAGACGCCCGTGCTGGCGCTGATCGGCGCGCTCGACCTGCAGGTCCCGGTCGACGCGAACCTGCCCGAGATCGAGAAGGCGCTCGGCGCCGCCGGCAACAAGGCCTCGATCGTCAAGTCGCTGCCCGGCCTCAACCACCTGTTCCAGCGGGCGAAGACGGGCTCCCCGAACGAGTACGGCGAGATCGAGGAGACGATCGCCCCCGAGGCCCTCGACGAGGTGACCCGCTGGCTGCTCGCGCGCTGGCCTGTCCCTTGATCGACACCGGGCCGACGATCCTCGCACGGGACGTCTCGCCCGACGATCCTCGCACGGGCCGTCCTGCCCGACGATCCTCGCACGGGCCGGCCGGGACCGGATGAATATGCGGCGAGGGTCGCGGGGCCGGTGTCCGGCGCGCCTGCCCGGCTCAAACAGTCCTCGCCCTTCGTCACGGCTGAGGGTGCTTCGACACGATCGTTCACTCGGGCTGCGGAACTCGCCGGACAGGCGCCCCGGCCCCCGTCCTCGGGAGCTCTCTTGGGATGAAAAGAGTCGGCTGCGCCGAGATCCGGTCCCGGCCGGCCCTCAACCAAGGCAACCAGACCGCGACAGTCCGTCTTCCCCTCTGCCGCGACTCGCCACTCCGCACGACCTCCATCCGCCACGACCACATCCTCGCGGCCATGGACACGCCCACGCGGCAAGTTGCTGGCGAGACTCGGCACCCACCTGACCCGAAAGCCATCCGTTCTCGCTCACTTCCTCCCCGGCTTACCTGACCCGAAGGCCATCCGAGAACACACGGTCCCGCCCCCGGCCGCCTGACCCGAAGGCCGTCCTCTCACACACGGTCCCGCCCCCGGCCGTCTGACCCGAGGGCCATCCTCTCGCACACGGCCCCGCGCCCGCTCATCTGACCCGAGGGCCACCCTCCCGCCTCATGGTCTCGTCCACCGCTGCGCTGGTGTTCTCGTCGTGCGGACGAGGCCGTGGTTCAGGCGCGACCGGGTCCCGGATCTCGGCGGAGCCGACCGTCACCGCCCCAAGAGAGCTCCCGAGGACGGGGGCCGGGGCGCCTGTCCGGCGAGTTCCGCAGCCCGAGTGAACGATCGTGTCGAAGCACCCTCAGCCGCGACGAAGGGCGAGGACTGTTTGAGCCGGGCAGGCGCCCCGGCCACCGGCCCCGCGACCCTCGCCGCGCTTCATCCGGGACCCGGTCGCGCCGTGCGACGTCCTCCGCGTCCCCCAGTCCCCCGCCGTCGCGCCACGCGACGTCCTTCACCACGTCCCGCCGTCCCCCCGAGCGCCGTCCCCCCGAGCGACGTCCCGCCCGCCTCAAGAGCCCCGCCTCGCGGCGCCCGGACCTTCGACCCAGAGCTTGCGCCCGGCCCTCCAGATCCACAGCGCCACGAACACGTACACCTCGAGCGCCAGCAGGATGAACATCGGATCGTACGGCGTGCGCAGGCGCGTATCGCCGAAGTAGATCGCCGCCGTGATGATCACCGCCAGCAGGTGCAGCGCCAGCATCCCGTGCGTCGTCACCGTCTTGCGGCGGAACATCGTCACCAGCCCGAGCACCGCCGGCAGCGTCAGGAACACGAGGAAGAAATCCTTCCACCGGGTCGCCGTGCCGCGCCACAGGTCGCGGCCCGAGTCGGGCCACGGCGTGTTGTAGGCGGCCAGCAGCGTCACGTTGACGGCCGCGTACTTGATCTGCCCCCAGATCCCCGTCTTCTGGATGCACTGCTGCATCAGCTCGCGGAGCGCCTGCTCGTCGGAGATGTAGCCGGTGTAGTTGAGCTCCGCGCCGATCGCCGGGTTGAGCTGGATCCACGAGTCGGGGTGGGTCTTCGCGCGCTTCTCGAGCTGGATCAGCGGCGGTGGGCCGAAGCGGATCCGGCCGCGGCCGGGCTCCTTCGGGGTCGCCGTCGCCTTCTTGTTGTGGCAGCGGCCGAACAGCTGGTTGAACCGTCCGTTCTCGCTGATCAGGCCGAGGCGGCCCTCCGTGTGGTAGTAGAGGCGGGCCGACGAGAACGCCAGGATCGCCGCGATCGGGATCCCGGCGTAGACGAGGTGGCGCCAGCGGACGAGCGGCATCGACCGGCGGAACACCAGCCACATCAGGCCGAACACCGCGACGGACAGCAGGATCTGCGGGCGGCAGGCCGTGGCGATCGCCGTCGCCGCGCCGGCCAGCCACGCGTCGCGGTTCTTGCCCTGCTGGACCAGGCGGATCAGGTGGAACGACGCGATCGTCAGGAACGCGCCGAACGGGATCTCGCTGAGCGTGTACCCGCCGAGCGAGATCAGCGGGTAGTAGACCACGAGGAACGAGCCGAGCAGCGGCGGGACCCACCGGTGCGGGCTGACGAGCGCCGCGATCCGGTAGGCGTAGAGCACGATGATCGTGCCGAGCAGCGCGTAGACCACGCCGACCGCCGCGTAGTTGTCCTTGCCGAACACCGCCTTGATCGCCGCGAGCAGGAAGTGCGTGCCGTAGGGGAAGAACGCGTGGTACTCGTTGCGCGCGCCGAACTTGTCGATCATCTGCTCGGCGCGCGTCACGTAGCCGCGCATGTCCGACGAGATGTAGTCGCCGAGCGGGTGGACGAGCAGGTTCCAGTGCAGGCGGACGAGGAGGGCGCCGAGCACGATGGCGAGCGGCCAGCGGTTTCTGTAGAGCCAGTCGAGGACGCGTTGCACGGGCGGTCTGGGCGGTGGGAGGCGGCGGACTGTAGCAGCGAAGGGGGGCGCGGTGCGAGCGCCCGCGGACGGCGGCGGGCGGCGGGCTGCGCGGCGGCCCGGGAGGTGCGTGACCGCCCGGGCCGCGGATGCGCAGCCTCACTGCCGCGGGGCCGCTACTCCTGCGGGAACTCGATCCAGTGCTTGTCGCCGAGGCCCGCGAGCGCGCTCGCCTTCAGGCCGACGTCCGACAGCGTGTACACCAGGTCGCCGATCACCAGCGAGCGGCGGAGCATCGGCGACCAGTAGTAGCCGCAGTCCCACTCGTCGACGCAGTCCTGGCCCTGCGGCTCGGGGTGCTGGATCTGGCCGACCAGCTGGATGCCGGCCTCCTTGTCGACGTTGAAGCCGAACGCCCCGTGCTCCCACGTGTACGAGCCGTTCTGCTCGTCGTAGCTCGACCACTCCATCGGCAGCATCGCCAGCCCGGTCTTGGCCCACCACAGGAACGCCTTGTGGTCGAACAGCGCCTCGGACCAGCCCCACTCGGAGCCGATCGTCGTCTTGTGCAGCTGCACCGGCGCCGCCTTGTTCGACACGTCGAACAGGCTGAGCTGCAGCCCGGTGACCTGGCCCTCCTCGGTGCCGTCGCGGCCGACGCCGAGGATCAGCCCCTCGCCGACCGGGTGGAGGTACGCGCTGAAGCCCGGGATCTTGAGCTCGCCGACGACCGCCGGCTTGGTCGGGTCGGACACGTCGACGGTGTACAGCGGGTCGATCTGGCGGAAGGTGACGACGTAGCCGGTGTCGCCGATGAAGCGGACGCCGTGGATCTGCTCGGTCTTGCCGAGGCCGCCGACCTGGCCGATCTGCTGCAGATCGTCGCCGCTCTGGCGCAGCACGGTGACGAAGCTCTCCGAGGTCGCGTTGTCCCAGCCGAGCTGGTCGGTGCTGGCGACCCGCAGGTCGCCCTTGTACTCCGACATCGCCCACTGGCTGAGGAGCCAGCCGCGGACCTCGCCCGACGCGAGGTAATCGGCCCGGTCGCGGGTGTCGATCGCGAACTTGTGCACGTAGGTCGTCCGGCCCTGGTCCTCGGGCTTGGCGTCGATCGCCCAGTCGGCCGGGTTCCACGGGGTCGTCGCTACGTACAGGTTGTCCTTCGACGCGTAGACGGTCTCGCCCTCGGAGAAGATCCCGACGCCCTTGCCGAGGGTCAGGTTGGCGTTCAGGTCGGCGGTCAGCACCGACAGGGTCGACAGGCCGGAGTACACGCCCGAGTGCATCACCCGGTCGCAGTCGAGCAGCATGCCCTGGGTGTACTTCGCCTCGCCGCCGGACAGGTCCTCGAAGACGTAGCGCGGCAGCCAGTTCTCGACCGTCGACGCGTCGATCAGCGCGTGGTTGGCCACCTTCGACTGCTCGAGCGCCTTGTCCCAGTACTTCTGATAGATCGCCTCGTCCCAGTTGCCGACGCCGACCTCCTTCTCGTACGCCGCCCAGTCGAAGAACTCGTTCGGGTCCTTCCACATCAGGCCGGTCGGCTGCGAGCGGACGACCACCCGCGAGACACCCTCGACCATGCGCGCGCTGACGAGGTCGCCGGTGATGTAGAGGTTGGCGACGATCTTCAGGTTGTCCGGGTCGCTGATGTCGACCTCGATCATCCGCACCAGCGAGTTCCAGTAGTCCTCGCCGAACCACTTCTGCGCGTCGAAGCCCTGCGGCTGGCCGTCGATCCCGCCGTCGCCGTAATAGTAAGGATAGGCGCGGACGAGCAGCAGCGCGCGGTCCTCGTGCATGAACATCTGCGCGTCCCACACGTCGGCGCCGAGCGACACCGAGCCGCGCAGCGCCGGGCTCGCGCCCGACGCGTCGACGAAGTGCAGCTTGCCGCGCGCGACCGCGAGGATCCGCTCCCCGTCGGTCTTGACGACGTCGGGCTCGTCGACCCCGACCTCCTGCACGTTGGTGCCCGAGTAGTCCTGGCCGCCGCCGCCGCCGCCGTTGCCGTCGCCGCCGCCGTCGCCCGGCTGCGGCTCGCCGCCGCTGTCGCCGCCCGACTCGCCCGCGCCGGTCGTGCCGAAGCCGCCGTCGCCCTCCCAGCCCCACCAGCCGTTGCTGTAGTCGTAGCCGTAGACGTTGCCGTACTCGTCGATCAGCTGCTTCGCCTGCGCCTTGGTGTAGTCGAGCAGGTCGTCACACCCCTCGAAGCTGTAGAGGACGCGCGGGTCGAGGTCCCCGCCGCCGGGCGCCTGGGGGTCCGAGCAGGCGGCGCCGAACAGGCCGAGCGCGAGGAGGGCGGGGAGCGAGAGGGTGCTGAGGCGGCGGGACATGTCGGGGTTCTCCAGGTCTTTAAGGTCAGGTTTCGTGGCCGGGGGGTCGTCCGCGGCGACGCCAGCCCCTTGAGCACGGACCGTGCCAACACCCCCTGGGGCCGCAGGAACGGTGAATAAACCCGGACCGCTCGCTCCCGCGCGCCGGCGGGGACCCCTGGACCCGGACATCCCCGCCACGGCCGGCGGTCGGGCCGCGACATCCGACGTACAAGGAAACTCACGTGCGAAACGGGGCTGCACCCCCCTGCGCACGCGGTCCGTCCCCATCCGCGCCCGGGCCGCCGGCCGAGAGCGCGCCGACGACCTGGCTCACACATCAAGGAAACATAAAGACATGTCTTGAAGAACATGTCTGATCGAACCTCTATGCAATCTCCGCGACCCCGGGAATAGGGGGTGCGGGGGAGACGCCGCATTGACACATTCTTGATGGCGGGGGAAGCTCGCGCCCGAGGACCCCCGATGAATCTCGCAAGAACGCTCAATACGGCGGCCCTGTGCGTGGCTGCGCTCGTCTCGGGAACCGTCAACACGGCGTATGGACGCGATCGGGCGCCCGACGCGCCGTTCGACGCGGAGCCGGTCGCCGCGGAACAATCGATCGATCTCCAATCCTCGCCCGACGGCAACGGCGGCGACCCCGCCGGCCCCGCCGCCGTCGAGATCGTCGACATCACGCTGCCCGAGAAGCTGCACGGCCAGGGCCTCGCGGTCCCCGCCAAGCTCGTCCGGCCGAAGCAGGTCAAGAAGGGTCAGAAGCTGCCGGCCATGCTCGTCCTCCACGGCTCCGGCGGCCTGACGCGGATGCCGAAGTACAAGCAGAAGGGCGACCCGGGCCCGTGCGCGCGCGAGATGGAGCCGCAGTTCGAGCGGTGGGCCGAGCGCCTGGCCGCGCGCGGCTACGTCGTCCTGCTGCCGTCGAGCTACGAGGCGCGCGGCTTCTGCGACATGCACGTCGACACCGACCGGATCCCCAAGACCTTCGACGAGCGCCCCGAGGCGGTCCTCAGCCGCCTCTACGACGTCGACGCCGCCTCGCGCTGGCTGTGCGACCGCCCCGAGGTCGACTGCGACCGCATGGGCCTGCTCGGCTTCTCGCACGGCGCGTCGATGGTGATCCTCGCGCTCCACTGGCAGATCGACCACGCGATCGAGCGCTTCCGCGAGCGCTTCGGCGGCAAGCTCGACATCGAGATCCCCGACCTCGAGCCCGGCCGGCCGGAGTTCCAGGTCGGCGTCGCCTACTACCCCGGCTGCGGGCTCGACACCGTGCTCCCGCTCGAGACCGACGAGGACGCCCCGGTCTACGACAAGTACCACCCGACCGCCCCGCTGCGGATCCTCCACGGCGACGCCGACCCGCTGGTCAAGCACTGCAGCGCCGACGCCGGGCCCGGCACGCGCGAGATCCAGTCGGCCCAGGTCGCCGAATTCCTCGGCGCCGACGACCCGTTCCGCGCCGTCGTCTACGACGGCGCCGCCCACGGGTTCGACAACGCCGGCGGCTCGGGCAAGGACGAGAAGGCCAGCGACACGGCCGCCGACCGCAAGGCCCGCGACAACGCGCTCCAGATCGCCCTCGATCAGCTCGACGACAACCTCAAGTAATCGTCAATCCGCGCGGCGGCGGCGGCGGCGGCGCTCGCGCGACGCCCCGCCTGTCTTTCGCGCCAGATCCATCAATACGCCGTCAATTGCCGCCCGGGCGGTCGCTGCGGCCGTCCAGCCCCGGCGTGCCCCGCGAGAGTGACCTACGTTGCTTGTCGCGACCCGCCCCCCTTTTAGCTTTCCAGGCGTTACGGAGGGGGGACAATCGATGGTGTCATTCGTGGGAACATTCGTGGCGAGGCCTCGCGGCGCCGCGCCGTGCGCGGTCCTCGTCGTCTTGCTCGGCGGCTGCAACGGCGACGACCCGGCCGGCGTCAGCGCGAGCGAGGGCGCGACGACCGGCGCGGTCGAGGCGCTGACGACCTCGGCGACCGGGGGCGGCCCCGCGCCGACGACCGAGGGCGGCGGGACCGGCGGCGCCTCGATGGGCACCGGCGGGCCGGTCGACCCGACCAGCTCGGTGACGACCGGACCGCCGCCGGAGTGCTTCGACCCCGACGGCGGCAACGACGACCCGCTGTGCGGGATCCCGGCCGAGGAGTTCGAGCCGACCGACAAGCCCGACGGCCTCCCGAGCCCGCTGCCCGGCGTCTACGACGACCAGGGCCCCGCGCCGCCCGAGGACGGCTTCCGCGCGCTGATCGGCCTGCCGAACCGCCAGCGCGCCGCGCTCGAGGCCAGGGTCGCCGCGATCTACGACCCCGCGAGCCCCGAGTTCCGCAAGTACCTGAGCGTCAGCGAGTGGACGGCCGCCCACGCGCCGCTCGAGAGCGACGTCGCGCTCGTCAAGGCGTGGCTGACCCAGCAGGGCTTCAAGGTCACCTTCGAGGCCAAGAACCGGCTCCTCGTCGCGTTCTCCGGCCGGGTCGCGGACTTCAACGCGAAGTTCCAGACCGAGCTTCACATCTGCATGCGCAAGAACCCGCTGCACGGCGGCGACCCGTTCCCGGTCTACTGCACGCTCGAGACCTTCACGGTCCCGAAGTTCATGGCCGACCGGACCCACGGCATCGTCGCGGCCGACCTCCCGGTCGAGGGCGGCACGCTGACCAACGAGACCGGCACCGTCGTCGCCGACCCGCCCGGCCCCGGCGGCTACGGCCCGCCCGCGATCGCCGGCGCGTACAACCTCAAGGGCCTGTACGACCTCGGCCACGACGGCGCCGGCTCGAAGATCGGCGTCACCGTCGCCGGGACGTACCACGCGATCGACCTCCAGATCTTCTGGAAGTCGTTCGGCGTCACCCGCCAGCTGCCGAAGCGGATCCCGGTGATGGAGCCGGTGTTCGAGCGCGTCACCGAGGCGGTGATCGACACGACCTGGTCGTCGTCGATGGCCCCCGGCGCCGAGGTCTACGTCTACGAGGGCCCCGACGCGCGCAACACCGCGCTGCTGTTCACCTTCAACGAGGCGATCGCCGACAACAAGGTCGACGTGATCACCAACTCGTTCGCCCACCGCGAGGACTCCGAGCCCAAGCCGCTGCGCCACCAGTACGACGAGTCGGCGCTGCAGGCCGCCGCGCTCGGGATCACCGTCCTGTCCGCCAGCGGCGACTCGGCCCGCGCCGACACCCCCTGCGGCAGCCCCTACGTCACCTGCGTCGGCGGCACCGACCTCGTCGCCGACGCCCAGGGCAACATCCAGTCCGAGACCGCATGGAAGCTGTCCGGCTCGGGCGACTCCAAGTCGTTCCCGCTGCCGACCTGGCAGGCCGGCCTCGCCAAGGGCGACACCCGCGCGACCGCCGACCTCGCGCTCAACGCCTCGCCCGCCCACCCGTACTGGATCCGCCGGTGGGGCGAGTGGGAGGCCTACGGCGGGACCTCGTTCTCCTCCCCGGTGATGGCCGGCATCGTCGCCGTGATCAACGGCTACCGCGCCGAGAAGGGCCTGCCGCGGGTCGGCTACCTCAACCCCGCGATCTACCTCGACCCTGACGTCCGCGCGGCGTTCCGCGACATCACCGAGGGCGCCACCGACATCCACGAGGCCGGGCCCGGCTGGGACTACCCGACCGGCGTCGGCGCCCCCGACGCCCTCAAGCTCGCCGAAGCCCTCCCGTGAGGCCGCGGGCGCGCCCGCACGATTGACGCAAGCGACAGGTCAATCGTGACCTGTCCTGTCGTTCATCGCTCTCTCCCGGAGGGTCACGCGTGCTGACACCGTTCGAAGTGCTCCCCCACGGCGGGCTCGACCAGTCGATCCTGCTCCCGGTGCTGGTCGGCGTGTACGTCGCGCTGCTCTTCACCGAGACCTTCGGATGGATGTTCGTCGGGCTCGTCGTGCCCGGCTACCTCGCCTCGGTGCTCGCGCTCCAGCCGACGACCGCCGCCGTGATCGTCCTCGAGGCGATCGTCACCTACGCGCTCGCGCGCGGGCTCGCCTACGCGCTCGCGCCGACGCGCGTGTGGGCCCCGTTCTTCGGCCGCGACCGCTTCTTCGTGATCGTGCTGATCAGCGTGCTCGTCCGCCAGCACGACCAGCTGTGGATCTTGCCGGCGCTGTCGTCGTGGATCGAGGTCCAGCTCGGCGCCGAGCTGCCGCCGGTCCGCGAGTTCTACAGCATCGGCCTCGTCCTCGTCCCGCTGACCGCCAACATGCTGTGGAAGCCCGGCCTGGTCCGCGGCCTCGTCCCGCTCGGCGTCGTCGTCGGCCTGACCTACGCGATCCTCCAGCTCGTCCTGCTGCCGCTGACCAACCTGTCGCTGTCCTCGTTCGAGCTGCTCTACGAGGACTCGGCGATCGACTTCCTCGGCCACGCGCGCGCCTACATCCTGCTGCTGACGACCGCGACGCTGGCCGCCCGCTTCAACCTCAGCTTCGGCTGGGACTTCGGCGGGATCCTCGTGCCCGCGCTGCTGTGCCTGCTGTGGTTCACCCCGCGCGAGATGCTCGTCACCCTCGCCGAGGCCGGCGTGCTGTGGGCCCTGTCGGTTCTGGCGCTCCGCCACTCGCCGCTGCGAAAGTTCAACCTCGAGGGCCCGCGCAAGCTCGCGCTGGTGTTCACCCTCAGCGTCGCCCTCAAGTGGGCGATGTCGCTGGTCGTCGCCTCCGCGCTGCCGGGGCTCCGCGCCCGCGAGCTGTTCGGCTTCGGCTACCTGCTGTCGACCCTGCTCGCCCTGCGCATGCTGCCGAAGAAGGCCGGCCGCCGCGTCCTGCTGCCGACCGTCGTCACCGCGTTCGCCGGGTGGGCGCTCGGCAGCGGCCTCGGCATCGGCCTCGACGTCGTCGCCCCCGCCCCGCCGCCGCCGGTCGCCTACAGCCCGCGCAACACCAGCGACCGCCTGCTGCGCAGCGAGGCCGGCGCGCTCGCGCTGGCCCGCGTCCGCGCCGAGCTCGCCCCGCCGCGCCACGAGGCGCCCGCGCCCGAGGCGCTGCTCGCCCACGCCGCCGCCTGGTCCGCGCTCGCCGCGTGGGTCGCCGCGCCGACCGACGAGGCCGCCGCGCTCGCCCGCGACGCCGCCGCCCGCGCCGACCTCGGCGTCCATGCGATGAGCGCCCCGACCGGTCTCTCGCACCATGTCTCGTACGCCATCTCGCCGATCGAGCGCGGCGCCCCCGGCCCCACCTGGCCGCTCGCGCTCGTCACCCCCGGCGCGCCCGGCCCCGTGATCGCCGTCCCGCGCCCGGTCGCCGAGGCCCCGACCGCCGAGGCCGCCGGCCCGCTGTGCGCCGCGCTGGCCTGCCGGATCGTCCTGATCGCCGGCCGCGACCAGGAGCCCGGCGTCCTCGACACCCCGTTCGCCGCCGCGCTCGCCCGCCTCGCCCCCGAGGGCGCCGTCGAGCTGCGCGCCGACCCCGAGATCACCCGCGGCCGCCCCGTCGCCCACCGCGAGCGCGCCTCCCTGCCCGCGATCCAGGCCTCGCCCGCCCGCGCCGCCCTGCCCGCGACCGGGCTGCTCCTCCCGCAGGCGCCGCTGATGACCGAGCTCGCGCCGCCGCCGTCGCTCGCGCTCGGCCCGGCGTGGGGCGAGGCCCGCCGCGTCGTCCTCCGGATCCACCCCGAGGCGATGCGCGCCGCGCTCGCCCGCGACGTCCCCGAGATCCGCAGCGCCCCCGCGCTGATGCCCTGGCTCGCCGACCAGGTCCACCTGTGGCGCGACCGCCCCGACGCCGGCCTGGTCGCGCCCTCGGTCGCCGAGCTGACCTTCCTCGAGCGACATGTCGCTACGCCCCTGGTCCGCGGGACAGCCGAGGACCGACTGCTCGCCGCGCGGATGGCCCGCCTGATCGACGCCGAGGTGTGGCAGATCCGCGACTGCGGCGCGCGCCGCCCGTGCCGCGCGCTGTCCGCCGGCGGCGAGCTGCTCGTCCTCGGCGTCGCCCCGTCCGACCTCGTCGTCGAGGCGACCCGCGTCCACGACGAGGCCGGCACCTGGCGCCTCGCCGCCGAGCTGTTCGGGGCCGCGCGCGCGCGCGCCCTGCTGATCGCCGCCTCTCGCGCCGGCGCCGGCGCGACCGCCTTCACCCAGGCGCAGGCGCTCCACCAGGCGCTGTCCGCCGACGAGACCGGCGCGCCGAAGCTGATCCTGCAGGTCCGCGGCCTCGGGGCCCGCTCCGGCGCGCCCGCCGACGCGCTGGCGATCGGCCGCCCCCGCGCCGGCGTCGGCGCGCTCCCGCCTGGCCTCGAGGACATGCTCGAACCCGACGGCCCGCTCGGCTTCGTCCCGCGCTGGCGCGCGCTCGAGGACGTCGCCGAGCTCGCCGCCCTCGTCGGCGCCCGCGACGCCCTGCTCGCCTTCTCGTCGGCGTTCACCAGCGACGACGCCGCGATCCTGTGGTTCCCGCCGGCGCTGCGCCGCGTCTACGCGATCCCCGACCCGTGCCTCGAGCTCCGGCGCCTCGGCGCCCTCGAGCTCGTGCCGACCGGCCGCGACTGCGGCGCGTGGGTCCGCGACGAGGCCGGCGCCCTGCTCGCCGGCGCCGCCGCCGGCGCGGATGTCCGGACCGCCATGTCCCCCGAGCCAGAGAAGCCGCGCCGCGCCCAGCGGCCCGCCGGCGCCCCCGACCCGTGCGGCCCACCCCGCCGCGGCGCCCCCGCCTGCGCGCCCGCCGGTCCCTCGGGACCTGTCCCCCCGGGCAGCTCGAAGCGCCCGCCGGCCGACTTCGCCGCCGCGCTCGCCCACGTCGAGGCCTACGCCGAGGCCGGCAACCTGCACCGCCTGCGCAGCGTGCTCGCCGAGCCCGGGCTGCGCCTGCAGGCCGGCCTCGGCCGCGCGACCGGCCGCGGCTTCCTCGCGCTGTGCGAGGAGGCCGGCGAGCGCCGCTGCGCCCTCGTGTGGCTCGGCCCGGCCCGGCCCGGCCGGACGACCGCCCCCGCGACCCTGCCCGCGCTCGGCCAGGCGCTGTGGCGACGGACCCGGACCCTGCTCGTCGACGCGGAGGAGCGCAAGTGACGCCTGTCCTCCAGGCCATCTCCCCCCGGACCGAGCGCCGGGCCCGGCGCCTGGCGCTGCCGACCCTCGCCGCCGTGATGGCGGCGATCGGGCTCGCCGCGACGATGCCCGCCGCCGTCGAGGGCGACCAGGTCGCGGCCCACATCGCCGCCTCGACCGAGCGCGTGATCGCCTACGCGCTGACCCCCGACCACGGCCCGCGGTTCCGCCTGCCCGGCGGCCCCGAGCTCGTCCGCGTCACCGCCCACCTCGTCCTCCCGCTGTCCGGCCCGTACGAGCCCGGCCGCCGCTACGCCTTCGGCCTCGAGGCGAGCCTCGTCGCCCCCGACGGCGAGCTGCTGTGGCAGCGCCACCTGTCCGAGCGGACAGGCCACACCAAGGCCGGCCCGCTCGCCGGCCGGTGGGCCTACGAGGCCGCGTTCGCGCCCGACCGCGCGTACGAGCTGTCCGACAGCGCCGGCCTCGAGCTCGCGCTCCCCGCCTGCCCGCCCGGCTCGATCCTCGCGCTGCGCCTGTCCCCCGAGGCAGGTCAGCTCGGCGACGAGATCGACGCGATCGTCCGCCCGTTCGCCGCCCCGACCGCGCTCGTCCGCCTGCACCGCCGCGTCGACCTCGACGGCGCCGGCGAGAGCCTGCGCCGCAGCGCGACCGCGGCCGCGCTCGGCAAGGCCCGCCTCGCCGCCGCGACGTTCCTCCCGTGGCACGCGCTGCGCGAGCTGCACCGCGCCCACGCGGCCGGCGAGGCGTGGGAGCGGATGCCCGCCGAGGGCCGCGCCGGCGTCGACTACCGCGGCGAGAGCGTCTACGTCGCCTCCGGCCCGCCCCCGGCCCCGCCCCCGACCGATCCGCCGGCGCTCGCGCTCGCCGCCGGCCAGGGCGCGGTCGTCCACCTGCTCGGCCCCGGCGCGGCGATCGTCCGCGCCCGCAGCGGCGAGGCGATGTCGACCGGCGCGACCCAGGCGATCCTCCTCCGCTCGCGCTGGCTCGGCCCCTTCCCCGCCAGCTTCTTGGACCATGTCCCCGACGACATGAACAAGGAGTCGATCCTGTCGATGCCGGTCCACGACGGCTGGCAGGAGCAGGTCGTCGCGCTGCCGCCCGGCTGGACCAGCCTCGAGCTGTCGACCGACCTCCCGCTCGCCGAGGCCCAGGTGCTCGCCGAGGCCGGGGCCCGCCACGCGACCGCCGGCGAGCTGTGGCTCGAGTCGCACCACGACCCCGCCGTCGACGGCCCCGCCCTGCCCGCCGAGACCGCCGCGGTCGCCTGCGCCGGCGCCCCGCTGACCTACCGCTCGGCCTGCTCGCTCGCCGCCCCGCCGCCCCCGCCGTCCCGCCTCGTCCCGGTCGACGTCCGCACCCTCCCGCTCTACAGCGTCGGCCCCGCCGTCGCGCCGATGCCGTTCGCCCTCGCCGGCCCCGCCGACCTCTACACCCGCACGCTCCGCCTCGATGTCCGCGCGCTCGGCGGCCCCGCCCCGGTCCGCGTCCGCGCCGAGTTCCTCGACGCCCGCGGCCGCGTGATCGCCGACGACGAGCTCGTCGCCGAGCCGGTCGACCTGTCGCTGTTCGACCGCGTCCGCGCCCCGTCGATCTTCCTCAGCCCCGCCGAGGGCGCCGACGAGGACGACCACACCCCGCAGCTGATGTCCGCGCTCGGCCTGCCGCTCGCCGACAAGGCGATCAGCGAGCCCGCCTCGCTGCGCCTGCTCGCCCCGCCCGACGCCGTCCGCCTCCAGCTGTCGGCCGACGCCCCGGCGCTGCTCGACGTCCGCGGCGTGCTGCCGCCGCCCGCGCACGAGGTCGGCGGCTCGCCGTGGATCTGGCCTTACGACCAGGTCTCGATCGAGGGCGAGCGCTGGCGCTACGCCCCGACCCGCCGCGACCGGTGGTTCCCGCTGCGCACCGAGGACCACGCCGCGCGCCTGCAGGCCGGCCTCGTGATCCCGCTGCAGACCCAGATCCGCCGCGAGCCGACCGGCATCAGCCCGCAGGTCGACGGCCCGTGGGTCCCGCTCGCCCCGCGCGGCGGCCAGGGCCGCCTCGACGTCCTCGAGCTCGTCCCGCCGGCCCGCCGCGCCGAGGCGATCGCCGACTGGGGCCCCGGCGACGTCTCGGCGCTGCGCCCCGGCGTCGCCGAGCGCCTCGACCTCCGCCGCGGCGGCCCGCGCTCCGCGACCCTGCGCTACCACGCCCTCGGCGACCACACCCGCGCGCTCGGCCAGGACATCCTGCTGCGCCTGAACGACAAGGACGCGCCGTGGCGCGTCACCGCCCGCGCCGAGCTGCGCCGCCTCAGGCGCCCCGTCGGCGGCCTCCTGACCCTGACCTGGTCTTCGGGACCGGAGCCGGTCCGCCTGTTCGCCAACCGCCCGACGACCACCGGCGCGCCGATCTACACCCACCGCCAGATCTACCGCCTGACCGGCCCGCTGACGGTCGACGTGCCGCGCCGCGAGGCCGAGGCCGAGACCCTGCACGTCGTCGTCTACTGGCTCGGCCCCGCGAAGGCGCCGACGACCCTGCACGTGGCGATCGACGGCGGCGCGCCGACGCGCCACGGCGCCCGCTCCGCGATCGCGACCTCGCAGGCCGAGCGCGTGCTCACCCTCGTCCCCGACGCCGGCTCCGAGCTGATCCGCGAGGACCGCGACAACCCCGTCCGCGCCCAGCGCACCACCTTCTCGATCCGCCTCGGCGACGACCTCGCGCCCGGCCGCCACACCGTCACCTTCACGCGTACGGGCGGCCCGCCGGTGTGGCTCCGCCTCTACCGTGCCGCGCGCCGCGGCCCCGCCCATGACCTGGAGGACCGCCATGACGAATGATCGGCACACCGGCCCACGGGCCGCCCCGCACCGGCTCGCCGCCCGCAGAGCCGCCCTCGCCGCCCTCGCCGCCGCCTGCTGCGGCGGCCCCCACGAGGACCCCGCGCGCGCCCGCCCGCAGCCCTCCGCGGCCCCCTGCCCCGCCGAGCCCGCGCTCGACCCGCCGCCGCCGACGCGCCACGACCTGCCCTATACGACAGGTCCCGAGGAGCAGGCCGACCCGCGCCCGCCCGCGGCCCCGGCGAGCCCGTACACCGCGCTCGACCCGGCCGAGGTCCGCCAGCGGCTGTGGGCCCAGCCGCGGCTGCTCGCCTACGTCCCGCCGAGCCCGCAGCGCGCGGCCGCCCTCGCGGCGCTGATCCGCCGGATGCTCGCCGACCCGCCGCCCGAGCCAGAGGACCTCGGGGACATGGCCTTCGCGGCAGGTTACGAGGTGCAGGCGTGGCAGGTCGCCGGCCAGCGCCTGCTCGCCGCCGTCGAGCCGCCGGGCCGCCTGACCGGCGGCGGCGCCTTCGTCGTCCGCGCCGACCCGGACCCCGGCCCGCCGGTGATCCTCCAGGCCCCGCACGCCTTCCACGACCTCGGCACCGAGGCGATCGCCCTGTCGCTGCTCGTCCACGGCCGCGCGTGGCCGCGCGCGCTGTTCGTCAACACCGTCCACCGCTACCTCGACATCGACGGCGCCCGCCGCGAGCGCGACGAGGCGCCCGCCGACCCGTGCCACAACGAGGCCCACCTGTTCGCCGTCGCCACCGCGGCGGCCCTCGACGCGCTGCCCGGCGCCGAGATCGTCCAGCTCCACGGCTTCGGCGACGCCGACCCGTTCGCCCCCGACGTCGTCGTCAGCGCCGGCGACCGCGCCGCGCCGACCCCCCGCAGCGCCCAGGTCGCCGACCGCCTGCGCGACGCGCTCGAGGTCGACGTCGCCCTCTTCCCCGTCGACCAGACCCGCCTCGGCGCGACCTCCAACGTCCAGGGCCGCCTCGTCCGCGCCCGCGGCGGCCAGGCCCGCTTCGTCCACGTCGAGCTGTCGCTGCCGCTCCGCCGCCGCCTCCAGCGCGACCCCCAGGCCCTCGCCCGCCTCGCCGACGCGCTCCGCCCCGGACCTGCCCGTCCGGACATCTCCCAGCGCGCGCTCGACTGACGCCCCGCCGGCCCCCGGCCGGCCCCCCGCGGCCATCTGTGTCTCTTGCGCCAGGTCTCCTGCACCATGTCTGAAGGAGCATCTCTCGTGACCGCCCGCCCCCTCACGCCGTCCGACCACCTGTCCGCGAGCACAGATCCAGGGACCCGGCGCGAGGCCGCGCCCACCCGCCCCCTCACGCCGTCCGACCACCTGTCCGCGAGCACAGGTCCAGGGACCCGGCGCGAGGCCGCGCCCGCCCGCCCGCGCAGGGCCGCCCGCGCCGCCGCGCTCGCGGCCTGCCTGTGGACCCTGTCCGCCGCGCCCGACGCCGACGCGCGCCCGTCCGCCGCGGCGCCGCTGACCGACCCGGCCCACCGCGCCGGCCTCGAGTGGCGCCCCGTCCCGGTCGCGACCGTCCCGCTCCAGGCCGACGACCCGTGGACCGCCGCGCCCGCGACCGACGCGAAGCCCCGCGCGGTCGCCATCGACCGGGCGACCGCCGCCGTCGTCCAGGCCACCTCGCTGACGACCCTGCGCGTCCGGATCGAGTCGGGCGACCGCAGCACCGCGCTCCGCGCCTGGCGCCGCTCGCCCCCTCCCGTCGCCGCCCCCGACGCACCGCCCCCCGGCCCGACCAGCCGCGCCGCGATCGCCGAGCCCCTGTTCAAGCTGTCCGAAGGGACCTGGCTGATCGAGCAGCCTCCCGGCGGCGCCGGCGAGTGGCTGATCTCCGCCGCGAAGCCGGTGCGGATCGCCGTCGAGGCCCCGGCCCCGCGCCACGCCGAGCTGATCTGGGAGCACGTCGAGGCCGCGGCGCTCGAGTGGATCGCCCGCGGCGGCGAGCCCCCGCCGCTGCCCGACCTCCCGGCCGCCGCGCTGCTGCGCCGCGAGCTGCTCGCCGACGCGGCGATCGCCGCGGCCCTCGCCGAGACTGACCCGAAGGACATGTCTCTCCAGCGCGCCGTCCGCGCCTGGCGCGGCGCCGCGGCGCTGCAGCGGATCTCCGCCCTGCGCCCCGCCGATCGCCCGACCTTCGCGCTCGAGGCCGCCCCGCGAGCGCTCGCCGCGACGACCGCGGTCGAGCTCGAGCGCGCGCGGTGGCAGCGCGCCGCCGGCCCGCGCACCTGGGAGCTCCAGCTCGTCGGCCCGGGCGTCCTGTGGATCGACGCGCGCCAGCTCGGACCTGACCCTTCGGCCAGCCTCGTCGTCACCCGCGAGGACCGCTGCCTCGGCCGCCTCGACCTCCAGCCGCCCGCGCGCCGCGTCGACCCGCGCGACCTCGCCGCCTCGGCCGGCCCGCCGCGCCGCCTCGCCGTCCCGCTCGCCCCCGGCGCGCACACCTACCGCCTCCGCCTCGCCGGCGACGACACCCTGCTCCGTGTCCGCGTCGGCCGGTCCAACGCCCGCCTCGAGGCCGCGATCCGCCGCCAGCGCGTCCCCGACCTGCTCGCCGCGGCCCACCGCGCCCTCGCCCGCTCGACCTCGCCGCGCGCCCCGCTGGTCGACGCCCTGCTCGCGCTCGTCGACGGCCGGCGCCTCCCGGCCCTCGCCCGCCCCGAGGGCCCGCCGGCGCTGACGCTGACGCACACCTGGCTCCTGGCGCAGGTCGACGAGCCGACGCCGCCGCGCCGCCGCGCCCTCGCC